>JAESFZ010000062.1_pt1 | contig 357008 bp, 348 predicted proteins | sample 9269561 | NCBI WGS metagenome assembly JAESFZ01 (sample SAMN14515552, study PRJNA621657) | algae metagenome | isolation source: Tildeniella nuda ZEHNDER 1965/U140 and co-occurring heterotrophs from wet... | place: Switzerland: Stansstaad, Zurih | collected 1965-01-01
GTTTACCGTAATGAGTATGTCCGTATTTGATGATTTGAGTTGATTGGCACTTGGGACAGTTCATTGAGTCGATTGCGATGCTTGAAATTGCTGATTTACAGTTTACCATTACTATGCATTACCACCCAAATAACGAGGTTCGCAACAATGCTGCTTATGCGCTAGGTGATTTCGGTGGAAGAGCTAGAGATGCTGTTCAGCCACTCATTGAAATCTTAAAGGATCAAATCCAGACAAAGGATGTTCGATCTGGTGCAGCTTATGCATTGGGAAAAATTGATGGTCATAACAAAGAAATCATTACAGTTCTAAGAAATACTCTCAAAGATGAAAACATTGATGTTCGGATTAAGTCAGCCGCTTCTTTAGAGAATGTTGCCAAGACACTCTATGATGATGCCCAAACGATACATCAGGTAGATGCTGCGTTAGCAACTACTCAAGAACTGGTAAAAGATTTAGAGATCCCTGAGTTTGAGCAACACCAAAAATCAATCAAGCGTATAGTTTCAAATCTCACTAATAAAAAGAATATCATTCAAGCGCAGGCAAGATTAGAGTGGGTTGCTGTTGGAAGAAGGATATGGCTTCATCACGCACTCTTCTGGCTGATACTCGTCTTTGTCTATCCAAAATCTTCCCAAATCCAGGCAATCTTCTTCTGGAATCCCTGGATTCGTAATATTTTAGGTTTAGGTTACGTTACCTTTTTGCTCCAATGGGTGCCCTTTCTACGGCGTAAGCTCTTTGAACCATTCAAACCATCTTTACTTGCCGACGCTGGACTTGATTCCTTCAAACCAGATCTTTACTTCTCCGACTCCGAAGTTTGCCTTAAGGGGACTGATAGTAACGAAGCCATTACCGCTGTCTGCCCCGGCATTCAAGGGCAACGCATTATCGAAGGCGATTCGGGGTTGGGCAAGACAATGTTTTTGCGGCACTTGCTTCAGCAGTCCAAGCGGATTGTCGTCTATCTGCCTGCCACCAAATGTGCCGAGGGCGTGATTGAAGCGATTCAAAAGAAGCTGCACGGTGATGAGATCAAAGACACCAAGTTTTTGCAAAGCCTGATCTATAGCGGAGCCATCGACATCTGCATCGACGGACTCAACGAAGTCAACCCCGATACGCGGGCAAAAATCACCCAGTTCGTGGAGAGTCACTTCAAGGGCAACATTCTCATGACCACGCAACCGCTGGAATGGTTGCCGCCCTCCACTGCCAAAACCTACGTCATGCAGCCCCTTCAGTTGGAGCAAATTGAGCGCTACTTGCTCTCCCGCCAGCCGTCCCTCCCAAAAGCCGCACCTGTTCAGGGCACTGCTTATGAGCAGGCGTGTCGCACCTTTTTGAGCACGATGCTGAGTGCCCCTACCGAACCGCCCCCCAGCCCCCAACTTTGGGGGAACCAAACCGTTCAAAGTCCCCCAGAATTGGGGGATTTAGGGGGCGCGAAAGAACGGAATACAGCCAATCTCAGTAGTCTTTCCCCAGAGGAACTGAAGACCGCTCGTGCCATTCTCTCGAACCCGATGGAGTTGACGCTAGCGGCGTGGATGCTGGCAGGTGGCGTACAGCCCGATTTGTTCAATCTGCGGGAGCAGCAGTACAAGCTCATGGCAGAAGAGTATCGCCGCACCTGGAACCAGGATTTTCCGCTGAAGCACTTTTCAGAAGCGGTCTATCAACAGTGGTTGCTGGACCAAAAGGCGCTGCCAGCGGACAAGTTTTACAACGAACTGCTGTGTATGGAAGACGAGAAATTCCGCATGGTGGTGAGCCGCCAGTGGAAAGATGCGAAGGGCGAGGCGAAGAAAGAATGGTACTTCCGCCACGACAAGATTGCGGAATTCTTTTTAGTGCAAACGTTCTTGGGCAAAAGTGAAGCGATCGAAGAACGACTCAAAACGCACGTCAGCGATTCTCGGTTTCGTGGAGTCTACTTTCTGCTGGCAACGCTTCTGCCTCTGGATGCGGCTCAACGGTTGCGCGAAGATTTGATTCAATATGCGGCAGATACCAAAGACCACACGGTGAGCGATACCTTTGTGCAGTTGTTGCGTTCACGGTAGTTGAAGAGAAGCCGGGTTTCTTTGCAGCAAGGTGAAAGGTTTATTTAGTCATCAGAGAAACCCGGTTTCTGGGTTTGGCGCGGACAGGTGTCGTTATGCCACTCCCCATACGCGCACGGTGTGATCTTCGCTGCCGCTGACGATCAGTTGTTTGTCAGTGCTGACTGCAACCGCCGTAACCAAACTGGTGTGCCCCTTCAACGTACAGAGTTCGCGTCCCGTTTTCAGGTTCCAAATTTTGATGGCGTTCTGGCTGCTGCTCATGAGATGACGATCGCCCGTCAGCGTCACAGAAGCGATCGCCCGTAGCGCTCCTTTTTCTGGTCGGATCTGCCGTCCGGTTCGTAAACACCATGCCTTCACGGTTTGATCACGACCGCGAATCGCAAAGGTTTCCCCATCGGCACTCACGGTGATGGCATAGATAAAGGAGCGCGCGTTGAGCGTAAAGACCTCTTCTCGTGCCCACCAGTCCCACACTTTGATGGTTTCATCGCGGCTACCGCTGATGATCGATCGCCCATCTGGACTCACCGCTACCGCTGTCACACCGCTCGTGTGTCCGGTTAGCGTCCCCAAACACTCAAAGAGAACATAGGGATCATAGGATTCCAGGGCACGTTTTGCGATCGCGTCTTTGCGGGGTTGCAGCCGCAAATAGGCAACCTTTTGCACCTGAAGCGATTCATCGTGCAGCGCCTGTATGAGCAATTCCAGCTCTACCTGAGCGTCGTTTGCCTCCAGCAGTGCAGCAATTCGCTGAGCGGCGATCGGGCTACCAAAGCGTTGTTTGACACCTTCCAGCCCACCCAACACCATTGCCCCGATCGGCGACGGGCTAGAACCACCCAGCACTGCATCATCGTCTCTGGGCTGCGTTTCTCTGAGCTGCGTTTCTTTGGGCTGCATCCGTTGATTTTAGCGTTTAGCGGTGCGACACAACGAGTCCCCAGCAGGCGTACACTAAAGAGCAGCAACGTGTAAAACTCGACTTTTGAAACCCTCGATCGCGCTGATGGCTGAACCGATTCCACCGATTACGTTACCATCTGCCCAAAACCCCGTGCAGGAAGGGGAATGGCTGCGGGTCGCGTTGTTGCAATGGCTGAATCAAGAGTTTATTCCCGAAGACGCAAATCAAGACATAGCAAAACGCGCTGCTCAGATCTTTGTCCGGCAGCGCATGGAAGGAGAAAACGATCTCGGTTCGCTGGTGATGGCGATCGTCACCGAGATGGAATCCTTTGATTTTTCTAACAGTTTCTTTGGCGAATTCACGGTTGCCAACGCCGTCAGCGATCTGGTGCTGGATAGTCTGGGCATCGATCGCTGCTGTGGACAGTGAGATAGTTGTTGGTTGTTGGTTGTTAGTTATTAGATGGCGTAGCTAGAACCGAACATGGAAGGAAGTTCAAGCAAATTTTTACTAACAACCAAAAACCAACAACTAAAAACTCCTCTACCAGCTCGACTTTACAACACCGGGCAATAATCCCTGGTGCGCCATTTCGCGCAGAACGTGGCGAGAGAGACCAAAATCGCGGTAGAAGCCTCTAGAACGACCTGTCACCCAGCAACGGTTGCGAACGCGGGTGGGAGCGCTATTGCGAGGAAGCTGCTGGATTTGACGGTGAATCGTTAGCTTTTGCTGTTGCGAGGTTGCCGCTGCAAACTGCTCTTGCAGGTCTGCACGTTTATCGGCATACTTTTCCACCATCTTCTTGCGCTTGTTTTCGCGCTCAATCATGCTCTTTTTAGCCATGAGTCATTCCAATACTCTGTTAGTTAAGACACAGCTTACTATTGTACTGAACTGCGCGGGCGATATGCCAACTAAATTTCAAGCGTTGCGACAGAAGGCAGAAGTCTTACGCGATGTGTAACTAATTCGCCCTCATCCCCACCCTTCTCCCCAGGGAGAAGGGCTTCCAGACCGTTCCGGTTCCCTCTCCCATCGGGAGAGGGCTAGGGTGAGGGCAGTCGGCAGGCATTTCAGGAAAGTCGCACATCGCGTGAGTCTTGATAAAAATGACTGTTTCAGCCTGATAACTGACTCAGACCCCCGACTTGTTGGCGATCGCAGGCGTTGGATGGGCAGGTGTAATTGCCAAATCCTCTGGTTCAGGAGTGTCTAGCGGTTTTGGGGAAAGCGTTGCAGAGGGACAGAGATCGGCAAGAGTACAGCGATCGCACTGGGGATTGCGCGCCATGCAAACGGCTCGACCGTGATAAATGATCCGAATTGACCAGTTCTCCCAATCAGGCTGTGGCAGCAGCTTCATCAAATCGCGCTCAATGCGGATGGGGTCTTTGTGCTCAGTCAGTCCCAAGCGATAGGTCAACCGTTTAACGTGCGTATCGACCGTCACGCCAAGATTAATGCCGTGAGCATGGGCTGACACCACATTGGCTGTTTTACGAGCGACTCCTGGCAGCTTCAGCAAGTCCTCCATCAGCTTTGGCACCTCGCCGCCAAACTCCGTCATGATCATGCGGCAGGCTGCCTGAATGTTCTTCGCCTTGTTGCGGAAGAACCCGGTTGATTTGACCAATGCCTCAATTTCTTCCAGATCAGCGCCTGCCATTGCTGCCGCATCGGGGAAGCGCCGAAAGAGTGCTGGTGTGACCATGTTCACCCGCACGTCGGTACATTGGGCAGACAAAATGGTCGCTACCAAAAGCTGCATGGGCGTTTCGTAGTCCAGCGAGCAGGTTGCATCGGGATAGAGTTGCTTTAGTCTCAGCAGGATCTCGATCGCCCGTTGCTGCTTGGCTGGCAATTTGCGGGAGGCGCACATGGGGAAGAATAGAAGGGTGTGGGGTGTGGGGTGTGGGGCGTAGGGTGTGGAAAAAGTAAAGGGAGGATTATTAGAAGGCTAAAGGCTAAAGGCTAAAAGTTTTCACTCCTCACTCCTCACTCCTCACTTCACTTACCGAAACAGCTTCTGCACCGACTCTAGCTGCGTGGTATCGCGGACAATCAGAAAAATGCCTAGCCCTAGCAGCAGCATTAAGCCCGTTTGCATCACGCCATCTTGTAGCTTGGATGGTAAAGGTTTGCCGCGCAAGCCTTCGATGAGGAGGAAGGCAAGATGACCACCATCGAGGGCAGGTAGGGGCAGGATATTGATGATTGCCAGGTTGATGCTGATAAGAGCACCGAAGGTAAAGAGGTTGAAGGCATCCGATCGCGCCAGTTTTGCCCCTTCATCCACAATCCGCACGGGACCCGAAATTTGGTCGGCAACTGCCCCAAAGTTGGTGATGAGTTGCCCAAAGCCCTGAACGGTCAGGACGGTGATGCGCTGGAATTCGTTGGCTGCAATGGCAAACACTTCGATCGGATTGCCCACACGGCGACGTTCGATCGTCACATTAGGTGCAAGCTGTACGCCAATTTTGGCATTGGCATCCGGCGTAACGACCAGTGGGTTGGGAAGCGCTTTACCATCGCGCTGAATTTTGAGGGCGATCGCTTGATTTGGACGATTCTGAATTGTCGCCATTAGCGTTCTAATTGCATCGCTTGAGGCTCCCAGCTCTTTACCGTCTACTGCCAGCACGATGTCACCTGGCTTGATGCCTGCTTTGACCGCCGCTGAACTAATCTCCGACTTCACTTCGGGTACCAAGACACCCGGTTGAAAATTGATATCCTGAGTGCCAGCAATGCCGATTTGCGTTACGAGCAGAAAATAGGCGAACACCAGATTTGCGATGACACCAGCGCTGATGACGATCGCCCGATCGAGCACGGGTCGATTTTTGAGCAAATTGGGGTCATTCGGCGGAATGGTGCTGTCGGGATCATCATCGGGAAAGCCGACGAAGCCACCTAACGGAAAGGCTCTTAGCGCGTACTCGGTCTCCGGACCTTGATACTTCCAAAGAATGGGACCAAAGCCAATGGAAAAACGGTTGGCATAAATGCCCTGAGCGCGGGCAGCCGTAAAGTGCCCCAGTTCGTGAACCACAATGAGGATTGCTAAAACGGCGATCGCAGCCAAAACTGACATACCAAACTTCCAATAAAACGGTGGTTTCGCGGTTGCAATGATAGCAACGCACTTCCAACTATTCTAGAAGCTCCGACTCAGTAAATGTTAGCTGGCACAAAATCGCCCTTAATCACGATGCTCAGAGAGCCACTAACGTGAACACCACCATCGTTAATCACAAAATAATTTCACAGACGCAGAAACTTGCTGTATACCAGTACCAGTCGCGTTGTTATCTACGGTAAGTTGCAGTTGTGCGTCAGTTACTGAACCCCAAACCGGATACGATTCAGCAGCAGAATGCCATGCTGAAGGCAAAACTTGCCAGAGCCGATCGGCTCATTGTGCAGCTCAGAGCAGAAACGTCGCAACTTCGTGCCCAGCTCACGCAATTGCACCGTCGTTCGGCATCACCACGAGCAAACGTGCCGCCAACAAAAGTTTCCGTGTCCAGAACGGTAGAGCGATCGCCTGTTGCCCCTACACCAAGGCTCAAGCAACCCCAGCCAAAAGCAAGTAGACGATCGCTTCGGTCGGCTGCTGGTCGTCGATCGCCTGTGCGACCAGGACTGCGATTAGCGACGCTGCTTTCGTTTGCGATCGGACTAACGGTCGCAGCGGTTTTCAATATGCAACGCTTGCAGCAACAGGCGGTTGCACCCCCTCAGCCAACGGCAACTGCAACCCTTCAGCCGTCTGCCCAACCGCAATTGCCACCGTCAACGGCAGCGGCAGTCATGCAAAAACAGACGATCGACGAGCTGGTGTACAACGTTCAGCCATCCTCGCTAGAATCGAGCGCGGCATTGCAGTCGATCGTCGATGGAGCAGTGGCACTTGCCGCCAGCAAATCTCTCTCAACGGAACCACTCTCCATTACGCTGATTGACCTGAAAGCCAACACGATCGCGGGCTACCAAAAAGAGAAACCCCGCTACCCTGCCAGCGTTGTCAAGCTTTTTTGGTTGGTGATTTGTGAAGCACAGTTAGAAAATGGCATTTTACAGCCCGATCCAGCCCTGAGTGCTGATTTGACTGCCATGATTGTGCATTCGGACAACGATGCGGCAAGTCGGATTTTCGATCGCATCACCCAAACCACCTCCGGCAGCACACTCAGCGGCGAAGCGTATGATACCTGGCTCAAGAACCGTTTGCGGATTAATCAATTCTTTCGTGCCGCTGGTTACGACGGTCTCAGCATCAGCCAGAAAAACTATCCAATTTATTCGCTCAAGTTAGATGGTCCCGATGGGCGAGAACTTCAGATGCGCGACGAGCAACAGCAACCCATCCGCAGCCTGATTACCACCGACCAGGCTGCCAGACTGATGCAAGAAATTTACTCTGGCAAGTCCATTTCAGCCAGCCGCAGCCAGGAGATGATCGCTCTGCTCACCCGCGATCTGAATCCAGAGAACTGGAAAAAGCAACCGGGTAACTCGATCGCAGGCTTCCTCGGTGAACCCTTACCCGCAGACGTGCGCTTCGCCTCCAAAGTAGGCATGACCACCAAAACCCGTCACGAAGTCGCTTTCATCGAATCCAAAGACGGCAAAGTCGCGTATATTCTCGCTGTCTTTGGGGCTGACCCCACCTACAGCCAAAACTCCGAAATTCTGCCTGCCATTTCCAACGCCGTCTATACCCAAATGATGGAGCGCAGTGCTCATGCGGACGTGGTGAGAAAGGATGAAGGCTAAAGGCTAGAGGATGAAAGTTTGAATTGCTTCTAACCACTCCCTACTCCCTACTCCCTACTCCCTACTTTCTACAACACCGATCGCCCCAAAAACGGCTGCAACACCTCTGGAATGCTGACCGTGCCATCGGGTTGCTGATAGTTCTCCAACACGGCTGCCATTGTGCGACCCACGGCTAAGCCCGAACCGTTGAGCGTGTGGACAAATTCAGTGCCCTTCTTGCCTGTTTCTTTGAAGCGAATGTTGCCGCGCCGTGCCTGAAAATCGCCAAAGTTAGAGCAGCTTGAGATTTCACGGTAGGTTCCAGCGGCAGGAAGCCAAACTTCCAGGTCATAGCATTTGGCAGCACCAAAGCCCAAGTCGCCTGTGCAGAGTTCGATCGTGCGATAGGGCAGTTTGAGCGCTTGCAGAATTGCCTCTGCGTTTTGCACCAGCGCTTGATGCTCTTGTTCAGACGTTTCGGGATGCACGATTTTGACGAGTTCGACTTTGTTGAATTGATGGAGGCGGATCAGCCCACGCGTATCGCGTCCGTAGCTGCCCGCTTCACGCCGAAAGCAGGGCGTGTAGGCACAGTGACGAATCGGCAAATTGTCTGCTGACAGAATCTCGTCACGGTAGAGATTGGTGACGGGCACTTCGGCAGTAGGAATCAGCCAGAGATCGTCGTCCTTGCATTGGAAGCTTTCTTCAGCAAATTTGGGCAACTGTCCCGTAGCGGTCAGCGATTGGGTATTAACCAGGAGTGGCGGCAGTACTTCAAGGTAGCCTGCGGCGGTTTGGCGATCGAGCATCAAGCCAATCAACGCCCGCTCCAATGCTGCACCTGCACCTAGTAGCGCCACAAAACGAGCCTGAGCAATTTTGGTAGCCCGTTCTGTACTGAGAATACCGAGCTTTTCCGCAATTTCCCAGTGAGGTAGAATCTCGTGTTGAGGTTTATATTCATCACCCCAGCGCCGCACTTCCACATTCTCAGTTTCATCTTTGCCGATCGGTGTCGTATCCCCAGGCAAATTTGGCAACGTCAGTAACAACGCTTCAATTTGCGCTTTCAGTTCTTTTTCCTGCGGCTCCAGATCGCCCAACGTGGCTTTCACCTGGTTGCCTTCATCCTTCAGCGCCTGAATTTCAGCCGCATCCGTGCCGCCAGCCTTCATCTTTTGCCCGACCAGCTTACCAATTTCGTTGCCCCGTGCCTGAAGCCGCGATCGCTCCTGCTCCAACGATCGACGTTGTTCATCCAACTGCACGATCGGCTGAATGTCAAAGCTCCCATTGCGAGTCGCCAACTTCTCGCGCACAAGGTCTGGATTGTCTCGAATCAGCTTCAGGTCAAGCACAAGAATCTCAGCTTTAGATAGGTATTTCTAGATTGATCAGGTAGTCATCAGATCACAAATGCCACTCTATAGTAGCCGCTTTGCCCATGCAACATTCATCCACTCCTACCTCCTGCCTCCCCACTCCCCCTGCCTCCCCACTCCCCCTGCCTCCCCACTCCCCCTGCCTCCCCACTCCCCCTGCCTCCCCATCTCCCCCTGCCTCCCCATCTCCCCCCTCCTCCCCACCGCGCCACATCGTATACTGAGACATCCCCTTTTCTCCCCACAGCGCCATGTCTCAACTGCAAACATCGCTGCAACCAGAGGTCATCTACCCCGATCGCGATGGACAACCGATGGCAGATAACACCGAACAGTTTCGTTGGATTGTGTTTATTCAACAAAACCTGGAATCGCTGTTTGCCGATGATCCCAATGTGTTTGTCGCAGGCGATTTGCTGTGGTATCCAGTAGAAGGAGACAACAAGACGCGAGTTGCACCGGATGCGCTAGTGGCGTTTGGCAGACCGAAAGGCTATCGAGGCTCTTATCAGCAATGGCAGGAAGGCAACATCGCGCCACAAGTCGTGTTTGAGGTGCTGTCTCCTGGCAATACGCAGACGGAAATGCATCAAAAACTGCGGTTCTACGACCGTTACGGCGTGGAGGAATACTATTTGTATGACCCTTACAAAAATAATTTGAGTGGCTGGCGGCGGCAGGACGATCACTTAGAGGTGATTGACCCGATCGACGACTGGATCAGTCCCCGCTTACGTATTCGCTTCCACCTGGCTGAACCGGAACCACAGCTTTTTCGCCCGAATGGAGAACCCTTCACCACACTAGATCAGGAGCGGCAACGAGTGGCACAAGAGCGTCAACGAGCAGAACAAGCCGAGCAACGCGCCGCCCGACTTGCGGAACGATTACGCGCTGCGGGCATCGATCCGGATAGTTTGGAGTAGTTGGGGCGATCGCTCCTGCTTTGAGTTGGAATCGTTTCGTTTCAGATGCGGATGATGCCGTTTCAACCGGGAACGATCGCGCTTCAGATAAGACCATTGCGGTTTTAAGTTGGAACGATCGCACTTCAAATGAGACCATTGCCGTTTCAAGCGAGAACGATCGCACTTCAAACGAGAACGATGCGGTTTTAAGTGGGAACGATGCGGCTTTAAATGGGAACGATCGCACCTCAAACAGGAATATTTCTGTTTCAAGTAGAAGCGATCGTGCTTGGAACTCGAAGCTTCGACCTTTTTGCTCAAACCGCCGAGCCTGGAACTCGAAGCTTCGACCTTTTTGCTCGGAACGCCGAGCCTGGAACTCGGAACTTGCAGCTTAGAACACAGATTGGCACTCATGCTGGAATGGAGGTGACTTGAAGCTGCTGTTCGATCGCATCACACGCCACAATCACCCCGTTTTCTGCCTGAATCATCTGTCCGATCGCGGCGGCTTTGGCGGTATAGCTGGAATTGTTTAACAGTTCACGTAACTCTTTAGCGACTCGTGCGGCTGCATACTGCTTGCGAGGAAGCGTCCGCGACGTTCCCAGGCGTTCAACTCGTGCCGCATTATCTGGCTGGTCATGGCTGTAGGGCATCACCAGCGTGGGACGACCCGCCCGCAATGCCAAGAAAAAGCCTCTGCCTAGCTAATGCACAGCCGTACACTCTGGGTAAACAGCTCATTGAATCAACAATGATTCTGCAACCTGACACAGAGGTGCAACCGACTGCAAACTCACTACGCAGAGGATTAGACACTTGGAACTGAACACTTAAAAAGCGGGTTACATTGACCACCCGTTTGCCTTAGCGATCAACAACCACTCGCGGGTTTCACTGCCAAACAATCGTCTGCCAAACGATTGTCTTCATAATTTAATGACAGGAGCCGATCGCGGGCAAAACTCTTGGTCTGAACCAACAATCTCGTCGCCAGACCGACTCCCAGAAAAGAACGCAGGTGCGATCGCCTAGGTCAACGCATTAATCACGTAGTCAATATAGGAATTGAGTTCAACCGCTGGATCACCAGAGATACCGTGATTTGCCTTGATATACTTCAGCGCTTCGGTATACCAGCTTGGCGACAGTTCAAAGGTGCTGTTGATTTCAGCCAAACCGGAGATCAAATAATCATCAATCGGTCCAGTGCCGCCCACAACCAGGGCGTAGATAATAATCCGCAGATAGTAGCCGATATCACGGACGCACTTTGTTTTGCCAACGGGTGTGGAAGCGTAGTTAGGACCTTGCAGTTGAGTGGTATACGGGAATTTTTTGTATACCTCGTTGGCTGCGGCTTCAGCCAGACTTTGCGCTTTGCCGCTCAGGGCTTTCACAGCTTCCAACGACGTTGCTGCCTGCCGGAACCGTCCGAATGCTACCTGGTATTCTGTGCTGCTTAAGAACCGTCCTTGTGAATCGGCTGCGACAAGGGCTTCCGTTAAAGGGGTTTTCGACATGAATTCAATCTCTCTCTAGTTGATGTACAAAGTGTCTGCTAATTTGGCGGTTTAACCAACGGCTGCTGCGGCGCGATCGAAGTAACCAGCGATCTCTGAAACCAGAGCGCTGCAATCACCTTTAGTGATGTTGTTGGTGTCATTGACAAGCTCGATCGATGCTTCCTTCAACTTTTGAATACCAACAGCAACGGAAGCACCAGGCGTACCCAGCGCCAGATAGGTTTCACGCAAACCATTCAGCGCACGGTCTTCTAGAATGCTGGCATCACCGGCAAAAATGGCGTAGGTGACGTAGCGCAAGATGATTTCTAGATCACGCAGGCAGGCGGCAGCACGACGACTGGTATACGCATTCCCACCCGGGGCAATCAATTGAGGTTGTTCTGCAAACAGCGCACGGGCTGCATTGGCAACAATGACAGAAGAGTTGCTAGAAATGCGGTTAACGGCATCGACACGCTTGTTGCCATCTTTGACGATCGCCAGCAGCGCATCTACCTGAGCGCTGCTGAGGTATTCTCCACGCGTGTCAGCTTGAGAGACAACCTTAGCAAAGGCATCTAAGACCATAGTTTCAATCTCCTAAAAAGTGTGCAGTTGAACAGCATGATGGCTTCAAGTAGAGAAGCTGGCTTTCCTTTCGTCTCAGATGCATCAGCCTGGGAGAAGCAAAAGGACTAAAGGCTAGAGAAAGTCCTAATTCCCAAATCCCCATGTGACACGTATCCAAAAGACAACATCGCTTTTGGAAACCAAGAAAAAATTCTCAATTAATAAAGAGAAAAGAAAGCTTTATACAACCAAAGTCTAAAGGACTTTATTCTGCGTTTTTCCCTACAAATTATTTTTACAACGCTGTCATCTCTTTTTTTATTAAAAATTGTTTAGCAATTCATTTTCTCATTCGATCGACAGTTTGCTTCTTGCTGAAAATTTAGGTTGTATAGCATCTTCACGCCTATGCTAAGACTTTAAGAAGCCCTCTCTGAAAGAGTTTTGCAGATTAATCAAAAGAGTTGCATGAGAGGCATCTCTGCTTTTACTCGGCTGAAAATGTAACCTTGGTCACAAGTATTTGGTATGTTTTGACTCAAAATAAACTACGAAAATTTGTGTTTCTTTTGATAAAACATTGCGCTGCTTGCTTCGTTATCAAAAAGGAATTTAAGTTAGATAAAAATTGTGATGAAGGTTACAAGCGCTTGGTATAAAACTGCTCTTTATAGCTTGAAAACCGTTACTTCTATTTACTCTTCGGGCACTAAGCGGAGCAATGATTTGGCAGCAGAGCCGATCGCCTGATTGACTGACAAAACTCCTGCAAGCTCTGAAAGCTCGTCGGTTGGGTATAGCCTTCGGCATACCCTACGGGAAGCAAGCTACAAGCAAAGCGTGAGCGTCACCCAACCGAATCTGTTCAGAGCAAAAACGATCGCACTTCAAACAGAAAGTTTGCCGTTTCAAGCTGGAACGATGTTGTTTCAAGCAGCAGCGATCGTGCTCTGAACCCGAAACGTCAGCCTTTTTGCTCGAATCACCGAGCTTAAAACGCGATCGTTGCCGTTCTGGACATGGAACACCAAGCTTAGAACTCGGAAGTTGCAGTTTCTTCCAGCAGTCACGTTAAAATTTGGTTCAAAACTCAATCTCATATGCTGACTGAACAAAACAAAGCCCTCGTGCGCCAGTTCTACAAAGCGTTTGACGATCGCAAAATGGATCAAGCTTTAGAGCTTCTCGCTCCAAATTTTGTCGCACATCTGGCGGGAGTAGCTGAACCATTGGACGGGGAAGGCTTCAAGGAGTTTGGGATGTCCTTTTACTCAGCCTTCAGCCATGGGCAACACCGTTTTGATGAGGTCATTATTGCAGACGATAAAGTAGTGACGTGCGGAACGTTTACAGCGACGCATCTTGGAGAGTTTCAAGGTCTTCCACCAACAGGGAAGCAGGTCAGATTATCTATCATGCACATCGATCGAGTAGCAGATGGAAAAATTGTGGAGCATTGGGGGCAAGGCGATGCGCTTGGATTGATGCAACAGCTAGGCATTGTCTTCTTGCCGGGTCCAAAATTGTTGCCGTATATCTTAAAGGGTGCTGCATCCAAGCTATTTAAAAAACCTGCATAGAAACGATTGGCGTTAGTACACGGTTTGTTGTGGGGAGCGATCGCCCTCAACCACATAAAATGAAGGAAAATCTTTATAAGCTGAGCGTATGACTTCAGTGTCTAATGAACCCACTTTGATCATTCGGACAGAACGCGGGCTGACGATCGCAGGCACGCGCATCACTCTCTACGATGTGATGGATTATGCGACGGCTGGCTATCCACCGAAATTTATCCAGGGCTTGTTCGATCTGACGCATGAACAGATTAATGCCGCTTTAGCCTACATTGAGGTCAATCGGGTTGAGGTAGAAGCAGAATATCAGCAGGTGCTTAAAGAAGCCGAAGCACTCCAACAATACTACGAAGAGCAAAATCGTGAGCGAGTTGCCCGCATTGCTGAACAACCGCCGAAACCTGGAACTGAAGCGGCTTGGGAGAAACTTCGGGCAGCTAAAGCAAAGCGCGCGACCAAGGCATGATTTTTTTGATTGACCATAATCTTAAAGGTCATGCTTTAGTTTTCTTTGGTGCGATCGCTAGTCAAGGCTGGCTCGATATGGTTCCGATTCGGTTTGTCACGTTTGCAGAGATGGAGTTGTCCATTGACAGTGACGATCGCGTCGTTTGGCGATTAGCTCAGAACAATCAAATGATTTTGCTGACAGCTAACCGCAGCATGAAAGGAAAGGATTCTTTAGAACAAGTTATGCGTGAAGAGACCACCGCAGTATCCTTACCTGTGATTACGCTTGGCAACGCTGATCGATTGCTAACCGACGTTGAATACCGAGGTCGATGTGTTGAGAGGCTGATTGAAATTGTGCTCGATATTGATAGCTATCGAGGTGCAAGACGAATCTTCATTCCCTAATGTGCGTAGCTTTGACGTTAGCCCACGGTTTGTGTCGAGAGCGATCGCGCTCAACCACTAGAATGAAGGGAAGTCCTTGTAACCAGTTGTGAACCGAAGCGATGACAACGTCTCTACATTGGCGACACCGAGTAGGCAATCAGCGCGATTGGGTCTGGCGCGGTTGGCAGACTCGCTATACCTACCTTCGAGCCGCGCAACCGGGGAGTACAACCCCGCTGATTTTGCTGCATGGATTTGGGGCATCGATCGGGCACTGGCGCAACAATCTGGACGCTTTAGCAGAACACCATACCGTTTACGCACTCGATATGTTGGGCTTTGGTGCCTCTGAGAAAGCAGTGGCAGCTTACAACACCGATCTCTGGGTCGAGCAGGTTTACGACTTTTGGAAAACCTTTATTCAAACGCCTGTCGTGTTGGTGGGCAATTCGATCGGCTCTCTGGTTTGCATGGCAGTTGCCGCTGCCCATCCCGAAATGGTGGCAGGGTTCGTGATGATCAGTCTGCCCGACCTATCGATGGAAGAAGAGGCGCTACCGAAACCATTGCGTCCGTTGGTTGGTAGCCTCAAGCGCTTGATTCTCTCGCCGCTGTTGCTCAAAGCACTTTTTCCGCTGGTGCGCCGACCCAAGTTTGTGCGCACCTGGGCAGCGATCGCCTACGCCCAACCCGATGCCATCACCGACGAACTCATCGACATTCTGGCAGGACCGCCTCAAGACCGGGGTTCCGCGCAGGCATTTGCCGCCATTTTCAGAGCCGTGACCGATTCTCGCTACAGTCCTCACATCAAAACCGTGCTGCCGACCCTCACAGTACCAATGCTGCTCATTTGGGGACAGAACGATCGCATGATTCCCAAGCAGTTTGCCCGTCCCAATCAGTACGGCGAGTACAATCCCAATTTGCAGCTAATTGAACTAGAGAATGCCGGACATTGCCCCCACGATGAATGTCCTGATCAGGTGAATGAGGCAATTCTAGACTGGCTTCTCATGGAAAGGCTAAAGGCTGAAGTCTAAAAACTTTCTTTTAGCCTTTAGCCTTTAGCCTTTAGCCTTTAGCCTTTCCCCTATGCAATGCTGCCTCGCTTCCGTGCTTCTTTGTAGGAGGTGCCGACATTTCGCAGTCCAGCGCGGATCATTTGTTGTTCCAAAAGGGCGAAAAAGCGAGTGCGATCGCCCCCTCTTACAACAGCTTGATTGTGTGCTTCTGCCAGTGCCACCGGATAGCCATAGCCTTTTTGCACCTGCGCCAGCGTCAGACTCAGCGCCGTATCCAGCAAAATGGCATCCTCAGCGACCCAGGTAGGAAACTCCACGCGGGCAATTTCTGTTCCCACGTGAACGTAGCAGAAGTAGATGTGATGATCGCCATACAGATCCAGAATGCGGGCAGAACTGCGCCAGAGAGGGCTGCGCTGACCGGGCTGTAGCTCCATTGCCCAGAGTGCTGCATCCTTCAACGGTTCTAACACTTGACAAGGCGCGTGCGCGAGAGGGAAGCCTTCGCGATCGCCCAAGCCAGCACAATGCGTCGCACAATCCGGCACATCGTAAGGACACGCTTGCAACCGTAGAAAGTTGAGCGCTTCCCCACTCCGCGAGGCGCTGATGTAGCCGACTAAGGGAATGCTTGCACTACGAAGTTTCTCCCACGCTTCGAGGATAGGCGGCAGAATGCGATCGCGCGCCTCCCCCGGCAGCGAGTCAAGGAACCAGTAGATGAGAGAGCCATCGACCATTGCGAGGGAGTGGGGAGTGGGGAGTGGGGAGTAGGGAGTAGGGAGTGGGGAGTGGGGAGTAGGGAGTTTCCGCCTCCTGCCTCCTGCCTCTTGCCCCCTGCCTCCCTCTGCCTCCCCTGCTCCCTCTGCCTCCCCTGCTCCCTCTGCCTCCCCTGCTCCCTCTGCCTCCCCTGCCCTCTGCCTTCTGCCTTCTGCCTCCTGCCTCCCGATTTCTTCTCCCAACTCCGCCAGCACGATCGCCTCCGATACCGTACGCCGATAGCCCATCCATTCTTCCGTGCGGATGCCCCATTGTCGAGAGACGTAAAGATCTTCGGGACGGTAGAACACTTCGGGCAGGCTGTCGAGCAAGGGTAGACGGTTCTGCCCGTAGTGCAGCACAATGCGCCCAACGTTAATCAGGTAACAGTAAGCAATTTCGTGATGGCTGGGGGCAATTTGGGAGCCATCGGTTGCCAGGACGGTGTGGGCAGCAGGCGGCACGGGAATGCTGACACGCAGGTTGAGCGGTTCAACGGGCGCGGCGGCAGTAAAGCTGAGGCGATCGCGCCAGGTTTGCTGCTGCTCAACCAACGCATTTTGGTGACGATGCGCCTGTCCTAAAAGCATCTGTGCCCTTTCTAATCGCTGTCTTGTCGCTGTGGCTTCGAGGGTTAGCTGCTGGCTGATGCCCTGCATTTGTTGTGCAAGCTTTGTGAGATCGAGCATTGGGGGGTGAGGGGTGAGGAGTGAGGGGTGAAGGCTAAAGGCTAAAGGATGAAGGCTAAAAGTGAGAAGCCGAAGGCTAAAGGTGAAAGGCTAAAGGATGGATCAGCTTACCCCTGCCTTCTGCCTTCTGCCTTCTCACCCCTCTCTCCTCTCTCCTTTCTCCTTTCTTTTCTGCCTTTTCCCAAAATTTTTTGATCAACTCTCCAAATTATGTGTACCATCGCTGGTGAGTAAGTAAGAACGCTAGATGGGGAAAGTCTTTTTTCTGACGATCGTTCTCTCAAACATCTTGGTTTAAGCGTAACGAACAATTGCGCTTGAAGCCGCGATCGATGCTCAGAAAAAGGTTGCCTAACGTAAAAGCTTTTTACTTTAAAGCGTTTCAACTCAGTGCAGACCTTTGGTTCTTTTTCTTTGTTGGAGAACAACCATTTAGCGCTATCGTTTAAGGTCTGTCTTTTTGCCTTTAGAGTGGTAAATCTATACTGCAATGGGTATCATACTCTGACATCTAGACTTCGTTTGATTCGTTCTTATCAGCCCGCCTTTAACTGTTTAAGTGAGTAGACAGCATTGTGGTTAACTCTCTGAAAAATCTGCTTCCTGGAAAGCCTAAAGGTATTGGTATCGAGTTAGCGCCCGATCGAATTAGCGTTGCTCAGCTACGTAAACAAGGTCAGGGGTTTAAGCTGGCAACTTTAGCAACCGTTCCAGTGCCAGAAGGCTTGTTTCAAGAAGGTCAGATCATTGACATTGCGGGCATGGCTGAGCTGATTCAGTCAACGCTTGCGGAGAATAAGCTTAAGGTAAAGCGAGTCGCAACGGCGGTAGCAGGGGGACGGGATACCGTCACTCGCATTATTCCGATTCCGGCAGAACTGAACGATCAAGAGCTTCGGGAAATGGTGCTTAATCAGGAGGCGGGTCTTTACCTGCCTTTCCCGCGTGAGGAGGCAGATGTTGACTATCAAAAACTGGGGCTATTTGTTGACGAAGATGGTATTGAAAAGTTTCAGGTTTTACTAGTAGCAACGCGCAAAGAAATTACGGATTCTTACGTGCGCACGTTTCAGCAAGCGGGGCTGCAAATTGATGTACTCGAAATCAGCAGTTTTTCGCTGATTCGCACCATTCGAGAGCAACTCAGGCAATTTTCACCACAAGAAGCCGTGGCGATCGTCGATATTGAGTTTGAAAGTACCGAAATTTCGATCGCGGTGGACGGCGTGCCCCAGTTCTCTCGCACGGTGCCGATCGGGACGTATCAAATTCAAAGTGCCTTATCGCGCGCCATGAACCTACCGCCTTCCAGAAGCACCGAACTGCTTCAGAGCATGACGATTCCAGTAAACCCGTCTGATAGCATGAGCGGTCCCGGCAAAATGGGGGGCAGCAACCCTGGAGCGGCTGCCATGCTGCGTATTATTGGCGAACTGGCGGACGAACTGCGGCGATCGATCGACTTCTACCTCAATCAGGGCGATAACCTGGAAGTAGCCCAACTGCTGCTTGCCGGACCCGGTGGCTCGATCGGTCAGCTTGACGAGTTTTTTACACAACGGCTCAGTCTGCCAAGCAGCCAAATTGATCCAATTACCGCGCTGGGGTTAGAAGTCGCTCAAGAGGTACCGCTCACACAGCGACCGGGGCTAGGAGTAGTGCTGGGCTTAGGATTACGGGAGGCTAGGTAAGATGTACAGTCTAGATATTAATTTTCTCAACGATCGCCCAGAATACAAACCCGAAGGCGCACGTCAAAAGACAAGAGCAGTGTCTACAGACAGTAAACGACCGCTCTTTCTCGGCGCGGCTGTGGCTGTTGCGCTACTAGCAGCAGCGGGTGGATCACTGCTGTTTTTGCAGGCACAAAACGCCAGCCTGGAACAACGACAATCTGAGCTAGACAGCCAGTTGGGTGATTTGACTGCCAAACAAAAGCAGATCGCTGATATTAACGGTCAAACCAAGCAGATTAAGGACGAAACAGGCGCATTGGCAAGCGTGTTTAATCTGGTTAAACCCTGGTCTGCGATGATGCAGGAAGTGCGCGATCGCATTCCTCCGGGTGTGCAAATCCTGACGATCGCACAATCAACTCCTAGCAATCAGCCGACACCACAACCATCCCCTAGTCCTTCGGCGGGTGCTCCTCCTCCGGCGGTTGCGCCAGCGGCTTCAGTGCTGCAAATTACAGGTATCGCTAACTCATTCAATGATGTCAACGATTTTCTGCTGGTGCTGCAAAAATCCAACTTTCTTAAAGCTGAAAACACAAAGCTAGTGAAAGCGACCCTCCAGAAGGAAGCTGTTAGGGTCGAGCCAGCGAAGCTGCAAAATGCCCAACAGCCCACGTTGAATGCTGACCAACTGCCACAACTGCCAAAGCAGGTGGAGTTTCAGATTGAAACGGCGTTAAGCGATGTGCCTGCGTCTGATTTGCTGCGCGAACTCGATCGCAAGGGCGCTGTTGGATTGGTGACCCGCATTGAAGATCTGCAACGTAAGGGAGTGATTCAACCATGACCGCTGGCGGTGACTTTCTTCCCAATGATCCAAACCTGGACACTGAACCAGGCTATCCGGTTATTTTTGGTATCGCGCTTACGCCGACCATCCTCGGCATTTTACTGGCGGTGGGTGGCATTGCTCTGGCAGCTTACCTGTTTCTTAGCCTGGTGCAGCCAGAGCTGGAAAAATACAACGACCTGAAGCAGAAAGTGGAGACCAAGGAGAATCAGGTGCAGCAGGCTGCCGCGATCGCCAAGCAGATTGCCGACGCGAACGCTAATCTTGAGGCGGCTAAAAAACAGCGCACTGAAGTCTTAAATCTCTTCTCAAACGAATCGACCCTCAACACCTTGCTCCTAGATTTAAACCGCCAGGTTGAGACGCGCAATGCAGGCGTTGCCAGACTGGAGCAGGATCGACTAGCCGCTTGTCCCGCTTGGGTACGTAACAATGTCGAAGCACTGCGTAAGAGCGGTATCGAGTTAGCACGGAGAGCCTCGTTGAAGGATTTCACACCAGACCCTAAAGCGTCCGGTGTCATCACTGACAATGCTTACGGCTCACTCGTTAATAACAAGCTGCAGCGTCAGGTTGCGACCGTCAACCTGGAAGGCAATGTGAATCAAACGCAAGCGATCTTCCGCAATATTGAGCGACTACAGCCCTTTCTGGTGTTTAAGGACGTGAAGATTGTGGTAGGGGATGGCACCCAAACGAATACGAGTGTTAACCGACTCTTTGAGATTCGAGGCAACACCGTCCAGTTCTTGCCCAACTGTCAGCCTGAGCAAAAACTTACGACAACCTTCAGGCTAGAAGCACTATCGCCCATAGCGCCCGCAGCGCCCGCAGCAGCAGTCAAGCCCGCTCCAGCCCCAGCAAAATAATGGCAAAAGGCATCCCATAAATTTAGGTTCGTGCCCAGCGCCCAGTCCCAGCATTAATGCAAGCAATCTAATGATTTGAGTGAGGAAGGAACCGTGAAACAGTCTCTAGGATTCAATGGCATCGTGCTGGGTGGGGTCGCCGCACTGATCGCAAGCCAACCCGCCCTGGCAGCACCCGTACAGGTGACTGGTGTGCAGCTTAACCGCACCGCATCAGGGGTTGACGTGGTGCTGCAAACGAAGACGGGCGATCGTCCGCAGGTGTTTGCGGTTAACCGTGGCAATAACTGGACAGCAGATTTACCGAGCAGTCAGCTTCGTTTGCAGGGTGGCAAGAACTTCCGTCGAGATAATCCGGCTCCGGGCATTGCCTCAGTCACCGTTGCGCCCCTGGATGCTAATAGCGTGCGCGTCACGGTGGCTGGCAAAGCGGGTGCTCCGGTCGGGCAAGTCGTACGACCGGAGCAGGGTGGGGTAACGCTAAGCGTGAATGCCTCTGGCACCAAGCAGGCAGCGGCTGCAACACCAACACCATTGCCGCAATCACCCGCTCGATCGTCGGCTGTTTTAGCACCACCAACGCCAGTCTCTTTTTCACCTGCCCCTTCTGCGTCTGCACCCCTACGAACGACAACGACCATTACCGTCCCCACACCAGGTAAGCCCCTAACGCTGGCTCAACTGACCCCCACTCAACCGACACCAGCAGCTAGCCCTGCACCCATTACTCCCGCACCAGCTAGCCCCGCGCCCACTAGCCCCTCAACCGTGCCAGCCAGACCAGCCGTTCCGACCAACCAAACGGCTCCGCTACTGCCCAATCCACAGGTTCAGATCGAGGGTCCTGGCGTTTTGCCAACTGGCGTTCAGGGCGTTTCTCCACGGGCAGTGCCACCGCCCGTCGGAGACATTTCAACGGCACAGGTCGATGCCTCTGGAACATCGATCGACCTGGGTTCCGCAGAACGCGTGCCTCGGCTGGTTTTGCGCGATGCTCCAGCGCGAGAAGTGCTGGGACTACTGGCACGGTCAGCAGGGCTAAACCTTGCCTTCGTCGGTGATCTGCTGTCGCAAGGGCAAACTGGACAGCCAGCCCAGCCGGGACAGACAACCAGCAGCGATGGACCGAAAATTACACTCGATATTGAAAACGAGCCTGTGCAGAATGTGTTTAACTACGTGCTACAACTCACTGGCTTAGAAGCAAACCGAGTGGGTCGCACGATCTTCATCGGACCGAAACTGCCTAACTCAGCGCGAAATTTAGTGGTGCGGAGCGTGCGTCTTAACCAGGCATCCATTACCAGTGCGATCAACTTTCTGGTGACGTTGGGCGCTGAAAGTGCAGTCACCCGCGATCGCCTGGTAACCAATGCTGTGGCAACACCCGTTGGCACCCTGGCAGGCGGCGGTGGCTCGGCAATCACACAGACGCAGACTGCCACAGAGTCTCGCATTGAGAGCCAGCGGGTGGCATATCAGGATTCTACGCCGCTGCTCCGGGGGCTGCAAATCTCTGGGGATGAGCGCACGAACCAGGTAACGCTCATTGGTGAACCGAAAAAAGTTGGCATTGCGATCGCGCAGCTTGCCCAACTGGATATTCGTCGCCGTCAGGTGACCGTCAATGTTCGCGTCGTTGATGTCGATTTGACCAGTCTTGACCAATTCTCTGCAAATGCCTCCTTTGGCGTGAACGACACCCGCACGTCTTTGGATGCTGGTACAGCCGTACTAAACTTTGGTCGGAGTGCGCCTGCTAACACTGGGCTTGGCACTGGTGTCAATGCGATTGGTTCGGCACTGGGTGTCGGTTCGGCTTTATCGCCATTCAACTTTGCGCGTAACTTCTTGCTACAGCTACAGGCTGCTGTCACCACTGGTAACGCCAAAATCCTGACTGATCCGACCCTTTTGGTGCAAGAAGGGCAGACCGCAACCATCAATGTGACTCAGGAAGTGGTAACAAACCTGACCCAACAAACCACTGCTTCCACAAACTCGACCCAAACCACCATTACAGTTGAAAAAGGACGAGCGGGTTTGATTTTACCGATCAAAGTCGATCGCATTGATGACAACGGCTTTATTTCCATGTCCATTGCCCCCTCTGTTTCACGCATTGGTGATCAGCAATCGATTAACATTTCCGGTAGTGCCAACGTGATTAATCTCCTGACGGAACGCCGCCTTGAATCCGGTCAGGTGCGCCTGCGTGATGGGCAGACCCTCCTTCTAACGGGCATCATCCAGGACGAAGATCGAACAACCGTGACCAAAGTTCCCATCCTGGGTGATATTCCCATTCTGGGCGCACTGTTCCGCAGCACCAGCCGCAACAACCAGCGTCGAGAAGTGATTGTCATCGTCACGCCTCGCGTTCTGGATGACAGCCAGCAGGCAACTTTTGGCTACGGCTACGCACCCAGCCCAACCGTGCGTCAAGTGCTTGAAGATAGCAAAAAGTAAAGAACAGGACTTACGCACTTGCAGCCGCAAATGAGATCCTCCCTAACCCTTCTTAAAAAGGAGGGAACCTCAAAGCCACTTTTTAAGGGGTTTGGGGATCTCCTTTGCGTAAGTCCTAAAGAAGATAACTGCTAGCGGTAATGCCTTGCCCTGCCTCAAGAGCGGAACAGGTGCGAGCTAAGCCATAGCAAGGAGTCTGTTGCTACGGCTTGTGGTCTGGTCAAGTAAGGTATTTCTAGTCGATCGACTCAATCTAGCAGCGTAGATCTTTCTTACGTCCCATACCAAGAACCGATACATTCGCTAGCGTGGTGTGTAGTTGTTGCCTTACACGCCTCCCATGTATCGTTTGTCCTTTTTAGTGCTGTTAGGTCTTGCTCTCGTTGCTTGTCGCACTGCGGATACCTCCCGCGCTGAGCCAACGGCTGCACCCGTCGTCTCTGCTAGTCCATCTAGTACTCTTAGTCAGACGAAAGCAGCCACAACGCCAGCCGAGAAGCTGATTCAGACAGAGACTTTTTTGCCGCAGCCGATCGCCATTGCTCCTGCCAGCTTACCTAAACCCTACGCCAGCAGCAGTGCGTCTAAGTCGCCTAATGTCATCCCCATTCCGTCAAAGCCCACGCTCAAGGTTCCGGCTGGCTTTGTGGTGAGCGTGTTTGCCGAAGGGCTAGACCGTCCTCGCTGGTTAGCACTAACGCCAACGGGTGATGTTTTAGTGACAGAAACCCGCCAGAACCGCATCCAGCTCCTGCGCGATGCCAATCAAGATGGCGTAGCTGAGGTGCAAAAAATCTTTGCTGAAGCGCAAAATGGCTTGAATATTCCCTTCGGGATGTCGTTCAGCGACGATGCTTTCTTCCTGGGCAATACTGCATCTGTATTGCGCTTTCCCTACACCCAAGGACAGGAGAAGCTTTCTGGCACTGGCACCAAAATCACCGATTTGCCAGGCGGTGGTTACAATCAGCACTGGACGAGGAATGTTGTGGTTTCGCCCGATCGCACCAAGCTCTATGTTTCGATCGGCTCCCAATCGAATGTGGATGAAGAACCCTCGCCTCGTGCGTCTGTGCAGGTCATGAACCTGGATGGCTCCGATCGCCAAACCTTTGCCTCTGGACTGCGGAACCCCGTCGGACTTGCCTTTCACCCCACAACACGCGAACTTTATGCCACCGTCAACGAGCGCGACGGACTGGGCGATGACTTAGTGCCTGACTACTTCACTCGCGTTCAGTCAGGGCAGTTCTACGGCTGGCCCTACGCCTACATCACGCCCGATCGCCTCGACCCAAACCATGTCCAAAACGGGCGCAGTATTCGTCCTGATTTAGCGGCTCAAACGCGTACACCTGACGTGCTATTTCAAGCGCACTCAGCGGCTCTAGGCGTACAGTTTTACAATGGTCAGACCTTTCCAGCCAAGTATCGCAACGGCGCGTTTGTCGCCTTTCGGGGTTCCTGGAACCGCGATCGCGGCACTGGCTACAAGATTGCGTTTGTACCCTTTAAAGCAGATGGACGACCACAAGGCTACTACGAAGACTTTCTCACGGGCTTCCTCGTCAATCCATCGGGTCCCGATACCTGGGGTAGACCCGTAGGCTTGCTGACTCTCCCCGACGGCAGTTTGCTTGTCACCGAAGAGGCAAATGGACGGATCTATCGGATTCAGTATCAGGGGTAAAAGATGAAGGATGAAGGCTAAAGGATGAAGGATGAAAGCCCTGAGCTTTGATGCTGAGCGCACACGTTGAAGCTTTCAGTCAGCCCTCTGCCTTCTGCCCTCTGCCCTCTGCCTTCTGCCTTCTCCCTCTACTTCACCGCCATCGAAAAGGCATAACGATAGCCTCTGAAGTTCGACTCTAGTTCAATCACATAGTCACCTGTTTGAGCGAGTTGTCCATTCCAGGTCGATCGCTTCTCGTCTTTTTCATGCCCTAACAGTACGGTGCCATCAGGAGCCATAATCATCGGAAAGGGACCTCGATCGTGGGTAATCGTCAACGTTTGTCCCTGCTTGACAGGCAGCACGTAGCGATGGCTACCCGATCCTACAAAGCGATCGACCACCTGTACAGCAGTGCCATCGGCGCTCAGGCTGATGCGCTCTACCTTCTGGTTGCAGCTATTCACGGTTTGCTGCTTGGAGACCCAGCCTTTCAAGGGCGACTTGATCTGGAGCCAGCCGTCCTGCTCATCGGCGATCGTTATCAGCGTACCGTTCTTGAGTTGACCGACCACATTGTCGCCGTCTATTGTGGGTGCAGAGCGGACATTTAGCGGTGGCTTGGGGTCATTCACAAGCGCCATTTTGACCACGCATGATTCGATTGTCCGGTTTGCTGTGGACGTTGGACTGGGCGCTGTTTCAGTCGTTTGCTTTTGTGCGATCGATGAGGAAGGCGAGGCGGCAGGTGAAGGGTTGAGAGGCGATTGGCTTGCAGGTGCGGCGATCGGGGAAGCACTGGTTGATACTCCCGGCGGCTCTGTCACTGAAGACTGTGAACAGGCAACCGTTATTCCAGCAAGCGCTGCCAACGCAAGAGCACCCGCTACAGCCAGCACAGAAGCATTAGGTTTCATAGAAGTGAGTTCCTGGAAGAGTATCTAAGGAATGGCTACAGGGTCTTTGAAGCTAGCAACGGACGAAGCCAGACTGGATGTGCAACTTTTCTAAGTGCAACAGGATGGCGCTCTACCATCTGAGTGCCTTCGTTGACGCTCTGTTGAAACACTACATAGCGTGCCCACAGAGTGCCATTGTGTGACGATCGCCCAACCGCATCAAGCAATACCGACATACCGTTTAAAGGACTGTCACAATTTTGACCAAGATTGCAACATGGTCAGCGGCAATCGCTCAGTGTGCCATCTATATTGATCTTAGTTGTTGTCAGAGGGATCAAGGCTTGAGTGAACCGTCGATCGTCGAGCAAGCATGGGCAGCCCTTGAAAAATCCGTCATTTATTACCAGGGTGAGCCGATTGGCACGATCGCTGCCAGCGACCCTGACGTGGTATCGCTGAACTACGATCAGTGCTTTGTACGCGACTTTATTTCGTCTGGGCTGCTGTACTTGATCAAAGGCAAGCCTGCCATTGTGCGTAATTTTTTGGAGGCAACCCTCAAATTACAGCCCAAAACAGGGCAGCTTGATTGCTCAAAACCCAGCCGGGGCTTAATGCCTGCCAGCTTTAAAATTGCCTCAATCAACGGACAAGACTATCTCAAGGCGGACTTTGGCAACCATGCGATCGGACGAGTTGCGCCAGCCGATGCCTGTCTGTGGTGGATCATTCTCTTGCGGGCATATCTCATTTCCACTCAAGATTTCGAGTTGGTGCAACGCGCCGATTTTCAAGAAGGCATTCGCGTTAGCCTCGAACTGTGTCTAGTCACGCGCTTCGATATGTATCCGATGGTGCTCGTGCCGGATGGGGCAAGTATGATCGATCGACGCATGGGGCTTTACGGACATCCGCTCGATATTCAATCATTGTTTTATGCCGCACTGCGGGCAAGCCTGGAACTGCTAGTGCCCAATGCAGAGAATCAAACCATGATCCAAGCGGTGTGTAATCGCCTACCCCTCTTACTCCGGCAGCTACGCGAAGATTATTGGCTTGATCCAGAACGTTTGAATGTAATTTACCGCTATCAGGTAGAAGAATACGGTGAAGAGGCGCTCAACCAGTTCAATATTTACTCTGACTCGATCCCGTTCTATCGACTGGCAAAATGGATACCCGAAGCGGGTGGTTATCTGGCGGGCAATCTCGGTCCCTCGCAGCTGGATTGCCGCTTCTTTGCGTTAGGTAACTTGATGGCAATTATTGCGTCGCTCACAACGGAGCTACAGTCCCACAAGATTTTGAACTTGATTGAACTGCGCTGGAGCGACTTGATTAGCCACATGCCAATGAAGCTCTGCTACCCGGCGTTGGAAGACAATGACTGGCGCACGATCACTGGAGCCGATCCTAAAAATCGTCCCTGGTCGTATCACAATGGGGGAAGCTGGCCCGTGTTGCTGTGGATGCTGGTAGCAGCGGCAAAAAAAATGAATCGTGGCGAATTGGCACATCACGCGATCGCCATTGCCGAACGTCGTCTGGTGCAGGACCAGTGGCCCGAATACTACGATGGTCCCGATGGTCGTCTCATTGGCAAAGAATCACGAAAATACCAGACCTGGACTATTACTGGCTATTTACTAGCAAAAGAAATCACTGCAAATCCCGATCATCTCAAGCTCATGACGTTTGATCTTGATATGAGGTGACCATTGCTCCCTCTGCAAATTGCAGTCAGTCCACCGACTCACGCCTTCACTTCGTGGCTTGCCAAACCTTGATTGTGCCGTCGTTGCCAGTGCTGGCGATCGCTCGTCCATTCGGACTAAAGGCAACGACAAGAGTTGGATCAACGGCGAGCGTTTTGAGCAGTGCTCCGGTTGCTGTGTCCCATAGTTTAATTGTTTTATCGCGGCTACCGCTAACGATCGTGCGTCCATCCGGGGCGATCGCTACCCCTGTGATGACATCCGAGTGACTGATTAAAGTGGCTTTTAATTGTGCTGTAGTCAAATCCCAAACTTTAACCGTGTCATCGCCACCACTGACGACGGTGTGACCATCGGGGTGGAAGGCAAGGGTATAGATGGGGCGTTTGGAGGCGACGAACGTATGAATCGCTTCGCCTGTGGCTGCTTTCCAGAGGCGGATGGTGCCATCATAGCCGCCGCTGGCAAGGGTCTTACCGTCACGGGCAAAAACGACAGCGTTGACGGTATCGCTGTGCCCTGTGAAACTACGCTGCAATTTCCCAGTCGCCACGTCCCACAGTTCAACCGTTTTTTTCCAACTGCTGGTAGCAAGGGTCGTGCCATCGGGGCTAAAGGCGATCGCCTGTACGGGAAACGGATAGCTGGGAAACGATCGGATAAACTGTCCCGTGCTGACTTGCCATAGCCTGACTTTGCCATCATCGCCCCCCGTTGCCAGGGTTTGCCCATCGGGACTAAACGCGATCGACTCCACTCTGGAGAGCACGCTAAAGTCGCGCAGCAGGTTCCCAGTTTTGAAGTCCCACAGGTCAACATTGCCTTCAACGCTACCGCTGGCGATCGTTCGCCCATCCGGACTGATGGCGATCTGGAGGATGGGTTCGTCCGCTTTTGTGATGGTGCGGACTAATTGAGCCGACTGCCAGGGACTGGATACAGTGGTGCTGGGTGGCGCTGTCAAAGGTGGAAAGTCTGAAGAGGAGGACGTATCACAGCCTGCGAGGATGACTGCCAGAGCCGCGATCGCCATTAATCCTGTAGAGTGTATGCGCGTTGCAGTCATCTTTGTTTTCCCATGCTGCATCTTCTTTTTATCGTGGCACCTCAGCGATCGGTGGTGTTGGGTCAACAGTTGGCTGTACAGGAACGCTAGAGGCTGCGGATTCTTTGATCGGCACCTCGATCGCGGCGATTGGAGCAAGTAAACGCGCCACTTCTGCCTGCTGCTGGAGTTGCTGTGTGGAAGAGACAAGCTTGCTTAAGCCATTAATCAGCTTACGGAGATTGACGCGGAAACTTGGATCGCCCGTGAGTTCGTCTAAATCCGAAGTAATTTTCCGAGTGTTCTCAAAGGTAGAGCGGGCAGAATCAAGCGTTTGCTGTAGTAGGAGTACGTTATTGGGGTTGCCAAAGTCGTTTGAGAAGGTGCGTAGATTAGCCGAGGCGGCGGCAGCGTTGGCAGACAGGGTTTCCAGGTTACGGAGAATATCGGTGCGCTTGACCTGGTTGAGTACAGGGGACAGGCTGGCGATCGCGCCTTTTAATTCACCGCTTGCCTCACTCACATTACTGAGCGTCGTGGTGAGCGAACTTCGATTGGTAGCAAGCAGTCGATTCGCTTCTTGAGCCGTCAGACCCAGTTGACGCGCCGTGATCCGAAATTCATCAAGGGTTGGACCAACGGTTTTGAGCGGTTTTGAGACTTCACGGCTCAATTTAGCAATCCCAGCCGCCGCGTTGGAGGCATTTTTCGCTACCGAATTGACGTTGGCGGTAAACTCCGGGTCGCTGACCAGGTTGGCAATGCGAAGCACAGCCCGAATCAATTCGTTGACGTTAAGCCGCGCCTGACCTTGCAGTCGAGAGCCATTGCAGATGATGATACTGGGGTTGCAGTTACGATCGAGCGGTTGAGCAATCTCACCCGCCGGAAGATCTTGCAGTGGCGAAATGTCGATCGACGGTTCCCCAATTAACCCGGATTGATTCGCTTCAATGACGGCACTGCTGGGAATTAAGAGATCAGACGGTGAGATCTTGACCTTGAGGACAACGCCTCTGGGCTGAGGTTTCACACCCACGACTTCGCCCACTTTAATCCCACGATAGGCGACGGGTGTACCCTGCTTAATACCGCCTGCATTATCGAATTCGACAAAGGCGTTGTAGCTACGTTTTCCAGGGCTGAAGCCGCGCAGCCAAACAATCAGCAGGACAAAGAGCGCGATCGCCACCAGCACAAACAGTCCCAGGGAGCTTTCCCGGAGCGATCGCGAAAGTCGCCTGCCGCCTGTAAGATTCTGCATACACTCTCCTCACGCTACTAAGTTACTGGGCGTAATTAAACTGAAGATGATTTTGGGGGTCGAGGGGGTGGAACCCCCTGCCTGGGGGCAACGCCCCCAAACCCCTCCCCACAATTAATTGTGGCTATCTACTTATCTGTCAAGTTTGCATTGATGGTTGAAGACGGATGATGTTTCAAGGGGTTTCCATCCCCAAAAAGCTTGACAGAACCCGATCGCTGGCATTAACCCGTCGCATGAATCGGTCCTTCTGTGCTACCGCTTGCAAATTGCCGAATCATTGGATTATCGGTGGTTTTCACCTCTTCTGCGGAGCCTTCCCACTGAATTTTGCCTTCATAGAGAAAAACAAGACGATCAACGGCACGGCGCACGGTGCTTTCCTGATGGGTCACAATGGCGTAGCTACTACAGCCGACGTTAATGCACTGGAGCTGCCGGATTACATCTTCTAACACGGTGGAGGCGATCGGGTCTAACCCGGCGGTGGGTTCATCATAGAGCAGCACTTCTGGGCGATCCCTTGGGTTATCTGGGTTGGCAATAATGGCGCGGGCAAAGCTCACACGCTTTCGCATCCCGCCGGACAGTTGAGCGGGATAGCGATCGCCGATGTCTGGCAAACCCACCATCTCCAGTTTCTCATTGACCAAGTCCCGAATGCGCTGTCGTGGCAGCTTGGAATGCCGCATGAGATAGAAGCCAACATTTTCTTCAACGGTCAATGAGTCGAACAAAGCAGATTGCTGAAACACTAGACCAATGTTGATCGGGTCTGGTGTATCGTCGATCGATCCCAGACGCGGCTGACCTTGAACAATGATCTCGCCTTCATCGGGCACATCCAGCCCAGCAATAATCCGTAAAATTGTTGACTTACCCGTCCCTGAAGGACCAATGATGCCCAAAGCATCGCCCCGGTAGAGCGTTAGATCAACGCGGTCTAAAATGACACGGCTGCCAAAGGCTTTAGACACTCCCTTTAATTCGATTAACGGCTCAGCCATTAGCGTGTGAGTGACAGAGAGATTACAAAGCGTCTGAAGCGTTACGACGATGGCATACACAACGTGTGGTCAACCATACCTTTACACGGTCTTCTTGAGTTTAACAACCCCCAATCTAGTTCGATGTAGCGCCCAGTGTTTGTTGTCGATCAAGGCAATTGGCGGGATCATAGCGCGATCGTGGCTCTAAAGACTGAGACAGATGGACAGCGTCTGTCTCAGCCTCACAGATTCGTAATCAAACGATAAAGATCCGCCAAACTGCTGGCATGGCGCAATAGAGCGGGGTAGAACCAGCATGGTGTCGTCTTCAAACCTCAAACAAGCGACACTCTGAGATCTGATGGCTACCTTAGCGATCGGGTTTCAGTGACTCCAAAACGTACCTGCTACCGTGCCCTCTGGTTTGAAGGGCGGTAGCTTTTTTGATGTGCGTCAGCTCTCTAGGGCGCGTCATCAATGAACGATCAAAAGCCTACGGCATCAGCCTGACCGCGCCCGCCCCAGAAAGCAGGCTAGGGGCTGTAGACTTGCCATCATCAGGACTCTGATTGTAATTGATGACAGCCCCTAGTAGATTCGCACCGACTGTTTCGATCTCTACCTTTTCGATGTCTACCTTACGGTTGTATGCAATCTAAACCAGAGTGATAAGATAAATTATGAAAGAATTATGAAAGTAGATGATGCCCCTTTCTAACGAGAACGTGCAGCCTGCACCCACCTCCAGACCGAGTCTGCAAGAAGTTCACCGCAGTATCCCAATTCCCCATGCCAAAGGGTTCTGGCGGAAGATGGTAGCGTATGCTGGACCGGGTTATCTGGTTTCTGTCGGTTACATGGATCCTGGCAATTGGGCAACCGATCTGGCAGGTGGCTCCAAATTTGGCTACACGCTGCTGAGCGTCATCTTGCTTTCAAACTTAATGGCGGTGTTGCTGCAATCGCTCTGTGTGCGTCTGGGCGTGGCAACAGGGAAAGATCTGGCGCAGATGTGCCGTGATGCTTTCAGCCCTCGTGTCAGCTTTCTGCTGTGGGTGCTGTGCGAAATTGCGATCGCTGCCTGCGACCTGGCAGAGCTTTTAGGCAGTGCGATCGCGCTTCAGCTATTGTTTGGACTCCCGTTGGTTTGGGGTGTTGCCGTCACAGCGCTCGATGTGCTGTTGCTACTCTTCCTACAAAGCAAGGGCTTTCGCTACGTCGAAGCGCTTGTCATCGTGCTGGTGGCAACGATCGGCGCTTGCTTCACGGCGGAGATTCTGTTTGCGCGACCGGATGTAGGCAGCATTGTTCAGGGCTTTCTACCGAACCGTGAGATTCTGCGAAACCCGGATATGCTTTACATTGCGATCGGCATTCTGGGTGCAACGGTAATGCCACACAACCTGTATTTGCACTCAGCCATCGTCCAAACCCGCGCCTGGGAACCGACTCCTGAAAAGCGGCGAGAGGCAATCCGATTTGGCACGATCGATTCTACGGTAGCGTTGACGCTGGCACTCTTCATCAACTCTGCCATTCTGATCGTTGCGGCTGCGACCTTCTACACCGCTGGCTACCGCGAGGTCGCAGAGATTCAGGATGCGTACAAACTGCTGTCACCGTTGCTGGGAGTCAGTGCCGCCAGCACCATTTTTGGGCTGGCACTCCTTGCTTCTGGGCAAAGCTCCACGCTCACAGCAACACTAGCGGGGCAGATTGTGATGGAAGGCTTTCTGCAACTCCGACTGCCGTCCTGGTTACGCCGCCTTGCGACTCGCCTGTTGGCGATCGTGCCTGCCCTGATTGCGATCGTGTTTTTTGGTGAGCGCAGCACAGGTCAACTACTGGTGCTGAGTCAGGTGATTTTAAGCTTGCAGTTGTCGTTTGCCGTAGTGCCATTAGTCATGTTTACGAGCGATCGTCGCCTGATGGGTGAGTTTGTTAATCCGACGTGGCTAAAGGTGCTTGCCTGGTCAGTTGCCGTCATCATTGGCAGTCTAAACCTTTGGTTACTGCTTCAGACGTTTTTAGGGTGGTTGTGAGGTAAAAGGCAGAGGGCAGAGGGTAGGAGGCAGAAGGGGCAGGGGAGCGGAGGAAGCAAGGGAGGCAGAGGATAGGAAAAAAGCTGATAGCTGATAGCTGACAGCTAATGGCTTAACGTCTGAGTTGCGAAAGGAATTGTTGCGTTGTGAGCGTTGGTTGTTCGGCGTGCATGATGGCGCGAACGATCGCCACACGATCGACCTTCGCAGCGAGAACGTCAGGTAAATTGTTGGCATCAATGCCACCGATCGCAAACCAGGGAATCGTTGCGTGTTCGGCGGCATAGCGCACATAGTCAAATCCAGCAGCCGGTCTGCCTGCTTTGGTTGGCGTTTCGTAAACAGGTCCAACGCCGATATAATCGGCTCCTTCCTGAATGGCACGGTGGAGATCGTCGGGACAGTGAGTGGAGCGTCCGATGAGGCACTGGGAGCCAAGGAGCTGTCGTGCAAGCGCGATCGGGATATCCTGCTGACCCAGATGCACACCATCGGCATCAACTGCGATCGCTAGATCGACGCGATCGTTCACGATAAACAGCGCATTGTAATGACGGCAGAGTTGAGCCAGCTTTTGGGCATTGCGAAGCCGAACATCATCATCAGCGGTTTTGTCACGATACTGCACCAGCGTCAAGCCGCCTTTGAGCGCTGCTTCCACCGTGTCGAACAGATTGTCCGTGGGTGATGTGACAAGGTAAAGTTTCGCTTGTTCTAACTGTTGCCGCCGCTGATCTGCCGTCAGCTTGCTTTCTAGCGTGTAGACCCGATAGCGCATCTGCTTGCACGCCTCTCCCATGTCGGGGCGATAAACTTTTCCATATTCTTCTAAGACCCGTAACGCTTCTTGAACACGACATAAGTTGGCTTGTAGCACTGCCTGCACGCTCGATCGCGCCGCTTCATCAGGATGGGTTAGCAACGTGCCAGCATCGCCGGGTGTATCTCTTGCTGCACGAAGATCGGGGGTATGCCAATGCGCTAGTTCCTGCCGTAGATGCTTGCACTCGTCGGTCAGAACGGCATTGTCTAGCCCAAAGCGACACCATTCTTCGATCGTTCTCAAGCCTTCACGCGCACGGTCTAAGTTGGCATCCAAAATACGGCAGAGTGAGACCTGCACAAACCGAGCTTGACTGTTTGTATTGCCCATAGGAAGTATCGATCGACTGTTTTATCCAGGCTATCGAGTTATGGGAAGGGAAACCAACAGATCCCCGACTTCTCTACGAAGTCGGGGATCTTCGGGAAGTCGGGGATCTTTATGCAAAACTATGTGTTTCAACTTTGCAGGTATGGAGTAAAGTTGACCAGAGTTCATCGCGGGTCTCGTTCAAGCTCAACTGCAATGGTGTTTTTGGGCTAAGTTTCTGTTGGTTTAAATCGCTGTATCGAGAGCGAAACGAGCGGTTTTTCGCGCTTGTTTTTTGCGCTTGTACTGGGCGATCGCTCCCTCATTGCTGCTATTTGCTGCTACGAATATGGTTTATTCGGTCACGCGACATCGACTCCTGCGTTGGTGTTCTTGCTTCTGCCTTTCGACGCTAAGTGGCTACGCCCTTCTGACCAGTCTTGATTGCGGGCACTCTCAAGCCGTTGCACAAAACGCGCCTGTGGCATTGGCACCAGGAATGAACGCAACGCAGGTTCTTCTGGTTAACCCAGCAGTCGGCAACGATGCTGTGGCGGATGGGAGCGATCGTGCCCCGTTCAAAACGATCGCACACGTGCTACAGGTCGCTCAACCTGGTACTACCATTCTTCTATCGCCAGGAACCTACAGTCAGGAAACAGGCGAAACGTTTCCGCTGCGTCTCAAGCCGGATGTGACAGTACAGGGCAGTGTTGAGACGCGCGGTCAGGGCATTGTGATTCAGGGGAGTGGGTTCTTTCTCAGCCCGACGTTTGCGCGGCAGAAAGTGGCGATCGTGGGTGCCGATCGAGCCATTCTGGCTGGAGTGACGGTCAAAAATCCCGACGCGCAAGGCTATGGTGTCTGGATTGAATCCACCAGCCCAGCCATCTTGGACAGTACCTTTACCGAAAGTGGGCATGACGGCATCTCGGTGACAGGCAGTGGTTCGCCGCTCATTCGCAACAACTATTTTTATCAGAACGGCGCGAACGGCATCACGATCTACGGTACGTCACGGGCAGAGGTGCGAGAGAACATCTTTGAACAGACTGGGTTTGCGATCAATGTGAATCAGAAGGCGGCACCGCTGCTCATTGGCAACCGCATTACCCAAAATAAGGATGGGATTGTGGTGCAGGCGAACGCACAGCCGATCGTGCGAGATAATTCAGTTGATGGCAACACGCGAGATGGACTGGTGGCGATCGCCCAGTCGCGCCCCAACCTGGGAACCGCAACGCTACCAGGCGGCAACTCGTTTCGCAACAATGGTCAGTTTGATGTGAACGCTAAAGGGCTGCGTCAGACCATTCCTGCTTTTGGCAATGATTTGCACAAAACGATCGGCACGTTGGATTTAACGGGTACTAGCCCTGAAGTATCGACATCATCCGGTACGCCAATGCCCTGGTCACTGTCTGCCGTGCCACGATCGCCCGTCAGCGCCGATCAATCAACCGCTGCTAATGGCAAGAGTGCCGCAAACCGCGTTCAGAAGCCAGCGATAGGTAAACCGTCGATCGCTATGGCAGCGATCGCAGCGACCAATCAAGCGACTGCGGACACCATTCCCTTTGGACAACGGTTAGTCAGCGATCGCTCAGTCGGCACGGTTGCACAGACCATACCTCAAGCGCTGCCACGTCCATCTGCAACCAGCGAGCCAGTAGGCGATGGCATTTCTGCGGCATCGTTTCCCGTACCAATCGTGCAGCCAGTCCGATCACTGAGTCGTCCAATCGTGCCTCTAGCAGCCGTTGCCTTACCTTCCAGTGCCTCACCAGAGCCTGAGTTTCCAGTACCGTCAGCGCTTTCTGGCAGACAAACGCAGTCGCCACCGCGCGCAATGCAGGTTGTGAGAGTTGCCATTGCACCACCAACGCCTGTGCAACGGGTCTTGCAACGTACACAAGCGCCGCATACGAGCCAGCCGCCAGCTATGACACTACGTCCAGTCTCGCTGCAAGACAGTGCCCCGATCGCGGTCATCCCCAGTTCCAGAGCGATCGCTACCCGTGTTTCTACAGGGACACGCGCGATCGAGATTCCTGTTCCCGCACCGGAAGCGCGATCGACCCCATCACCGATGCCTAGACGCGCTACCGTTGCCACCTCGTCAATCTCTGCTCAGTCTGGAACATTGGCAAGCGCTGGTTTATTGCCTGTGCCCAACCCGAATGCCCCGATTGGCGTTGTGGGCAGTTTGCCCAACGTGTATCACGCGCAGCAGAATGCTTCTAGCAAAGTGTTTGCATCTCGCGCTGCGTTGGGACTGCGCTATCGCGTGGTCGTCGAGGCTGACGACAGCAAGCAAGCACAACTACGTACCACCTTTCCCAATGCCTTTCGCACATCCATTAAGGGACGAAGCCTGGTGCAAGTAGGTGCTTTTGGCGATCGTACTAAAGCCGATCAGTTGATGCAGACCCTCAGCAGTCAGGGAGTGCAGGCGATGGTTGAAACGTTGGAATAGGGAGTGGGGAGTGTTTGAAGCTTAGAAGTTGTTTGAAACGTGTCTAAGTAGGAAGGCACATTGAATCTAAGACCTGCGTAGAATGGGCAAAGCGCAGCATGCCCATAGTCAGCTTTAGTGATGGACACGGGAAGACCCTTTGTCCATCCTACGTTTCGTGCTAAAGCTCTTAGCCTGCGTAGAATGGCAAAGCGCAGCATGCCCATAGTCAGCCTTAGTGATGGACACGGGAAGACCCTTTGTCCATCCTACGTTTCTACGTTTCGTGCTAAAGCTCTTAGCCTGCGTAGAATGGGCAAAGCGCAGCATGCCCACAGTCAGCCTTAGTGATGGACACGGGAAGACCCTTTGTCCATCCTACGTTTCATGCTAAAGCTCTTAGCCTGCGGAGAATGGGCAAAGCGCAGCATGCCCATAGTCAGCCTTAGTGATGGACACGGGAAGACCCTTTGCCCATCCTACGTTTCGTGCTGCTGACCGCTAACCGCTACAACAAAAGCGCATCGGTTGATTTCACTACTTGCATTCCTGCATCGGCAAAGCGTTGAAACGCAGCGGTTGCCTGGTCGGTGAAGTCTACAACGCCAGGAACGACGACGGGTGAGGTGCAGTCGTCTAGCAGATAGACTTTTTTTGCCAATTTGGGGTCGCGTACCTGAATGTTGGTGAGCAGATCGTCGATCGTCCACGCAACGCAGTGACTTTTTGCCTGCCCCGCAATGACGACGGCATCAAAATCTAGCAGTGTTTGGATGAGAGATGTATTCGTTTGAGCGATCGCACTGCCATCGGCTCGATCCAGCACTTCAGGACGCAGCACCGAGTAGTTTTCGGTTAAGGGATTGCCACCCTTGATCTCAAAGTGAGTCTGACTGCTGCGGGCGATGTTATGGAAGAAGCACGCTTCCTCAACGGCTGAGACGAGCGCATGACCGATGCCGCCTAGCATGGAGTGATAGGGCCAAACGGTCAGGGGATATTTGCCGTTGTCGCTCAGGCGTTGGGTGTAGTGAAGGGCGAAGGCTTGCAACGTTGCGTAGTCGCCGTTGGCGATGCTGGAGGCGATCGCCGGGTTCACTTTCCATTTGCCATCCTTCACCTCATCAAACGCAATCATTGTCATCGGTTGCGGATGCTTGCCTGCTTCATCGACCCAAAACACAGGATGAAAGATTTGCGTTGCAGTATGCGTATCCATCGTTGGCACGATCGCGGTCAGCACGCCCAAGTTGCGGTAGATGAATTCGCACAAGCGCACATTATCTTCTACGGCACCCATGCCTGATCGACCACCGACGAATAGCTCAAAGTCGGGAATGCAAAACGTATTTTGAGCATCGATAATGAGCAAACAGATGCGGGGCGAGTCCGTTGCTGCGGGCTGCAAATTGTGTTGTGTCGCCCAATCAGTTGCTTGTGCCGCGCGATCGCCATAGGGCACTCGCCACACTTCACCCACACGCGCAGCATCAAAAAAGGTGGGAATGGGAAGCTGAGTCGTTTGCGTGGTCATAGCGCAATCTTCACCGCTGCGATGGACATCTCTCTCGATTATCGATCAGAAAAGTGCGACTGTGGACTCAAAACTACGCTATGACCATTGCTTTGTGCATCGATCGATCTCGAATGGATTGCCATCGATCTCAAATGTAGAGCTATCAATTTCAAATGTAGAGCTATCGATCTCGAATGTAGAGCTATCGATCTCAAATGTAGAGTCATCGCTCTCGATTGCATCCTGATCGAGCTTGAACGTGGTGCGATCACTCTTGATTGCATCTTGATCCATTGGCGATCGCATCAACTAACAGAAACCCGGTTTCTAATCGCGATCGCTAAAAACTTGAGCAGTCGTCAGGTTGAGCGCGCCCAGTCGGGGAGAAGACAGCGGCTCAGCACCACTTAATGTCGCAACCTCTCGATACACATCGTCTTGCAATGTCAAAAGCAAAATGGTTTGCAGTTGCGGATCGACCACCCAATATTCGGGAATGCCACGATCCTGATACTGCATCCGCTTGGCAGTGTAATCTCTGTCTCGCTGCAATTCTCCAGGGCTAACAATTTCAATCACCAGGTCGGGCGGAGCCATCGAGAGCCGAATGGTGTTGCGCCGCTTTAACTGGTCAATGTGCTCTGCACGAATGATGGTCAAGTCCGGGTAGCGGTTTCTCGGTTCGCCTCGCACTTCGAGTTCTAAACCGTGACTCCTAAGTCTGCGATGTCCAACGATCGGCAGGAAGATGGCAAAGAGAAAGTTGGCAATCTCAACATTCAGTCCTGATTCGGGTGGCACTTCGATCAACTCTCCATTAAAAAGCTCGTACAGGTTCTCTGTGCCATCGTCGTAGGACAGATACTCTTCAAAGCTAAGAAAGCGCTGCGTTGTCTGAGTCATTGTGTTTCGCAGAAAGGCACGATCGCCGCTGGATTGCCTTCATTTTATGCTGTTCTCTACTCGTGCTTAATGTTGGACAACCAGTCGAAGCTATCAGCTATCAGCTATCAGCTATCAGCTATCAACTTTTCGCTCTACTTTCATCAGCACCTGACGGTCGTACTTGATTTTGATCAGTTTGACTATTTCCTCGAATGTGATGCAGTGTAGCTTCTTTGACCGTTGGCTTTAGGCTTTGCTGGTAAGAATACGATCGCCCCTGCTATACTCCCGCGAACGATCGCCGCTGGATTGCCTTCACCAGCCTTTGGTGCCGTCATCGTCAAGGTCTGTCAGCGACGGCGATCGTTCATCACCGCAGATAACGGCTGCACTCTGTTAGAATGCAAAGCTGTGGCATCCGCGTCCGGTCTTAGCGTTACTGCCTTTTCAGCTCGTCACATTTGATTTTTCCGCCTAAGACTGACGCTGCTATGGCGGGGGCTGATGCTACTACTGGAGCTTTATGTCGTTTTCCACTCTCGGTCTTTCCGCTGCTATTCTCCGTGCCGTTACCGAACGCGGTTACACCGAACCAACGCCCATTCAATTGCAGGCGATTCCGGCTGTGCTGTCGGGTGGCGACTTACTAGCAGGTGCCCAAACGGGTACTGGCAAGACCGCTGGTTTTACACTGCCGATTTTGCATCTTCTGTCGGAGGTGAAGGGCGATCGTCCTGCTGCCTCAAGCAGCCAGCCCCGCAAGCGATCGCCCATCAGAGCATTGATTCTCACTCCAACGCGGGAACTTGCTGCCCAAGTCGAAGAAAGTGTGCGTGAGTACGGCAAGTACGTGAAACTCACCTCCATGACCATTTTCGGTGGCGTTGGGATGAATCCCCAGGTGCAGCGGCTGAAAGGTGGTGTTGATATTCTCGTAGCAACGCCAGGGCGGCTACTCGATCATGTCCAGCAGGGTACCGTCGATTTGTCACGCATCGAGATCCTGGTGCTGGATGAAGCCGATCGCATGTTGGATATGGGCTTCATCCGCGATATTCGCCGTATTCTCGCGCTACTGCCTAAGCAACGACAGAATCTGCTGTTCTCGGCGACCTTTTCCAGCGAGATCAAAGCCTTTGCGTCTAGTCTGCTCGATCGCCCCACGATGATCGAGGCAGAGCGCCGTCATCTCACTGCCGATACGGTGGCTCAAAAAGTGTATCCGGTCGATCGTGATCAAAAGCGGCAACTGCTCACTCACCTCATCAAAGAACACAACTGGTTTCAGGTTTTAGTTTTCACGCGTACCAAGCATGGTGCCGATCGACTCGTCAAACAGCTTACCGAAGACCGCATCCTGTCGCTGGCGATTCATGGCAACAAGAGTCAGGCAGCGCGTACTCGTGCGCTGGCAAAGTTCAAAGATGGTAGCTTGCAGGTGCTGGTAGCCACTGATATTGCTGCGCGCGGCATCGATATCAACGATCTGCCCTATGTCGTCAACTTTGAGTTGCCCAATGTGCCGGAAGATTATGTTCATCGCATTGGTCGCACAGGACGCGCTGGTGCAGTCGGCGAAGCCGCATCGCTGGTCTGTGTGGATGAACTCAAGCTCCTGGCAGACATCGAACGGCTCATTAAACAGCCCCTGCCCAGAGAAATCGTTCCAGGCTTTGAACCGAACCCGCACGCAAAGCCAGAACCCATTCAAAACGGGCAGCGTGGACAAGCCTCTCGTAGCAAGCGCCCGGATCGTGCTCCGTCTCGATCGCCTCAAGCAACTCCTCAACCCCGATCAGCACGGCACTCTGAAGGGGAACATGGCGCACGATCGCCCGTCTCTCGTCGCCCGACCGGACGACACTAAAAGCATTCGCTAAGAGGTTGTTTGAAAAGTGTCTGGCGGTTAAAACCGCGACTACGTAAACAAAGTCCGCCTGCGCGGACTACCGCAGAGTAAGGGTTTTATAACCTGCGTAGGCAGGTTTTGTGCGTGTAGCCGCGACTTCAGTCGCCAGAGCGACACGCATCTGGACTTTTAAAACATCCTCTAAGGATCAACGCCACTCTGACTGGTGGCATTGCGCTGTCAGGGTGAATTGCGATCGAGCGATTGTATTTTTCTTTACCCAGTCTTTAGCTTGACGCGTAGTAGATTCATTGGATAAAGAGTGGCTTAAAAAATCGCCGTAGCAATCTTAAAGTTACGGTCAAAGCAGTTTTCAGGGAGACTCTATCTCTGAGACGACCCCTATTCTCTGAGATGCTTTGAGACGACACTGTTGTGGAGTGCTAACCAACCATTGTTCGATCAACTCCTCAGTTTAAATCCCCCCGAAATCCCTCCGAAATCCCCCCTAAATGCCCATTGTCTGCTTCATAAACTGAGATGAGTTGACGGTTTTGCATGGTTCTAACTATTGAGAGATCTTTTAGACAGGAGCTTTATGTTGGACTGAGTTCAGGCTTGTTGACAGGAGCAATTTTCGGCTCGGTCGAATGAATGTAACGCGATGTGCGACTTTCCTGAAAAGCCTGCCAAAACTGCCCTCACCCTAGCCCTCTCCCGATGAGAGAGGGAACCGGAACGGTCTGGAAGCCCTTCTCCCTGGGGAGAAGGGTGGGGATGAGGGCGAATTAGTTGCACATCGCGTAATGTATCCGTAGGTTATAAGGTGCACTTTCCTGACTGGTCACACTAGCAACGCTCAACTCTCAATAAACATGCGTTGAATTTATCTCGCTGTCGATTTATCCCTAAAGTTAAGGATTTCTAAAGATGCAAATGAGAGACTACGTCGATCGTATCTATGCAATCAATCTGCCTTCGAGAGGCGATCGACGTCAGCTTTTGGTGCGAGAAATGGAGACGGCTGGAATGCCCTTAACGCCAGCCAAAATCGAAATTTTTCCAGCGATTCGCCCAGATACGGCGGCGGGGTTTCCTGGAATCGGTGTGCGGGGCTGCTTTTTAAGCCATTTAGAAATTCTTAAGCTAGCACGGGCAGACGGACTAGCTAATGTTCTAGTCATCGAAGACGACTTAAGTATTGATGAGCAGTTTGCTGCCGCACAGCCCCTGCTGGTCGAACAACTTCAGCAGACCGAGTGGGATTTTGTCTATTTTGGTCATGTGGAAGCCTTGCCTACGGTGTCGCCTGCGGTCTCTCTCCAACCCTATACTGAGCGGGTGCTGATGACGCACTTTTACGCGGTCAACGCCAGAATTTTCGATCGCCTGATTGCGTTTCTCGAAGCAGCACAACAACGTCCGGCGGGGCATCCTGATGGCGGTCCGATGTATATCGACGGAGCCTACTCGTTTTTCCGCGCTCACAATCCTGATGTTGTCACGCTGCTGGCTTCCCCTAGTTTGGGATGGCAACGCAGTTCGCGTAGTGACCTGACACCGGGTTGGATCGATCGCACCCCCGTCTTGACTCAGCTTGCGGATTTAGTGAGGGCGGGCAAGGTTTGGGTTGAAAATCAACAGCGCAGTCGTAAAAAGCTGGGTAGCGAGGCACGTTAGCAGTCAGCCCCCTCAAACATCAGTGCCCTCAAAGCGGGTTCTGCGTCGGTATCCCAATCGCACGTGGGAACCCGTTTGGGGTCGGTGCCATCTTTTTCAAGTAGATGCAGTGGCGAATGCTGTGGGTTAAGGGCGTTGTGAACGATTCGATCGCGTCGATCGCGCCTCCCAACTGTGCCACCGCCGCTTCCAGTGCTGTCATTTCAGCCGCCGTCCATTGTCCCCGATAGAGCACTGCTGAACCACCGTTTTTGAGGAGTGGCAACGCATACTCGGCACAAACCGTAGCGGTCGCGACGGCTCTTACTAGCGCGAGATCGTAGGTTTGACGCTGGTGCTGCTGCCGTCCTACCTGCTCGACCCGTTCGGCTAACGTGGTGGCATTGGCAAGCCCCATACTGCCAAGCACCTGATCGAGAAAGGTCATTTTTTTGCGCGTTGAGTCCAGCAACGTAACCGCCCAGGTTGGTTGTGCGATCGCCACCGGAATACCCGGAAAACCAGCACCCGTGCCAATATCGATCGCCTTAAAGGGCGTTGAAGCGCTCACCACTTGAGCTGTACCCATCTCCTCTGTTCCCGCCCACTCTTGTTTAGTTGCTGACCGCTGACGTTCTGTCGCCGGCAAAAACGCCTTCACTCCCACCAACGAATCCCACAGATGCTTCTCCCAAAACTCCATTGGTTCAGTGATGCGCGTGAGATTGAACTGGTGATTGCCTGCCAGGATTAAGGTGTAAAGCTGCTGAAATTGCGCTTGCTGCTGTTCATTGGGCTGCCAACCCAACGTTAGCTGCCATAGCCCTGCCATTGTTGGTAAAGGCGACGTTTGAGGCACGCGTGTAAGGGGTGCTTGCTTTGTGGCAGAAGCCGCCGCGACATCTGTACTGGTGGATGCCCCTGCGATCGCAGACCCACTTCCCAGCATGGGGCTATCTACCCCTTGCTCTGTTGCTTCCACTTCTAACCGCGTCTCCATGCCATCACCCTTCTAATGCGCCACTGACGGCTTTGCTGTGTGAGCTTTCAACTCGTCGGCACTGACCGCTGCGAGATCACCGTGGCTCAGCGTCCAGCATTGATCGGCAATATCTACCAGCTCTCCTGCATCATGGGAGACAACGAGCAAACTCCAGTGAGCTTTGAGTGTTGCCAGCAACCCAATCAACTGTTGCCGCATTGACCAGTCCAGCCCGGCGGTCGGCTCATCCAGCAGCAGCAGGTTTGGTTGACGAATGAGCTGTACAGCAAAGGCAAGACGACGCTGCTGACCACCGCTGAGCGAATCTGGCGATGTGTGAAGGGGCAGATGGGTCAGACCGACTTCAGAGAGGGCTTGCTCAATGCGATCGCTCGTTAATTCTGGATGTCCCAAGCGCAACTCTTCCAGGATACTGCTCCCACAGAAATGGCGCTCTGGAAACTGAAAGACCAACCCGCTAAGCTGCTGTAGCTGTAGTGGAATTAGCTCTTGATCACGCCAGAAAATGTCGCCGCTCGTTTTTTCTGCCAGCCCTGCCAGAATCTCTAGTAGCGTACTTTTACCAGAGCCACTCGGACCGATCACTAAGCCCATCTGCTGAGGCGCAATCTGGAGATTAATGGCTTTAAGAATAGCGGTATGGCTGGCAGTGGGATGGTAGGTCAAGTTTTTGAGCTGGAGCATACCGTTGGGATGATGGGCAAGGAAGAGACGATCGATCGTGCCGGACTATTAGCGCTGGAGTGTCGTATCCCAAGTGTTACCGGAACTTGTGTTGGCTAGCTGCGTCACGGTAAGGAAGCGATCGACCTAAGCACACCGTCCCGACACGTACGCTGGGCAAGCGCTTTTCAGGGCGATTCGCTGACAACAAGTGTTCCGCATCAACGGACATTCTTTAAAGCAGGGGTTTGTACTACCACTCTAACGAACTTGGTTCCAAGTTAGTATTGATGTCTCAAACTCGATCAAGATGTCTCAAACTCGATCAACCGGAATGTTATGGCTGATACGTTGACTCCCCCAAAGCAAACTGCTCCTCATCGTTTGCTGCACTTTGCTGCTGCGCTAGTCTCTCTGAGCCTATGGACAAATCCTGCGCTGGCAAAAGACCCGTTTCGCACGGCTAACGCCAGACCGATTGGCGATCGGACAGAAGCCGCCTTTAAAGCCCTGTTTGAGCAGGGAGACTACATCAAAGCCGCTAAGGATGCCCAGCGAGCAGACGCTAGCGATCCGCTCACTCAAGCCCTTCGAGCGTATATCGGCTACATCGACTGGAAGGGTGAAAGGGATGATCAGAAAAAAGCCGCGCTGCTCGACCAATTCAAAGCCTACGCCGATCAAACTCAGCAAACAGCCACCGCGTTAGTTGCGAGAGATCCGCTACGGGGCAACCTTTACCAGGCAGTGGGACATTTTTTGGAAGGTGCTTACATCTTTAGCAAAGATGGCACTGTTAAGGGGACACCTCAAGCGCTGAGCGAAATTCAGCAAGCCTTCAAGTATCTGGACAATGCCGAAAAAGTAGACCCCAAAGATCCAGAGTTAAACCTGCTGCGGGGATACATTGATTTATTTGTTTCCTTAAACCTACCGTTCTCTAGCCCTGCTGAGGCGATCGACCGTCTGGACAAGTACGCCAGTCCACGCTACCTCGCCGATCGGGGCATGGCGCTGGGCTATCGGGATTTAAACGAACAAGCTAAAGCACTTGCAGCCGTCGATAGCGCTCTTCGGGCAACCCCCAATAATCCCGATGTGCTTTACCTGAAGGCACAAATTCTTGTCCGCAAAGGTGACAATCGAGGCAGTCTGGCGTTTTTTGATCAGGCACTGGCAAAGCAAAACCAATTGCCGCCGGGGGTGATTAAGCAAATCAACCGAGAGCGCAACGGAGCCAAGAATCGACTGGGCAATCTAGGGCAATGATCCGATCGCCCTTGTCGCTAATCTGCGGCTAGTCGTAGCTGAAGCGTGCCCAAATCAAGCTCTTTAGCAGTCAGCGATCGAGCTTCAAAGAGCGCCACCATGTCTTTGAATTGAGGCTTGCCGCGACTGGCTCCAGTCAACCCTGTAGCGATGATCAAGCCGCAGCAGCCGTTGGTCTTCTTGCATCGCTGGTCCCACTTCTTGCGAGCAGCAATGTGGTCTGGATCGTCGTAGCCAAATTCGCCAAAAAGGTGCAGTTCACCATTCTCAGTTTGAAGCAGCCCCAGGTCATACTGTTCACGCTCGAACGGGTCGGCACCCGGGTTAAAGCAAATGGCTCGCAGCCCACCTGCGGCTTTGAGATCGCCAATCAGCGTTTTCGCTTTAGGACGCGAGGTTTGGATCATCACGACTGGAAAGCCGTCTCCCGAAACCTTCACGTCTTGCAGTGGGTGATGTTCTGCTGCACCCGCTCGCAATACATCCAGCATGTCCCATGGCACCATGCCCAGACTCAAAAACGATTTGGCTGGCACTAAATCATCCCGCACGATCGGAAAGTCTGTGTCGTCCCTTTCTTCAGCCTCCGCCATTGTGAGCAGTTCAGCCGCTAGCTCAGGCATGGTCGAGACTTTGATGGAAATTTGAGTCGTCTTGCCCGTCTCGTCGTCTGTCAAAGGAATGCGGTAACGACTGCTAACCGTTGGGAACGCGTTAGCCTCAAACTTGAGGTGATGTTGGTGTAAGAAGCGATGGAGTGCCTCTAGCGCAACGAGCAGGGCAGCCGCTTCTTCGTCGTATAAGAAGGAGCGTAGACCTTCCAGCGGATGCAGGTTGCCAAACACGGGTTCGATCGCGTCGATCGGCAACATAGAAAGGTCAACATCAACGTCATCGTCGTCACGATCGCTCTCAAACGTGACGAACAAACAGTCCTGACCCAAAAACGCTTCTTCCATTGCTTCCAGCGACTCATTCGCTAGCACGCGCTGCCGAAAGCGTTTGAGGGAATCAAGCGAACGATAGAACAGCACGCCAAACTCCATGCCCAACATACCCATGACCGAGGCATAAAGCGTGCTTAAGTCCCAGCGGTTGACCTCGATCGCCAAGATCTGATGATCGGCAAAGACATCCCAGGGTGCATCGTCCCAGATGTCGATCGCTCGGTTCGACAGATCGTCTGCGTATTGTGGTGGTAACTGCGGTGGACGGCTGCTCACCGCCTCCTGAAAACCTCGAAAGATCTCGTCAATCAGCGGTAGTGAAGGCACGTAGTCCAGCACAATGTCGAGATCTTGTAAGACCCCGCGCAAATAAAACAGCAGCTCGCGATCGCTGACGACAATCTTTTGCGGTCGCGCTGGGCTATTGGGGTTGTGAGGATGCTCCATCGCCCGCAGCAAGGTTCGTACCACTGCTTCTGGTCCTGTATCCGGTGTCACCACATCCATTGCCCGCACCATCCCCTGGGAGCCATCGACCCACAGAATGCACTCGCCGTTAGGCTGTGGGTCGATGCTCGCATCCGTCCAATCAGTAGCAGGTGGAATGCCAGAAACCAGCGGTCGGCGATCGCCCTCCCAAACACTGGCAATCTGTGGGAGCTGCTTAAGGCGACGACGGGTCGAAAGGTTGAGCGCAGTCATAAAAATTCAGGAGCCAGTTAACGCTAAAAACCAAGATTGACAAAACTATTGAGAACAGATACTTATCTTAGACACTAATCCGGTTTCTACTGCGGCACTGTCGCGAGTTCTAACCGTTCGGATGCAAACAGTAAGGTGAAAGGCGTTAAGCCTCCAGAGTAAAAGAAATTGACCGTCCTAGCTAGTCAACGATCGTCTCACGCGCGTACCCAGGTATGATTTATCCCTGATACTATGGAGAGATAGGTCTGCACAGTTGAGACTGAACACTGGCAAGGAGCTTTTAAGCAATGACGCAAACAGCGCAATCGCAACGGCAGGGCATTCTCATGACAGATGCCGCTTTGAAGCACGTTCTGCTGCTTCGAGAAAAGCAGGGACAAGACTTGTGCCTGCGCGTGGGTGTGAGGGGCGGAGGCTGCTCTGGCATGTCTTACACCATGAACTTTGAAGATGCCAGCAACGTTCAGTCAACCGATGAAGTGTACGACTATGACGGCTTCAAAGTGGTGTGCGACCCTAAGAGCTTGCTCTACCTCTATGGTCTCGTGCTGGACTACAGCGATGCGCTGATTGGCGGTGGCTTCCAGTTCACCAACCCAAATGCTGACCAAACCTGCGGCTGTGGCAAATCGTTTTCAGCCTGAAGCACAGTTGTTAGCGGTTAGTTTTTAGTTTTTAGTCTGAACTGCTAACCACTAAAAACTAAAAACTTTCTATCTCTACTTATGACTCAAACTGTTGACTCACTCTTTGACGAAGGCATTGAGCGCTACAAGGCAGGCGAAGCGCCTGAGACGCTGATTCCGGTATTCCAAGCGGTGTGCGATCGCTCCCGTAAGAGTAGCTCTGCCTGGACTTGCTTGGCGTGGCTGTACCTGCTCATCGAAAAGCCCAATCAGGCGTACGAAGCGGCACAAAAAGCGGTCAAGCTGAATCCCCAAGACCCTCAGGCGCGGGTGAATTTGGTGCTGGCAATGCTGGAAACCTCTAAAAAAGGGGTGCGACAGCATATTGAAATCGTGCAGCAACTCGTGATGGCAGTACCAGAACTGCGTGATGAAGTAGCGCAAAATATTGAAGATGGCTTTGCACGCAAACCGGGCTGGCAGAGCCTGGAACGTGTCAAAGCCTGGTTGTCTGAGGCTTAGTTCGTCGCTCCCTTGCCGTGAATCGCATGTTGTTTGGTCTTCCACTGGTTACGATCGCCCTCTGGTCAGGGTATTTCACCCTTTTTTGCGCTGTCCTGATGCTTCTCGGCTTGGTGCTAAAGTGGGGCATTCGGTTCCGCCTCGTAGGCATCACTGGCTTTATGGGTGTGCTGACGGGCGGCTTGTTCGCACTGGGTTTAGGGCTGCACGATCGCCCTCAAATTCCTGGTGCGATCAAGTATGTCCGTGTTTTTGACTCTGGCGCTTCGCAAGTAGTGATTGTGGTACCGCCGACCATCACCGAAACGGCACTTGATGCGACGTTGCAGCAGGCAGCGATCGATCTTTACTCCACAGGACGTTTATCGCAAGGTGCAGCGACGATGACGATCCGCGCTCGTGCGGTGCTGCACCCAAAACCAGGGGTCACTCAACCCGTGTATGTGGGACAGGTGAAGCCATCGCTTGCCTCCCCAACGGCTCAGGCAGGCATCGTCGAAATCGATCGTGACCAGCTAGCGCTGTTGCCGAAACCGTCCGCTCCAAAGTCGTCTGCCTCAAGCCCGTCAGCCTGAGCTTAAATTACAGACTCTGGACGTTTGCCTTAAACTGGTAAAACGCCTCAACCTTGGCACCAGATCCGCACTAACGCCTTTCTAGCGTTCTCTTTCGATTCTGCTATGTCTCATTCAACGATTGCGTTTCAACCTCCACTCACGATCGCCCCAGCCCAGGTATTACGTGGTTATGGGTTGTTGACTCAAGTTGGTGGCGCGATCGCGCGGTTGGGTCAGCGTCCGCTTGTGATTGGTGGCAGCCAAACCCTGGTCACGCTTCAACCGCAGTTGCAGCCAGTGCTAGAGCGAGAGAGTCTCCAACCTCGCTGGGTTTCTTACAGCCCTGATTGCAGCGAAACTACGCTAGCGACTCTGGTGCAAGCGGCTGAGCAGCATCACGCAGACGTTGTGATTGGCATGGGTGGTGGCAAGGCGCTCGATACTGCCAAGTTGGTGGCATACCAGCAGCAGCTTCCAGTGGTCACGATTCCCACATCAGCCGCAACTTGTGCCGCTTGGACAGCGCTCTCTAATGTTTATTCTGAGCAGGGTGCCTTTCAGTATGATGTGGCGCTGACGCAGTGCCCCGATTTGCTCATACTGGATTATGACCTGGTGCAAACGGCTCCTCGTCGAACGCTAGTGGCTGGCATTGGGGATGCGATCGCCAAATGGTACGAAGCCTCCGTCAGTAGTGGGCATTCAGAGCAAAGCTTGATCATTGCAGCAGTGCAGCAGGCGCGAGTGCTGCGAGATCTTTTGTTTCAAAAAGCGGCGATCGCCCTTCAAGAACCCGGCGGGCAAGTCTGGCAAGAAGTCGTTGATGCGACCGTCCTTCTGGCTGGCGTGATTGGTGGGTTGGGTGGTGCTCAATGTCGGACTGTGGCAGCTCATGCGGTTCACAACGGCTTGACGCATTTGCTCGCCAGCCACAGCACGTTACACGGCGAAAAAGTTGCCTATGGCATTCTGGTGCAGCTACGCCTCGAAGAAATTGTGCAGGGTAATCGGTTGGCTGCGACCGCGCGCCAACAGCTCTTGAAGTTTTACAGCGAGATTGGACTGCCCCAAAGTCTTGATGATCTGGGCTTGGCAGCGGTTTCGATCGCCGATCTACAGCAGGCAGCCACGATCGCGTGTGCTGACCACTCCGATATTCACCGTCTCCCCTTCACAGTGGAACCCGCGCAACTGATGGCAGCCATGGTATCAACAACGGCGAGAGAAGTAAGGGGAGAGGAGAGAGGAGAGAGGAGTGAACAACTTACCCCTCACCCCTTACCCCTCACCCCTTACTCTCCTCATGAGGTAACGCTATGACATTAGAGTGGATTAAGCCTGCCGATCGCCTGCGATCGCTCCCTCCTTATGTCTTTGCGCGGCTGGATGAACTCAAAGTGCGTGCCAGAGAGCAGGGGTTGGATCTAATTGATTTGGGTATGGGGAACCCAGATGGACCGACACCACAGCCTGTTGTAGAGGCTGCGATCGCGGCGTTACAAAATCCCGCGAATCATGGCTATCCGCCCTTTGAAGGCACTGCCAGTTTTCGACGCACAATTACGGATTGGTATTACCGTCGCTATAACGTCAAGCTCGACCCCGAAGGCGAAGCGCTGCCGCTATTAGGTTCTAAAGAAGGCTTGACCCATCTGGCACTGGCGTACGTCAATCCCGGTGATGTCGTGTTAGTCCCCAGCCCTGCCTATCCGGCACATTTTCGGGGACCGTTGATTGCAGGGGCACAGATTCATAGCCTGGTGCTTAAGCCTGAGAACAATTGGCTGATTGATGTGGCAGCGATTCCTGAGGCGATCGCCAAACAGGCAAAAATCCTTTACTTCAATTATCCCAGCAACCCCACGGCGGCGACTGCACCCCGCGAGTTTTTTGAAGAAATCGTCGCCTTCGCTCGTCACTACGAAATCCTGCTCGTTCATGACCTTTGTTACGCTGAGCTTGCGTTTGACGGCTATCAGCCTACTAGCTTGCTCGAGATTCCGGGTGCCAAGGAGATCGGGGTCGAGTTCCATACGCTGTCCAAAACCTACAATATGGCAGGCTGGCGAGTCGGCTTTGTGGTCGGCAATCGCCACATTGTGCAAGGCTTACGCACACTGAAGACCAACCTGGACTACGGGATTTTTGCTGCACTGCAAACAGCCGCAGAAACAGCGCTGCAACTGCCTGATGTTTACCTGCACGAGGTACAGGCACGCTACCGTACCCGCCGCGATTTTCTCATTCAAGGGCTTGCCGAATTGGGTTGGACAGTGCCCAAACCAAGTGCCACCATGTATCTCTGGGTTGATTGTCCACCCGGCATTGGCTCTACGGATTTTGCGCTCTCTGTGTTGCAAGAAACAGGCGTGGTGGTGACTCCTGGTAATGCCTTTGGCAGCGGTGGTGAAGGCTACGTTCGCATCAGCTTAATTGCGGATTGCGATCGCCTGGGTGAAGCTCTTCGACGTTTCAAGCAAGCAGGGATCTGCTATCAACCCAGTGCATTAGTCTCCAGTTCTGACTGATAGTAGATAGGCTAGATTCATGATTGCTTGGTTTGGGTTACCAATCTTCAGCAGTACAGGACTTTTTGCTCTCTGACTAACCACAATTCAACGTGGAACGGGAACCTGACTGAGTAAGGCATTAATGACAGCATCGACCTGAAGCCCATCGAGTTGAGCTTCGGGGCGAAGGATGAAGCGATGGCGCAAAGTGGGCGGCGCGATCGCCTTGATATCATCCGGTGTGACAAAATCGCGTCCACTCAACCAGGCGTTTGCCTTGCTTGCCTGAAGCCATGCCACGGCAGAACGCGGTGATGCACCCAACGCGAGATCGGGATGCTGGCGCGATCGCTGTACCAGTGCCAGCAGATAATCCAGCAACGGCTCGGCAACTTTAACCAATCGCACTGCCTGCCGTGCCGCCAAAATTTGCTCTACTGACAGCAGTGGTTTCAGTCTTGCCAGATCAAGACGCTTCGTTTGCAATCCTGATTGGCTGTTGAGCAGCATTTGCCGTTCGGCTTTGGGGTCGGGATAATCGACGATGAGTTTGAAGAGGAAGCGATCGAGCTGTGCTTCTGGTAAGGGATAGGTGCCCTCAAATTCCAGCGAATTTTGGGTGGCAATGACCCAGAACAAATCGGGCAGAGCCAGACTTTGCCCATCCAGCGTCACCTGCTGTTCTTCCATTGCTTCTAGCAGCGCTGCCTGCGTTTTCGGTGGTGTGCGGTTCACTTCGTCCGCTAGCAGAATCTCGGTAAAGACGGGTCCCTTCTTCAGCGTAAAGTTTCGCGTATTCAAGTCAAAGATATTGGTGCCCAAAATATCAGAGGGCAAAATGTCGGGCGTGAGCTGAATGCGACGAAAATCTGCCTGTACCAGTTGCGCTAACACCTTCACCAGCAGTGTTTTGCCCGTCCCCGGTACGCCTTCTAAAATGACGTGCCCACCTGCCAGCAGCGCGACCAGAAACTGCTGCACCAGGGCAGTCTGCCCCACAATGACTTGACTGAGAGCTTGGGAGAGGCGATCGAAGGTGGCGTTGAGTTCGGGCATGGGAAGTGAGGAGTGAGGAGTGAGGAGCAGGGGAAGCAGGGGAAGCAGAGGGAGCAGGGGGTGCAGGGGAAGCAGAGGGAGACACAGAAATTCAACTCAAAACTCGAAGCGTTCCTTCAGCTTTAGCCTTACCTCGTTAGCTGTTGTCGAACGGCTTGCATCTGCTCCAACCACTTTAGCAAGTCTGATTCCTCGATTCGACGGGGGTGTTTGGTGGGGCTGAGGATAGCTTCTAACGGTGCAGCAGGCTGTCCCGTTTGCTGCGTCCACGCGTCTAGCAGCGTTTTTAGGGGCAATGGTTCTGTGCCTAAACCAAGGGCTTTTTGGACTTCAATTTGTTCTGCTTTGCCAATGGTATCGATCACAAATTGGTTACTCTCGGCTTTATACAAGACGGCTGCCATTGCCTGAATGTATGCTTCGCTGTTGTCGATCGCGGGTGTTGGAAGGGCGATCGCAGGACCCAATCGCCGATTTTGTCCCCAAATGAGCACCAGCAGGATGACGATCGCTTGTATGAAGACTAGCAGAAGGGGCGTTTTTGCTAAATAGCTAAGCAAATTCCCAGACTCTTGCTTGACCACATCATTATCTTTATAGCCATGCGAATATTCGTCCACCCAGATCGGCAAGTTCGGTTCCGTAACCAGCTTTGCCAGGAACTCGTAATTACCCTGAGCCTCCTGATAAGCATTGGCTGCGAGGTTCGGTGTCACAGCAGAAATGATCTGCCCCCGTCCGAACGTTTGCTGCCAGACAACAGTACCAAAGGGATCGGTTAGCAGCGGCTTAGTTTGGGTGGTGCGATCGGGTTCGCGACGACTGGTTTGAAGGCGTATAGCACCGACAGAACTGGCGATCGTGCTATCAAACGGCGCTTTGGTTACAGGGGCACTCACGCCTAGCAGCAGCAAGACATTACCGCGTTCCACCCACGCCAGGTTGGTCACTGAGAGCGGTTCGCCACTGCTGATTTGGAGCAAGGTGATTGGCTCAGTCAGCGGGGAGGAGGCAATGAAGGGGTGAGGGGGTGAGGCTGTAATCAGAACTGTCTCTGCATCTCCGCGTCTCTGCGTCTCTGCGGTTTTATCGGAGGTTTCGATCGCAGGCAGTTTAGGCTCACTGGGCTGGAACAATGATTTCAATGGTTTCTGCCAGCGGTGAATCGTCACACCTCTAGACTCCATCAACGCATACCACGCTCCGTACCCATCGGGCGATCGCCCATAGGTAGAGCCACTTTGCAACCGCTTGCCGCCCGGAGCCGCAAAGAGACTGATGATGATCAGAGTTGCCAGGGCGATCGCTAGAAGCCAAATTTGTCGCTTAGAGAGGGGCATGGAAGGGAGGGGAGGCTAGGGAGGCAGGGGAGGCTAGGGAGGAGGGGAGGCAGAAGAAGCAAGGGATATGTGGGTTGGGTAATGCAAGATAGGACACTCTCCTTTCTCCCCTGCTCCCCCTGCTCCCCCCGCTCCCCCTTAACTATCACATTGTTTCAATCTCCTGATACGCTTGCTGGCAGCGATCGAAGTCATCTACTGAAAGGTCGGCGTTGTCGAAACAGAGCTGTTCATGGGTGCGAATAAGTACTTGATACGGAGCCGATCGGGGTAGCGTCTGTACAATTTGGAGATACTCGCCATCAGTGCGACTGGTCTCGTGTGGAATGGGTTCTACGTCATTCAAGCGTTGGAGTGCTGCCATGTAGAGGGTACGGCAGGCTTCACGGTAGTTGCCTTGCTTGGCAAAGGCGCGCGATCGCTGGAGCCATGCTGCTACCGTCGAAGTGCTGCTGTGAGGTGATCGCCGATCGGACTGTCCCACCTGGGCGATCGGCGTTTGAAAGTAAGGACGTGCAAGCTTGTAGACCTGCCAGCTCAGCCACCCAACCAGGATGCCAGCAATCACCCAAAACAGCAGCCTCAGCAACCACTCTGGCAGCAACCAGTTAGGCGATCGAGTGCGATCGATCGGTGCAAACAATCGCTCCAGCCACTCGCTAAACCGCTGCTGCTGCAAGTGAAGCTGCCATCCAATACTGCTTTTCTCAAAAGAGCCTGCCACAGTTCACTTCCCTCCCCTAAACACCTGACCCACCCTTCATCCCCTTTCTATCTTCTATCTTCTGCCTTCTGCCCTCTGCCCTCTGCCCTCTGCCCTCTGCCCTCAATCAACCTCTTCAGGCTCCGGCATCGCTACCAGGATGACACGCACACGCTGACCATCTTCAAGAACCGTTAGCTGAACATCATCAATTTGCAGAGTATCGTCCGCTTCAGGAGGACGCTGCAACTCTTCCAAAAACAGCCCTGCCAGAGTTGCTGCTTCGTCCCGAGGCAATTGCACATCCAGCTCATTGTTTACTGTGGCAATGCTGGCACGAATTTTGAAGATGCCTTCGTGTTCGCTAATTTGCCGAAATTCGCGCTCTTCTTCTGCATCATACTCATCGCGGATTTCGCCCACAATTTCTTCGAGCACGTCTTCGAGCGTGACCAAACCCGCTGTCCCGCCAAACTCATCGCGCACAACCACCAGATGCAGACGGTTTTTCTTCATCTCTGCCAGCAAATCAGTGGCTGGCTTGGTTTCGGGGATGTAATGCACGGGGCGCAGCAACTCGCGAATGCCTGGAGGTTGCTCCTGCATGGGGGACAGAGGACGGATGAGATCTTTGACGTGCAGAATGCCGACGATGTTGTCCAGGTCGTCTTCGCACACTGGTAAGCGAGTGTGGGCGTTTTCGGACACAATCTGGCAGGCTTCTTGCAAGGACGTAGTGCTTTTGAGGTACTGAATCTGTACTCTTGGCACCATAATTGCCCGTGCCGTAATGTTGCTTAACTCAACGGCACCTCGAATGATGCGTCGTTCCTGTTCGCCAACGGTGCTACCAGCTAGTCCGGCATCAACCATTGCCTTGATTTCTTCTGTACTGACAGACCCTTCCTCTTCAGTCTCAGGATTGCCTGTTAGATCTAAAATCAAATTGGTGGAAAGGCTGATCAGCTTGACGATCGGCGCGGTCAGTCGTTGCAATAACCGCAGCGGACGGATGCAAAAGAGCGCAAATTCCTCAGCATGACGGATTGCCAGCTTCTTAGGTACCAGCTCACCAAAAATCAGGCTGATGAGCGCGATGACCACCGTCACACCAACCAGCGCAACCTTTTCAGCCAGGTCAGGAGCGATAAATGGACTCAGCACACCTGTCAGTGGAGTCGCTAAGTTCTCAGCCGCAAACGCACCGTTGAGAAAGCCCGTGAGAGTAATGACCAGTTGAATCGTAGCGAGAAAACGGGTGCTATCTTCAGTCGTCGCTAGTACCATGCGAGCGCGACGGCTACCTTGATCTGCCAAAAGCTGCAAGCGGACATCACTGGCGGAGACAAGCGCGATTTCTGCTGCCGCAAAGAAAGCATTGATGGCAATCAGCGCAACGTTGATCCCAAGCAGTAGAGGAATATTGGTCGCTGTGTTCATGTCGGAGGTTGGGGATACGACGGTCTACCACAAGACGCGTCAAATTATCCAGCCAATAAATAAAATGAGGGACTGTCAAAAGTTTAGCGTCTATCTCGTGACCTTTTTAAGAAGGGTGAAGAGGAAGGGGTGAGGGGTCATGCCTGAGGGCAACGATCGCCCTTCCCTCAGGCATGACCTTGACCGGGTTCTATTCCCACACCGTGTTGTCAGCCTTTGTGCAGTCCGCACCCGTTAAGATTTAGTGCTTGAGCACCAGCCGATAGCGTGGTTTGCCACTGCGGAGTTTCTCCATCGCCTCATTCACCTGCTCGAAGGGAAAGGTTTCGGTAACTGGCTCAACATTGTGACGAGCGGCGAAGTCTAGCATTTTGGTGATGGTGACAGGGCTACCTGTAGGGCTACCAGAGAGGGATTTTTGTCCAATAATTAGTGGGAAGATGGCGCTGGATAAAGGACTTGGCGTTATGCCGACAAAGTGCAGTCGTCCTTTCGGGCGCAGTGCCGCGATGTACACATTCCAGTCTAAATCAGCGTTAATGGTGGAAATAATCAGATCAAAGGTGTTTTCTACGGACTTTAGCGCCTCTGGATCGCGGGAGTTGATGAAATGGTTGGCTCCCAGTTGACGTGCCTCTGCTTCCTTATCGGGACTGGTTGAGAAGGCAGTAACATCGCAACCCCAGGCACGCAAAAAGCCCAGTGCCATGTGCCCCAGCCCGCCAATGCCAATCACGCCTACGTGAGCGGTGGGATGGATATCGAACTGGACGATCGGGTTAAACACGGTGACACCACCACAAAACAGTGGACCGACCACCGCTGGATCGAGCTGCTCTGGCAAGGGAAACACCCAACTGTGATGGGCACGCACTTTATCGGCAAAGCCGCCAGGTCGCCCAACGATCGTGCCTTCTGCTGTCAAACAAAGGTTGTGGTCGCCTGACATACACCACTCGCAGTCCATACAGGAGCGGGCATACCAGCCTAACCCAACTCGTTGCCCCACTTTGAGCGTGGTCACGGTATCGCCGATCGCGCCGATCGTGCCAACGACTTCATGACCGGGAATGAAGGGATATTGCGTGATGCCCCATTCATTGTTCAACATACTTAAATCGCTGTGGCAAATCCCGCAATATTCGACGTTGATTTCAACATCCAGCGCGCCTAGCGCACCCGGATCATACTCAAACGGTTTCAGTTCGCCACCAGGTTCGTGAGCAGCATACGCTTTAATCATTCGTTTTAGCCTCTAGTAGCCTGTGTCGTGAGTAGACCTTTGACGAAATTATTGTACGGTGCTGACTTAAAACTGAACAGCAGCAATAGATTGGTTCCTGACGAAAGTAATGCCGATCGCGCGCTTTGACATCGCAGAACTATAACTTTTGTCAGAGGAATCGTTATCTTTTGAGCGTTAGTCTTAAGCCTGTGCTAAGAGGTGCGAGTAGCTTGAAGTTGTTGATTGCGGTAGAGTCTATCACTCACTAAGACATTGGTTTGAATGATTGTGATTCCCTTTGGTCGTGACTATAACCTTTGAGTAAGCCAAACCATCTTAAAAAAGCATGAAAAGCTGAGAGTGACTTAACGGAGTAACGGCATGACAAATTTGATTTCCAGATCGATCGATCGCATCGCGTCCTTACTGAAGGGACTACAAGTAAAGCAACTTTTGACCGTTGTTTTTGTCGGTTTTTTACTGCTAACCACCAACGTTGATCCTGGAAAGAACGATCAATCGTTGCCTGCAACCCTTCGCGATCGCATCAACCAAAATGATGCTGATCGACCCAAAACAACGGGGCAGTGGAACCGCGAAGCTCGTGAAGTAGAAGGCAACCCTGGTGAGCGCTTCAAGCGGATTGGCAAAGAAACCGGAGAAGCCTTCAAAGAGTTTGGTTCAGGGTATGTCAAAGGTGCTGAAAAAACGGCTGGTGATGTTCAAAGCGGGGTCGATCGAGCCGCCAGAGATCTCACCAACTAACCTTGCAACTGGCTGCTAACGCATTCATTCAAACCCCCGATTTCTTCAAGAAGTCGGGGGTTTTGTGTTTACGCGATATTCAAAGACTCAAACCTTAGTTGGCGATACCAAAGACGCTACCGATCGCCCGCATCATGTTTTGCGGCTGCATTGCATCGACCGCTGCCGTAGGTTCATAGCCGCAGTGCACCATGCAGTCGGCACATTGAGGATTACCGCTAGAGTGTCCATATTGGCTCCAGTCGGTGTTGTCAAGCAATTCCTGGAAGGTTTCGTAATGCCCCTCGTTTAGCAAATAGCAGGGCTTTTGCCAGCCAAGCACACTATAGCTTGGCATTCCCCAGGGTGTGCATTCATATTCTTTTACGCCTGTGAGAAAGTCTAGAAACAGGGGATTGTGGTTAAAGTTCCAGTTCTTTTGACCCGCCTTAAAAGGGGCGAGAATTTCGCGGAAGAGTAATTTCGTCTGTTCCCGTTTGAGGAAATGCTCCTGGTCAGGTGCCCATTCGTAGCTGTAGCCGGGGGACACCATCATGCCATCGGTGCCTAGCGTACCAATGAAGTCAAAGAAGTCCTGCATCTCTTTTGGATCAGTGCCTTCAAAGATGGTCGTGTTGGTTGTGACCCGAAACCCTTTGGCTTTGGCGGCTTTAATCGCTTTGACGGCAACATCAAAGATGCCTTTGCGATCGACACATTTGTCGTGATGTTCGCGCAACCCATCCAGATGGACGCTGAATGTCAGGTAAGGAGAGGGCGTGAACTTATCCAGGCTCTTTTCTAGCAAAATGCCGTTGGTGCAGAGGTAAATATACTTCTTGCGATCGACCAACCCGCGCACAATTTCATCGATTTGTGGATGCAGTAACGGTTCGCCACCAGGTATGGCGACTACAGGCGCACCACACTCTTCCACGGCTGCAAAGCACTGCTCTGGTGTCATGTTCTGCCGCAGGATTTCGGTGGGATGCTGGATTTTGCCACAACCAGGACACGCTAAATTGCAGCGAAACAGCGGCTCCAGCATCAAGGTTAAGGGATACTTCGTGCGACCCTTCAGGCGTTGAGAGACGATGTACTTACCAACTTCGATCGCCTGCTGTAAAAGGACTGCCATGCGTTTTTCACTCCTCGAACGGGAACACGGATGAAGGAAAGGATGAAGCATAAAGGCTAAAGGCTAAGTTTTTTAGACTTCATCCTTTAGATTTTCTTCACGTAACCATACTTCACAAACCACTCTATGCTATCGCGCAGAGCCGTAGAAATGGCGGTTTGAGGCAACCCAAGTTCCTGCACAGCTTTCGTAGCGTTGTAGTACATGGGCTGTTGCGCCATGCGAACCCCATCCAGCGGTACAGACGGGGTTTTGCCAAGCGGTGCGAGTAGTTGTTCGTCAATCCACGCTACGGTGAGAGGAATCCAGGCAGGAATGGCGCGTTGAGGTGCGGGTTGTCCAGTCAGGGCAGCAAGCTGATCGAGCAGTTGCTTGAGGGTGAGGTTTTGATTGCCCAGGATGTAGCGATCGCCCGTCTTCCCTTTCTGCAACGCGAGTAAGTGACCCCACGCCACATCCTGCACGTGGATGAAGTTTAAGCCTGTATCGATATACGCAGGCATTTGGCGACGCAGAAAGCGCAGGATGATATCGCCTGTGGGTGTGGGTTTGATATCCCAGGCACCGATCGGGCTACTGGGGTTAACAATCACAATGTCTTGCCCTGCTTGCACCGCTTGCACCGCTTCCTGCTCTGCCAGATATTTGGATTTTTTGTAGTGCCCCACCAGTTTTTCGACGGGACTTTGATGGGTTTCATCGACAGGTTTACCGTCACTGCTAACACCGATCGCTGCGACAGAACTGGTATACACCGTGCGCTCTACGCCTGCCTTCTGGGCTGCTGTGAGAATATTGCGCGTGCCGATGACGTTATTCTGATACAACGCTTCGCGATCGGTCTGCCACAGCGAGTAATGCGCCGCCACGTGAAAGAGAAACCGACACCCACTGATGTGCTGCCACAGGTCAGGATCATTCAGGTCACTTTTGACGATTTCAACATCTAGACCTTGTAGATTGTCTAAGTGGCTACCCGATCGCGCCAGTGCCTTGACTGCATATCCTTCTTGCAGCAATAAGCGCACCAAATTCGCGCCAATAAACCCCGTTCCACCCGTAACAAATGCTTGCATTGAGTAATTATTGTATTTATGGCGGCATGACTTGTTGAAACAGACTGGCAAATTCAGGAGGCTTCCTGCTGTTTTTTGCCTTTTAAATACTCTGCGATCGCCCCAGCGACATTATCTTCAGGCTGATATACCCGTGCATTTGGATTCTCGCTATGGCGCTTGTCGAGGTAAGTTTGTAGAGCATCATCATCATCTCGGTGCGCCAAAATATAGGCTCGAAGTTCAAGCGTTGTCATCGTTGTAAAGTCAGGTTTTATGCTCATACAAACCTCCATTTTCCATTGGGTTCAATCTCAAGATTGATGTCTTCTCTTGCTAAGAGAATTACGTTTCCAGAGCGCTTATCCACAGTCACTAAATCAATAGAGCAATACTTGCTGGTCAGGTCGTAGCAAAGCTGAAAGCATTTCAAGGCTTGCGATGTCGTGGGCATACTTTAAATCTTACTCCTTTCCCCTTTGAGCCGAAACTTCAGGTCGTCGAGGAGGGCGTAGACGACTGGCACCACAATCAGGCTCAGGAGGGTGGAAGTGATGAGTCCGCCGATGATGGCGATTGCCATTGGTGCTCTGAGTTCGGCTCCGGCTCCCAGACCGAGGGCGATCGGCATCATGCCGAGAATGGTAGCAGCGGTCGTCATGAGAATGGGGCGCAGGCGAATGGGTGCCGCTTTGAGAATGGCATCCGTACGCGATAACCCGCCGCGACGAAGTTGGTTGATGTAGTCCACCAATAAAATGGCGTTTTTGTTTGCCAAGCCCAGCAGAAAAATGATGCCGATGACGGAAATCATCCCAAAATCGCTGCGGGTGAAGAGGGATGCCAGCAATGCCCCGACGATCGACAGCGGCAGCGAGAACACGATCACCAGGGGATCAGTCCAACTGCGGAACAGGATCAACAACACCACTAGAATGCAGACGATGGAAAGACCCAGCGTGAAGCCAAAACTGCCGAAGATTTCGCCCACTCTGGCAGAATCACCACCCAAATCGAGCGCTACAGAGGATGGTTTGACTTCGTTGGCGATCGCCAACGCACGATCGGTCGCATCACCGATCGCCATGCCCTGTCGCAGATTAGCGCTGACATACGCCACCCGACTACCATCGCGTCGCTCAATTTCCACAATTTTGTCCGTCGTATTTGCGCTGCCCGTAGTCGTGACATCAGCAAAGCCAGGAAGTTTTTCAAGTCGCTGCTTGATGGTGTTTGCGGTTTGGCTTAAAACCAGTGGGTCATCACCGATTAGCCCTACTTGCAGCGGCTTCTCACCACCCGTATCCACAAACTGAATATCTTCGACGCTTGTGGTGACATCCTTGATGACAGGCAACTGCTGCCGAAACTGGTCTTGCAGGGTAGCCGTATGGACGGTGTGTCCCGGTCGCAGCTTAACGTAGAGCCTGCCTTTATTCGGCTGTTGCTGCGTGCCTACAGTCGTAAAGACTGTTTCGACTTGAGGCGACTTGAGCACAAACGCTTCTAGCTTTTTTGCCGTGTCTAGCGATGGGGTCAATGGATTAATGGCTGCTGCCTGCTGTGCCGCTAAAGCTGCCGGATCTACTCCAGGGGGTAACGTTGCTGGATTTGCGGCAGCGGCTTGAGCTTGAGCGGCTTGAGCGATCGCTGCAATGGGTAAAGGAGCCGTGTAAGTGATGTTAAATTCACCGCGATCGAGCTTGGGAATAAACCCCTTAGGAATGATGGGAATCAGCGCCAGCCCAGCCACAAAGCTCAGTAGGGCAATGCCTACAACGATGCCCCGATGAGCCAACGACCACTGCAAGAGAGTGCGGTAGCGTTGCACAAAGCCTGACCAGCCCTGTGTCGTGGGATGGTTGTGTTGTGGTCGCAGCCAGTAGACTGCCAGTAGGGGGGAAAGCGTCCGGGCAACCAATAGCGAAATCAACACAGCCGCTGAAACGGTGATCCCAAAGGGGCGAAAGAACTGTCCGACTACGCCCTGCATCAGCCCTACTGGAAGAAAGACTGCCGCGATCGTGAGCGTTGCTGCGGTCACCGTCAAGCCAATTTCATCCGTTGCCTCGATCGCGGCTTGTCGGGGCGATTTGCCATCCTCATCCAGGTGACGGGCGATATTTTCTACATCGACGATCGCGTCATCGACAATAATCCCCACAACCAATGCCAGCGCCAATAATGTAATTGTCTCCAGGTTGAACCCGAAGATCGCCATCACAATGAACGTGCCCAGCAATGATGTTGGGATTGCCAGCGCCGAGATCAGCGTTGCCTTCCAGTCCCAGAGAAAGGGAAAAATGACGATCGCAGAGAGCGCGATCGCTAGCCCTAGCGCATCCACGGTCGAATCGGTTGCTTCGCGGATATACTCTGCCTGAGTCGCTGCCAGGTTTAGCTGTACGTCTGGTAGCTGCGATCGCAACTGCACCACTGTCTGGTCGATCGCCTTCACCACGTCCAATGTATTCGCATCGCTGCGCTTAATCACCTCAAGCGCCAGCGCCTCCCGCCCGTTGAAACGAACTGCCGATGAACCCGCATCCAGCACAGCTTGCTCTGCCGTTTTTGGTGTTGGCGTTGGTGGTGCAGCGGTCGCTCCAGCAGGTACACCCAGCAGATTGACTTTGAGGACACCGGGCACCTGAGCGATCGCGGGCATGATCCGCCCCTCTGCTACATCGGTCAACTGAGACAGCGTTTGCTGCTTACTCTCTTGCTGCGTACTCTCAATGGCATAGCTGGCAACGGCGGATTCATTTAAGTTGACTGGCGTAACCGTATACTTGGCTCCAGTCGGCAATTTGAGTGGCTTGAGCGTTGCGTCAACGCGCTTGACCGACTGCTCTAAATTCGTGCCAACATCAAACGACAGGCTGACGATCGCCCGTCCTGGATAGGTTGAAGACCGCACACCATTCAAGCCTTCACGCTCAAGTTCCTGTAGCGCCTGTTCTAATGGTTTTGTAAGTTTAGTTTCCGTCTCTTGAGCAGCAGAAAGTTGTGCTGACGCATTCACCACAACCACAGGAAACGTGATGTCTGGAAACAGCGCATACTTGAGTGAACTGAATGCCAGCAGCCCCGCTACAGAGACAGTAATCCAGAAGCCCAAGGTGAGCCAGGGGTAGTCGATAGCAAGCCTGGAAAGGTTAAAACGCGATCGCAAAGACATAGAAAAAGTCGGGCTAAACAGTATGCATAGGCTATCAGTCATCCTATCGCTTTCGGCTTCGGACGGATGATATTGGCGATCGTCTGCGACTCTTAGAGCTTGCTCAAAAATAACGGCACACTTTTGGATCAGCTATCAGCTATCAGCTTCTCGCTGACGGCTACAGACCATGCTGTTATTTCTGTACAACTCCTTACCTTACGCGATGTGCAGCTAAATTCGCCCTCATCCCTACCCTTCTCCCCAGGGAGAAGGGCTTTCGGACGTTTCTGGTTCCTTCTCCTGCTGGGAGAGGGCTAGGGCGTAGCTTGCTTCCCGTAAGGGTGGGTAGTCTCAGCAAGATTTTCAGGTCATTGTTCAGTTGTACGGTTGAATCCATCTCGATTAATTGCGGCATGATTTAGCTCCTGCTCCTAACTGCCAGGAACTCTCGTGTGTGGCGATCGTGCTAACTTCAGAAAGCGCCCATCCAGCGTGACGTAGCCCAGTTCCGCAACATAGTCGAGATTGCTGACCGGGATGGGTACATGCTGCTCGCGCTCCCATTCGTTGCACAGAAACTGTTGAACACTGGAAGCTGAGACGGAGGCTGTGTCCGCTGCCTCATACACCTGGAGGACTAGCTGCTGTCCACCCTGATGCTTCAGAGCATCTTTGTCAGCCTGGCTCACATTCCAATAAATATACGCATTTTGAGCATCGCGGGGCACCAGAAAAACCTGGCTTTGGCTGATCGGTTGACTGTCCAGGGTGCGATCGCGCTCCATCCCATGTGCGGCTTCGCCAGAAAACACAGATGTAGCAGTGGCAGAATGAGTGGCTTCGAGGCTGGCTGTCCCAAAAGTTGCCAGAGTCACACTACCCGACTGAACCGTATCCCAATGGTTTACTGTGGCATTGCTGCTGTGGTCATCTGCAATCACAGTGCTATTGGAGCTGAGTGGAAAACTACTCCGATCGTCTGCCAGTACAGCACCACCTGCCAGCGCCGCGCCGCCAATCTTGATGGCATCATCAAACAGCATGGGTGGTTGTGCCTGGGTCGGAGCAGGTACGATCGTTTCAGCATCAGGCACGATCGCTTCTGGTAGCGGTTCACAGGCAGGCACTCGTACAGGCTCCGATCGCGCGACCTGAAGCCAGCGACCATCGCTGGTAACGTAGCCCAATTCAGCCAGATAGTCCCGGTTGTCTGTCTGAATGGGGAGATGTCGGTCTTGAGCCTGTGCCTCACAGTCAAACTCTTGCAGACTTACAGGCGGCTGATGTTGAATATCGACACCCGTCACATCGTAGAGCCGCAGCACCAGCTTCTGAGCACCCTGCTGCTGTAGCGCGACGGCAGCGTCAGCAGGGATTTCCCAGTAGGCATAGGCATTCGTGCAGTTTCGGGGTACTAAAATCAGACGACTGTTGCCCGCCGATCGAGCCGCTTCAAGCAGTGGAGCAGCAACCGCTGGCACCGCTGGCGCGATCGCTCCCTCGGTCGTTACTGGCTCATAGGGAGGGAGCATCGTTTCTGCTGGCTCAATGTCTTCTGACTCAATGTCTTCTGACTCAAACTGTGCCTCACGGCTTTGTACTAGCCACCACAATCCTCCCAGCAGCGGTAGCCCCAGCCACCACCACCACGGCATTGCGTTATTGGCGGCTGTACTTGTATCGGTATTGCTGGGAGCAGGTGCTACCGTTTGCGGTGCTGGTAGAGAAACGGCTGGAGGGCTGGGTATCGTTACTTGAGGACGCGGGGACACATCGGCAGTAGTGACGATCGCCGCACTCGCTTCCTTACGCGCCGTTTCAATGGTCTTACGGCTGGCAGGAGCCGCAGCGAAGCCCAGGAATGCCTGAGCGGACGGGTTGGGCTGCGGTCCTTTATAAACGTAAATGAGTGGTTGAGAGAACGGATATTTGGGATTGTTTGGTGAGACTTTGTTCATTGTAATGACCCGCACATCGCCTCGTCCCTGAAGCTGATCGGCGATCGCATACCCAATCCCACTCGTCTTAAGCGCTTCCACAACCTGACTGGTATTGTCTTGAGCTAGCTGTCTAGCTGTTTTTCCGGTGACAAAGGGTGCCTGCTTGAAGACAGCATAGTTACGAAAGGCTTGACGCGTGTCGCTATTATCAGGGCGATCGATGAACCGAATCGGTCCTGGCTCTCCACCCAACTGCGACCAGTCTTTCAGCTCACCGCGAAAAATTTTGGCGAATTGCTCAAAGGTTAGGTCGCCCTTAAACGGGTTTTCAGACCCCACAATGACCGCAATTTTATGCCGCGAGACGGGCACTGCAATCAGCCCCTGCGCTTTCTCCTGCTCGGTGAGCGATCGCCCGATCGCCGCCAGATCAGCATTACCATCCAGCAAATCTTTGATGGCGGGTCCGGTGCCCTGTGTATTGAGTTGGACTTCCGTCCCGACGAACTGTTGCTCAAAGCGCCGCTTCAGCACCTGGTTGATGGTTTCCATGCTGCTAGAACCACCAATGCGGATGGACGTACCAACTGGAACATTCGTCGGCGGTGGAAAGGTGAGTGTGCCCAGCACTGGAGTCAGACTGGGACTAATCTGCAAGGACGCTGCCAACGGTTTGGCTGTGGCTACCCCAGTAGCCGCCACTGCAAAGAGCACTGACAGGGAGGCGATCGAAGTCTTTTGTTTACGCAACCGCGTCATATCAACAGTCCTGATATGTCAGTATTGATCTCACAAATAGCATAACCAACGGTCGGTGATTCATATCATTCTTGTCCCACAGGGAGCAGAGTATCAGGCAGTGTGCCGGGGCATTGGACGTGCGACAACGCCTGTAGTGGTGCCTATTCCAGTGGGAGCAGCACCGCTCGGTCGCTATCTGAAGACGTGGCAGCAGAGGGAAGCTCTTAGGGGTGGACAAACATTTTTGGTCATGGGGCTATGTGGTGGACTGACACCAAACCATACGATCGGAGATATCGTACTCTACCGAGAGTGCATCGATCGCGCCGAAGCGCACACTCGCTTACCCTGTGATGCCGCACTGACTGAACGACTACAGTCAGCATTCGTGCAGGAAGCAACGCTGGTTAGAGCATTAACGAGCGATCGGCTCGTGTGGTCAGCCCAGGAAAAACACCAGCTTGCTCACCAGTACCATGCCGATGTCGTTGATATGGAAGGCTTTGCAGCGCTAAAGTCTCTAGCTCAAACGGGTGCTACGGTCGCCATGTTACGAGTCGTCAGCGACAACGCTCAGCACAATCTACCGCGCCTTACTAACGCGATCGACGCGCATGGCTCACTACAACCACTGCCGCTAGCTTGGGGGATGGTGAGGCAACCGATCGCGGCTGCCCGCTTGATTCGTGGGTCACTCAAGGGCTTAAAAACGCTGCAAGCCGTCACCAGACGTTTGGTCAACGAGGTCTAGATGCTGACTGGCACGGGAACCTCAAAGCGTTCACGAGGGTAGAATGACACCATTAGAGGAATCAAACTCCCAAAACGGATTCCAGGCTACCTCCCAGAGATGTCCGTCTGGATCAGCAAAATAGCCGCTGTAGCCGCCCCAAAAGACATCTTGTGCTGGTTTCACAATGGTTTCGCCTAGCTGCTCAATTAGCTGCAAGACCGTATCAACTTCTTCTCGGCTCTTGGTGTTATATGAGAGCGTGATGCCTGAAAAACCTGTGCCTGTCGCATCAATCGTGGCATCTTCCGCGAGTTCCGTTCTTGGGTAGAGCGCCAAGACAACACCACCAAGTTGAAAAAATGTAATGTCGTCATTACTGTTACTTGCAGGTTTCCAGCCCAGCCCGTCGCGGTAGAACTGAAGCGATCGCTGCAAATCTTGCACGCCTAATGTTATAAGGCTCACTCGTTGCTGCATATACTTCTACCCAAATAAATACTTTTGTACTATAGCCGAATAGCGCCCGGTATCGTACAACGATTCAATCCCTGGTCGAGCGATCGCTGAACCTGGTCGAGCTAACTTTGCAGCTACTTGAGTGAGTGCCAGGTTGAGTGGAGTAACGTTTGAGCCTGATCGAGCCATATTTGAGCTGCGTCAGGCTATCGCTAAGCTAAGTCGAGTCATACTTTTGCTCAGTCAGGCTATCTCTGAACCAGGTTGAGCTATCTCTGAACCAGGTTGAGCTATCTCTGAACCTGGTTGAGCGATCTTCGCAGCCGCTTGAGTGAGCGCCCAGTTGAGTTGAGTGATGGTTGAGCCTGATCGAGCCATGTTTGAGCTGCGTCAGGCTATCGCTCAGCTCAGTCGAGTGAACCTTTCGCTCAGTCAGGCTATCTCTGAAACTGATTGAGCCTGTTCAACGCTGAGTCAGCCTGTTTACGGAGTGGTTTGAGCAGAGCTTGGCTCCGGTTTGACGTGTCTCTTGCCCATTGCCTTGAACCGTTCGCCAAGCTGGTCAGCAACGCTCTTGAGACCAGGTGCATGTTTGGCGGCTGTTTTCACATAGTCATACACCAGCAGACTGCTTGCCATTGATTCACTGCCCACTGCCATCAGGGTATCATCCACTTTTTCGGTTAATTGCTCCAGCAGGTTCAGCACCTCTGCTAGCGCGATCGTCAACTGATGATCGCGATTGAATTCGGCAATGTTAAAGCTGGCAGGCACCACTTCAGCATTGTTTTGGGTCACACTCAAGCTGTTGTTGACGAAGGCTAAACTCTTGTCGCCCATCTTCACCCGCTTGCGACGCTCATCGGGCGTGAGGCTAATTAAGAACGGCATATTGGCATGGAGCGAGGCGATCGCGGCTTTGATTTCCTGCAATGTTTCCGGTGAAATGGTAGCGCTAATGTTTTCGTAAGGCATGAAAAGATCTCCAAAGAATAAATGCGGTGAGATGGTTTATGGTTGCGGCACTTACCGCCCACTCAACCTGTGCCTTTAGAATTCCCGCTGACGAAAATTTAGAACATCGTTGCGCTAAGGTGCTGGATGCTTTGAACTCTCAGTTCTTTAAAAGAGATGTGGAGCACACCCTATTGCTGATGTTGACTTGGAAATCGCTGATATTACGCGATGTGCGACTTTCCTAAAATACCTGCCAAAACTGCCCTCACCCTAGCCCTCTCCCGATGGGAGAGGGAACCGGAACGGTCTGGAAGCCCTTCTCCCTGGGGAGAAGGGTGGGGATGAGGGCGAATTAGTTGCACATCGCTGATATTACTAAAGTTTGGTGAATACTGATCGCGGTTCAACAGCCGTCATTCCTTCAGGACTGTAACGGGCAAAATCAGCAGTATTGAAAGTCAAAATGTGTGAAATCTGATGCACTCGCATGACCGCAACAAGCCGCGCATCATGTACTTGAACACCTGAAACATTAAACTGTGATACCAACCGATACCATTCTGGATACACACCCGCGTCATCTGGTAGAACAGGGAATAGCTGTGTCAGGAGACGAAGGAATTGATCGGTATCCTGGGGTGTGCGCCCAAAACCGTTGCGCGTGATTGGACGAGTCGTGACATTCCAGAATTCGATACAGTTTTAGGTTGAGACTCTCAGATCTTGTGCATCAAATCTCAAGTGGTCAATTGCCTGATGAACGATCGCATGGGATGGGTCTGTGGGATCGATAAATCGGAGCAGAATATTGGTGTCGAGCAAATAGGTCATGGTCAGGGATGGTCGCCGTAAATGCCTTCTCGGCTGACCGCATAGTCAGATAGCGGGGCAGAGTCTGGAAGGCGAGTGGCGATAAACAGTTCGATCAGTTGTGTAGATAATTGATCAAAACGCTCTGTATCTAATGCTTGGGGTTGTAAGGAGTGGTTCATCGTGCGATCGCGCAGTTGCTGCACAAATGCCTGTAACTCTGCCAGTGTGGCGTTGGGCAAGATCTGAATCGTGTCGATAATTTGCTGCCGTTGCGATGAGTTGCTGTCCATAGGGCACTCCAGACAATAGCGATGTACTCAATTGTAGACAATGGCTCGATCGGGAGGGAGCCGCGATCGCTAAAAGGATTCTACAAATAATCCCGCTTAGCTTGCCTTCTGCAACTCTGCGAGATACCAACGATCGCTCCCCTCTTCGTCATGTCTGGCAATAATGCCCAACGCTTCCAGGCTTTCGAGACAGGCGAGAATAATTTGTTTCTGACGAGAGGCACCTTTAAACTGCGCCGCAATTTGCACCACTGTCCATTCGCCACCCTGAGTACGAAGTAAATCGCGCACCGCTGCCAGTTGGTCTTTGAAAACTTTGGGAAAGGGCTGCTGTTCTACAGGGGCAATAGTGCTTTCCACTTCGACTTCAGCCATCCCTTCGAGCACTTGCTGCGTCTGCACTTCACCAGGAGCCTGATAGTCTGGACGCAGCCAGCGAATGAACCCATTACGTTCTTCTTCGGCGCGTTCTGCATTTAATGCCACCAGTCGTTCAAGGATAATTTCATTAATGCCCTCATCCCCAACCCTTCTCCCTTGGGGAGAAGGGAGTCCGGAGTTCCCCTCGCCCACTGGGAGAGGGGCTAGGGGTGAGGGAGAAAGCAAATCTTCCCACCCATACGCCTCAAACACGGCTGCATCCAGCTCATCATGGATCTGCTTCAGCGTAGAGACCAGTGCCTTGTTGTTAAATGCCCGATCGCCATCAGTCAGCTCAACCCCAGCGCGGATCTTTTCCAGCAGGTTATACATGGCAGTGATGGTGACATCGGGATGCTGTGCCTGAATGCGCTTACGGTGAGCATCGAGCCGATCGCCCAGGTCGCGGATTTTTTGTTTGAGTGCGGGTGTGGGGTCGGGGAAGGGAAAGGGATCGAAGCAAACAGTTTTGTTATAGCGAGGTCTATCTTCTAGCCTTCCCCCTGCTGCAAGTGCCCAGGTGACATGAATTTTGCTGGAGAGAACTCCCAGGAAATAAGCGTCGTCGAGGGCGATCGCAATCAGCATATTATCTGGAACAACGTCATGGTCTAAAAACACAAACACACGATGCTTTGCTGTTTCTACTGTGACAACGTATCGCTCAAGTGACTGTAAAGCTGGTCTTAAAGTGGCTCTTGCTTCACCATATATCCACCAGTTGTCACGAAGTGCCTTGCGATTATTGGTGTCTCGCTCAGGTTTAACTCGTTCATAAATCCACTGATAAACAGTTGGGTATGACGTTTGTACCTGTGAGATCGACAATCCGAATAAATCGATCGTGTAAAGCCCTCTTGCTCGATCTGTAATATCTCTTCCATGAAGATAGGGCTTGATTACAGAGTGCAGCGAAGAATTAGCTGCATATCCCAACAGAGAAGCTTCCTGTGGCGTAACTAGAAACCCCGCTCCTGTCATTTTCATCCCAGGACATGACAGATTTAGATTGGCTTTTAGCTTTACTGAACTACTAACGTCGGCTCCAGCCTGAAGATCGCTAAAGATCTTAGTAACTTGATGCAACCTTATATCAACTTGCTCTGCTGAATCTTCTGGTGTCTCTGCTTCAATTTCTCTCACAACTCTTCCAAGTTGTGCCACTCGGACAATATTCGATGTATCAGCTTGTCCTACTGTCATTGCAATTCTGACGGCTGCACCTTCATCTTCTACCCAGGGATGATCGGCAATGGCAAAGATCAAACGGATAGGGTCTTTTTGATTTTGATGGAACTCGATTACTTTGCGCTGACGAACCTGATGAATGCTGTTTGTTGTGATGAAGCCAAAGCGAGTAATGTGGTTTGCTCTGGCTAACTCTGCGGCTTTGTGCCACCAATACATGACGTAATCGACGGTATCGGGGACATCTTTATACACTTTGCGGAGGGTTTCAGCATAGCCATCGCCTAGTCGTTCACGAATCCAGGCATTGCCAATGAAGGGGGGATTGCTCACGATGTAGACTTGACCCTCATCCCCAACCCTTCTCCCTGATGGAGAAGGGAGTCCGGCGTTCCCCTCTCTTGTTGGGCGGTAGACTTGACCCTCATCCCCAACCCTTCTCCCTGATGGAGAAGGGAGCCGAGCCACATTCTTGTCCCCCTCGCCCTCCGGGAGAGGGGCTAGGGGTGAGGGCAAAGACTGCGCGATCGTCTCCAAAACTGCTTCTGTGTTACTCAACACCGCTTCATTCTGAAAGCGCAAAACCGTAAAGCCATTTGCCTGCATCCATTGGTCGCGATCGCTATCCTGTTGCTGTTGCTGTTGATGAATACCACCATCTAATTCAACGACAAGACGAGCCTCATGGCAGTAAAAGTCAGCAATAAACTGTCCCAGGTTATGCTGTCTACGGAACTTGGCATTATGAAGACGGCGATCGCGCAAACACTCCCACAGTAACTTCTCTACAGGCGTTTGCTGCTGCCTCAACTCTTTTGCTCGTTGCAGTAATGCTTTGGGAATTTGTCTAGTACGCCCCGCCAGCATAGAAAGTCCCTCATCCCCAGCCCTTCTCCCGCTGGGATAAGGGAGCTTCCGGTTCCCCTCTCCCACCGGGAGAGGGGCTAGGGGTGAGGGCAATCCAGGCAACCACTCAGCGGGGCGCGGATTGATATACCGATAAATCGGGATCTGATCACTCGAATCGGGCACCAGTTCTCCCGTCACGGGATGCTTCATCGTCCGTCCACCCCAGCGCGTTCTCAACTTCCCCGTCTTCGGGTCAACCTCCTCCTCCTTACCGTCATACGCCAGCACCGCATCGCGGCACTCAATGTTGTGGTATTCCCGCAGCACAGGCTCCACTGGGGGAATGTCGCCAAACCGTCGAAAGTGCCACTGCAAATAGCCAATCCAGATCACCAGATCGGCGATCGCAGCCGCCCGTGGGTTTAGCTCAATGCCCAAAAACTGCGACGGGTTCACCTGGTCAATATCCAGCCGTAGCTGTGCCTGTCCCGTCACATCTTCCAGTCGACGCAACACCTCTGATTCCAGTTGCTTCATCAAATCCAGCGTCACATACAAGAAATTGCCTGACCCACACGCCGGATCAAGAATTTTCACCGTGCGTAACTCCGCCAGAAAGCCTTCTAAGGCGGCAACGGCTTTCTTCTTCTGGGTGGTGGTTGGCTCTGTATCCACATCGCCCAAAATCTGCTTTACGTCCCCCTGCACCAGATCCCACTGTTCCCGCAATGGCTCCATCACCACCGGACGCACTAGCCGTTCCACGTACGATCGGGGCGTATAGTGCGCTCCCAGTTTGCTGCGTTCCTTGGTGTCGAGTGCCCGCTCCAGCAACGTCCCAAAAATCGCAGGCTCCACGTCCTTCCATTCCCGCTTTGCTGCCGTCAGCAACACCGCAAGCTGATCCGCATTCAACTCAAACGCCGTTGCCTCAGCAAACAAGCCCCCGTTAAACTTCAGCAACCTGCCATAAAAGCCAAACGCCGTGCCATCATTCATCGCCTGCCACAGCGCTTCCACCTCCGGCTGAAAGGTCTTGGGGTTAAGCAACCAGCGCGTCTCCAATGCCTCTGTAAACAAATGCTCTTTCAGCAGTCCCACATCTTCTGCAAACATCGTAAAGATGCAGCGCATGAGAAAGTGAGCCACTTCCTGCGGTCTGCCCTCGTCCCCTAGCTTTTTGCCCTCATCCCCAGCCCTTCTCCCTGAGGGAGAAGGGAGCCGATTCAGTTCCTCTTTTCCCTGGTAAGAAGGCACTAGGGGCTGATCCAGTTCCCCTTCTCCCTGGTAAGAAGGCACTAGGGGCTGATCCAGTTCCCCTTCTCCCTGGTAAGAAGGCACTGGGGGCTGATCCAGTTCCTCTTTTCCCTGGTAAGAAGGCACTAGGGGCTGATCCAGTTCCCCTTCTCCCTGGGGAGAAGGGGCTAGGGGATGAGGGCTTCTTTCCAACCGCTTCGATAGCTCCGCCAGATCTGCCGCCACCTCTCGCGTCACCTTCGCCGCTATCTTTTCAGGGTTGCGCGCCTGTGGATCGGTAAAGATGTCCACCAACAGAGCAAAGATGGCTTCCTTACGCAGATCCGTCAGCGCGATATCTTGACGCGCTCCATAGCCGCCATAATCCCCGTTGAAGCCTGTCCAAAGCTCAAAGTGATCGCCAATATCGCAGGTCAATAAAAACGGTGGCTTGTTAGATACATTGCGCGTGTAGGCGATCGCCTGCACAAACGCGGCTTCCATTGCCTTCAGGTAGGCATTCGTCCCACGTTTCGCTGTCCCCTTACCCGCTTGATCACTGCCCTGCTTTGCCTCAATCAGAAAGTGATCGGCTTTGTAGAAGTCAATATAGCCCGGTGTCTTCTTACCGCTGGGATGATAGATGGTGATGTGCTTGTCAAAACAGTACGGCACTGCTGCATCGCTGCCATTCACATTGGGGCGATCGACTCCCAGCGCATCACACAGTTCTCCAAAGAACATCTGATAGTTACCGCGTTCACTGCCGCTAGAGGTTTGCCAGCGGGTAATAAATTGCTCAATGCGGGCGACATCGGTTGGAGTCATGCAGGGCTTCCAGATTCGGGCAGTGAGGGGACGCGAGATTAAGCGTGGATGAGGCGATCGTCTACCACTTTATCCGTTCAGTATTCCCACTTATCTCTCCAACCTACAAACTCTGCTCCCGGACGGTCGAGGGTTTTGCCAGTCGATCGCTATGCAGGAGGCGATCGTGCTGAATTGAGTGCATCATCTAGCCGAGCTATCCTGCAACCGGGTTGAGTCGTCTCTGCGATCGGACGAGCCAGCTCTGAACTGGGTTGAGTGGTTAAATTACCTGGATGAGCAAGTGCAGCGCTCAGTCGAGTGAGCAAAAAGACTGCTCAAGCTGATGCTGAACCTGCTTAAGCAATCTCTGCACTGAGTCGAGTAGTCTTTGAGCCTGGTCGAGCGATCTTTGCACTGAGTCGAGTTGTCTTTGAGCCTGGTCGAGCCATCTTTGCACTGGGTCGAGTAGTCTTTGAGCCTAGTCGAGCTATCTCTGAACTGGGTCGAGTAGTTTTTGAACTGGCTCAAGCTACCCCAACAGTCTGAGCCGTGTGGCTCCAGCACTGCTTACCGCTGCGGATCACGCTCCAAGTATGGATTCATTCCAGAGAAGGGCGATTGCATTATTCAACCTTGGCATCACCAGTGGACGCTCAATGGGTTAGCTGAAGCGGAGCCGAAACTTGCTGAATGTCTTGTAGTTTTTGTAGGACTCGTCCTTCCATGAGCAGTTGTCTGGCTTCCTGTATGCCTGCCTCTAGCGAAGGGCGGCTACCACAGCGCCACAGATAGAAACCGCTGCTCCAAAGTGTAGACTGCATCAACTCGGAGGGTTGACCCTGTAGCACTGTTGTCATGGCTTCAATTAGACTGGGTGTTGCGTCCAGAGGGACATTCTTACCTTCAAAGCCATAGTCGCGCGGGTGCAAGTGCAGGCGCTCAAAACCGCTAGTCGGTGTACCGAAGCCGATGATGGCAGTGCGCTCTCTGGGTAGATCGCCGCTACCTTCCAGTCCTTTGACGCTGGTAAAGTGATTCACACCACGCTGCGCGATCGCCTCTTGAAACATGAGTTCTGTGGGTGGATGGACAAAGCCCGCTACCACATGAGCATCACCCTGATAAGGCGACCAGATAAGTTCCATCGTTGCCAGAGGTGGACGTTTACCGATCTGGTCACGATAGGGCACCAACCCATGCGCCAGCGGAAAGTGGGACGGCAAGTAGAGAAACCCTAACCCGGTTGCTGCTAAGACATGTTGCACCTGTGTGAGCGATAGTTGACTCCAATCCACACCCAAGCCCTGCCAAAAGTGGATCAGTGGTTCACCGTCTTTTGTGGGCATCCGATCGCCGCCATGCATGATGACAGGACAATTTGCCGCTGCCAGAATGAGCGCGATCAGAGGACTGAGTGGAGCTGTGCGCGATCGCCCATCGTAGGGTGCTCCCATCACCGTCACTGGCTGAGCAGCGGCGATCGGTTGCAAGCGTGGACCCAGTGCTTCGTAAGCATCCAGCATCCCTGCCAGCTCAGTGCCAGTCGGTCGCCGAATCCGATGGGCAATCATGAAGGCACCAATTTGAGCCGGGGTTGCCTCTTGTAGCAACATCATTCGGGTGGCAGCAGCGGCATCTTCACGGGTCAAAGACTCGCTGGTGTGAGTGCCGCTACCGACTTTGCGAAGCAGTTCTCTAAAGGCATGACTCATAATCTTGGCTCAATGAAAGCGATGTAGCACCTCAATTCTGAGCAGAAGTTCAGAGACGCTAACGTCTGTGTGGTTCGCCAGAATGCCATCATTTGACGCTGGCGATCGACAGCGGCAGCGCAATTTTGGGCGGTAACAAGTCTGACACGAGGTTGCAAAAGTGCTGAATTGGCGGAATTTGCAGTCGATCGCGCGTGGTTACCAGCACCACCTGACGGGTAAACGGTGGATCCGTGAGAGCATCAGCAATCATGCCATCGCTGTGAGCAACATTGGAACTCAGCGATCGTACTGCCAGCGTTGGATCAGCATACGCCTCCACCAGAGCCGTCTCTGGCAATAGCGCCACTAGTTCGCCTTGCCGGACTACGCCTCGAAAGGCATCGGGCGTGTTTAGTTCTAGCACGGCTCGTAACGTCGCTCCGCGTCGTTCAAACTGCTCCTGCACAATCCGCTGCATCCCGTAGCCATCTTTAAACACAACCTGTGGATATTTCACCAAGTCGTCCCAACGCACCGCTTCGTGTGCCGCAAGGGGATGGTTTGCTGCAATCAGCACTTTAATCGGCTCATCGTACAGTACCTGCACAACCATCTCTGGACTATTCATCAAAAAGCGATTGTGCATGACGATCGCCACATCCACTAACCCGTCTTTCAGCACCTTAAGGGAGCGATCGCTACCCAAGGCTGTCACACGCAGTTGCACATCAGGATAATCATGGCAAAACCGCTGTAATACGGGCGGCAGGTGATACGCGCAAATCGAGTGAATGGCTGCCACGCAGAGTTCCGGCTGCTTTCCCGCCAGCAAGTCGTCAAGGTCTTGAACCGCATTCAGCCACTCTTGACAAATCTTTTTAGCACGAGGCAAAAACCGATCGCCCGCGATCGTCAGCTTCGCCTGCGTTGTGCGGTGAAACAGCGAGATTTTCAACGCTGCCTCTAGACTCTGAATCTGCCGACTGATTGCCGATTGGGTCACGCCACAGCGCTGCGCAGCTTGTTGAAAGCTCCCCGTGTCCGCCACTGCTAGAAACGCTTGCAACTGCTCTAAGCGCATGAATTAAAAATGTAGTGAAGATCACAGCAAATACCTGAAGTGACCTTAACGGATTTGCTCCATCAGTTCGGTAGAGATTGATACAGCTAGTACTTGCAACAGGAGCTATCAGCTATCAGCTAGGAGCTAGGAGCTAGGAGCTAGGAGCTATCAGCTATCAGCTTTTTTTGACCGTCGATTAGTTAGCGCATTGAGTAGTGCCTAAAAGCCATCTGCCATCAATTTATGTCTAACCGCTGACCGCTGACCGCTGACCGCTAACCGCTAACCGCTGACCGCTGACCGCTAACCGCTAACCGCTGACCGCTAACCGCTAACCGCTGACCGCTAACCGCTGACCGCTGACCGCTGACCGCTAACCGCTAACCGCTGACCGCTGACCGCTGACCGCTAACCGCTAACCGCTGACCGCTGACCGCTGACCGCTGACCGCTGACCGCTGACCGCTAACCGCTGACCGCTAACCGCTGACCGCTAACCGCTGACTAAACCAGCAAAGACTAAAAAAGCCCCGCAAGACGCAGGGCTAATCGTTCGTTAGAGTCTTTGAAAATTGGACGTTCAGCTTAACGGAAGTTGCCAGGGTTCAGCCGCCGAGGGCTTGGTACCTTGGATGCACCACTTTGCAGCTTTTCACCAGTACCACCGTCCCGGCGATCGAGAAACGGACGCAGGTTGATGCCGTCTGAACTGCTGGCGGATGGGCTGGTGTTGGACAAACCACCGATCGCGCGTCCGATTTGATCCACAATGCTATTACCGCCGCCACCAACATAGGTATTCACACCCTGAGTTTGCTGCCCACTATCGGCAACGGTCAGGTTTTGAAAGACGCGATCGCGCGTCGATGCAGGATCTTGTCCATTTGGCACGGTCAGCACAATACGGCAACTAGAAACCTTCTCGGTCGTTACACAAACAGTGTTATAGCCGTTCTCTACACTCGTCTTCATTTCCAATAGCCCATCCGGTCGATACGACTCCAGACGACGGCTAATCTCCGTGCAGCGACGATTGGGATCCCAACCGCCACCCATATTGCTGGGCACCGCCCAAGGGTAGGACTGTGAGGGTTGACTTTCGGGGTGATACATCACAGTGTATTGACCGCTTGCCATCTCACACGTGAAACGGGCACCAGAAGCCGTTGTTGTCGTTGAGCCACTGCCAGGACTGGTCGTCGAACCGGGTCGCTGAGGTTCTGTGTTGACAATGACATCACCAGAATCAGGTGCTGTACTTTGGGCAACCTGTAAAGCAGGCAGTGTGCGAGCGAAGGTCGGTGTGGCGATCGCGCCACTACTTCCTAAAAGCAAGGCAACACCCAAAGAGACTCCCAATCCGTTAAAAGACGACGCAGAACGACCCAAACCTCTTCCTATCGGTAACGACATAGCAAAAACCTCAAAAATACTGCGATGACTGAAGCGACGATGACAAAATTGGTCGAACGTTTGCGAGTGACAGCCGAAGACCTCAGGGGCAAAAGAGACGTTTGGCAAAGGAAGTGAACGATCGGGTCTCATACGGTTGCCGCTGAAAAGTTCTCTCCTCACTGGTAGTGACCACTTTAGCTAACTCAAAGTTCCCAAAAACAGAACCGATCCAACGGATAAAGCCAGCGCTTTCACCTTTAGCACACCGGGCTGAAACGTCTGATACCAAGCTCACAGCATCATTCTATCGTTTGCTTTATAACTACATGCACAGATGTAGCCAAGTTTAAATTAGTGGAGCTAATTTCACAAAACTTTATTTTCAAACAGTAGGTATCGTATACTACGCGTTGGTGATTAGCAGGAGCAGAACCGTAAATGTCGGAGGCAATGAAGCCCCTGACGGTGCCCAAGGAATTGCTAGGTCCTCCCGGCGATTTCAATCCAACGCTGCTGATGTTCCTTAGCTCAGTGGTGCTGGCGTTGGTCTCTACTCTGGGTTACTTTTGTTGGCATTGGTATCACTGGTGCAGCTTTCTACTCAATTTTGTAGCGCTGCACATGGTTGGTACTGTGATTCACGATGCCTGTCATAACGTGGCACATCGCAATCGATCTCTCAACGCTGTTCTGGGTCATGCCAGTGCGTTGATGCTCTGTTTTTCGTTTCCGGTCTTTACGCGCGTTCACATGCAGCATCATGCCCATGTGAATGATCCCCACAATGATCCCGACCATGTCGTTTCTACGGCTGGTCCGTTGTGGATTATCAATGCTCGGTTTCTGTATCACGAGTTCTACTTTTTCCAACGCAAGCTATGGCGAAAGTATGAACTGTGGGAGTGGGGTGTTGCCCGTGTGATCCTTGGTGCGATCGTGTACGCGTCATTCCGGTTCAGTTTTACCGATTACGTCTTCAATTACTGGTTTGTTCCACTTGCGCTTGTCGGTTTGGCGCTAGGGTTGTTTTTTGATTATTTACCGCATCGCCCGTTTGATGAACGCGATCGCTGGAAGAATGCAAGAGTGTATCCCAACACGGTTTTGAATTGGCTCATCATGGGGCAGAACTACCATCTGGTGCATCACCTTTGGCCCTCTGTTCCCTGGTATAACTATCAACCTGCTTACTTCGCTACCAAGCCGTTGTTGGACGCTAAAGGGTCTCACCAATCATTGGGTATACTCCAAACGCCAAAAGACTTTTTTGGCTTCCTTTACGATGTGGTGCTGGGCATTCGCTTCCATAAACGGCAGCCAATAGTCCCAAAGTTTTGTAAAGAGACATTGGTTGTACAACCCGTTTGCTCCGACGAGATAGCCGAAGTTGAAGCGGTTAAACCGTTGCTTGCAGGGCAGTCTACGCCGTCCTCAACGTGAAATGTCCGATCGCCACTGCAACCGTTTGGATTTGCGAGTGATTGCGATCGGGCGCTCAAAATCTATCCGGGTAGAGATACTCCCCTCAGTCATTCCTTCAATAATGTATCCATAGCAAGAGCCGTAACTCTTAGTAAATTTGAGGGAAAAACTATGGTCGGAAATCTTTTAACCCTGTTGGCTACAGCCCTTAGCCTGCTTGTTGTCGATCTCGCCGTTCCTGGAGTCGATATTGCTACCTTCCCTGCAGCTCTAATTGCAGCGGTGTCGATCGGGCTAGTTAACGCATTCGTCAAGCCCATCCTGTCTATTTTGTCTTTACCGCTTAACTTCCTCACCCTGGGTCTCTTTTCTCTGGTGGTAAATGGCTTGTGCTTCTGGCTGGCATCTGTGCTGGTACCCGGCTTCAGAGTCGATGGTTTGTTAGCCTTCATTCTTGGTCCTGTAGTTCTGTCCCTGGCAAGCACGTTTTTGAACAAGTACTTTGCAGAGCGCAATGCAGACGTGATTACTGAAGCTAAGCCTGAGGTTTAGGAGTCTTCGTCTGGAGGAACATTCGATGTGACATGTCTCCAGACGATGCGGTGAATACCCATCCAGACAGGTGTTGATCGCTGGGCAGCACGTTGAACGTGGGGTGCTGTCAAACATCTAAATAACGAGTATGGATTTTGAAGTAACGCCGCGAGGGTGTCAACGGACACGTTTGCGGCGTTGCGATCGATCGAGGGACACCAAACTCTACAACGTCGATTTTGATATGAAAGCAGCTTGCGCGATCGTCCAATCGGGTCGCAAGCTCTTCGCGTGACGTAGATAGGGATGGTAAATCTCAAGGTCTGGATTAGGCGTGTTGAAATGAATGAGAAAGCGGATGCAGCGCTCCAGGCTTCCTTCGACGTGCATCTGTTGTACGTCTAGCAGCGGCACATTTGACCAATGCGGACGTTCACGGGCGATCGATGCTGGGAAGGTCGCATCCAAATCGCGCGTGGCAGAAAACGTAGCGCTGACAATTTCGTTCGGATCTAATTGGTTGTAGGCTTCCAGTTCGTCTAGCAGTTCATGCACTGCTTCTCGAATCGCCTCAATGGAATTGTCTGAGACTGTTGTTGCCCCACGCACTGCTCGCACTTTCCAACCCACGCTCAATCCTCCGCGCCTTTCAATGGTATCCAGAACATCGCTGCGCTCCCCTGGCTGTTAGGAAACGTCAGTCTCAATCATGGCTGATCTTAATCATGGCTGCAAATACTCAGCATGGCAGCTAGCATGTGAGTTTCCTTACCAAGACTTTGCGTTTCAGGTGAAGTGCTTTTAAGGGCGATAGAGCCAGAGCGGTAATCCGTTCGTCGCTAATTCAAACTCTAACCACTCAATGCCCGTTGTCAACCCCGGCAACGTCGCAAGTTGTCCCAACTCGCTCGACTCTCTTGAAAAAAGCCGATTGAGCAAGGGCTTGCGTTCTTCTAGCGTGAAGCAACGGGTTTTTTCGGGGTCTAGCCCTGCTAACTCTGCTGCCCAACAGCGTGCGTCTTCTTCGGTACCCAGGCGATCAACCAAACCCAACGCCAACGCTTGCTGCCCTGTAAACACGCGTCCATCGGCGAAGCTTCGCACGGTTTCAACCGCTAGCTTGCGCCCGTCGGCGATCGTTTGCACAAACTGCTGATAGCTCACATCAATCAGCTCTTGCAGGATGGTTTTTTCGGGTTCGGTGATTTCGCGATCGAACGCCAGAATATCCTTATAAGGACCCGACTTCACCACTTTGAACGAAACCCCCACTTTGTCCAGCAGTCGCTCTAGATTATTTCCCCGCAAAATCACCCCAATGCTGCCTGTAATTGTGCCAGGATTCGCCACAATATGCTCGGCACCCATACCGATGTAAACTCCGCCAGACGCTGAGATATTGCCAAAACTTGCCACAATTTTGGTCTTACGCTGCAAGCGCTTCAAGGCTTCGTAAATTTCCTGCGAATCGCCCACCGTACCGCCGGGGCTGTCAATCCGCAATAACAAGGCTGGAAAGCGACGTTCTTCAACCGTTTTGAGTGCTTCCAGGACACGTTTACGCGTTGCACCTGCGATCGCGCCATTGATTTCAATTCGCGCAATTTGTTTCTGAAACCGAGGCTTAAAGGGCCAAATCATAGTGAGTCAGGAGACGATGGGTCAACGTTAATGAACAGAGCAACCAGAGGAAAAGGCGCGATCGTCCTTATGAGCAGACGACAAAACTGCCTCAAGCAATTCCTGCCGGGTTGTTTCCAATGTGCTCAGACTCCAGTGTGCCTCATTACCTCACGATTGAACTGAAGGTCAAGCGATCAACTAACGCAACGCCGATTGATGTTAGGGGTTGACTTGCAGCCATCAAACAGCCTCAAGCTCAGTGTTCAAAACAGCCACGATCGCAACTGACCAAGTAAAATACCAGTGAATTTACAGCGATCGTTCTCTAAGTTACTTAACATAAGTACAAGATTGGCTACAATAGCAAAGGTTGATTGAGTCAACTACGCGTTCATTCGTTGCCTGCAAAGCCACGCCTGTCTCATGAATTCAAAGCTTACTCCAGCACCACAAGGTCTCTTCCCCGGTGGCATGGCTGCTCCACTGCTGCTCATTGCGCCGTTTTTCTTTTGGGGCACTGCTATGGTCGCCATGAAAGGTGTTATCCCCAACACAACGCCACTCTTCATGGCAGGTGTGCGGCTCGTACCTGCCGGGGTACTGGTGTTGGGTGCTGGCATGTTGATGGGCAGACCACAGCCTAAGGGCTGGACAGCATGGTTGTGGATTCTGCTGTTTGCCATTGTGGATGGCGCACTGTTTCAGGGCTTTTTGGCGGAAGGATTGGCGAGAACAGGCGCTGGCTTGGGATCGGTAATGATTGACTCGCAGCCGCTAGCAGTCGCGTTGCTGGCATTGTGGCTATTTGGTGAGCGCATCGGGCTGTGGGGATGGCTGGGGTTGCTGCTCGGGGTCATTGGCATCAGTCTGCTGGGCTTGCCGGAGGATTGGCTTATGGGCGTTTGGCAACAGCGATCGCTGCCCAACGGTCTACAGCTTGGAGCCAATCTCATGCATGATCTGTTTCAAAACGGACAGTGGCTGATGCTGTTAGCAGCTTTATCGATGGCGGTCGGCACGGTGCTGATGCGCTATGTCAGTCGTCACGCCGATCCCATCACCGCTACAGGTTGGCACATGATTTTGGGTGGACTCCCCCTCTTCGCCCTATCGTCAGGGTTTGAAGCTGATCAGTGGACGTATTTGGATTGGTCAAGTTGGTTGGCAATGGGTTATGCAACTGTGTTTGGTAGCGCGATCGCCTATGGGCTGTTCTTCTACTTTGCGTCCAGTGGTAGCCTGACAAGCCTCAGTTCATTGACCTTCCTCACACCCATTTTTGCGCTCTTATTTGGCAACCTGTTCTTGTCCGAACTGCTGAGTCCGTTGCAATGGTTTGGGGTCAGTCTCACATTGGTCAGCATTTACTTTATTAATCAGCGCGATCGTCTGTCAGCCAGATTCAGCCGCGTTTCTACCGCTTCAATGGATGTGGCTGCGTTGTCTGAAACAGAAACCCTCCCCTTGGGAGAATTGGCAACAGTAACGATGCCAGCGGAACCAGAATGAGCGCGACGGTGCGACCCTTACGGCTACTCTTGCTATCGACCTCTGTGGGAGCGCTGGGTTCGGGTTTGGGCGGTGGGGTTGAACTGACGTTGCACAACATTGCCAGGACGTTGAGCCTGCGGCAACATACAGTCAAAATCGTTGCGCCGCTTGGCTCGGTATACGCCGCTGCCCCTCTGGTAGAAATTGAGGGAGCCTTGCAAACGACTGCACAGAGTGCCGGACGGGATGCACCGATCGCCATGCCTGCCGACGCTCTCTTAGCCAACATGTGGACGTATGCCCGTCAAGTGCAGGATCAGTATGATGTGCTCGTGAACTTTGCGTATGATTGGCTACCGTTTTACCTAACGCCCTTTTTCGATCGCCCGATCGCTCACTTAGTCAGTATGGGTTCGCTGACGGACGCGATGGATAAGGTGATTGGGCAGACGATCGCGCAGTTTCCAGAGAGCATTGGAGTCCACAGCCGAGCACAAGCAGACACCTTCACCTTTGGCGCACAATGCCGCGTACTGGGCAACGGGTTTGATTTGTCGCTTTATGAATTTTGCGCGCGACCAGAGCGTAGTCTTGCTTGGGTGGGTCGTCTTGCGCCCGAAAAAGGGTTAGAGGATGCCGTTGCTGCTGCTCAAGCGACTCAACTACCGCTCAAAATTTGGGGCATTATGCAGGATCCGTCCTACTGGCAGCAGATTCAGCAGCGTTACCCTACGGCACCGATGACCTATGAAGGGTTTCTGCCAACGGCTCAACTCCAGACGGCATTGGGCAATTGTCAGGCTCTGATCATGACCCCACGTTGGGTTGAAGCGTTTGGAAACGTGGCGATCGAAGCACTCGCCTGCGGTGTACCCGTCATTGCCTATCGGCGTGGTGGACCTGCGGAAATTGTGCAGCATGGCAAGACAGGTTGGCTCGTAGAACCAGACAATATTGCTGAACTGGTAGAGGCGATCGCTCATTTAGGCGAAATCGATCGTCATACCTGCCGACAACAGGCAGAAGCAGATTATTCTTTAGCCGCGATGGGCGATCGGCTCGAACAGTGGTTTGCAGCCATGCTGTCTCAATCGGGTTGCTGATGCCAGTCAAACCCCTGATCAACCACTTGGTCGCCAGCCAAAGCACCCGTTTTAGCGCTAAAATGGGTGCTGCTATACAGGTTACTGAGTCGCACCATGTGACTAAGATCACCAACAGGGATGATCTTGATCGCATCTGCTCAGGGGCGCTAAAGACATACTTTAGGGGACTCAACTTTAGCCGAGTCATCAACAGGGAACACACGACTGACCGACGGTCTCTTTCGAGCGCTGTCGGTTTTTTATTGACCGAAACGCTATGTGATAAAGATCACATCAAACGCTGATCTAGATCGCATCTGCCAAAAGGCTGAAGCAACATACTTTAGGGGACTCAACTTTAGCCGAGTCATCAACAGGGAACACACGACTGACCGACGGTCTCTTTCGAGCGCTGTCGGTTTTTTGTTGAGAATTTTTTATGGACAGAACAAGGCACGGTTAGCGCTTCTAACCGTAGTCAGTAGTCTACAGCTTGTGGGCATTAGAGCAAGAGGTGTCTAACCCCCATTGCCTTCTCTTTAGCGCATCGCACTCATGGTCTCTTTCCAGGATAACTCTTTACAAAGAATATTCAACGCTCGTTGCTCGTCTCCCTCAAACAGGCGGCTATCGCTCAGTTCGGTCAAAACTTGCTGCGTGAGTTGAGCCGCAAACGTGCCGCCACAGCGTAACAGATGGCTATAGTAGCAAAACTGCGGCTGTCCATTTTGGTTGCGATGAAAGCGATGAATCTCCTCCTGCGTCATGGTCTCAACAGGCGTATTGATTGGGACAACCACGCGAGGAATGCCATGTACACCGTAGGCTAGATCGTCTTGCGCTTCTAGAGTGCCGATTAAAACCGTCCACAGAAGCGTGCGGGTTTCACTGATGAGGTCAGGCGCAAAGACCGGATCGGGTTCACTCGATAGGCGAGGACCCATATTGAGAAACATGGGATTGAACAACTGGGTATTGTAAACAAGCCCGACTGCCCAATGGCGATCGCCCCCATCTAACCGCACAAAGCAGCCAAACCCATAATCATCTGGCTTGGGTGAATTGATACGACTGCGCTCATCGTCGAGTTCCACAATGTAATCGCAGTGCGAATTAGATTTGACGACTTTGCCTAGACGCATAATGCATTCTCCTTCAGCGATCGATCGCAGCTTTCTTATCAAGGTCAACGCTTACTTTAACCGTAGAGACTTAGAGACAACCGTCTGCGCTCCTTGCGCCTCTGCGGTAGATTTTCGATGTTGCTTCATTCTCGTTCTTAAGCGTCGTCATGGGTAGTGTCCATTCAGGTGCAAGCCCAGACGTGAATTGTCCGCATCCACACGCGGCTGTCTTGTTAGAAACCGTATAGGTTAAACTCAAGGACACACCTGAACCCAAAGAGGGATGGATCATTAACATGAGGCGAGTCGGGGTTTTGTTGCTAAACCTGGGAGGACCAGACAAATTAGATGATGTCCGTCCCTTTTTGTATAACTTATTTGCTGATCCAGAAATCATCCGGCTACCGTCACCTTTATTACAAGCACCTTTAGCCTGGTTGATTTCCAGCCTCCGTGCAAAGAAATCTCAGGAAAATTACCAGAAAATTGGCGGGGGTTCTCCGTTGCGCCGTATCACCGAGGCACAGGCACAGGCGTTACGTGTGCAGTTGCAGCAAGAGGGGCAGGCGGTCAATGTATATATTGGGATGCGCTATTGGCATCCCTTTACGGAAGAAGCAATCGCCCAGATTAAGCAAGACAACATTGAAGAGTTAGTCATTTTGCCGCTGTACCCACAGTTTTCGATTAGCACCAGTGGTTCCAGCTTCAGGTTACTTGAGCGAATGTGGGCTGCTGATCCAGAGTTACAAAAAATTAAGTATACAGTCGTGCCTTCCTGGTACAGCCATCCTGGTTACTTGCAGGCAATGGCTAATCTGGTCGAACAAACCCTCGATCGAGTGCCCCATCCCAGCCAAGCTCACGTGTTCTTTAGCGCCCATGGTGTACCCGTCAGCTATATAGAAGAGGCGGGCGACCCTTACCAACAAGAGATTGAGGCATCGGTTGCCTTGATCATGCGCCAGATGAATCGTCCCAATCCCTTTACGCTGGCATATCAAAGCCGTGTCGGTCCAGTGGAATGGTTGAGACCTTATACCGACGAGGCGATCGCAGCCCTTGCCCACGAGGGGGTTAAAGAACTGGTGGTTGTGCCAATTAGTTTCGTTTCAGACCATATTGAAACTCTAGAAGAGATCGATATGGAATACCGGGAAGTGGCTGAGAACGCTGGCATTGAATTTTTTGCGCGGGTGCCTGCCCCCGATACCGATCCGACCTTTATCAAAGCGCTGGCAGATTTGGTTATACAGGCATTGCGCGATCGCCCGATCGCCTTCTCTGAAACGATCCGCCCACAGCCGAACCTCAAGCAGTATCCCCCAAGCCCCTGGGACTGGGGTTTGACTCCTTCCGCTGAAGTGTGGAATGGACGACTTGCCATGCTGGGGTTGCTGGCATTACTGCTAGAACTATGGCTGGGGCAGGGACCGTTACACGCTGTGGGTTTGATTTAACGCCGCTTTAAGGGCTACAGGTTTGCATAACTGAGTAGAGTAGACGGTTGCTCAATCTCTTTACATAACAAAATTTGTCACACAATCGCTTCGGTTACACGATGAGGAGAACCTGATGGCTGACATACCAACTGGTGGTCAAATGCTCTGGAAGCTAGAAGGGGATGACCGAGTCTTATATTTACGGCACAACGATTCGGAGCCGTGGCGACCCTATGAGGAGTTTCCAGAGTACGTCTTGCCTGAGCCTGAAGGGTTTTCTAAAGGCATTGCCACGTTTCTAGCGCTGCTAAAAAAGGATTGGATCGCAACCAAATCTTAGGCAAGGGCACGTTGCTCAGGTCAAAGTTGTAGCAACCTTGTCTGTGTGCCACTGCCTGTTGGCGATCGATCGAAGCGATTCCTTCAGTATTTAGAACACGCATTAGTCAATCAATTTGCTTGACCGTTGGACACTCCAGAGCAGAAGGCTCAGGTTTGTTACAAATCGTTACCTTTTTGGCTCAGGTTTTGCTTGCTAATCAGTCTACTTTGGGGTTGGTCAAGCCCTTCAACTCACCGATTGAAATCGGTTCTTTCGAGCTTGACGTTGCAATGTGCTAGTGCCAGTTTCTAACCAAGGAAACCGATGGCGGCGACTTCCAGCGCAAAATAAGCTGTCATAATTTGTAACAAATAACGATTCAACGACATAGTATAAACAAAGAAGTTGGAAAACTTGTCAACACATGTGGATGCGGATTGAGCAATCATTTAGATGAGTTAAACGCTCCGATTATGAGGAAATGTAAACTTTCCTGAGTTTCTTCACTCTTTCAGGTTGGGAAGCGCTCTATCGGTCTTTGACTCATCACCTGTTTTTGCCTGTCTCAAGCTGTGCAGTCAGGTTGATTGCCTAGTTCACCCCACTGCGGTTGTGATCGAAGCCATACTTAAATTAGACACACTAGGAGCTTGAAGTTTATGTTGGACGCATTTGCAAAAGTAGTCTCCCAAGCTGACGCACGGGGTGAGTATCTTAGTGATTCTCAATTGGATGCCCTGAGCGCTATGGTTGCAGATGGCAACAAGCGTACAGATGTTGTGAACCGGATCACCAGCAACTCATCCACGATCGTTGCTAACGCAGCTCGCGCTCTGTTTGCAGAACAACCCCAGCTGATCGCACCTGGTGGCAATGCTTACACCAGCCGCCGCATGGCTGCTTGTTTGCGTGACATGGAAATTATTCTGCGCTATGTCACCTATGCAATCTATGCCGGTGATGCAAGCATTCTTGACGATCGCTGCCTCAATGGTTTGAGAGAAACCTACCTGGCTTTGGGTACCCCCGGTTCTTCTGTTGCCGCTGGTGTGCAGAAAATGAAGGATGCTGCACTCGCTATTGCGGGCGACCCCAACGGTGTTACCAAAGGCGATTGTGCAAGCCTGATGAGTGAAGTGGGTAGCTATTTTGACAAAGCTGCTGCGGCTGTTGGTTAAGCGATCGCTCACCTACTCAATCACCTTTCGGTGACTCAGCCACTCGTCACCAGCTAGTTTGCAAAACAAGATTACTTTGGAGACAATCTGACCTCATGAAGACCCCTCTAACCGAAGCAGTTGCTGCTGCTGATTCTCAAGGACGCTTCCTTAGCTCCACCGAAATTCAAGTTGCGTTTGGTCGTTTCCTCCAGGCGAAAGCAGGTTTGGAAGCAGCTAAAGCATTGAACTCAAAAGCGTCCAGTCTCGCTTCTGGTGCTGCTAACGCCGTGTACCAAAAGTTTCCTTACACCACCAGCATGGAAGGTCCTAGCTACGCTTCCAGTCAGGTTGGTAAAGACAAGTGCGTGCGTGACATCGGCTACTACCTCCGTATGGTCACCTACTGCCTCGTCGTGGGTGGTACAGGTCCGATGGATGATTACCTGATTGGCGGTATCGCTGAGATCAACCGTACCTTTGAGTTGTCTCCTAGCTGGTACATTGAGGCACTCAAGCACATTAAAGCGAATCATGGTTTGAGCGGCGACCCTGCTGTGGAAGCTAATTCTTACCTCGACTACGCCATCAATGCTCTGAGCTAATTGATGTGCTTTTGCCCGGAGGGATAAGCGATATCCAACTGAGGTTGGGTCTTGTTGATCTCTCCGGGCATTGTTTTAAATAAAATTTTGAGATCACAATTCTTCTCTACAACCCCTTGAGATTGCCTTTTTAATTCACACCTTTCTAATGCGCTATGAGTGATGAAGCAGAGAGCCAGAACGGTGAATCGTTAACAGTTGAGCAGGCGATCGCTAATCTCCAATGTGAAGATCTGGGGCTGCGGATGTATGCTGCTTGGTGGCTGGGTCGCTTTCGGGTAGACAAGCCGCAGGCGATCGATGTGCTGATGCTCGCCCTGGATGATGAGGACGATCGCACCGAAGTCGGTGGTTACCCCTTGCGACGCAATGCAGCACGGGCGTTGGGAAAACTTGGCGATCGACGGGTTGTGCCCTCCTTACTGCGGGCATTGACATGCTCTGATTTTTATGTGAGGGAAGCTGCTGCTCAGGCGCTGGAACTGTTAGGCGATCCGTCCTGTTTCCCAGACCTGATCGACTTGCTGAACGATCGCGTTCCTGGTACCCTTCCAGCGCCAGAGCCGCCTCAATTGGCTCAGCCTTTTGATGCCATCCTAGAAGCGCTAGGAACGTTGGGTGCAACCGAGGCAATCGCCTGCGTTACGCCATTTCTAGAGCACCCCGTTCCTCGGATTCAGTATGCAGCAGCACGGGCAATGTACCAGCTTACCTCAGAGCCAAAAGCTGCCAGCGGCTATGCTGATCGGCTTGTGAGTGCACTTGGTAACCGCGATTTGCAACTGCGTCGGACGGTTTTAGCAGATTTAGGAGCGATCGGCTATTTGCCTGCGGCAGAGCCGATCGCTCAGGCACTGGCAGAAAATAGCCTCAAGCTCATTGCTCTCAACGGTTTGCTAGAGAACCAATTGCAGCAGACTCCCTTACCCGCCCTATCGGACGGAGCCGTCATGGTGATGACGCTAATGGATGCGCTGCTTTAGCCACGACAGCTTCAGCCCGAACCTGCTACCTCTGTAGTAAGTATTAAGTTTTTTATCGCAAGCGCCTCATAGTAAGAAGTGAGGCAACGTGTCGGGTGAGAATGTAAGGACGCTGAAGCGCTTCTCAGGCGATCGATTCCCTTTCCTTTTACCTTCAGTCTATGGCTGACCTTTCTACTCTCATCCGCGCTGTCGAAGAGGCAGACTCTGCCAGTTTATTGACAAAGGCGGTACAAAATTTGGCAGCAGCCGGTCTGCAAGCCTCTGTGCCTACACTAATAGCGGCTTTGAGCTATAACAATCCTGGTGCCGCCGTGGCAGCCGTGGACGGTCTCGTGACGATCGGGCAAGCTTCTGTACCTGCTTTGCTTGAGCAATTGGATCAGCACAACTACACCGCTCGATCGTGGACCATTCGTGCCTTAGCTGGGATTGGCGACCCTAGAGGTTTGGTAACACTTTTGGGAGGTGCAACCGCCGACTTTTCTCCTAGTGTCCGTCGTGCTGCTGCTCGTGGTTTGGGTGCGATGAAGTGGCAGTGGTTTCCGGCTGACCTGCTGGAGATGGCTCAAGCAGAAGCATTGGAGGCGCTTCTATTCGTCGCGCAGCAAGATGAAGAGTGGGTCGTGCGCTATGCCGCCGTGGTTGGCTTGCAAGCGCTGGCTGGCGCACTGACTGTAACCTACCCGGAGTGGCGATCGCAAATTCAGGCTCAATTTGAGCAGATGGCGATCGATGACCAGAGTTGGGCAGTCCGCGCCCGCGTTTTAATGGCACAACAGCAGATTCAGGCAAGCACTCCCCTGCAACGACAACCGCTTGAGCCTCAAGCATCACCGCTGTCAGCAGTCGATTGGCACATGATTTTAGAGAGTTTATACAAGCGGAAGGGGCAAGAACGGTTAGTGTTGTCCGAAGGCGATCCGCGCTCCTATCAGGCAATGGCAGTGGCAATTGCTCAAGAAACTGGTATGCCTAGCCAACCGCTTTAAACCAGTACTCCACCAGATACCGCTGTCCCAACCCATCTGACTATGGCTATAGTCCTTGAGGTCCATCGCTTCAGACTAATGCTCAAAAACAAATGCTTAAAAACAAAACAAGGGGCTTTAGCCCCTTGTTGATTCAAACGATTGATGAATGTTGATTGGATTTCATTCAGAACCGAGCCACGTTTGAGCGGTCAAACCGTTGCAAAAGCCTGACTGGTTTAGCCCTTTCCGCTGCCCTTTGAACTAGGCTCTGGCTGTTCAGTAAGAGGAGAAATGCTCACAATTTTGCCGCCTAACCGCGTAATGCGGCGCATTTCTTCATTCATGCGGCTGTATGGTACTTGAACCAAGACATTACTGCTATCGCGCAACGGGTAGCGGTTTTTATCCGTTTGTTCATTCTGGCGCAAGCCTTCGACTTCGTAGATAAAGACGCGGTTATCAGATGCAGAGCTAGAGGCTCTAGTTAGTGATGTTTGTCCCAACATGACTGTGTTATCGCCTAAAGAGGTTTACAGGTTAGGGTTGAGCGATCGCAGAACCTTGTCCTAGTTAATCAGGCTATAGGATTGCCGCGATCGCTCGGTTAGCTGGAGCGTTGAGTTGAGAGCTACTGCGCAATATTGATACTTGCTACTTTGCCACCCATTTTGTTGATTTGCTGAAGCGTGCTGGATAGCTGCTCATACGGGACGATGAACTCCTGGTTGCTGCGACGGACTCGTGGGTAGCGAGGCAGGCTGACACCAGAGACTTCAATACGATACAGCCGATCAGATGAATCAATCGAGGAGCGACCAAAGACCTTACTGGGTGTTGTTCCTTGCTTGGAGGGTCGATATGCCCAGCCTTCATTTACCCCGGATGGTCCAACGACTGCGGAGACGCTATTTTTACCTAGCTCACCCGCCAAGCGCGAGGTAGTCCCAGCAATTTGGGCACTATCGCTGTTAGCATATCCTCGATAGAGTTGAAACATCCGAGGAAATCCAGCCGTCTTCTGCCCCGTTTGCGTTGCAAAACCACGGTAGTACGGCACGATCGAATCGCCAAAGCTAGCATCATATTCAACAGAATCGATGTAAGAATCAATATCTGCCTCAAAGCCCTCGTTTTGATAGCGATCCAGATGCTCAACAACTTCAGACTCATCGTAGGGCGCACGTCCCAACAAATGCTTGAAGTTCAATTCAATCACCCTGGTTTGAAAATGTGGGTAAAGGAACTTGGTTTTGTACAGCTCCGATTTTGCAAGGGCACGGACAAACTCGCGCACTGTAATTTGCCCATTGTTCAGCAGCGATTCCAAACCGATCTGCCGTTCTGATGCCATCAAATAATCGTTCCCCAAGACCTGGCGGTAAATTGCCCGAATGACAATTTTGCCCTCTTCGGGTGTCCAATTAGAGCGCAGTTCAAGCGGTTGTGCTTCGCTATATGCACTCGTTCCCAGTCGTGAAGCTGCCGTTGTAATCGCCACAGAGGAGTCTCCTGATAAGAATTGATGGTTGAACGATGAGTTATAGCTGTCGCCATAAAAGTTAGGACATTGGGATTAAAGGGGCTGTGGGGGCGAAGCCCCCAGCAAGGGGTGGGGTTTCACCCCTGCACCCTGTCCTAACCCATGTGACTGTAACTATAGATCACGCAGGGGAGATGCTGACCACTCGGCTTCCCCGCTGATTGAGGCGCTGAAGAGTGGGTGAGAGTTGGTCGTAGCTCACCAAATATTCCCCGACGCTGCGACGCACCTGGGTCGTCCGACTGCTGGCTGCCTGGGTGACGCGCACTCGATAAAGCTGCCCCCGATCGCCGCCTGTTGTACCCGATAGACCTTGCCCAAAGTGAGGTGTCCGCACTGGAGTAGCGGTATTATGAGCTAAATCCTGAGTCAGCCAAGCTGATTTGTTTTTACCTTGAGCACGATCGCTGTTGGCATACCCTTGATACAGCTGAAACATGCGGGTGAAGCCCACGGTTTTCTGTTGGCGCTGTGTCTCAAAACCTCGATAGAACGGCACGATCGAATCACCAAAATTCTCTTGATACTCCACTGAGTCCAGGTAAGAGTTGATTTCTGCTTCATACCCTTTCTCAACGTAGAGATTAACGTGTTCGGTAATCTCCGACTCATCATACGGTGCACGTCCCAGCAGATGCTTGTAGTTCAATTCAATAAAGCGCACCTGAGGTGTAGAGTAGAAAAACTTTTTCCGATAGAGTTCTGACTGCGCCAGTGCCCGAATAAATTCTCGCACTGTAATATCACCCCGGCGTAACAGTGACTCAGCACTGGTCAATCGCTCAGACTGCATTAGATAATCGTTACCAAACACTTGTCGGTAAGACGTGGCAATCACCGCCTGCACATCCCCTTCCGACCAATTTGTTCGCAATTCTACCGGAGACGTGACTCCAAATGGCTCAAAGCCTAATTGTCTGGCAGCTATAGAACTTGTCATGTCCGAAGTCCTTCGTATTAATAGGATTTTGATGAAAAACATGCCCAGAACTACAGATACTGCTCATGCTGTGAAGCACCCGCAGCAGACTGCCGTTCTGGGCAGAAGAGACTCTTAGCTCAGGGCGTTAATGGCGTAGTCAATATAGGAATTGGCTTCCACAGCAGGGTCACCGCTCAAACCATGATTGGCTTTGATGTGCTTGAGGGCTTCCACATACCAGCTAGGAGACAAATCAAACGTGCGGTTGATTTCAGCCAGACCACCGATCAAGTAGTCATCCATTGGACCTGTGCTGCCTGCAATCAAGCAGTAGGTGACCATGCGGAGGTAGTAACCGATGTCGCGCACGCACTTTGCTTTCCCACCAGGGGTCGAAGCATAGTTGTTTCCCTGCATTTGAGTGGTGTAGGGAAACTTCTGATAAACCGCATTAGCAGCACCATCTGCTAAGCTTTGCGCTTTAGAGCTTAGCCCTTTTGCAGCATCAAGACTTGCAGCAGCTTGGCGAAAGCGACCAAACGCAACTTGAATTTCGGTGGAACTGAGAAAGCGTCCTTGAGAATCTGCTGTAGCGACCGCTTCCGTTAAAGGAGTTTTCATGATCAATCGTCCTTGTAGGTGTGCAAAAGAATAAATAATCGTTGCTGGTGGAAGTAGACTTCTGCTAGAAGTCAGCGTGAAACTAACGTTAGCCTACGGCTGCTGCTGCCCGATCGAAGTAGCTGCTCAGCTCAGACATCAAGGAGCTACAGTCGCCACGAGTGACACCATTAGGATCGTTAGCGATCGCCAATGCCGCTTCCTTCATTTTGTTGACACCAGCTGCAACGGAACCACCTGGCACACCTAGAGCCAAGTAGGTTTCCCGCAAGCCGTTCAAGCAGCGATCGTCCAACACACTGGCATCGCCAACAAAGGCAGCGTAGGTCACATAGCGAAGAATGATTTCCATGTCGCGCAGGCAAGCAGCCATACGACGGTTGGTGTAAGCATTGCCACCGGGTGCGATCAACTGGGGTTGTTCTGCAAACAGAGCGCGAGCTGCGTTAGCAACGATCGTGGACGAGTTGCTGGTAATCCGGTTGACCGCATCCATGCGCTTGGTACCATCCGACACCATTGCTTTCAATGCGTCAATCTGAGAATCACTGACGTAATCGCCGCGAGTGTCTGCCTGGGAAACCACTTTAGTAAAAGCGTCTAGCATTCCAAGTATCTCCTGATAGAGGACGAAATAAAGTGTTCAAAGCCTGTTTGCTTTGATATGAAGCCGTGAAGATTGACGATGAAGTTTAACCCTGTGGGCTAAACTTCATTTGGCAAAGAGATTACAAGAGCGAATCCTAAAACCACTAGCTCAGAGCAACGTCCAACACAGCCCAATCAATTCAATAAATATCTTTAGCAACTAGATTCCCAACGTTTACCATCTGAAGCAATTAAACGCTTTTTGATAAACCTGAGACCCCTAAACCCGTGGCTTGGCGAGCCGAAGGTTCATCTGCTTTTGAACAATTCGATTAAAGCAACCTAGTTGTGCAAAATTTGTGCAATTCTCAGAATAAGGAGGAAAGTGCAAACCATAAAACCCGAAGAAAGGGTGAAACATCTACCTAGAGAGGCATTCAAAGATCGAGCAAAAATGATTTCGCCTTAACTTGTCTTTACGTTTCGTTGGAGTTTGCAACATGGCGATCAGCGATCGCCTGTTTTTGATCGCGGTCAGGTTTGACACGCTCTCACTCGTTGAAGGCGATTGAGAATCCTATTGGCTAGATCAATTCCGACCACAGGCTTGCACAAATAGTCATCAGCACCGACGGTAAAGGCTTGATTTTGGGTGACTCGATCGCTCAACACACTCAAAAATAAGACCGGTAAACGCTGCCAGTGAGGATCGCGTCGCAATGCCTGACAGAGTTCAAAGCCATTTGTCTCCGGCAGATTAACATCTAAAACCAGCACGTCAGGCACAACCGCTTGTAGCACTGTCCAGAACTGGTGAGGATCTGCTAGAGTCGTGAGCTTAAAGTTCCAGGGACTGAGCAACTGTGGCAGCGATCGCAACCAATTTTGATCCTCATCAACAACCATGACTTTCGTTTCTGCCTCCGCTTCACAGCGAATCAGCGGCACCTCTAGTGATTGAGCCGCCCCCGCAATTTGTCGGCTCTGAATGGATTCTGTGTATTGAATTTCCTGCCGAAGCTGCTGTACCAATGCTGCGATCGAAACAGCCTGATAGGATTGCCAACCGTCTTGACTACTGAACGCCTGTTCGAGTTGACGCGCTAACGCCATACCCTGGTGTAGCCCAAAAATGCCCAACGTGCCTGCTAGTTTATGCGCTGTGTGTCGAGCCTGTTCGCATAGCTGAGAATCGAGTGAATCTAGCTGTATCGCTGCGATCGCCGACGCAAAGACAGTCAATTGAACCAGAAGTTTCGGTTTGTCAGCAGCCCATGTTTCATTGAGAAACGTCAGATATTGAGCTTGCAGATCAGTGGCGCTGTGCGATCGAGGGGACGTATCTAAAAGGGAACGATCGCCCTCTGGGGCTTTCAGGTAATACCCGCGCCCATGTACCGTTGCAATACAATCTGAGGGCGCACCCGCCAGCAAAAGTTTATGACGCACCCGCCGAATATGGGAACGTACCGTCGCCTCTGAGGGAAATTCATCTGATGACCAGAGCCGACCGAGAATTTCGTCGGTGCTGAAAACATGCTGACTATCTTGCAACAGCAGCTCTAGTAGCTCATATTCCTTGGTGGTAAGCGTGAGGCGGCGATCGTTGTACGTCACTTCGCACGTGCTGGAGTTTAACAGTAGATCACCCCAGCTCAATAACGGCAGGGGATTACTGCGACTGCGCCGGAGTAACGCTCGAATTCGGGCACCCAACTCTGCGACATCAAATGGTTTCACCACACAGTCATCGGCACCCGCATCCAATCCACTGACTTTAGCTGTGCTAGTGTCCTTAGCCGTGAGCAGCAGAATAGGGGTAGTGCAGCCTTCTGCTCGAAAGCGTTTGCAGAGACTAATCCCATCTAACTTGGGCAACATCATATCGAGCACGATCAAGTCGTAGTCGAACGTTGAGCCATACGTCCAACCCGTTTCGCCATCTTTGACGGTATCGACTACGTAGTGATGATTGGCAAGGCTCTTGGCGATCATTTTGCTGAGGGACTCGTCATTATCAACCAGTAAGATTTTCATCGCTCCAATGACCAGTCCAAAATTTTGGCAACTTGCTCTGGCAAATCCAGTGAGTTGAACGGTTTTGTAATCGCACCACTTACACCGACGTGATTGAACTGGCGTTTTTCGGCAAAAAATCCCACTACATGACTTTTTTCATCAATTTTCCTCAATATGAGGAACGTCAGTCACGCTGACCGCACGAGGACTATCATCCTTACAGTGTAATTTCATTTTCGTCGGCTTTCTAACGGCGATCGCCCTAGCCAATCACTGTATGCCTGATTGTTAAACCGATACTGTGAATCTAGCGGTGTTGCCTGGGTTTGGTGCTTGAAGGTTGGGGCGATCGACGAGAAGATGAACTAGGCATCCAACAAATTCCATCTTCAAAAAATCTCAGGCGGTGCTTCTTACCCTTTCCTCAAGTATAAAAGTTCTGTCTCAACCCCACCGTATCAACAAACGTTAATTGTGTTTAACAATGAGCCAGTTTTGTAAAGCCTCAAATCAAATGTTGCCTGGTCACCCGGTTTTGGCAGCATCGTTTTAGGGCTGCCAGGTATTTATAATGGAACATACAAAGGGTACCCAGCTTGCACAAAATGATGGATGAGTTGCGGCACACCCAAACGGCTCAATGATTAGGAGTTGGCTTGCTTTGATGAATGCAATGGAGTTTTTTGAACAGAGCACAGGGCAGTGGCGATCGCAGCGTACCACGCATCATCTTGCGTTCAAACGCGCTGAAATGGGTGAGTCTGAAATTCATATCGAAACGCTGGCAGTTGGCGATCCCAAAGTGCTTGAGATCTGCCAACTGCATGACGTTGACCCCAGTTTGGCGATCGGTGGCGCATTTGTTTCCTGGCATGGCTCAATGGGATGGGATCGCAACGATGAAAACCATGAAGGGTCTACCGTCTTCGTCCTTGTTCCTGATGCGGATCAACCTCAACAGGGCAGGCTTTTGCGAGAGCGTGGCTACGCAGAAATCGTCCCTGTCATTGGGCAGTATCACATCGACGATGACAATGGTTTGGTGTTGACGACCGAGTACGAGTCGATGAGTTCCACCGAACGCTTCTGGTTTGCTAACTCTAGCCTGCGACTGCGGACTAGCACAGTGAAGCGGTTTGGCGGCTTTAGCACCGCTACTTTCTGTACTGAATTTCGCGTTGAAGCACCTGCAGACAACCTTAACGGCGATGACGCTGATCGCTCCAGCCAGCCTGGTGAACCGCTTCAAACCGATCGTGAAGCCACTAAAACCTTTTCCTTCTTTGGCTGGTAACGTGTTGGCTGCAAACTTGCACATGACGACCAGTACCGATCCGCTTGTCAGAGGGTTGGACTACCTGTATGGCGCTCGGAGTCTGTCGCTAGAGCCAGATATGGTAGCTATAGTGCATGATCTGGAGCAGCGCATTCCCATCTGCACCTGGATTGGCGAGCACATTGAGGCAGTGAACAGCGCTTTGAATGAGTGTCTTCTAGAGTGCCATGCCTGTTTTCACCCCTGGGAGCAGCCTGAAATTCAAATTTTCGCTGCTCCCCTGGCTCAATCCTTTGGCTTGGATGGCTTGTGCAACTTGCAAACTAAGCCCATTACCCTTTTGATTGATGTGGGACAATTGGCACCAGAAGACTGGTCATTGCTGGTGAGTCATGAGTATGCCCACGCCCATGCAGGTTCTCCTGGGCATCACGAAGCCTTTGCCCGATCGCTGACGCATCTATGTCTTGGCTTAGGCATCGCTCCTCCGCCTGATCATGTGGGCAATGCGGTTGACCTGCGATCGTATCCTCCTTACCGCTCAACCCAGGATCCGCTGGCATTCTGGCGTGGCGATGGAGGAGACTGGCAGTGCGTTAGGGCTTAGGCAGAGTCTGACAGAAACGGGTTTCTCCATCAGTAGAGATTACTGAACATCCAGGTAATCTACAGAAACCCGGTTGCTCTCAATGTAAGGTTTGCTAACTTTTATCAAACTAAATCGAATAATGGTTCCGTTGTCCCGTATGATTATGAGCATATTTGTAAGCTTTTGTAAGGAATAGGAGCTTTTGTAAGCGTGGCACTTCCTCTTCTAGAATATAATCCCTCAAGTCAAAATCAGCGGGTCGCTAGTTTTGAAGTTGCTGGTGATGAGCAACCCAGGGTTTTTTCCACCGACAATATACTCTCGCCGTCAGACCTGGATGTGCTGATTGAAGCAGCCTATCGTCAGATTTTCTTCCATGCGTTTGCTGCCGATCGAGAGCGTTTTCTGGAGTCCCAACTCCGCAGTGGTCAGATCACAGTACGCGACTTTATCCGTGGCTTGTTGCTGTCTGACACCTATAAGCGCAGCTTCTATGACCTCAACAGCAACTATCGGTTTGTTGAGCAGACCGTGCAGCGCGTACTGGGTCGTGACGTTTACAACGAGCGGGAAAAAATTGCCTGGTCGATCGTGGTGGCAACGAAAGGCTCCAAGGGCTTTGTCGATGACTTGCTAGACAGCGAGGAATACCTGGAAGCCTTTGGTTACAGCATCGTGCCTTACCAGCGTCGTCGAGTTTTACCCGGTCGATCGGAAGGTGAACTGCCGTTTAACATCAAGTCTCCTCGCTACGACGAATACCATCGCGCCAAGCTTGGTTTCCCGCAGTTTGTGTGGCAAACGTCTGTTCGAGGTTACAAGGCTGCTGAGAAGAAGCCGACTGCGGGCAATCCCTCGCTGTTCCTGGATATGGCGCGATCGATTAATCCAAAAGTGAATGCACCGCAGCGTCTTTCAGCCACCAACGTCGATTACGAAAAGCTGGTGCCTCGTCGTCGCTAAGTTGGTGTCGATCAGTCTAATTCGTTCATCAGAACGCTAAAACAATTGAAGCCTGGAAAGGATGGTGGGTTTACGTCTCTTCTTTCCAGGCTTCAAAGTTAAGGCTGTTGAAACGTTTGAGATGACAGTCAACCGCAGCCAGCAGTCGCCGACCCTACGCGACTGATCGCTTTTAAGCAGATTCTTCATTCTCCGGGCGGAAGCCCAACTCCATCAGTGCTTTGCGGATTTTAGCTTTAGAAGGGCGCGTTTTAGGCGCAACCAATCCGACTTCTCGGGCAACTTCAAACAGTTCTCGCATGATCAAATCGAGAGAGTCGTCGTTTAAATCTTCTGGAACTTTCTCAATCCGACCTTCGTAAGCCAGCGTGTAAAGCTCTAGATGATGCTTCCCAATCACTCTAGCCAGTTTTCTTAGGGTTTCTGGGGTTGGGCAGGTGCCTTTAAAGCAAGCGCCTCGAAGCCGAGGTTGAGGAATGCCAGACAACTCCGCCAGACGGTTCATGCTAATACCTTGCGCTTCCAGGTATTGAAGAATCAACCGCCCTAAAGGGGAGCAATCGTCGGGTTTTACTAACAACCTTGCTGGCATAGGTGTGGTGTCAGGAGACTCTCAACTCTACAAAATCGCTGTAAAAGGTAATTACGTGTAGATGATACAGCGGTTTTTAGAGAATAGCCTACAGCCTGTAGGGTAAGCAATGCTCATCACCCCTGATCAGTTAGCGTTCCGGCTGTGAAAGGTAGTACAGAGAATCACGATCGCCAGTTATCTAGCCTTAACCCATAACCAAGTGACTGAATGCGCTGATAGTGAGTTTGGTTGACAGTATATCTGTGTCTAAAAGCGTTCTAGCCAAAGTTTTGTTGGCGATCGTCTTCGCGATCGTGCCCAATCGACTGCATGACCTGTTCCAACAATTCCGGCTCGTCAGCAAACAGTCCTGTGATTTGGTCGCTGGCAATGATCGGCTGATGCTCTGACTTCCGACTCGTTGCGCTAATCTTCTCCAAAATCAAAGCTGCGATCGCATCCTGCTCTGATTCTGACAATTGAGAAATGGCGGCGATCGCGGCTTGGAGACGGTTTGTCATGGCTAAGATCGAAAGGTCGCTACTCAGGCATTCTAGCTAAAGCAGTGACTTTATAAATTTTAACGAGCGTCCTTCACGCTGATAGAGCGCTTGATCGCACAGCAGGTCGATCGCTGTGAGTTGGCACCCGCAGCAAACTACCAGAGAGCGTCGCTACAGCAACGGTTTGACCGAGCATATCGAAAAACTCAATGCTATAACCTGGTTCAAGCCCTGCGACATCGTGGCGATCGATGATTGTACCAATATCGCCTGCCCGGAGGCTTTCTTCGGGTACATCGACTTGAAGTACGACATCTGTATAGAGTTGAAAATCCATGCTGCCTCCGTTCTAGTCTGGAACTAGTGTAATCAAGCGAGGAAAGGTTTGTCCGTTGTCAACTTGCCAAACGGTTCTGACAAACAGAGACTCGTTTGTAGGGGTTTGCAAGGCGGCAAAGATTTGATACCGAGTACCGTAAGGCGTTTCGCGAACCGTCTCAATATCAGCCTCTACGTGATACAGGCGAATGTCAGCCTCTAGCCGTTGCCATGCGGTCGCACTGTAACCGAAGCGTACTAATAAACGAGCTTTAGTTCCACCACGACGATGGTTGAGGTTAAGCAAGTAATCTGTCAGTTTTTCCGGTTCAATGACTGCAAACTCGCGATTTGGCAACTTCACAAAATATCCCTTTCAAACACTTTTACCTGTTACCTTCACTCCCCCTCCCTCACCGTCAACATTCGTTCTTCAATCCCCGCCCACTTCTCCCGCGACACCCTCACCGCTGCTTCCTTACACCGCACCATGAGTTCATTTGTATACAGGTAATTTGCTAGTGCTCTTAGTTCCTGTGCAGAAAAAGCAACCCATTCTTTCTGAAGATGCAGGGCATCTAACCAAGCTTGATAAATATGACTGGTAAATTCTATGCGTATATGAGGTGGTTGAATATCACTTGGAGCCTTTGTCTGAAGTTCTTTTAATCTGGCAGTTAACACTGGAAAATCTACATCTTTGAAAATTTTGGCTTCTTCAAATCTAAAAGCAAGATCAAGCGCGAGATCAATGTGACGAGAGAGATGAAACGCACGGGCTGGCGGACGAACGCCAAGTTTGAGGACGTTGCTTAGGTCAAAGTCTCTGGTAAGGCTGATAGCGTGTTTGTGAGCAAGCTCACTGGCAAGATTGAGGTCAAGGTCAGGGTCAAGATCAAGATAGAGAGATATAGCCGCTACTCTTTTGGCTGTAGGTTTGAAGTCTCCTTTTGATCCGGTGGTTGCTTTGTCTGCCCAGTTAATTAAAGCAATGAGATTCTCTGTGTTGATGAACATGTCTGCTTGGGCTTGCATCCGTTCCAAAAGATCATCGGCACGACCCATTAACCCTGCAACGAGCAGAAACACTTCTCGCCAGCGTCCATCGGTGAGGTGGTCTGCCACTAATTTTTCGACCCGACGGTAATCTTCGTTGATGTATTTTGCCACCAGATACTCTTGCAGGGTTAGATGCGAGAAGGAGTAGATGTCTCTCGCTCGTTCGACCAAAACGCCCTGCTGCACTTCAATGGCGGTTAAAACCGCTTCGCCATCCAGATGCTTGGGGGCGTTGAGGTTGTCCATCAAGAAGTGGCGGATGTGAAAGATGGCGGACTTCTCCGAGAAGAAGAGTTCATCGCCAAGAAAGGTGGTGTGGGCAATGTCCGCCAGCAATAGCTGTTCCAATTCTGGGCTGAGTTCACGATAGATGGGGTCGCGCTTCAGGCGTTTCTCAGCTGACCACTTTTTCAGCAGCACGTCCAGGGCTTCGCCGTACAGTGCAGCGCGATTTTTGGGGAAGTCTTGCGATTCGTCGTAGACCACGCAAAGTAAAGTCAGCAGTAGCGGCGTTTGCGCTAGTTCTTTGGCAGCAGCAGACTCGGACTGTTTTAGTAAGTCCCAGCATTGGGTGGCAATTTCTGGCTCGGAACGAAACCAGTGGCGGATGAATTCTTCAATTTGGGTATCGTCGAAAGCTGCCATTGCCAGATCTTTGAAGCGCTGGAAGCCGCCTTTGTAGGCAGCGATGCGGCAGGAGGCAATGAAACGGTTGTTGCTGTAACGATCGACCAGATTACCAATCTCAGCAATGACGTAATCCACATTCTCTGTGGGCACTTCATCTAGCCCATCTAGCAGAATTAGAAGCTTGCCTTTCTCCAGTGCTGCATCAGTAAATTTCTTGGGTTCGGGGAAGCCACAGGTCTCAAATTCTTTGACAATGAGATCGACGATCGCGATCTCCTTCGAGTTAAAGTCCTGCAACTTCAAAAAGACAGGCACACACTCATGCTGAAGTGCGCCGTTTTTCCGCTTCAGCGCTTCCAGTCCCACTTTGCGGAGGAACGTTGACTTGCCTACACCGGGACCACCCAACACCATGAGGTACTGATACTGATTGGCAACCGCAATGCCATCCTGACGAGCCGTACTTTTGAACTCAAACCCACGTCCACTCTGGCGAAACAGATCTTGCAGCGTTTCAGCCGACTCAAAATAACGAACATCAGAGCGTTCTAAAAGCTGAACTGCTGTGTAAACCTTATCCAACCTGACCGGAGCATCCATCCGCACGCAGACAATCTTCAGGTTGCCATGCCGTTTCTTATAGTTCTCGATGTACTGATGCGATGCCTTGAAAATAAGCTGCCTGATTGGCTCATCAATAGGTTTATTGCCCATCTCCCAGGCAGTTTTCAGCACCAGCCCTGCCAAACTTTTAGCGGCTTCGAGAAGGAGCGGCTCAAATCCAGTCATAAGCGGCTAACAGCAACGGTATGAAACCAGATTATCCGTTATTTTTTGGTAATGGGAGACGATTCAAACACAATTTCTGCTTTCAAGTGGAACCCACCTTGTTTTGAGTGAAGGGATTTCTACTTTGAGTGCGATCGTTCCTGTTTTGAATGGCATCATTCTGGTCTCAGGTGCGATCGTTGCTGTTCCAGACAGCAAGTTTTCTGCTTGAAGTGCGATCGTTCCTGTTTCAAGTGCGATCGTTTCTGTTTTGAACAGCATCGTTTCTGTTTTAAGTGCGATCGTTCCTGTTCTAGACAGCAAGTTTTCTGCTTGAAGTGCGATCGTTCCTGTTTCAAGTGCGATCGTTCCAGGTCTAAACAACACTGGTCTTGCTTCAGTTTGCATCGCTCCGGGTCAGGACATTTTCGTGCAGCGTTCCGTTCGCATCGCGTTCCGCAGGAAAGGAAGCGTTTCTGTTTTAAACAGCAAGTGGCGAGGTTTAAGCTCGGTGTTCCAAGTTCCAGGCTGGAAGTAGCAATGCACTTTAGTCGTGGGTGGGGCAGGCGATCGATGGAATATTGGTCAGTCAGCCACATGCCAAGCTTTAAACTCGGTAGAGTCTCAGGTTGGAGAGACGAAGTTCAGATAAAAGGGTCTGTATCCGGTCTGACTCCTCTCTCCTCTCCCCTCTCCCCTCTCCTTACAAAATCGTTGCAACTTCCTTCAAATACACCCGGCTAAACGGCTCGTTTTCACCGAGTTTGTATTGCTCAATTAAGCCATCCCGATGCACCGAAACGGTGTCTTTTTGTTTGACGACAACGGTGGAGTCGTCGAATACGTCACGGGTTAGCATCATTTCGGTCTCAGTTGGATCGTCCAACACAACCACGTTGCTGCCGTAGTAAAACATGCCGTCGCGATCGAGCACCTCTTCCCGATACTCGGCGATCAGTAGGTCAAGCCTGGGGTTACGCAACAGGTTTTGCACGTTGGTGTTGTAATCAGGATGCAGGCTTTTCTCAGAGCGGTTAACAAAAACGCCATCACGACAAACGGCACCAATGACCCAGTGCGGGTGCTGAAGCAGGATGTGATCGACGATTTCCTGCAGGTCTGAGACGGAGGTGCGATTGAAGCTAATGGTAGGAATGCGTGCCGCTTTGTCTGTGTCAAAGAACGTTTTCAAGATATGAGCGGGAACATCGACGCTTTCGCCCACAGCGGGCTTGAGATGCATGTTGATGCCCGGAGCCGCATTGATTTCAATAATGCCAAAGCTGCCGTCTTTCCACGAGGCTGCTAGATCAGGGCAAACCACATCAATGCCGAGGCAGGTAAGACGGAAGTGCAGAGCGATGTCCTGCGCCAGAATGATGTTATCTGGGTGAATTTGGCGAGTCGCATCAATGCTCAAGCCACCCGCTGAGAGGTTGGCAACTTTCCGCAGGTAAATGGTGCGATCGCGTTCCAGCACGCTCACCATTGCCAAGCCCTGTTCGTCCAGGTAGCGCTCCATCGCATCATCGCACTGGATTTTGCCTAGAGGTGAGGTTGGAGTGTCCACGCGGGCAGCGGTGCGGTTTTCGCGATCAATCAATTCACGAATCGTTGCGTCTCCATCGCCTGTTACAGATGCAGGACGGCGCTCTGTTGCAGCGACAAATTTGCCGTTTACACACAGCAAGCGATAGTCCTTACCCGCAATGCTTTGTTCAACAATGATGCGGGTGGATTGATCATCCGGGACGGCTTCAACGGCGCGATCGAACGCTAGCTCTAGATCATCCACGTTCTGAACATCAGCGGTCACGCCAATACCCTTGTGACCCACGACAGGCTTCACTGCGACAGGATACCCAATTTGCTTCGCAGCCATAATTGCTTCACCCACCGTATAGACAATGCTCCCTCTGGGAATCGGAAAGCCAAGCGTGTGGAGAAATTCCTTGCAGTCGTCTTTGCCCGTAGTGAAGTCTGAATCGATGTGGCTGTCGTGATCAAATGTGGTGGCAATGCCTCGTACCTGCTTTCTACCGTAGCCGTACTGCATCAACCGTTCGTCCCACAGGTAAAACGTGGGAATGTCGAGTTCGTAGGCAGTCTTGAGCAGTGCGTAAACGGTGGGACCGCCATAGACCGAATCACGGAAGAAGCCTTGCAAAACTTCGATCTGGTCTTCAATCCAAAAGCGTCGATCGCGGGTGATTGCTTCAAACCAGTCCCAAACGCAGTAGACGATCGCTCGACTGGTGCGACCGTGTAGCGACTGCACTGCAACTTTGGCAAGCACTTCCCCAGGTTTGACACTCCATTGCGTTAGATGCAAGTCCATTTCAAGTTTGCTGACTTCTGCAACGGTGCGGGCAAACAGATGAGCGTAGGATTCATGGGTTTCATCCAGCAGATGCGGGTAGCGATCGCCGATGACTTCAAGATAAGCATCCAGCGGTAGAGGCGGGTTCTCCTGCACCAGCGCAAAATCAAACGCTGCCGCTGCTGTCGGCAGGTAGAAATTGGGACCGCCATAATGCCTGAGATTGAAAATATCAAACGCATCGGTTGTCCTGGCGTTTACACGCACCATATCAATGCTTTGATCTAAAACCATGACGAAGTACCATTTCTATGCATCGTTGAGCTTAGCTTTATGGCTTCAACACTTTCCTCTACCGGAGGTTACGACCTGCTGTACAAAGAGAGTAAGAGATGCCGTCTACCTAGAGACATATCACCTTTGGGGGGTGAAAAAAAGCGACATAGTGGCTACAAATGTGTTGCACTTGTGAAGAGGTCATCACCTTATGAACAAGACATTTATGAGTAATCCTTTTACAAACGAGCCAACAATGGGCGAAGCAGTTGATCCCCTTAGAGCCGAAGTCCATGCTCTGGCGGAGGATGCCTTTCACCGTCACCTGATTTCTGGTCATGGTGATAGCGAATACCCCGACGAATATCAGATCGTGCATCAAGGCAAACCAAAGCATCTGTCGCTAAGCGGTGCCCGTGCCTTTCTAACTAAGTTGATACAGCGATCGACCTAAGATCGAGAGACAAATTTCTGACGCGATCGTCATATGCAGATCCTGCTGTTGGGAACCCTGCTTATGTTGTATCGGTCTCACTTCAGGCATGTCTCTTTGTTCGTAAAACCTCTGCACAGGGCGCTGATCTGCGATCGACGTACGGCAGTTGACGTGTACAAACTACGCACCAGAGGTAGGGCATTAATGCTGAAAACATTTCGTCGGCTTGTACCGCTGCCAATCATCGCACTGACGTTGATTCCATGCGTGGAAGGTGTAAAGGCAGAAGAAGAACTGATTGATGGGCAGTGCCAACCGAATCCACCCGTCAATGTTGCGGCAAACTGTCGATCGGCTACGTTTATCGACCCAGCAGCGGTTGAGGTCTACAATGAGTCTCGACGGTTCTGGCTCAGAACCGATTACTACGGTAGAAGCTCCGACCAAAACCGAATCGTGCGCTCTATGCTGTATGAAACGGTTGTTTGCACAGAACGAAAAATTGCGACGACAAAAGTAGTGAGTTACACACGCGGCGGTGCTTCGCAGAGTAAAACGCAGCCGCTAGAGTTTATCTTGCCCAAGCAACAAACGCGCACTCAGAGAAGCGCAATCCGGTTTGTTTGCGAACTTAACTAAGCGTTGTAACGCGTTTCTGTATCAAAATCTACCGAACGGATGTAACCAGCCTCTCGATCGCTATGCTCTACTAGAAGACTACTTTACAGAGAGTTGGAGACGGCTATGGCAGTACAGGATGCTGAAGGGTCAGTTGTAGCGGCATTACCAGACGATACGGCAGAGGCACAGGAGAGTGTAGCGCTCCCCGAAACCCACGGACAATTGGTGATTATTGGTGGTGCAGAAGATAAAGAGGGTGATTGCACCATCTTGCGCGAATTCGTCCGTCGGGCAGGCGGTTTGCAAGCACACATTGTGGTGATGACCGTTGCAACAGGGCTACCCGGTGAAGTAGGCGAAACCTATTTGAATTTGTTTGAGCGACTGGGCGTTGAGTCTGTCAAGGTGGTTGATACGGCTAGACGAGAAGATGCCAGCGATCCTAGAGCACTAGAGTTAACTCAGGCAGCAACGGGTGTCTTTTTTACAGGTGGCAATCAAGCGCGTATTACCGAGTGTTTAAAAGATACGGAACTTGATGCCCTGCTGCACAAACGTTTTGCTGAGGGCATCGTCATTGCTGGCACCAGCGCTGGAGCTGCCATGATGCCCGACATGATGATTGTTGAAGGTGAATCGGAAACCAATCCTCGCATGGAAGTGGTGCGCATGGATCGCGGTATGGGTTTTCTGCCCGGTGTCGTCATTGATCAACATTTTGCCCAACGAGGTCGCTTAGGTCGCTTGCTATCTGCGATCGCCCAACAGCCTGTGCATCTGGGCTTTGGCATTGACGAGAACACGGCAATTGCGATTAACGGCAAAGAGCTAGAAGTGATTGGCGAAGGCGCAATTACTATCGTTGATGTGGCAAACATCACCCACAACAACGTTGATGAACTGCTGCGGGATGAACCTCTTGCGCTCTGCAATGCCACACTGCATATCCTGCCGCATCGGTACAAGTTTGATTTGGAAAAGCGCATGCCGATCGACACAGAATAGCTTGTGGCACTGGGTAGCCTTCTTTCGTAAAGGATAGAGAAACAAGGCTCCCTCAATCACTAGCTCAATGAACCACATCAGTGCGTTGCCGTCTTGCAAGAGATGCCGGATTGCTCCAATGTGGCTGTTCAGGTTCCTGGCAACCACTGAGGTCTTTCTCACCAAGCACGATATTAGTTGTCTTGAGGTGTTGTTGCCGCATTCAAGGTTATCGGTCAAGTCGATCACTACCTTCAACTCAGAGCCGCAACCAGCTCCAACACAATGCTTGATCCTAATCTGCTCAACTCTCAGCAGTTTTCTAGTCTTGGTAATATCGTAACGGCTGGCTTGCAGCTCTCTTTCATACGGTTCAAGCCTTATTTACGTATGGCGATCGCTGCCCATTTTGGGTCACTACCACCTGCGTCGTCGCCGAGAAGGGTTTGATCTTCAGCTTCGCAATCCCGATCGTCCCTCAGAAAGTGTTTGAGTTGTGATGATGGCTGCATTAGAGGCATCGAGCACCATCGCTGCAACGCTACATGCCTGCAAAAACTCTGATCTAGTTAACAATAGGCTTATTTGCTTGTTTAACCGTACTTGATAGCGGTTGAACAGGGAGTTTCACGCTTTGGAGGGGCATTTGTATAGACTTGTGTCTGGCACCTTTGACTAAAATTCGTTTCACTGGCGATCTTTACCTCAGACGCAGTGACTGTATAATTGGCTCGTCCTTCGCAAAAGTTAACCTCAGTCAGGGCTGTGTAAGCTGCTTTTACTCGTAGGCTGCTTTTATGCAGGGACTTTTTACAGAGTGTTCCAAAAGCTTTTACTACCAATGCCGCAACGAACGTCGCCCTCCAAAGACACTCCGCTCCTAGGTCTGGCAATGCTTTTAGCGTTGCTGACAGCATCGAAGCCTTTAGTCGCGTTGCTGACGCTTGACCCGGTGCTGGCACAAACGCCTACGCCATCCTTCTCACCGCCACCTGTTGTTCCTAACGGCTCCACGGTCAGGGTAGATGGTTCCAGCAGCATGGCAACCATTAATCAGGCGTTGAAAAAAGCGTACGAAGAGAAGTATGCGGGCACCAGCGTCACTTTGGCAGAGGAAGGTAGCGATGCGGCATTGAAAGCACTGCTGGATGGAAAAGTTGACGTGGCAGCGATCGGTCGCTCACTCACGGCAGAGGAGAAGCAGAAAGGACTGGTAGCAGCTCCGATCGCACGGCACAAGATTGCCATCATCGTGAGTCCCAATAACCCCTTCACAGGAAACATCACGTTTGAGCAGTTTGCCAAGATTTTCCGAGGCGAAATCAAAAATTGGTCGGAGTTGGGTGGTGCTCCAGGTCTGATTCGGTTTGTCGATCGTCCAACCTTCAGCGACACTCGCCAAGCATTCCGCCCCTACCCTGTGTTTCAGAAAGCGCCCTTTAAGGCAGGCGAGAACACCAGGCAAACCGCTAAAGACAGTACAGATGAGGTTATTCAGGCGCTAGGAACCGATGGCATTGGGTACGCGATCGCGGATCAGGTGCTCGATCGCCCAGACGTTCGCATCATTTCGATGCACAAAACCTTGCCCGATGACCCGCGTTATCCATTCTCGCAACCGTTGGCATACGTGTATAAAGGCACTCCTAGTCCTGCTGTCCTCGCCTTTTTAGGCGTTGCTACAGCACCTGCCAGTAAGGGCATCATCGAAGCGGCACGAGAAACGGGTACAAAAGCGGCGGCGGATGCCAGCCCAATCCCTTCCAGTCCGTCGCCCATATCGCCTAGCCCAGAGACAAGCCCAACTGCGACACCAGATGTCGCTGCTGTGCCTCCTGGAACTACCGCTGAAACACGCGGCGGATTCCCCTGGTGGCTGTTGCTGTTGCCCTTGGCGGGTTTACTGCTCTGGTTTTGGCTGAAGGGTCGTCGTCCTGGAGCAGACCCCGTAGCGCCACCACCAGCACCGCCCGATCGCCTTCCTACGCCCGCCCCACCGCCAGCACCAGATGTTGCAGCCACAGGCGCTGTCCCGACCAGCGCTACGATTGCAGCAGGCGCGGGAGTCGCTGGCGCTGGGCTGGCTGGTGCTGCCGCGATCGCCAGTCATAACGAGGCAACGGAGAGTGCCGCGATCGACGATGCTGCGATCGACTACACCTCGATCGAGCCGCCCATTGTACCTGCTGCCGATGTGTCTGCTCCCGCTGTTGGTTCACCAGGAGACAGTGGGCTTCCTGGCGCTGCCGTGCTGGCAGGCGGAGTGCTGGCGGCTGGCGCTGGCGCTGCTGCACTGGCTGGGCTGGCGGCTGGCGGTACGGCTGCCCGTAGCAAAATCACGCTAACTCCATATCCTGATCAGCAAGCCTATGCGGAATGGGATACGCCCGCCGACCATAAAGCTGAACTGCAACACCAGGGCGGACGTACGCTCAAGTTGCGGCTGTATGATGTGACTGGTCTGAATCTGGCTGAGCAACGCCCTCAGAGTTTTCAAGAATTTTCGGTTGCGGAAGATGCAGTGCAACATATGTCAGCGATTCGACCCGATCGCGATTACATTGCTGAAATAGGCTATGTGACGGAAGATCATTACTGGCTGTCACTGGCACGCTCTAATTCGATTCGCATTCCGTCACCGTCTGAAGGTGTGGCGGTAGTCGGTGGTACAGCCCTGGCAGCCGGAGCAGGATTGGCAGTATTGGGCACGCTGGATAACAAAGCCCAAACCGATGTCGAAGCGACCAAATATGATGTGGGGCAAACTGACCTCAGCAGCGAAGCACTGGCTTCAGTGGACGAGGGGCTACCTGATCTACCAGAGGGCTACGGTGAAAGCCGCATCGTTCTCATGCCCCGTGATCCGCAGTGGGGCTATACCTACTGGGATGCACCCCAGGAGCATAAAGAAGAGCTACGGCAGCAGGGTGGACAGCGCCTTGCTCTGCGGCTGTATGACGTGACGGATGTCGATCTCGACCATGCCAGTGCTCACAGTTTGCAGCAGTTTGACTGTGACGAGTTGGCGCGCGACTGGTACGTACCCATTCCTGTGAGCGATCGCGATTACCTTGCCGAAATTGGCTACCTCACGGGTGATGGTCGTTGGCTGCTGCTGGCGCGATCGAACCCTGTTCGCATCCCACCAATCTACCCGTCTGACTGGTTTGAAGACCAGTTCATCTCGGTCGCCTGGGATGACGATCTGCGCGGTGCGACCCTGCTAGATTTAGTCTCCCCTAAAACGCCTGCCGCTACTACAGCCGCCAGCCCTCTTTACGCGCAAATCTTTGGGCTGGCTCAATCCACCGAGGCACTCCGCCTCGCAGGTTCCCTCTTCGGCTCGATGCAGCATATCGCTGGTTCCATGCAACAGATGCCACAGCAGTCTGTCAGCTCTTACGTTTTTCCATCCGGCGTGGGGGCATGGGCATTACCCGGTGTACCGACGGTTTCTGGCTTAACAATGTCAGGGGTTGGCATGTCAGGAATTGGGTTTGGAGCGTCTATGCCGCCGATCCGAGCGCGTAAATTCTGGCTGGTTGCCGATGCTGAACTCATCATTTATGGCGCGACAGAGCCTGATGCTACTGTGACGATCGACGGTCGTCCTATTCCACTCAATCCCGACGGCACCTTCCGCTTTCAGATGTCCTTCCAGGATGGTGTACTCAATTTTCCAATTATTGCTGTTGCTGCGGATGGCGAACAAACGCGCGCTATTCGCATGACGTTCAACCGTGAAACCCCTCACCGCCATACCAATGCAAAGGACGAAGCAGTGGATGAATTGTTCTAAATTCTCTGGTTCAGCTTTAACAGCGTGAAAGAAACACTAGAAGCTTCCATCTATATGTTTTACTTGAACAGTCAGGCATTGGCGTTTGTGCTGGATCACTCTGTAGCCCTACGCGAACTAGCGCAAATTGATTTTGGAGAACACAATGGCGAATGCAGTTGGGATGGTTGAAGTGCTGGGTCTCCCCCCTGCATTGTCAGTAGCCGATACGATGTGCAAGGCGGCTAACGTCACACTCGTAGGGACGGAAAAAGTCAGTGGTGCTCGTTATACGGTGATTGTTCGCGGTGATGTTTCTGAAGTCAATATGGCAGTAGAAGCGGGCGTGGAGGCAGCGAAGCGGATCATCGGAGACAAGCCGCTCTACCTTTCCTCTCACGTCATTGCCCGCCCCAGCGAAAACTTAGAGTATGTCCTAAAGTCGATGAGACCGAACGCAAAACTTGCGCAATATCTTGAGCGAGCCACCGATCGCCCACCGCTGGTCAGTTAAACCACAGCTAACTCGACTAGATGCGGTTTGGACGCTCCCCTTGTGAGCGGTCAAGCGGTTTTGCTATAGGCGATCGGTGGCTTAACGAGTTCTATACTCCTTGCTGCTTAAACCATGCCTGGAGTTTCTTCCAGCCATCTTTTGCGTCAGCCTCCCGGTAAGACGGGCGGTAGTCCGCAAAGAAAGCATGAGACGCATCAGGATACACAACGATTTCAGACTTGCTGCTGCCAGACTTGAGGCGATCGCGCATTTGCTCCACCGTAGTCAGCGGAATGCCCGTATCTTTGCCACCATAAAGCCCTAGCACAGGCACTTTCAACGTCGAAGCAACATCAACCGGATACTTCGGCATCAGTGCATTTGCATCGCCGACTAACCGTCCATACCACGCGACACCCGCTTTAACATTGGGATTATGAGCCGCGTAGAGCCAGACGATGCGACCACCCCAGCAAAAGCCCGTCGTTGTTAGCTTTGCCGCATTTCCCTTTGAGTCACTCACTGCCCAGGCTACCGTTGCATCAAGATCAGACATTACCTGAGCATCCGGCACTTTAGCAACGATCGGGCGAATTTCATCCACGCTGCTGAGCTTGAGAACATCGCCCTGCCGCGTAAAGAGCTGGGGCGCGATCGCCACGTAGCCCAGTTTGGCAAAGCGACGGCAAACATCCTCAATATGCGCGTGTACACCAAAAATTTCGTGGAGCACCAGCACGATCGGAAAGTTAGTGCCTTTCGCTGGCATCGCTCGATAAGCGGGGATCGAAGGAACATCCTTGGTAGGGATTTTGACTGCACCTGCGATGATTCCTTCCGCACTGGTGTTGATTACGCTGGCAGCGATCGGCTGGACTGCAAGTGCAAAACCACCAGCAAAGGCAGCCGTAACCATAAATCGGCGACGTGTAAATTCTGGCATGACGTTGATTGTTAGCGTTAGAAGTCCAGCTTCGATCTTAAGCCGTTAAAAATTTGCTCCAACGCGCAATAATGCCTTTCACCGTTGCAATAGTGTCCCTCAGCCAGATTCGATCATAACGTTATACAACGCTTTGAACAGAAGGCGAGGCTCTAGGCAGAGATAATTGTAAGAGCTTGACGCGATCGCTGTGCGTTCTGCATCCTGGTTAGATTAGCCTCGCTGGATGCTGACCGCTATCCGTTTGTAGAGAGCTTTAATTTACCTAACAGGGCGATAAATTGAATCAACCGATTGAACCAAAGAGTATGGAAAAAACTGAAGAAGCGTCCTTGAAACGAGTGTTTGGCTTACCGACACTCGTCATTTACGGCGTTGGTGATATTCTCGGCGCTGGCATTTATGCAGTGGTGGGCAAAATTGCCGGACTGGCGGGCACTCTCGTCTGGGCTTCGTTTCTGGTAGCGATGTCAGTCGCGGCACTGACTGCCTTAAGCTATGCCGAACTCGGTAGCCGCTTTCCGCTGAGTGGAGGCGTTGCCTGCTTTGTGCATCGAGCCTTTCGCACCGATTGGCTCTCCGTTATCGTCGGTTGGCTCATGTTTTGCACCTGTATTGTTTCAATGGCGACCCTTTCCAAAGCGTTTGCAGGCTATTTGACCACCTTCGCTCCCGTTTTTCCAGCCTGGTTGGTTGTTCTGGCGCTTTTCTGCGGTCTTGCCTTCATTAATTTTCGAGGAATGCAGGAATCGTCAAGCCTCAATATTTTTTGTACGACGCTTGAGGTTTCAGGTCTCCTGGTTGTGATTTTGGTATCAGTCCTCTTTATCAGTGGTGGCGGCACTGCTGGCAATGTGGCTGTGACGGCTCCTGTAGTGAGTGGTCAAACCTTGGGCTGGGTTGCCATTCTTCAAGGTGCCGCACTTGCCTTCTACGCTTTTATTGGGTTTGAAGACATCGTCAATGTTGCGGAAGAAGTCAATAATCCTGAGCGCAATGTGCCCAGAGCTATTTTGCTGGCACTCGGTATTGCTGGAGTGATTTATGTTCTCGTTTCCTGGCTTGCCACTCAAGTCGTGACTCCTGCGGAACTGTCTGCTTCTGGTGCACCACTGCTGGATGTGGTGCGTCGGGCACAGCCAAATTTTCCAGGCGTGGTATTTACCTTCATTGCGCTGTTTGCGGTGCTCAATACGGCGCTGCTGAACTTTATTACTGCCTCGCGGCTGCTTTTTGGGATGTCACGTGATGGGTTGCTGCCTGCCTGGTTTAGCAAACTACATGCAACACGCGCCACGCCCTACCGCACGATCGTCGTCATTTTGCCGATCGCCATCTTTCTGGCGCTATCAGGTACACTCCAATTTCTGGCAGGCACCACCGCAACGCTCATTCTCGCCATGTTCTGTTTAGTGAATTTGTCGCTGCTCATCATTAAACGTCGAGAAGGCAACGCTGATGGGTTTCGAGTGCCTGCGATCGTTCCCATATTGGCGCTGGTTTCCAACCTTGTGCTGATTGCCTTCGCGTCTAAGGAAAGCCACCTTTTAGCCGCCGCCTTCACAGGTCTGGGCTTCCTCCTCGTCCTGGTACGAAAAGCCTTGATGAAACCGAGTGCCGCCTAGTGCCAGTTGCCTCAGAGACTAAGACTTCTGTAGTACTTGATCAAAGTACTGATGCCTGACAAAGGGGCAGGATTTACAATAAAGTTGTACTAGTGTGAAGCAGTTCTCAGGATGCTTATGTCAATCCAGTTTCGGTTTCATCCAGAGAAAGCTGTTGAAGCCGCAGCGGTCTTCCTCAAGCTGCATGGTAAGCCTATGAAGTATTTAGGTTTACTGAAGATGCTTTATATTGCTGATCGTTTTGCGTTGGAACGTATGGAGCAGCCCATTACTGGTGATCATTACGTGTCAATGGATTACGGTCCTGTCCTTAGCGGCGTTTATGACCTGATTAAGGGAAAGCCTGTAGATGATGCTTTACCGCTCTGGTCTAAGTTTGTTTCTCCTCGCAGTGAAAACCAAGTTTTCTTATTGGATGATCCAGGAAACGAAGATCTTTGTGAAGAGGAAGAGGAAATTATTCAGCAGGTTTATCGATCGTTCGGGCATCTTGATCCTTTTGATGTAGCTGAGTGGACTCACGACCTTCCGGAGTGGAAAAACCCGCATGGTTCTACAATTCCGATTCTAGTAGAAGACATTCTCAAAAATGTGGGCAAGAGTGGCAGGGAAATCGAGGAGATTCAGCAGGAAGCCATTCGAGAAGCTTACTTAGATGGAGTCTTGAATGTCCAGCATCACCATTAATTTGGGCGATGCCTTCTTGTTGGATACGCCTCCCAACAGCGAGCATCTTTACATTGCCATTGCACAAATGTCTGAAGATGACTATCTGTTTGTCAATGTCACTAGCCGCAGACCTAATTCTGAATCTGCCTGTGTTCTTCTCCCTTGTTCAGACGTACCAGGCTTTATAGTCCGTGAGTCGGTAATCGCTTATCAGTTTGCCCGTCAGATGAATGCGATTGAACTGGCTGGGTTGATTACTGCTGGTAGTCCTATTCCCAAAGGAGTTTGCTCGGCTACTGTTTTGGCACAAATTCAGCAAGGTGGTTTAAATTCTAAGCGGTTGAGGAATCGTTACAAAGCTGCTCTTAAGACCTTTTTGGGAATACCATAAGCTGACTGCCGTCAGTAGTCTTACAAAAGTCGATAGCATTTAATTCTCGCTCCTAAGGCTTTAGCGACAGCAATTGTCACAGTGCCCACAACGTAAGCTGGTTGCCTCTGCTTCAAACCCAAACGCTTTCAGCAAGCATTGCCAGCGACAGTCTCGCGTTTTGAGGTAGTCGGTCATCTGCTTGGCAGCATGAGCGTTGGTTTGTCCAGAAGAATGAGCCTTTCCAGGCTTCATCACGTAGTGGAAGGGATCAGACCATTCGAGCTGTCCGGTGCTGTTGAGAAGAGAGAGGGCGATCGCGCCATCCTTAAATTCTCGACTGACGCTGGTGACGTTCCCTTGAGATGGCAATTTGTGGCTGAGTGCTTGAGCCGATCGCTGCTGCTTTGCTGCCTGTTGGATAAAAAACTGTCGACGCTGTTTGTCATCTGGGTCAAGAAAACCCGTTGTTTCGCTAATGAGCGTCAAGGCAGTAGCAGGTTTGCCATCCCGTCCCGATCGCCCGACTTCCTGCACGTATTCTGATAGCAACAACGGCGAGTGAAAATGCACTACCCAGCGGACATTTGGCTTGTCGATGCCCATACCAAACGCACAGGTGCAGATGACAAACTGCGTTGAACCGCCCAACCAGGCTTTTTCCATCTGTCGTCGCTCATCGGGACTTAAGCCCGCGTGATAGGCTGCTGTCTGAAAACCTTGCTGCGAAAGCCATTCTGCTAATAATTCACTGTCTCGACGGGTGCGAACATAGACCAAGCCCGCCTGTCCTGGTCTTGCTTGAATGAACTTCAGCAGTTGCTGCCGCCGCTGTCTCGGTGTCCAAACTACCTGCACATTGAGGTGCAAATTGGCGCGATAGGGATTGAGCCGAAAAACCTCTGGCTGCTGGAGTTGCAGCACTCGCTGGATCGTTTGCTGCGCGTCGGGATTGGCAGTTGCAGTGAAGGCAGCGATCGCCATCTTCGTCCCTTCTGGCTTAGACTTCAGCAATGCCGATCGCACCATACCTAACCGATAATACGCTGGACGAAACGTATCGCCCCATTGCACCAGGCAATGCGCCTCATCCAAAACCAGCCCGTTAATCTTTAGCTCTGGCTGACATAACCGCTCCCACACAGGCTCACTCAGCAGCGTTTCAGGCGAAAGATAGAGCAACCGCAAGCTTTGATTCTCTAGTGCCCACAGCGTTTGTCGGCGCTGCTGCTTTGACACTTCACTGTGCAGCAGGGCGGCTGGCAGACGGCGCTGACGCAATTCCTGCACCTGATTTTCCATTAGCGCCACTAAGGGCGAAACGACGATCGTCAACCCGGTTTGCATCAACGCTGGTAGCTGAAAGCAAATGGATTTGCCCCCACCTGTCGGCATAATGATCAGCGCATCCCGTTGCTCTAACAAGCACTGGACGATCTCTCCCTGCGGCGATCGAAAATCTGCATAGCCCCAGATTTGTTGTAACTTAGCGCGAATGGTTTCACGCACCAACACAGCCTGATGATTCATGCTAGATTTCCCCGATGGCAAAGCGCTGTCGATCGCATTGCCTCAGCATTCCCATCTTTGCAACGCGAATTGAACCATTTTCTCTAAAACGATCGTTAGACGTTTGGCGCTCTATTCCAGCAGCACAAACGGCATCAAATCATTAGAGTCTCTATGTCAAGCAATTTCAAGGCTGACAACGAGCGTTAGATATGCCCAGTGACAGCTCATCTGACCGCAGCCATAATAGAGGGGCTGAGGCAGAACCGCAATGAGGGCGTGCCAGATGAGTTTGACGGCGCAACAGCTAGAGGCAATGATGCCAGATGCCAGCCAGCTTTTAAGCAATGAGCCAGAGATGGAGAGTTCACTACATTACGCCCAACTGGCGCTTCTGGTTGCCTGTTTAGAGTTCTTATGGCGGGAACGGAATGACTTTTTCATTGGGGCAAATCTCACGGTTTACTTTAGTCGGCAACAACTGCGAAACCGAGACTTTCGGGGACCCGACTTCTTCCTGGTCAAACAAACGCAGAAGCAGCCGCGTAACGCCTGGGTTGTGTGGGAAGAAGACGGTAAATATCCCAACCTGATCATTGAGCTGCTCTCTGTTTCAACGGCGGACACCGATCGCTCCCTCAAAAAAGCGCTGTATCAAGATCGGTTTCGTACGCCAGAATATTTTTGGTTTTCACCCGAAACATTGGAATTTGCTGGCTTCCGATTAGCGGGACATGACTATCAGCCCCTTTCACCCAACACAAACGGCTGGCTTTGGAGCGAGGAACTAGACCTTTATCTGGGCATTGATGCAGAACAACTGCGTTACTTTACGGCTGAGGGTAGTTTGGTGCCAACGCCAGAAGAAGCCGCTTTACAGGCAGACCAACGAGCGGAACGCTTGGCTGATCAATTACGATCGTTGGGTGTAGAGCCAGATCAAATGCACTGAAACAGTGGTGCATCGGTTACACCATTAGCCAGATCTACAGCGCCATGCGCGATCGCCGAACGCCTACACTCCGTTGCCCAAAACAGCTCCAAAGACACTGAAAAATGCCTTTTCACAAATAGAACACTTGTTCTAAATAGTGTTATGAATAGGAAGAATACGATCGTTTCGCTCACACGATCGTTGAGAGGCTACACTAAACACGGACTTTTCTCCCCTAAGCGGCTTAGTTAAGCTGTGTACATTAAGCGTCTAGAACTTTCCAACTTTAAATCCTTTGGTGGCACAACGCCGATTCCGTTGCTGCCCGGTTTTACGGTGGTGTCTGGACCCAACGGTTCTGGGAAATCGAATTTACTGGACGCGCTGCTGTTTTGCCTCGGTCTGGCAGGCTCGAAAGGGATGCGGGCAGAGCGACTTCCCGATCTGGTGAACCATACGCAAAGCACTCGCGGTCGCGCTACGGTCGAAGCAAGCGTCACCGTCACCTTTGATCTATCCGATGAGCCGGAGTTATTGGAAGACGCGATCGAACGACAGGTTAACAGCGACGGCTCCATGCGCCAGGAAGATTCATCTAACGAACCTCATAACGGCAATGGTCACATAGAAAACGGGCACTTACAGAATGGCAATGGAACGCGACCCATCCGTACAGAATGGAGCGTTACCCGCAAGCTGCGCGTCACCCAGCAAGGCACCTACACCTCCAACTATTACATCAACGGCGAACCCTGCACCCTGACGGAACTTCACGAAGAGTTGAACCGTTTGCGCGTCTACCCCGAAGGCTACAACGTCGTCCTGCAAGGGGACGTAACTCGCATTATCTCCATGAATGCCCGCGAACGCCGCGAGATCATTGATGAACTGGCAGGTGTGGCAACGTTCGATCGCAAGATCAACCAGGCAAAAGAAAAGCTGGATGCCGTCAAAGACCACGAAGACCGTTACCACATCGTTGAAAAAGAACTGATCGACCAGCGCGATCGGCTTGCCCAAGATCGCATCAAAGCCGAAAAATACAAAAAGCTGCGGCACGAACTGCAAACCAAAGAGCAGTGGGAAATCGTCATCCGCTATCAGCAGTCCTTTCAGAGTGCTCAGCGACTACGAGAACAGCTTGAAGGGGGCGATCGTGAACACGCCGATATCACGACCCAACTTGAAACTCTGACAACTGCAATCCAACAAGCAACAGGTGAACTGGAGCAACTGAATGCCCGTGTCCGTGCGTTAGGCGAAGACGAGCAGTTGGCACTCCAGTCCACGCTGGCAACCCGCGAGGCAGAACTCCGTCAACTCCAGCGACAAGAGCACGATTTACAGGCAGCCAGTCGAGACGTAGCCGCAAAACTCGCGCAAACCCAACGAGAGCTTCAGGAACACGTGCAGGCGATCGACACCCTCGCCCAGCAGCAAACCGCAGAAGCGCAACTCATTGCTGCTCGACAGCAAGAGCGAGATCAGGCAAAACAAACCCTGGAGCAAAGCCGTGAAGCCGCCAATGCGTCAGCCGCCAGTGCCGAAGCTTGGGTGCAGGAGCAAACGGCTTTGCATCATGCGATCGAAACGCTAGTCGATACCCTGGAACCGCAACGTACCGAGCAGGCACAGCTACAGGAGCGCACCCGCCAGCTAGAGCGCCAGCTTCAGGAGCAAACGCAAGCACTAGAAACGACACAGCAACGGTTAACCGATCGCCAAACGCAAAAAGCGGACGTTGAAACACGGTTATTAGCAACTCAAGAGCAGATCCAGGCGATCGCTCAAAGCCTTGCTGCTGCCGAACAAGAACTCCAGATTCAGCAAGAAACCCAGACGCGACTCCTGCACGAACAGCGCGAAAAGCAGCGACGACTCGATAAACTCGAAGCTCAAACGCAGGCAATTCAGGAAGCGCAGGGCACCCACGCGACTCAAGTCATTCTGCAAATGGGTTTGACAGGCGTTTGCGGACTGGTCGCTCAGTTGGGACGAGTTGATCCCCGCTTCCAACTGGCGCTCGAAACGGCAGCAGGTGCACGGTTAGGGAATCTGGTTGTCGAACATGACGCGATCGCCGCTGCTGGCATCGAAATCCTGAAACAAAAACGAGCTGGACGCGCTACATTTTTACCGCTGAATAAGCTTCAGTCTGGACGAACTCCTTCTGGTAACGGTGTGCGATCGCTCTCTGGTTGTGTTGACTACGCTATTAATTTAGTGGACTTTGACGATCGCTACCGCAATGTATTCGCTCACGTTTTCGGCACCACCGTTGTGTTTGAAACCCTCAGCGCTGCCCGTCGTCACATGGGTCAGCACCGTATTGTGACCCTGGATGGCGAACTGCTTGAAACCAGCGGTGCCATGACAGGCGGCAGCAGCAGTCAGCGGCAGTCCATTCACTTTGGCACGGTCGAAGCAACCGAGTCGGCGGAAGTGGTGTCACTGCGCGATCGCCTGCACGAAATCGATCGCATCCTCGATCGCTGCGACCACGCCATGCAGCGGGCAACCCAGCTCACCAAAGAACGGACTCAGGCATTGGCAGAAGCCCGACAGCAACACCGCGAGGCACAGCTTCAAACCGAACAATTGGATGCCGACCGTCAAAATCTCACTGCTACGCTTGCCCAGATCCAAACGCAGTTGGCTCAAAACACGCAGGAAATGGCGATCGCCCAGACGCGCCTGCAAACCCTCGAAGCCGAGCTTCCCGCTCAAGATCGTCAGCTACAAACGCTACGGCAGACATTGGCAGACCTGGAACAATCTCAAACTCACAGCGAATGGCAGCACATTCAAACCGCCCTTCGCGCTCAAGAAACTGAACTCTCCCAGCGAGAACTGGCAGTGCGATCGCTCGAACAACGGCTGCAAGATTTAGATAATCAACGTCAGCGATCGCAAGAAAAAATTCAGCAGGGGCAGGAACGTTTAGAGGACTATCGGACGCAGCAAACAACGCAAATGCAGCAGCAGTCAGCGGTCAGCGGTCAGCAGTCAGCCTTGCAGGCACAAATTGGCGAAACGCAGGCGGCACTGGCGGAATTGGAAAAACGGTTGGGGCTGGAGAAGCAAACCCGCGATCGTGCCGAGCGTCAGTTGCGTGAACAGCAAACGAAGCAGCAGGAATTGACCTGGCAGCAGCAGAAACTTCAGGAAACGCAGCAGGCACGTCGAGACGAATTGACGGCTCTCCAGGTGCAGCTAGAAGCACAACAGCCCGACTTGCCCGATCCCTTGCCCAAAATTCCCGATACGGCAACCCGCGACTTGGTAGAGCTACAGCACGAACTGCGATCGCTCCAGAAGCGCCTTCAGGCAATGGAACCCGTGAATATGCTGGCGCTGGAAGAGTACGATCGCACCCAGGCACGACTTGAAGAACTCACCGACAAACTCCATACTCTGCAAGAAGAGCGTACCGAACTCCTCCTCCGCATTGAGAACTTTACCACGCTTCGCCAACGTGCTTTCAAGGAAGCCTTTGATGTAGTCAACCTAAACTTCCAGTCTATTTTTGCCACGCTTTCGGATGGTGACGGGCACCTACAGCTAGAAGACTCGCAAGACCCATTTAACGGAGGATTGAATCTCGTGGCTCATCCCAAAGGTAAGCCCGTTCAGCGTCTCGCCTCGATGTCTGGTGGTGAAAAATCGCTCACGGCACTCAGCTTCATCTTTGCCTTGCAGCGCTACCGTCCCTCGCCCTTTTACGCCTTTGACGAAGTGGATATGTTTTTGGATGGGGCAAACGTAGAGCGATTAGCTAGAATGATCAAACAGCAGGCGCAGGAAGCACAGTTTCTTGTGGTCAGCCTACGACGACCCATGATTGAATCTGCCGATCGCACGATCGGGGTCACTCAGGCACGTGGGGCATACACGCAAGTTCTGGGTATTAACCTACTGCCTCAAAGCGCCTCCGTCTAAGTTAACTGCTGTATGATTTCACCGCTATATGATTTGATAGTGATCATGCTTCGATGATCGGGATTTGACAAACAGGATTCGACCCATAATGGCATTTGAAGAGATCCGCCAACGCTCAGACCTTCTTGGCACACAGGTTATCACCCGCGACACTGGCAAAAAGCTGGGTGTTGTCAGTCAACTTTGGGTCGATATCGACCAGCAAGAAGTGGTTGCCCTCAGCCTGCGTCCAAATATCCTGTACGGTACACCCCAGCCTATGCTCTTAAGCAGCATTCGGCAGATTGGGGATGTCATTCTGGTGGATAACGACGATGTGATTGAGGATATTGATGTCGAGTCGTACAGCAGCCTGATTAATTGCGAAGTCGTCACCGAAACAGGCGAACTGTTGGGTAAGGTGCGCGGCTTTAAGTTTGATATCGACAACGGCAAGGTGACATCATTGATTCTGGCATCGATCGGTCTCCCCCTCATTCCCGATCAGATTGTCAGCACCTATGAATTATCCGTAGACGAAGTTGTAAGCAGCGGACCCGATCGCCTCATCGTGTTTGAGGGATCAGAGGAACGCCTGGATCAACTGTCTGTCGGTGTGCTGGAACGACTTGGCATTGGTAGCCCTTCCTGGGAGCGCGACGAGGAAGACAGCTATGTTGCGCCTGTTCGTGCTGACAATCAGCTTGGCACTGGGCTACGTACCCCGATCGCCACTCCTGTACGCCAAAAAGAACCCGTCATTCAAGAAAACTGGGACGATGACAACTGGAACGACGCGCCACCTCGCCAGTTGCGTCAACAGCAGCGTCGATCGATGCCTCTTGATTATGACGAGGACGAGAAAGACAATTGGGATGAGGCAACGCTGCCTACCCGCGATCGCTACGCTCAGCGTCCAGCGCCCCAACAGCCTTATCCTGACGTTGAATACGAAGACGAAGATCTGGACGGGGATGCGTGGGAAGATGAAACGCAAAAGCCTTTGCCCTACCAGCCGCCTCGCATCAATATTCCTGAGAAAACAAAAGCCCCAGAATACGAAGAAGAGGGCTATTAAGGTTTGCCAGGTATTGGTTTTGGGGTTTTAGCCTGATAACGCCTCGGTTTTTTCAAGAAGTTAAGCCGCTGGCAGTGATAGGCGGTTCTCCTCACTTGGGCGATCGTGCGTGAGCGACTACAATGAGGGGACTAAAATATAACGTTTTGTAACGTGAATCCCACAAACTTACAGCAAATTTCCGTCCAGCTAGGAAGCCAGAGCATGAAGGATCGCATGTTGGGGCTGGTATCTCTGCGCGAAGTCTCCGCTGAAGAAGCGGTGCCGCTGATCAAGAAAGTGCTCAACGATGAGAGCATTCAGGTGCGATCGATGGCAGTTTTCGCCTTGGGCTTGAAGCAAACCGATGAGTGCTACCCACTGTTGCTCGATATTCTCACCAATGAGCCAGACTATGGCATTCGAGCGGACGCAGCCGGAGCGTTGGGCTATCTGGAAGATCCAAGAGCGCTGGAGCCGTTAGTCCGAGCTTTTTACGAAGATACCGATTGGCTGGTGCGATTCAGCGCGGCAGTGTCGCTTGGCAACCTGAAAGATCCTCGTGCGTATGATGCGTTGATTCAAGCGCTCGACAGCAAAGAGGTGGTGCTGCATCAGGCGGCGATCGCAGCATTGGGCGAAATCAAGGCGATCGATGCCGTTGATCACATCTTGCGGTTTGCTCAAGCGGAGGACTGGCTGGTGCGGCAACGTCTCGCCGAAGCGCTAGGCAACTTGCCAAGCCCCAAGAGCATCTCGGCGCTGAAATATCTGGAAAAAGATAACCATCCCCAAGTCGCTGAAGCGGCGAGAATTGCCTTACAGAAGCTAGCAGCATAGCCTACCATCAAGATCCCCGACTTCTTCAAGAAGTCGGGGATCTAAAGCTTTAAGGTGCTTAAGTTAACCAGGCAACGATCGCACCCCTACTGGCATCCAAGCCCTTATAAACCAGCGAATCTGGTGGCATAGAGTGAAGTGCAGACACCAGACTGGCTTTCAATTTGGGATGCTGCTTGATGGCGTGACAATCTCTAAAGTAGGTGCGAATCGTGAACAGGGCAGCATCACAGTCGGGCAAGCCCCAAACAACTTGGCGTTCCATTCTGAGATAGAGTTGCGGATTTTTTGGATCAAACGCTCTGCCCTGCCAGGTATCGATCGCCACACCAGCAGGCGGCACGGGATGATGGTTTAAGCGTGTGTCGGTGCTGAGTCCCCAGGCAAAGCGCACCGAGGGCTTGCGGGTGATCATCGTGTGAACGATCGCGTTTCCTCTTTGATTCATCGCTGCCATGCCTGCAACGGGTGCATGAACTGTCGCAAAGTTTTGACCGATTTTTGACTCGGCTGACCAGTGGTTGGGGTAGCAAAGATGAATCGCGCTGATCCAGTGACGATCGCCCGATCGACTAACAACGGTGACATCTTCTTGCAGTTGCGCGGCTAAGGCATCCAGCGCAGAGCTATAGGACGGTACAATAGGGTTCGCTGCTTCCACCTGCTGTAGCTGGTACGCAGCATTAAGGTACAGCGTTTCTCCGGTAAGCTGGCTATGAAACGTCAAGATGCCATTTGCCTGTAATTTCAGTTGAAAGTGCTGCGGCTGTTCCTGTACGAGACGCTGGGTGATGAAGTGAGCGATCGCGCCTGCCACAGCATCCGTGTAGTCGTGGGTCTGATAATACTTGCTTAACCGCTCTGCCCGCGCCAGCCGCTTCATCTGGCGATAATGCACAAAGTTGCTGTCAAATTGAAACACCTGTCGATCGGCGTTACCATTGCCAAAGTCAGTACCCAACGGCACTAATCCCGGTTTCACATCATAACGTCCATGCGCTAGAGGAAAGTAGTACGCTGAATCGTGACACACCTCAACGGTTGGTGCTTCTTGCAGGTGTCGATCGGTAGAAAAAGCCATAGCCACCCTCCTGTTTTATGGATCTTTTTCAGCAGCATCGCTTAGACGTGACGGAGGCGGAAGCACCGCTGGCAGCACGGTTGCGTCCCCGCACGTTGGATGAGTTTGTGGGGCAGGATGCGATCGTCGGACCAGGGCGACTGCTGCGACGGGCAATCCAGGCAGACCAACTCTCCTCACTTATCTTCTACGGACCACCAGGAACGGGAAAAACGACGCTGGCAAGGATTATTGCTAACACCACCCAGGCACATTTTATTGCGATTAACGCGGTGCTGTCTGGCGTGAAGGAGATTCGAGAGGCGATCGCGGCGGCTCAAGACAAACGTGGCATGTACGGACAGCGGACGATTCTCTTCGTAGACGAAGTGCATCGGTTTAACAAAGCACAGCAGGACGCACTGCTGCCCTGGGTGGAAAACGGCACCGTGATTCTCATTGGCGCGACGACTGAGAATCCCTATTTTGAGGTGAACAAAGCGCTAGTCAGTCGATCGCGCTTGTTCCAACTCAAGCCACTGGACGAACAGGATCTACGGAATGTCGTGCAACAGGCATTGCAGGACGACGATCGCGGCTACGGCAAGCTCAACGTGCAGTTGGATCAGGACGCGATCGATCATCTAGTGAATGTCGCCAACGGTGATGCCCGTGCGCTGTTGAATGCTCTGGAACTGGCAGTCGAAACCACACCACCGGATGACGCAGGCAGCATTCACATCACGCTGTCGGTTGCAGAAGAGTCCATTCAGCGTCGTGCCGTCCTGTATGACAAAGAAGGGGATGCTCACTTTGATACCATCAGCGCGTTTATCAAAAGTGTGCGCGGCTCTGACCCTGATGCAGCGCTTTACTGGCTGGCACGCATGGTTTACGCAGGCGAAGATCCACGCTTTATCTTTCGTCGGCTGCTGATTTTGGCGGGTGAGGATATCGGGATGGCAGACCCCGACGCGATCGCGATCGTTCATGCCTGTGCCGAAACGTTCGATCGCATCGGTCTACCCGAAGGTCGCTATCCCCTCGCTCATGCCACCCTTTACCTGGCAACGGCTCCCAAATCCAACAGCGTCATGGGCTTTTTCGATGCGCTGGCTGCTGTGGAGCAAGAACGCGAAGGCGATGTTCCCAATCCCTTAAAAGACTCCAACCGGGACAAGAAAGGGTTTGGACATGGCGCGGGCTACCTCTATCCCCACGCCTACCGTGATCATTGGGTGGCACAGCAGTATTTGCCCAGTAGCCTGCAAGGTCAGGTGTTTTACCAACCGTCCGCTCAGGGCTTTGAGGCAGCGATTCAAACTCAGGTCGCACGACAGCGCGAAGCACAACTGGCAGCACTGGTAGACGATGGTGCATTCTCTGACGCGCTGACTTTTAGCCCTGTGGATTCGGCACAAGAGCGCTGGCTGCAACGCACAGTAGGGCAGGCAGGCGATCGACTGGGAGCCGTGCGCGATCGCCTCTTTGCCCTCGCGTCTCCACAGCGGCATCATGTCGTGCTGGATCTCAACGCTGGCAGTGGCTTGCTCACCTGGGAAGCGATCCGACAGGTGCCCGAAGGTAGTGTGGTTGCCTGTGTTCGTACCCCAAAGGATGCCGACGCATTGACCCAGCAAGCCGCTGCTTTACCAGAACTCACGCGCCCGATCGTGCTGCAAGCCTCCCTTACGGAGTTGCCGATTGTTCTAAACGCACAGGCAACTGATCTACGGTTTGATCGCATTGTGGGACGCAACGCGTTGATGCGAGAAGTGGACAAAGCAGGCATTGTGCGATCGCTTCTCAACTGGCTCCAACCCAACGGCACCGTCACTTTAGCGGAATCTGTTCCCCGGCAGGCACAGCGCCTTTATCAACTGCTCGATCCTGCATGGCTTTCTACTAAGCTCTATCAAACGCTGGCGCAGGCAGAAGATGCCATCTACACTCAGCCCGACGATCCGATGGTGAATTGGGATGTACCAGATCTACGAACCAGCTTTGAAACCGCTGGCTTCACGGTTGAGATTCAGCTTGAGCAAACTTTTACAGATACTTTGATCACCAAAGCGCTGCTCGATCGCTGGTTCACCGCCACTCACGCCCAGCCCACTTACGCGATGCATCTCTCCCAGCAACTCTCTCAAGCAGAGCTTACAAACATTCAGTCAGCCTTTAGTCGCCTGCTCAATCAAACGGTGAAGTGGCAAAGCGCGATTGCATTCGTCCAGGCTCATCGCTAAATGTACGTTCTGTGAAACAGCGTGTGCGAAGCACGTATCGCGTTTGTCCAGGCTCGTCGTTAAAGAGTCATTTAGATCCCCGACTTCTGGTTAAAGCCCAGCCCTGAAGTTGACCTCGATCGCAGAAGTCGGGGATCTTGAATCAGTCCTGATGCTAGGTTAAAGCAACGTTGCCGATCGAGTTAAAATTCAGCTTATTAAACGTTATACAACTCTACAAAATCGCCCTACAGATTCGTTTTTGCTGCTGACCGCTGACCGCTGACCGCTGACCACTGACCGCTGACCACCAGCCGGAGCTTGCTTGTGTAGCCACAGTTTAGTGAAATGGTATTAGAGCTATGGTGCCTCAACTTAAAACAACCGATAATCCACAGATCATCTACCCAGACAGCGACGGCAAGCCAATGGCAGACAACACCAAACAGTTCCGCTGGATTGTGGTCATTCAGCAGAACTTGGAATGGTTGTTTGCGGATGATGCCAACGTGTTTGTGGCGGGTGATTTGCTCTGGTATCCCGTTGAGGGCAATAACAGCCTCTGCACGGCTCCCGATGTCATGGTGATTTTTGGCAGACCCAAAGGCGATCGCGGCTCTTACCAACAGTGGCGTGAAGATCAGATTGCACCGCAAGTCGTGTTTGAGATCCTCTCCCCTGGCAACACGCGCACCGAAATGGATAAAAAGCTGGTCTTTTACAGCCGCTATGGGGTGGAAGAATATTATCTGTATGACCCCGATCGCAACGATTTGAGCGGTTGGCTACGCAATGAAAACGGGCTAGATGTGATCGATCCAATCGCCAATTGGGTCAGCCCTCGACTCGGCATTCGGTTTGACATAGCGGGTGCCGTGTTGCGTCTCCTCAGACCGGATGGTGAACCCTTCGCCTCCTACACAGTCACTGCACAACAGCTTCAACAAGCAGAAGCAAACGTAGAGCAAGAGCGGCAACGCGCAGAACAAGAACGGCAACGGGCGGAACAAGAACGGCAACGGGCAGAACAAGAACGGCAACGCGCTGAGCGCTTGGCAGAACGGTTGAGAGCCGCTGGTATTGATCCAGAAGCAGGTTAGAAGGAGCGATCGCAGCCGCCACGAACTTCAAACCCTCAACGCCGAACCTCAGAGTATCGTGCTTGAACCTCAGAGCATCAACCGCGAACCTCAGAGTATCAACCGCGAAGCTCGAAACATCAACGATGAAGCTCAGAGTATCAACGACGAACCTCAGAGCATCAACCGCGAACCTCAGAGCATCAACGACGAACCGTGGAGTATCAGCGATGAACCTCAGAGTATCAACGACGAACCTCAGAGCATCAACGACGAACCTCGGAACATCACTACGAAGCTTGCTTGACTGATAAAACTGCTGAAACTCTGTTGCTTCTGTGTTATCCCGCCCTGCATTCAAATGCAGGGCTAACGGAACCAAGTCCGTTGAAACGGACTAAATCCTTATCGAGTCCTTTTTAGAGGACTTGAACCAATTAGCCCACACTCTAGTCACGGGCGGGGACAGGCGATCGACCAGAAATTTCCCAGTCAGCCAACTGACGAAGCGTGGAGCATCAATGTCGAACCGTCGTTACTCGTCTACAACATTCGATACCAGGTTGCTTTCGTGTCCTCCCAGCCCTTTGCCGGGAGTCAGTCCGCGTCGCCCTTCTACCTGCGATCGGCGTAAAAATTGCCTTAAGTGGAGCAAGTGCTCATTGTCGGGCAGTGTGTCCAGCTTTTCGAGCGACTCATCGAGTGAGAAGCCCGATCGATACAGCAAGCGAAAGGCAGTTCTCAACGTCTGAATCACTTGCCCTTCTTGTTCTGCCGCCAAACCTGCACGCTTCAGACCGACTCGATTGAGCGATCGTACTCGTGCAGGCTGCCCCTCTACCAACATATAGGGTGGGATATCGCGTGTAATCTGGTGCATAAACGCCACCATGACCAACCGCCCGACATGGACAAACGGGTGAATTTCACCAACGCCACTAATGAATGCCCGTGATTCAACGTGAACGTGTTCGCCCAAAATCACCGCATTAGCAATCACGACGTGGTTTTCAATGACACAGCCCTGCGCGATGTGGATGTAAGCCATCAACAGGTTGCGATCGCCAATAGCCGTCACCTCATCCGCTTGATTCGATCGACTAATGGTGACATATTCTCGAATTTGGTTGTCATCGCCGATTTTGACCAGACTATTAACGCCAGTACTCGTCGGGTCTTGCGGCTCTACACCGATCGCTGCACCGGGAAAAATTTGATTGCGTGCGCCAATTTCGGTCCAGCCGTCCAGCACTACATTCGGTCCAATCACGGTTTCAGGACCAACTTTAACTTTTGCCCCAATCACAGCATGGGCACCGACTTGCACGGTTGGATGCAGTTCGGCATCAGGATGAATCGTCGCCGTTGGATGCAGAGAGGTAATCAAGAATGCGCTCCTATCAAAAAAAGCATCAAAGAAGTTTAATGAAGCGATGTTTGTCAATTAATGATGCCTTAACAAAAGGCTCAATCGCTTTACAAGCAACGGCTCACAAGTTGAGAGTCTATACTTGAGAGTGCTTTCAGCCTTTCGCAACACCAAAGCCGTCACTTTCTGTCTATTCACTAGCAAAAAGTCATCGTTTGATTTTAAAGCCATTCAATTATCAACGATCGTTAGCCATTTAATCGCGTTACCACTGCTCTTTAATTCGTTAAAAAAGTTTTCATTGTCAAAGTCAATCAACAACAACCCCTCAAATTATAAATTATCATGACGAAAAATAAATGACTAAAGGATGAATTGCTTAGTAGACGATCGCATTACCTTTTTAAGGAAAACAAAACGCCTGGAAAGCGACAGTTGGCATAGTCCATTAAGGCACTCAAACCTTGCTGCCGACGCAGGAAGAGCCACAAAACTGCTCCTTTTGCCGTAGCCATAGCAGTCCCAAATCAGGTTTGAGCGGCACTGAATCATTGAGCGCTCAGCGGTCAGTCACCAGCTTATCTCTAACCGCTGACCGCTGACTGCTAAGAACTGCTAGCCATATTGCTGCTCACAATGCATTTAGGATCGCTATATCGGTAACAGGTAATTGGCTGACATCCGCCCTATTAGGGAATCTTGTGCTAGGCTTGCTGGTAAGGATTATTTTCGGCTGTGTAATTCGTTTCACGAGCGTCCCTCCGAATCTAACTCTCCATACTTTTTGATTCGGGAGACTTTTCATGTCAATTTACGTTGGCAATTTATCCTATGAGGTCACTCAGGATGATCTCAATAAAGCGTTCGCAGAATATGGCGAAGTCAAGCGAGTGCAGTTGCCGACAGACCGAGAAACAGGACGTTTGAGAGGTTTTGCCTTCGTTGAAATGGGTACGGAAGTAGAAGAATCAGCCGCGATCGAAGCGCTTGATGGGTCTGAATGGATGGGACGCGATCTCAAAGTCAATAAGGCTCGCCCCCGAGAAGAGCGAGGATCGTCAGGCGGTAACTGGTCAAACAGCAACCGCACCTCCAGACCTTACTAACGTTGGCAGTTAAAGCTTTGACTCTAAGGTCTTGAAGGCAGACAGGAGAGTCTGCCTTTTTTGCAGATGGCTTCTTACAGTAAACCTTCATTCAGCGTCATACCAGTTAATCTGCGAGGAATTTGGATGACTCAAATTATTCCTGGTGAAAGTGAAGGTATTGATTCAGCGCTGCGTCGGTTTAAGCGCGCTGTTTCAAAAGCAGGTATTTTCCCAGATATGCGGAAGTATCGCCACTTTGAAACACCGATCGAAAAACGTAAACGCAAAGCACTTGCCAAACACAAGCAAGGCAAGCGGAGATCTCACTCATGACCACTGAAACATCCAATCTTCCGATCGAGAGCGTCATTTTGGAGTCCCTTCAGCAAGGTGACAAAAATCGCGGTCAACTCTTCGATGTCACTGGCAAAAGCTATCCCTTGCTGGTGCGTGCCTTGCAGCACCTCAAAGACCAGCACCACATTGAGACCTACTTTACTCCTACCGGAGATGTCTCTGTACTTACTTATCGCCTGCGCGCCGAGCGTTGACCATCCTGTTATGCCACCTCTTACCCTTCTGAACCCCATGAACACTAAAGAACTTATGAGTCGATACTCAGCAGGACAAAGAGATTTTAGAAATCTGAACCTGATGGCAGCGAATCTCAGAAACTTAAATTTAAGTGGTGCAAACCTAAGTGGTGCAAACCTAACCAAGGCAAATTTGACCCGCACAAATTTAAGCCATACTAATCTGACCGATGCGGTTCTGGTAGGAGCCAACCTTACAGAAACAAACTTGACTAAAGCCAATCTAACCAATGCAGATTTAAGCGAAGCAAATGTTAGTGAGGCGAATTTAAGCCATGCCTACTTACGCGGGGCAAGAACGGCGGATGGACTAAGCCCCAGCGCTATCGCAGACCCTCTTAAAGTCTCTCAGTGAGCCAATGTGGAGAAGACTGGAGAGGTAAAGGGTTTCATTTAGCTATGCCGCTGAATCAGGACTGCTTCCGAAGTGAATCTGGGCGATCGCAGCCAGCTAAAACAACCATTCCAAGCCAATGCTGACACGGCTGTCGCTACGAAAACGAGAATTTTGCTTCTGAAGATCGGTTGCTAGGCGCAGATTGCGTGTGAGTGCATAGCCGAAGGAAAGAGTCGTTAAACCAACTTCGTCTCCACTACCGGGAGCAACCCAGCTTTGCGTGAGGGCGAGATCGGCAGCACCTGTCCGTGACGGTATCAGCAGTAAGCGTAAGCCCGCATGAATGCCATTTGTTGAGTAACGAGTGGTTTCTAAATGGCGGTAGCCCACAACTGGTGCCAGATTAACAACACTACCCAGCGGACGCACGTAGTAGCGCAAATCGCCTCCCCAGGCTTCACGACTGCCATTAAACGCGGTTTGATAATCGGCACTGAGGGTCACGCCCGATCGCCCCACAAACACATCTTCAATGCCAACACTCAGCCCTCCTGCCTGTTTGGATGACGGAAACTGGGAGTAGCTCAACCGCAGGCGCGTCCTAAAGCTGGGATCATGCTTGATGTCAGCCAACACGTCAGGCACTTGTTTTAACCATCGTTGCAAGACAGGGCTACTTTCGATGAGTTTGGGGTCAAGGTCGATGGGAACGAGGGAGTGGGGAGTGGGGAGTGGAGAGTGGGGAGGTAAAGCCGGATTTGATACTGGCTGCTGGCTGCTGACTGCTGAAGCGTCTATTCCTTTTACTCCCTCCGATCGCTGCCTTGCTTCCACAAGATCGATCGCTGAGTGCGACACCAACTCAACGGGCAGACTCCAGGCAGGACGGGTGATAAAAGCCAGACCGATCGCTAGCAACAACATCTGAAGCAGGCAACGGGAAGGGCACAGGCGCGATCGCCATTCTGTGACTCGACTCATGAACACGTTAATAAAGGCATCCAGATTGCTTCCACAAAAAAACGGCTTTGCACCTATGTCCAGGTTATGCAAAGCCGCTCAAATCAAGGGTCAGCACACAAACGCTAACGAGCAGTCCCTTGCAACGGGGCAATCTCGATCGGCTTCATAAAATAAAGCTGAAGAAGCTGCCATGCGTTAGAGGCGTAATAAGGCAGCTTTTGGAAGAACTGCACAACCTTTGGCGTATTCGCGCTGACGATCGCTGTCAATTGGGCATTGTTCTGTACACACCGATCGAGTCGCTGGTAGAACGCTGGATTTTCGACATCCAGGATGACTGGAAAGACCTTACCAGTGCTTTCGTTGGTCTTGTTGATGACGTGAATATCGTATTCACGGGCATCCAAACCGAGCGCTTTGTAAAAGCCCGATCGCTGGATGTCGTTCAGGTACATGGTAGCAAACACGGACAGTAGAAAGAAGCGACACCACAGCTTTGCCCTCCAGTCGTTGAGAATCTGTGGCTGCGATCGCATCATTGCATCAAAGAAATCACCGTGCCGATTTTCATCCTGGCACCAGTTTTCAAAGAAGCGGAAAATTGGGTAGATGCGATCTTCGGGATGTGCTTCGAGATGGCGATAGATGGTGATGTAGCGCCAGTAGCCAATCTTCTCAGACAGGTACGTTGCGTAGAAGATAAACTTCGGCTGGAAAAAGGTATAGCTGCGGCTCTTGGTCAAAAAGCCCAGATCAAGCTGGAGGTTAAAATCCGACATCGCCTTATTCAGAAAGCCCGCGTGCCGTGCTTCATCCCGCGACATCAGTGAAAAGCACTCCGCCAAGACTGGATTCTTATCCTTTAGCTTGCGTGCCAGTTCCTTGTAGAGCAAAAAGCCGGAAAACTCAGCCGTGCAGGAGCGCTCCAAAAACTCAACAAACAGTTGGCGCGTCTCCCCATCAATGTGCTCCCAGGACTGATCAAACTCAGCCGTGCGGACAAAGTGATGTCGATTGTAGTCCACTCGAAACTCTTCCAGAATTGCCTGCAGTTCGTCCTCGTTGGGCGAAATATCCATCGCCGCCACTGCATCAAAATCGGTTGTGTAAAACCGGGGCGTTAAGATCGTTTCCTTTGCAGGAACTTTTACTCCGGGGCGTATTTCTTCAAAGCTAGGCTTTTTAAGGGAATCTACCATGAGTCGTTTCGTTCTTTTTTCAGAGACTGCATCAAGGGGATGGTGCGCTGAGCTACCGCAGTGTATCGCTGTCAAGTGCGGACTGAATCAGATGCGATCGGTCTACAAAGACTCTGCCAAGGTACAGCAGCGCGCAAAACCACTGTAATGATTACGCAGTCTAGTCTATCAAGGTATAGGGTGACAAAACTGAGCGATCGCATTAAGACTTGCAACACACTATCAACTTTTGTAATTACTAGGCAATGTCGTACCGCCTACCCTGCCTGCTTAAGAGCAAAGTCTTTATGATTTAGGAACGTGGAGAAAGCATCTCATAGGAAGAGGACTGTGGAAACGAGAGCATCCCAAACAGGTATGAACAAAGTTGGCACGGCTTACATTCTCTGGCTCGGTTGCCTACTTCAGATACATGGACTGCACCGCCTTTACAACGGCAAGATTTTGACGGGCTTGCTATGGATGTTCAGCTTTGGTCTGTTTGGTTTTGGGCAGATTATTGACCTTCTGCTGATCCCAAACATGGTAGATGAGCACAATTCTAAACTGAGAGCGAGTCAGGGGCTTCTGCCTGAAGGTGTTTTGCCAAATCAAGCCGCTATTCAGCAGGTCATCGCTACCCATCCAACCCCATTGCCACCGTCGTCAGAACCGAATCCCTTACTGGTTAAACTGCTGAGAGCGGCAGAAGCTAAAGGTGGTAGGCTCTCCGTTACGCAAGGCGTGATGGAAACAGGGGCTAGTTTTTCCCACGTGGAAACCACACTCATACACATGGTAAAAGCAGGCTACGTTGAGATCACTAATGATCCAGAATCGGGCGTTGTGATCTATGAGTTTAAGGAGCTTTGAAAAAGGCTAACACTAGCGATCGCGCCTTGGTCAGCCTCTACGTTTAATCCCTTAGTTCCTCACTAGCCACTTTTGGGCGTTCAGCCGTTGTAGCGTCCAAAAAACCAGCAATCCTAGATCAACCTTGCGTTCATCAATCCGAAACGACTCCATAGTGCTGGCTTTACCACCGCTTTCTGAGTAGGAAAAGCCTTTTTGACCGTTAATTTTCTCGTCGAAGAAATAGATGCTAAACGCTCTAGTTTGCTTGCCACCGCTGTTCCATTGACCAACGACTTGCCAACATTCTGGCGCTTGAGCGAACCCAATGACGTTGATCTTGCGCTTCGCAAAGGTCAGCTCGGCATCCGGAATGTCTTGCTTTGCTAAGCCTGCTTTGAGAGCGGGTAAATAGTCTTGCTGGATAAAGTCAGTGAACGGCTTGTCTTCCAACGCGGGCGGCTTTTCTTTCTTCGCTTTAGCGGCTGGTTTCGCGCCATCTTCACCGTCAGACGCTGCCTTAGGTGGACGCTTGGCGGCTGGTTTCTTAGGAGCAGTGTCTGCCTCAGGTGCTTCAGAAACAGCCTCTGGCTTATCGATCGCTGGCTCTGGTGCATTTGCCGTTGGTATATCCGTTGCCTTCGCTTCAGTATTAGTAGGAGCTTGTCCTTCAGATTGGTTTGGCTCAGCCTGGTTCGGAGTGGTTTCTTCTGCCATGTTTCAGGTCAATCCTTGTTTCAAATTGCAGCGATCGCCGCGCAGTCTTGAGCGTTAGATTCGAGTGAAGCATCACTCCCTGCGCTTCATCTTAATAGAATGCAGCGTTGCGGGCTAGTGGCAGGCGTAACCGTTAGCATAGAATCTGCTGCCAGGACAACGCGATGCTTCAAACTGTGCCTCAAACTTCATCACAAGCAGTACGTCTCCATACCTTAGTGCAAGGACAGGGCTTTCCCATTCTTTGCTTACACGGTCACCCAGGTTCGGGGCAGAGTTTGTCAGTCTTCACACAACCGTTGTCTGCTCGATTCACGACGATCGCGCCTGACTTGCGAGGCTATGGCGGCAGTCGCGCTCCAGCAGATTTTGTGATGACTGACCATTTGACCGATTTGGAGGCACTGCTTAATCGCTACCAAATCTCGCGCTGCCTGGTTTTGGGCTGGTCTTTGGGCGGTATCCTAGCCTTGGAGTTGGCGCTGCGAATGCCAGAACGGATCAGTGGGCTGATCTTAGTCGCAACAGCAGCGCGTCCTAAAAGCAGCCATCCGGCGATCGCGTGGCAAGACAATGCTTACACGGGCATCGCGTCGATCGCAAACTGGCTTAACCCTGGCTGGCAATGGAATATTGATACCTTTGGGCGGCGATCGTTGTACCGCTATCTCATTCAGCAGCATACGCCCTCTGCTTACCAGTACCTCGCCAAAGAAGCCTTGCCAGCGTATCTGCAAACCTCTAATCGAGCGACACAGGCGCTGTCTATGGCGCTTCAGAGGGGCTATAATCGCCTTGCCGATCTACCCGCTATTCAATGTCCATGCCTCGTGCTGGCAGGCGCGGACGATCGCCACATCACGGCTGCCTCCAGTCTGGAAACGGCTCAAGCGTTGCCCCATGCCCAGTACCATTGCCACCCCAACACAGCCCACTTGTTTCCATGGGAAATCCCAACCATCGTGCAAGCGGCGATCGAGCGTTGGCTTGACCAACATCCAGACGTTGTGACTCCTCCATCAGAAGATAGTACTGCCAGAAAATAGTGCTGCGTCTGCCTTTTCTTGACGTGCAATGCGTTAAGTGAATGTGAACGGCTGATAAAGCGATTCTTAAAGAATTTGTTCGTTCAGCAAATTCCCTGGCAATATCGGATCGAACGCGCTCAGAAAAGACACAATAGCTTGGAAGTTGAAATCGCCTCTGTCTCTCACCTGGGTGCTTCACAGTAATGCAAGAACCATCGATCGCGCCACTCCTCGAAGATCTGAAAAGTGTTGACGAAACTGTTCGCGAACGTGCTACTCACGCACTTTGGCGCATCTGGTTTGAGCAAAAAGGTGTTCTTGGTTTAGAAAGCATCCGACGTGCTCAAACCTTACTTGAGGCAGGCAATAATGTCGAAGCAGAGTCTACTCTGACGGCATTAGTGCAAAGCCAGCCCGATTTCGCGGAAGCCTGGAATCGGCGTGCAGTTCTCTACTACAGTCAGGGTCAATACTACCGGGCGATCGCGGATTGCGAAACCGTTATCCGCCTTAACCCAGTTCATTTTGGTGCTCTCCACGGCTTAGGACTATCCCATGCGGCATTAGGCAACTATCCAGAAGCCATTGCAGCCTTTCGCCAGGCAGCAGCCATTCAGCCTTTTGCGATCGCAAACCAGCGGTTGCTTCTTGAATGCACGCTGCGCCTTGGTTAACCTCCAGATTGTTCTACTGTCCTGACCTCTCATGAAGCTTCTTTCCATTATGGGATGAGTATTTTGCACTTACTCCCTACATTTTTGCGAGGCAAAGCGGTCGGTATCTGTGGCAATGGTTTATGCCCCAGCAGCTTTAGAAGATGTAAAAAGCATTACATAACGCCTTATAGATCTAGCCGTGAAAACAGGGCTAGCTTAACGAAATCTACGCGATCGATTGGCTGGAAACCAAACAGTTGAGAAGACCTAATATGCTTGCAAATGGCGGTGCGAAGCTCTCTTTGCTTCGTTTGAAAACGCCCAACCTAGCATCCATTTTCCCCTGATTCCGTACGATTCACATCATAAACAGTGATCTAAATCACCCATACTTCTAGGGTTAGATCACTTCCATTAATACGTAAGCAGAAGAGAATTTATGCAGAGCTCCTGCTAATCAAAATGAAAAAAACAGCAATTATTCGACACCTTGTCCAAAAAGCCTTACATATCAAAAAGCTCACTCCCGACATTGAGAATGAGATTAATTATGAGCTTACGCGCTTAGGACACATCTCAGATGTCGATTTTGAAGCACTTGAACTGCTGATGTCTGAGATGGACGCTGGACGAATTCAACTGATCTCTAGCCCTTAAGCCTATAGCTATTCCTGAATAAAGCGTTTCATCTCACTGCTTCCGCGCTTTTGAAGCTAACGCTTGTTCGGTTCAAGCTGAGAAGATGGGCTTCAGTCGGTAAATGTTGCTCTGATAACTACTGCTCAAGTATTACAACCGTTATGTCGATAGAGAGAGAACGCTAGGTTTTGTTTGAGTCTGCTCGATTCTGAAATACTTCTGTATGAGCCTGCCAGACTTGCTGGATGAAATGTCTGAACGGTACGCGCCCTCTTTCACAAGCACCGTCTTGTTCAACGCTAGTGCGATCGTCTGCGTAAAAATCGGCAAGCCATGGAAGCGCCTCAGTATCAAGCGCCGCTCGAAACAAAGTTGGCGGTAAAAGCAGATCGGAGTCTTGGCGTAGATCGTAGCAGTCTAACTGTTCACCCAGGGTCTCCTCCGACGTAGCTGTTTCAGCAGTGCGGAGTATCAACACCAGAGGGCGCACCCAGCAAAGGTGACGGCTTGCAATCATCTGAACCACTTCTGCATACAGATAACTGGTTTCATGTTGCAGGCAAACAATCTGGCAGGGTTGAAAGCCTGGAGCGTCGTCACCAACGAATTCGTGTGTTGCAGGAAAACCCATAGGGTTGAGGTAAGTACTAAGCTCCTCTACCGATCTTAGAGGATCAAATCATTCTCTCACTACAGCTATAACACTGAAATTAGCTCTGAGAGCGTCAGCATTTACAAGCTCTAGTAAACATCTGTTAACATTGGAAAGCGTCCGTTTTCAATCGTCGTGAATTGCTTAGAGAGAGGATAAAAAGTGTCTGTCGAAACCATTGAACGGCGTTCAACGGTTCGCAAGCTCGCGCCCCGTTATCGCGTGTTACTCCATAACGATGACTACAACTCAATGGAGTATGTAGTGCAGACTTTGATTACCACCGTTCCTAGCCTGACTCAACCCCAGGCAGTGGACATTATGATGGAGGCTCATACCAATGGGCTAGCTTTGGTGATTACGTGTGCACAAGAACATGCGGAATTTTACAGTGAGACTCTTAACAGTCACGGGCTAAGCAGTACGATCGAGCCTGATGAATAGCACCTCTAGAGCATCTTGAAGCAGGTGTTGACTCAGCTTGTACGATACCCAGCTCCGATCAGAATTGCTGCCTTCCTTTTGACATTGGTGTTGGTTTGGGTGCCGATCGCTGCACCAATTTACTGGCTGATTAACGACACCAACACCGTTAGCATTCTGACCCTGCTCTTACTGTATGCAGAATTCATTCTTCTAGTGCGTTTGTGGGGACGGTGGGTTTACCGTCAGCCTGGTTTACTTTGGCTTTACGGGCTAGAGTTTTCTCGGCGCATGGGTTTAGAATTGCTAGCTGGTCTAGGGATCGGCAGCTCCAGCGTGGCTGTACTGTTCATCACCCAGAGCGCTTTTGGGTGGGTAATGTGGCAACCGTTTTCGATCGTGGTGCTGCGAGTTGCTTTAGAAGGACTACTGGTGGCTTTGGGCATTGGTTTTGCGGAGGAGCTGTTCTTTCGGGGATGGTTGCTGGATGAACTGCAACGTGATTACCGCTTGTCGATCGCGCTTGTGGTCGATGCGACAGTCTTCGCTTTAGTGCATGGGCTGAAGCCGCAGTTTCCAGCCTTATTTTTAATGGCAGTCACGCTGATTTTGGCGAAGCGATCGTGCGCTGACTCTAACGACGCAGCAGGCTTTGATGGTCAGAGGTGGGGGCACCCGATTCTGAACACGCCTCGTGGACGCTTGGGGTTGCCAATGGGGCTACATGCAGGCTTGGTTTGGGGTTACTACGTTGTGAACGTGGGGCAACTCATCAAATATGCTCCGCAAGCGCCTGAGTGGTTGATAGGCTTTGATCGGAACCCACTCGCTGGAGCGATCGGTTTCCTGTTCCTTACTGCTTTAGCGATAGGGCTTTGGCGTTATGGTCGTAGGCTACAGGTATCGGAGCCGCGATCGTGATGATCTGTAGGACTGCGATCGCGCTCTTGCATTGCTTCTACATACAGCTTTTAACAGCGTTAGACGCAACAGACACTACTTTTTAGACCGAAATAAGCCAAACAGCCCGCCATTCTTGGCAGCTTGATTGCCTGGTTGAGCTTTTTGAGTGTTGCCGTTTTGCTGTCCATCGATTGGGGCAGCAATTTCAAGACCAAGCTTGGGCGCAAATCTGCGGGCTAATGGGTCTTGAGGATTTAGCTTTAGCGCCTGACGAAGGTAGACTTTTGCCATGCTTTGGAGATTCTGCTGGAGGTATGCAACGCCTAAAAGGGCATGGTACTCGCTTTTGCCCGCTTCAATCTTGATGGCATCCCGTAGTTCTTGCTCAGCTTCTTTCCAGTTGCTTTTCTTCATGTATTCTTGCGCTCGTCGGTAGTGGCGCTGAGCATAACTTTCAGAGCTAGTTTCGGTATCAGCCGGGGTAAATTGGATTGGCTTTGCCTCGGCGGCAGAGACCAGTCCTGTAGGCTTTTCGCGCATGAGCACGTCGCCCATTTTGAGCTGTAAGTAAACCAGGTTTAGTTCAATGAGCTGTTGAGTGAGCGGTTCAAATTGATCGAGTGGTTGATACTGCGCTTCGGCAAGTTGGGCGATCGCCTGCTCGTAAAAGATATCAACACCATTAATCGGCTGCTGTGTCAGTTGACATGCCAAGTCACTTTGAGGAGTGAGGGGCGTAATGCGGTAAAGCCGCCTTACCTGAAGTCGCAGCAAGGAGACATTCTCTTTACGACCTTTCTCTTGCTTCAGCTTTTGGTAGGCAGGGTTGACCAGCCGCGCAAAAAGCTGGCTTGCCATATCTTTAGCGGTGTCATCTTCAGGGGTGTAATGATCAGGATGGAGTAGCTTTGCAACCGTGCGGTAACGCTTGAGTACGCGGCGATCGTCAGCAGCAAGCGAGACCCCTAAAACGGCGTAGGGGTCAGAGAAGTTGGCTAGCCATTCTGAGGGAAGCGTACTTTGCGACATCAACCAAGTAACCCTAGAAGACTTTAAAAACCAGTACAGTTAGACATCCACTGCACACATTCAAGCACTGAATTTCAATACGCGTTGCCACTCGTGCGACAAACAGATGGCTTTTAAGAAACGTTTAAGAGCAAAATTGTCTCCACTAAACAGCTTGCTTAGCGCTAGTAGCCGACGAAAACAAGCACCGACTAGAACCCTAACAACTAGCGTTTGTGCAGTCAGGCTGTATCGCTTTAGGCTCTAAACTGGTGAGACTTTAGCGTGATTAACGGCTTAACTAAGCTGGGGCAGGCGAGGCTTGAACGTATTAATTGAGTCGCTGTTCGATCGGGATTATCATTACCTTACTGTACATCGACGGATTGAACCGGACAGATCTCAAAATGCTACCGCTTCGCTACGATTTGGGTTGCTTAACCAAAACACTATGGCGCATGAATAAGCGGAAGCACCCGTCAGGCAATGGCAGAAGTTGCCTGCTGTTGGTGTCATCTCCGCTTGAGAGTCAATATGATAGAAGTAACGGTGTTGGAGTGGGCATCCTTGCCCTTCTACCGATAGATACCTGATGGATTGGGTGTCATTCCTTACAACATCATAAATCTGAATGCAGCTATTTTGGGGTGAGACTGGCATGTTGGATAAGCCAAGAAATCGAAAGGTTGCTGCTGCTTTGGCGTTTGCTGGAGCTGTAGCGCCGATCGGTGCAGGGCTGCACAAGTTTTATGTCGGTCAACCACTGTGGGGCATTTTGTATTTGCTCCTGTCGATGACACCGATTCCGCGCGTTGCCAGCGCGATCGAAGGTGTTTGGTATTTGACCCAAGGCGCTGATGAGTTTGATCTAAAATTCAACGAGGGCGTTGTTTCTACCGTGAAAGTTGTGTCGAGTACAGAGAGCGTTGACCCAGGACAAATTAGTGCTGTTGCTGATGCTGTCCGTCAACTTGATCAACTCCGTGCTGATGGGCTAATTTCGGAGTATGAGTTTGAACAGAAGCGCCGCCAGTTGCTCGATCGCATTACATAGCCGTTCGCTATTGGTGGTTGGTCGTTCGTAAGGTCAACAGCCACTCTAACTTTTAGCCTTTATCCTTCATTGTTTATCCTTCTCCAATGCCTCTCCCTCGCTGGTTTTCAAGTGCTGGTCAAACTCGTCAGCCGCCGCAGATAAAAAGATTCAGCGATCCGTACTACCGCTTTCAATCAGTGGCAGAACTTGAGCTTGCGGCTAAGTTGGGGGTCAAGATTGACGTAAATCAGGCAGGTGTGGATGATTGGCTGCGGCTTCCAGGTCTATCGATTCATCAAGCGCGATCGCTCGTCGAACTAACTCAAGCGGGATTACAGCTCCATTGCATTGACGATATTGCCGCTGCGCTGAGCTTGCCCATACCACGGCTCAAGCCATTGGAACCAGTCCTCCAGTTTTGTTACTACGATGCTGACAGCGTTGCTACGGTCAAACCTGTCAATCCAAACATGGCGACGATCGAAATGCTGATTCGCATTCCGGCGGTTGATCTGTACCTGGCACGGGCGATCGTCGCCAACCGTACTGTGAGTCCTTATCGCAATCTCGTCCATTTTCAGCGACGACTAGCCCTCTCCAGTCAGCTAGTGGCTGAGCTGATGCATTACCTCAAGTTTTGAGCCGAAACTCCCAAAATACCTTCTTTACGGCGTTGGTTTGATTAGCCCAATCCGTTTAAAGGGATAAAAGCGCAACCAGGCGCGACCGATAATGTTTTGCTGCGGCAGAAAGCCCCAAACGTGCGAGTCATTGCTGTTGTTACGGTTGTCGCCCATCACAAAAAACTCACCGTCTGGCACCACTACGGGTGGCAGCGTGTAGCTAGGTGGCGCGGCAATATACGGCTCCTTGAGCGGTTGCCGATCGACATAAACCGTTCCATTTTTGACCTGCACCGTTTGCCCTGGTTGACCAATGATGCGTTTGATAAATGCCTGATCTTTGGTGTAGCCCTGGATCTGAAGCTGCTGGGGTGGATCAAAAACGACGATTTCGCCAAACGTGGGGGGACGAAGGCGATATGAGAGTTTTTCGACCACGAGGCGATCGCCTACCTCCAATGTCGGCAGCATCGAATCAGAGGGAATATAGCGTGGTTCTGCCACAAACACCCGAATCAACAGTGCCAAAATCAGCGCAATAATTAGGATTTGTATGTTTTCCCACCAGGTTCGCCAGCGCGGTGAGGTAGGCGGCACAACAACTGGAACCTGCGGTTCAGAGGTTTTTTCAGAGGTCATAAAGGTGTGGCTTAGACAGCGGACATTAGACGTGAGGCACATAACCACAGATCGCCCTTTTGATTTAGGCAAGTCTGCGATCTAGAGTCTTTAGTCTAATGTCCAGATACCCTTTATTCTCGCAAGAGCCATTGTTAGAACGCAATAAGTTAGAACGCAATGAACTTTTCCGATCGCAACTGGTCATTCCTCGCGCCTAGCGACAGCATAAACTCCTGAAGCTGATCGGAGCGATCGCCCACCGCGCAGATGACAATCTCGAAGTCTGCCAGATTGAGCCTCAACCCTGACACGATCGCTTCAGGGCATTGGGCGATCGCCTCTCGATACTCGAAGGCTTTCCAGCTTTGTTGCAGGCGCTGCCAGTGCTGCTGATACGGTAATTGGTCCGTCGTTTCTGGGTTTGCTTGCACTAGCCAAACAGGTTGCCGATAGCCGCATTCGTGCAGCCAGTCGATTTGGCTTTTCAGTGGCGCGATGCCTGAGCCTTCAGCAATATAGAGGCGAGGACGTTGAGGCAATTCGCTTAACGTCATCAGTCCATAGGGACCACGTAGAGGCAACGACTGCCCGATCGCCAAATCTTGTAGAAAGGCAGAACTCCAGCCCACACGCGAAACACAGAGTTCAACTTCAGGACAATGAGAGGGTGAAGAGGCGATCGAGTAGATCTTGCTGAACTTGCGACCATCGCGTTCAAATTTGGGCCACACTGACTGTCCTGGCAAAAAACTGAAGTCATCTCGATCCAGCCGCAACCGAATCGCTTTGATGGTTGGTGTTAACGAAACAGAATGAATGACCGTAGCGCTGTAATCCGCCGTAGGCGATCGGCGCAGAACGTCTAAACTTTGCATTGTAAATCCTTACCTGTGCGTCGCAGGCATGATGGTGTATGTCGCTTCAGGCAGGCATTCTGACTTTGGAAAGGATAAAGGATGAAGGCTAAAGGCTAGAAGTTATCTCCCTTTTTATCCTTTAGCTCTTAGCCTTTCGCTTCACAGTTGCGGCACAGTGCCGGACTTTTTTGCACGCTGCAAAATCACCGGGCTTTCCCCAGACGAGATCATCTCTCGTCCTGTCTGGGCTGACTCCCCAGACAACCTGAAGTAGCTTGGGTATTGTAGCCTACGGTGCAATCTTTTAACCGATCGCATTTCTCTTTGACAAGTGCTTAAAATCTAGAGAGTGGCTCATGCGGCTCGACTATGTGAACCCGGACGATCAGGTGTTTTACTTGAAGCGTCAGGTAATGAACTTGGCACATCAGGTTTGGCACTCAAATGGTCAAGCTTTGAACTCAAATGGTCAAGCTTTGAACTTGAAGCGTTGAGTTCGGAAGTCGAATCGTCAAGCTTAGAACCTGGAAGGTCGAGCTTTTAGCTTGAATCGTCGAGTTCAGAACTCGGATTGTCAGGCTCAGAAGTCAGACGTTGGAGCTTTTAGCTCAATTGGTCGTGTTCAGAACTCGAAGGGTCAGGATCAGAACTCGGAGCAGCGGGTTTGGAGGACGATCGCTCAGGATCAGACGCTGAATTGGCTTGAGTTGGTTGGGTGAGATGTGGGAACAGGCAGCAGTGGGGCGATCGCGATCAGGAAAAGTCAGGAGAAAGACTGAGTGGATGCCATTCTTAAGTTCTTGAGCAGCAATAAAGACGCACTCCTGGTTGTGATTGCGGGCATCACAGTAACGCTGACTCTATTCACGCTGCTGTTTGGTTCTGGCTTCCTGGTGGCGTTCTTTAAGTCGATCGCTGCTTACCTGCAACAGCGCCGCCATCCCCGGATTCCACCACTCGACACCTTTCCGTTTGAGGTGATTAAGCCCAACAGTGATATTTTGAAAGCCGTATTTGGCGGAGCGAGGGACAATCCGCTTGCTGATCGCAACATTCGCTATTTGCAACGGGTGGCAGACCGAGATATTCAGCAGGAACTAGAAGCGCAGCTAGAAGAGTCTCGCTGGGTCATCATCCTGGGTGAGACAGGATTGGGCAAAACGCGGGAAGCCGCAGAACTGGCTCAGAAATATAGCCGCAGGGGTTGGACGGTTCTCAGGCTGAAACATTCGGAACTGCTGGATGAGCCGTATCAGTTTCCGATGGAGCAGGTTGGCAGCGATCGCAAGCTGCTGTTTTTCCTGGATGACCTGAACAAGCTGATGTACAAGCGGGGCGAACTGCTGAAGGATGACCCGCGACAGTTTCGAGATTTGCCACCCCAGGAGCGATTGCGCCTGACGCTGGAGTACTATGAGCGCTTTTGCCGTCCCGAAGAAATCCGCATCATCGCCACTGCCCGCAATGAAACTGTTCCCCAGTACAATGAGCCGATCAGCGAACTCGACAAGCTCGGTTTCGACCAGCATCCCAGGCTATGGCAGAAATTTACACGCTATCTTCTGGTCAAACCAAGCGATGCTGCCATTATTCAACTGATTCAAGCAACGGTAGAGCAGACAGACATTACCGCTAATCCCGATGAGTATGCTCGTTTAGCCAGACGGAACGATCGCACCTTCCGAAATATCCAGTTGAACCTGCAAACGGCAAAAGATGAGGGGCGGGCACTCACCCTGGATACCTTTCGGGAGTCGTTGCGGGAAAACTGGGAGGCAAAATATCGCAAAGCCAGACGAAAATACCCGATCGCTGCCGTAATTTATGACGCGGTTGAACTGCTGCGGGCGGTGAATGTCGAGCTACACGATTTCACGGTCATCGCCACCACACAAATGCTGGCAGGCGGGAACTTCCTTCAGCGGCTCCAGCGCTGGCAACCGATTCGTCGCGCCCTTCATTATTTGATCCACGACGGCAACAGCATTCTGGAACCCCGCGATGGTCAGGTTGAAGCAAAGGGAACCTCGGTAGCGGTGGCTGAAAACATCCCTCGTCTTTCGCGTTTGCTATTGAGGTTGAGCGATCGTCATTCACAAGTGCTTGTCTCACTGTATAGCTTCGCTGTTGCAGCCAACGGCTTGAAATGCTGTCGAGAAAGCTTCACCAGCTTGAATGAACTCCTCAAAGTTGTCCCTCATGTGGACTTCATCTGGTTTCAAAGAGGGAATTCTCTGACTCAGTGGGGGAGTTTACTCAAGGATTCGGGACAAAACCAACAGGCATCGGAAAAATTCCTAGATGCGATCGCCAGCTATGACCAAGCGATCGCCATCAAATCGGACAAACACGAAGTTTGGCACGGTCGGGGCAATGCACTGGACGAACTGAAGCGCCACGAAGAGGCGATCGCCAGCTATGACCAAGCGATCGCCATCAAATCGGACAAACACGAAGTTTGGCACGGTCGGGGCAATGCACTGGACGAACTGAAGCGCCACGAAGAGGCAATTGCCAGCTATGACCAAGCTCTCGCCTTTAAACCAGACTATTACGAAGTCTGGAGCAATCGGGGCACTGCGCTGTACAAACTGGAGTGCTACGCGGAGGCAATTGCCAGCTATGACCAAGCTCTCGCCTTTAAACCAGACTATTACGAAGTCTGGAGCAATCGGGGCACTGCGCTGTACAAACTGGAGTGCTACGCGGAGGCAGTTGCGAGCTATGACCAAGCTCTCGCCTTTAAACCAGACTATTACGAAGTCTGGAGCAATCGGGGCACTGCGCTGTACAAACTAGAGTGCTACGAAGAGGCAATTGCTAGCTATGACCAAGCGATCACCATCAAATCAGACAAACACGAAGCCTGGTATGGTCGTGGCATTGTGCTGAGCAACCTGAAGCGCCACGAAGAGGCAATTGCAAGCTATGACCAAGCGATCGCCATCAAACCGGACGAACACGTAGCCTGGTATAACCGGGGCGCTACGCTGATGAAGTCAGGTGATTATAAGAACGCCATTCAGAGCTTTGACATGTCGCTGGAGTTCCTGCCGGATGATGCTGGCGCTTTCTACAACAAAGCTCGCTGTTTTGCCCTTTGGGACAAGGTTGAGGAGGCAGTTGCCAATCTGCAACGGGCAATTGAGCTGAACCCTGACAAATACCGAGAGATGGCAAAGACGGACGCTGATTTTGATGGGATTCGAGGCGATGGGCGGTTTCAGGCGTTGATGGCAGCGGATGGGTAACGGATGAAACGGATAAGCAGGGCAGCAGATGAGTAGCGGATGAAACAGATAAGTAGTCTGTTAGTCTGCCTAATTTGCCATCATTCCCTATCCGTTGCCAACAACCCATCCGCTTCATCCGTTAACATCCGTTGCTCACTATCCCCCAACGACCCATCCGCTTCATCCGTTGACATCCGTTGCTCACTATCTCCACCCGTTAATCACTGCTTTCCCCAGGGAATCCTCAAGAAAGAGGTCATCAAGCATGTATTGTGAGCAACCCGCCAAGCACATCTGCCATTCTCCATCAGGACATTACTTATCGCATTATTGGTGCAGCGATGCGGGTTCATCGCCGGATGCCACGCGGACTGAGAGAACAGCACTACCAGAAAGCATTGACGGCTGAAATGCTTCAGGATGGACTGGTTGTGCTGGAAGAGTATCATCTCGAAATTTATGACGGTCAAACCTGGCTTGGGAGACTGTATCTCGACCACTGGGTTAATGAGTGCGTCGTTGTAGAAGATAAAGCAGTATCACACATTATGGGAGATGTAGAGATTGCTCAGGTAATTGCATATTTAGCAGCAACAAAGGCACAAGTTGGATTACTCCTCAATTTTGGACGATCGCGCCTGGAATACAAACGCATTCTGCCGCCCACGGCAATAGAGGAGTGGCAGACCCAAGTCACCAAATATCTGTGGAAACCAGAGCAATTTGGCAACGGATGGAAAACAGATGAAGCAGATAAATAGTTTATTTCTCATCACTCATTTATCTATTTCCAGCTCACTCATCCGTTTCATCCGCTTCCATCCGTTGCTTCATCTCTCCTGTCCTCAAGCATGGTCGTTTTTCACAAACGCTCTATAAACAAAAACGGTAGAGAGACAATGCTCTCTACCGTTTTACTATCTAAGCAATTTCGGAACTATTCAACGGCTTGAGGCAAGAGTTCCCGCTTTTCGCCTTGTAGCACCTTCACCTGACCATCGCTATCCACATCAACGACAGCAGTGTCGCCATCCTTGATGCGGCTAGAAAGGATTTCCTCTGCCAGCGAATCTTCCAGCAAGCGCATAATGGCTCGGCGGAGTGGACGAGCACCGTAGCTAGGATTGTATCCCTCTTCGACTAAACGATCTTTGAATCGTTCAGTGACCTCTAAGGTAATACCCTGCTCACGCAAGCGACCGAAGACCTCGTTCAGCATGATGACAGCAATCTCTTTCACCTCGTCCTTCGACAGTTGGCGGAAGACAATGATTTCATCAAGGCGGTTGAGGAACTCAGGGCGGAAGTACTGCTTAAGCTCTTCGTTGACCAAGGAACGGATGCGATTGTACTGAGATTCGGCGGCATCACCTGCTGCTGAGAACTCGAAGCCCAAACCACCGCCACCTTTTTCAATCACCTTAGAACCAATGTTGGAGGTCATGATAAGCAGGGTGTTCTTGAAGTCCACCGTACGACCTTTGGCATCAGTTAGGCGACCGTCTTCCAGGATTTGCAGCAGCATATTGAAGACATCAGGGTGTGCCTTCTCGATTTCGTCGAACAGGACGACGGTGTAAGGACGACGACGAACGGCTTCGGTAAGCTGTCCACCTTCGTTGTAGCCGACGTAACCTGGAGGCGAACCGATGAGTTTGGAGACCGTATGGCGCTCCATATACTCCGACATATCCAACCGGATCATGGCTTCTTCAGAGCCGAAGAAGTAGGTTGCGAGTGCCTTGGTCAATTCAGTTTTACCAACCCCGGTAGGACCAGAGAAGATAAAGCTTGCGATCGGTCGGTTCGGATTTTTCAGACCAACGCGAGCACGGCGAATGGCACGAGAAACGGCTCTCACGGCTTCTTCCTGACCAATCAAGCGCTGGTGCAGAGTATCTTCCATGTGAAGCAACTTCTCGGACTCGGACTCCGTGAGCTTGTTGACCGGAACACCCGTCCACGAAGCAACAATATGGGCAATATCCTCTTCATCCACAATGGGAGAAGCGTCGTTGCCCGTCGATTCGTTTTTCTTGGTTTGAGCGATCGCCCGAATCTCGGCTTTGATCTCCATTTCGCGATCGCGTAGTTCGCCAGCGCGATCGAAGTTTTGAGAACGAACCGCATCATCCTTGTCTTTGAGTACTTGGCGCAGCTCTTTGTCTAACTCCTTGGCTGCTGGGGGCAGTTGGGAATTCATCAAGCGCACCCGCGAACCGGCTTCATCAACCAAGTCGATCGCCTTGTCCGGTAGAAAGCGATCCGAAATGTAGCGATCTGAAAGCTTTGCTGCCGCTTCCAACGCTAGATCTGAGATCTTCAACTTATGGTGCTGTTCGTAGCGTTCACGGAGACCACGAAGGATTTCAATGGTTTCGTCAACGCTCGGTTCACCCACTATCACAGGTTGGAAACGACGCTCAAGAGCAGCATCGCGCTCAATGTGTTTGCGGTACTCATCCAGCGTCGTAGCACCGATGCACTGAAGTTCACCTCGAGCCAAAGCAGGCTTGAGGATGTTTGCAGCGTCGATCGCGCCTTCAGCCGCACCTGCACCAATCAGCGTGTGAACTTCGTCAATCACCAGGATGACGTTCCCAGCGGAGCGAATTTCATCCATGATCTTCTTCAAACGCTCTTCAAACTCACCTCGGTATTTGGTGCCTGCGACCAGCAAACCAATGTCCAAAGTGACCACGCGCTTGTCTTCGAGGATATCTGGGATATCGTCATTGGCGATGCGTTGAGCAAGACCCTCCGCGATCGCGGTCTTACCCACACCTGGCTCCCCAATCAGAACCGGGTTATTTTTGGTACGGCGACCCAGGATTTGAATCACCCGTTCAATTTCTTTCTGACGACCCACAACCGGATCTAGTTTGCCATCAGCTGCCATTTGAGTCAGGTTTGAACCAAACTCGTCCAGCGTCGGCGTTTTAGTGCGCCCCTGACTACCACCTGAAGTAACCTCTGCGGTTTCGCCTAGCATCCGGATGACCTGAGTGCGCACCTTTGAGAGGTCAACGCCCAGATTTTCCAGCACTCTGGCAGCAACACCTTCGCCTTCGCGGATTAAACCGAGAAGCAGATGTTCAGTACCAATATAGTTATGACCAAGTTGACGGGCTTCTTCTAGAGAGAGCTCCAGAACCCGCTTTGCTCGTGGCGTAAAGGGAATCTCAACAGCAACGAAGCCAGAGCCTCGACCGATGATTTTCTCTACTTCAATGCGGGCATCTTTGAGATTGACACCCATCGATTTCAGCACTTTGGCGGCGACGCCGGTCCCTTCTCCAATCAGACCCAGGAGGATCTGTTCAGTACCCACAAAGTTATGTCCCAGGCGGCGTGCTTCCTCCTGGGCAAGCATGATCACCTTAATGGCTTTTTCTGTGAAGCGTTCAAACATGGCGTATTCCTGTCACCTGCTGCTTGCCGGTAGAGTTGATTCTATCATAGACGATTTGACTGGAGGCTTGAGAAATGCCACCAGTCGATCCGTGATCACCGTACCGTGCAACGGGGATCGACCATTTTAGAGCTGCTACGAGGTGTGATTGTCAGTGGAAAGCGGCTGTCAAGTCAAGCAGGATTTCTTAATCTTTTCAGCATTGAAGCTTAAGCACTGGAGGCTCTCAATCAATGGTTGACTGCCAACCAGATGTGCAAAGACGATCGCAAACCTGCTGTTGCCAGACCTTGAGGCGCTCAGAAAATGCGGGCGTTTGTATGCCTCCATGCCATAGCACGAGAGCATCTTCGCCATCGTCTGGGTAGTAGCGCCGTCTGCGACCCGCTTCACGAAAATCAAATTTTTGATACAAGGCGAGCGCTGCGTGATTAGAAACTCTTACCTCCAAGGTGGCTCGTTCTAGCCCGCGCTGATAGGCGGAGGCTAACAGCGCGTAGAGTAATGCCTGCCCCAACCCCTGACGGTGATGCGCGGGATCGATGGCTAGCATGGTGATATGCGCCTCCTCAAGAATTGCCCAGTAACAGCCGAGACCGAGGAGCATAGAAGCGTGGGCAGCGTGGGAAGCAGGGGCAGCGTGGGAAGCAGGGGCAGCGTGGGAAGCAGGGGCAGCGTGGGAAGCAGGGGCAGCGTGGGAAGCAGGGGCAGCGTGGGAAGTAGGGGCAGAGGAGACGTATTGTTCTTGTGGCACCAGGGTTACTCTACCCAATTTAGATTTTTCTTCTCCCTCCGCTCCCCCTGTCTCCCCTGCCCCCTCTGACTCCTTTACAAGTACCAGCAGTTCGCTATTGGGACTTTCCAATTCTCGCTGGTAACCATCTAATGTCCAGAGTCCACCAAAGCAGCGTTGATCAAGCTCTAAGGCGGCAGGAAGTAAAGCTACAGTTAAAGGCTGAAGTGCGAGAAAGGTCACAAAAGGTACGTTATCTGCTCAGGATATGCAAGGCTCGATTGTAAACTAGAGATCATCGTAGGTATGCCACCCAACCAAACGTAAGGATGACGCAATGGGATCGACTCACGCTACAGCGGCTAAACTGACTGGTCATCACTATTTAAGTGACACGACAGAGACATTGGTGGAGCGATCGCCAAATCAGCATTTGCTGCCATTGACCGCAACAGTCAATCAGAACGATCATTTAGAAGTGGGCGGTTGCGATGTGGTTGACCTGGTGCAGAACTTTGGTTCACCTCTCTATATATTGGACGAAGCAACCCTGCGATCGGCATGTCGGCAATACCGTGACGCATTCGTCCGTTACTATCCAGGCGCATCACAGGTGCTGTATGCCTCTAAAGCCTGGAACTGTTTGGCAGTGTGCGCGATCGTCGCCAGTGAAGGCTTAGGTATTGATATCGTCTCTGGTGGCGAACTTTATACAGCGATACAGGCAGGTGTCAGTCTGACTAAGCTCTATTTACATGGCAATAATAAGTCCCGTGCTGAGCTTCAGCTAGCCGTCGAGTCTGGTTGCACGATCGTGGTTGATAACTGGCATGAGCTGAAGACGCTGGTGGCGATCGCAGAGGAGCAAGGAGTCAGAAGTCAGGAGTCAGAGCCAACCCAAAACTCAAAACTTACCCTACACCTTATACCCCAAACCCTACACCCTATTCGCATCCTGCTCCGCCTCACCCCTGGCATTGAATGCCACACCCATGACTACATTCGCACCGGAAGTATCGACAGCAAGTTTGGGTTTGGGCTAGATCAGCTTGATGAAGTTTTTCAATTTATCGCTCAGCAGCCCAGTCTGGCGTGCATTGGTCTACACGCCCACATTGGTTCCCAAATTTTTGAGCTAGAGCCTCACCACGATCTGGGTGCAGTTATGGTGCAATGGCTGAGCAAGGCGGCTCACTACGGGTTGGCGATCGAAGAACTGGATATTGGTGGTGGCTTAGGCATCCGCTACACCGAATCAGACGATCCGCCCAGTATTGAGGCATGGGTTAAGGTGGTAAGCGAATCGATCGCGGCTGCCTGCAACGCGCAGCATGTACCTCTACCAAAACTCTTGAGTGAACCGGGACGATCGCTCATCGGGTCTGCTTGCGTAACGGCATATACGATCGGTGGGCAAAAAATAGTCCCTGGCATTCGCACGTATGTCACTGTGGATGGTGGCATGTCTGATAACCCTCGACCGATTACGTACCAGTCAGTCTACCGGGCAGTGGTGGCAAACCGGATGTCAGCACCGCTTACAGAAAGAGTGGCGATCGCAGGCAAACACTGCGAGTCTGGCGATATCGTCATTCAAGAGGCATCTTTACCCACAACTCAACCAGGTGATTTACTCGTAGTAATGGCAACTGGAGCCTACAATTACAGCATGGCTTCCAACTACAACCGCATTTCCCGACCAGCCGCTGTGTTAGTCAACGATGGTGAAGCTAACATCATTTTACAGCGAGAGACCTATCAGGATTTGATGCGGCAGGACTGTTTGCCAGAGCGGTTAAATGCTCCACAGGCGTGACCCTGATTGCAACAGGTATAAGCCTCAAGTACATTAAATTGAACGCTCAGGTTATCGAGTTTAGAACGTGTAGAAGCGCAAGGTTAATCCAGATCAATGGGATATCTATGGAGGCAATGGCTGCTGACGACCCCTAGCTGGATGCAGTCCCTACCGCTTCTCATCGTTCAAAACCTGAGATTTTTCATTGATGTTGGGCTTGTGCTTGCCCTCACCTACATGATGCTGGTCATTATTGGTGAGCGGCGTACTCTGTGGATGGTACGCGGTTTCATCGTGCTTATGCTGGCAGCAGCCCTCAGCAGGCGCTTAGAGTTGACCCTATTGAGCTTTGTGCTGGGTAATCTAGTGATTGGGTCTGCCGTTGCCATGGCATTTATTCTGCAATCAGAGTTTAGGCGCTTTTTGGAACAGTTGGGTCGGGGTGAACTCCTACAGTTGTTCCAATCTTCACGAAGAACCACACTTAAATCTGGTAGTGTCACGGATGAAATTGTTGATGCGGTCAAAGAGCTGTCACAAAACCGCATCGGTGCTCTGCTGATTTTAGAAACCAGTAGCCCCATTGATGAACGTGATTTTTCCGTGCCGGGAGTAAGGCTCAATGCTGAAGTCTCAAAAGAGCTGATTCAAACGATTTTTCAAACGACAACTTTGTTGCACGACGGAGCCGTCTTAATTCGCGACAATCGCCTTGTGGCAGCAGGGGTGATTTTGCCGTTATCTGAACGTAGTGCCTCCCGTCAGCTAGGCACGCGGCATCGGGCAGCAATGGGGATTACCGAGCGGGTCGAAAACTGCGTGTGCGTCGTTGTCTCGGAGGAAACAGGGTCAATTTCACTGGCGGAGCGGGGCACTCTAAATCGTCCACTCACCAGCAGCAAGCTCAAGGAATTACTGGGGGCGCGCTTCTCCCAAACGGCTGATCGTGACACGGTTGCTCCTAATCTCCGGAGTCTGGTGCGTCAGCTTGGTAGTCAAGGATTAGCGTTCTTTTCACGGTTTTTGAGGCATCGCAAAGGTAAAGGTTAAAGAACCGCAAACGCCTCGCTTTTTATGGTTCATGTTCACTGTTTAGATCCAATTGTGTGCCGCTGGGAGAAACCATGACCGTAAAGCCAACTGTTTTGCAAGAGTTACCTGCTGACCTCAAGTGTGAACGACTGCCTAGACATGTTGCTGTAATTATGGATGGCAATGGGCGCTGGGCAAAGCAGCGCGGCATGCCCAGAATTATGGGGCATCGTCGCGGCGTTGATGTGCTGAAGGATCTTCTACGCTGCTGTCGGGATTGGGGCATTCAAGCGCTGACTGCCTATGCCTTCTCGACGGAAAATTGGGGACGACCCTCAGAGGAAGTTGAGTTTTTGATGACGTTGTTTGAGCGGGTCTTGCGTCAAGAACTGCGGGAAATGGTGCAGGAAAATGTGCAAATTCGTTTCGTGGGCAACCTGCAAGCGTTACCTCGATCGCTCCAGGAAGAAATTGCCCGATCGGTTGAGTTGACGCAGCACAACCAGAGTATTCGGTTTACGGTTGCAACTAACTACGGTGGGCGACAAGAAATTTTACAGGCATGTCGGACGATCGCCACTCAGGTACAGCAAGGACTGCTCCAACCCGACCAGATTGATGAAGCTGTGTTTGAACGGCATCTCTACACCTCAGGCATTTGTGATCCTGACTTACTCATTCGCACAAGCGGCGAGATGCGGCTGAGTAATTTCTTGCTTTGGCAAATGGCGTATGCAGAACTGTACGTGACCGATACGCTGTGGCCCGATTTCGATCGCACCGCTTTCCACGAGGCACTCTCTGCCTATCAGCAGCGCGATCGACGCTTTGGGAAGCTATAAATCAGTGCAAGGCATGACAGCGACTGGTAAAGGGTTCTCGATCATCGCTAGTGTTGGTAGCAACGATCGCCGCCTTTGATGGCAGTGACTTGCCAGCTCGTTTTGCCTTAAAGTGCTTTGCATCAGGTTGACGTTGACCCTAACACCAGTCTTGACCATTGCAGCCCCATTGAGCAAACTGGTTCAGCAGGGAATGTGCTCTCGTTTTGAGGATTTCGCCATATGCTTCAGATTACTCAAGCCCCCCAAGCTCCGGTTGTGGTGCAACAGCGGTTTTCCATTTTGGGCGTGGCATCGCCGTCCTACGCGGGCAGCAACCTGATGTTGACGATCGATGGACAGTTTCGTGCCACGGGACCTGTCATTGATGTCGATGGCACCTGGAAGCTCGACTTTCTGTTTCAGCAAGCGGGAAATCGGCGCTTGAAACTTGAGATTGGCACCGACAGCGCCGAACTGACTATACCCGTTGTCACCACAATGCCTGAAGCGAGGAAACTCCAGTTTACTCAGGTGCCTACCCGGTTGCCTGTGCTACAGTCCGCCACAGTAGAGGGCACAGCGGCAAATTTTCCCGATGGCAGCGCGCTCATTCTGCGGGCAGATCAACAGTTTGACCTGGCAAAGCCCTTTGTGCGCAGTGGCAAATGGCAAACCACCATTGGGTTTAATCAACCGGGTAAGCGCGTTTTAGAAATTATTAGCTCTGACGGGCGCGATCGTGCTCAGGCTGAAGTCGATATTGTTGCTGTCCAACCACGTCCTCCCCGCGTGAGTTTCACCAATCCACCGCAGCAGGTGAAGGTAGAAGCGACCATCACTCTAGCAGGCGCAGCAACCAACTACAGCAATGGTGACCAGCTCATTTTGCGGGTAGACCAAAAGCTAGAACTCGCACGCCCAAGAGTGCAGGATGGGAAGTGGCAGGCTCAAACGGTGTTGCGTCAAACCGGGAAACGTCTCATCGAAATCATTGGTTCTGAGCAAGATAAAGCCCAAACGGTCATTGAGGTCATCGGCGCTGCCTCAGGCACCTTTCAAGCGCTACCCCGTAATACCTGGACGAGCACTCCCACCTCGTCCGCTCTGCCTGCACTACAACCCAAAGGCATTACGTTGCACCACACCTTTATCGGCAGCCCGCCTGCAATCAGTGCTTCGGTAGCAGATGAAGCCGCCCGTATGCGAGTGATCTACAACGGACACGTCAATGGCAATGGCTGGTCAGACATTGGCTATCACTTCATCATCATGCCCAGTGGTCGAGTCTATGCAGCCCGGAGTGAGACGAAGCGAGGCGCGCATGATGTGGTGAATGATGGACTGGGCGTTGCGTTTGACGGCGTTTATACCAGCGCCACAATTAATCAGGCAATGTACAACTCAGCGGTGGCGCTTTGCACACTTCTCTGTAAGCGTTACGGCATTACTAACACAATTACCCCTATTCCAACACCGACAGGTGATTTTGGTACCCGCAATTTGCCACGCATCATGGGACACCGCGATCGCGTGGCGACAGCATGCCCCGGTACTGAAGGCGGCAGGACTGTCCGTTTACCAGAGATTCGTCAGGCGGTCAATGGGAATTTGGTCGGCTCTTAACACAAGCACTTGCATAGGGCGATCGAGACCACAAAATGACAATGTAGACTGTAGAGCCTCCGATCGATCAATGCTTGACCACAACTAATCGATCAATGCTTGACTACAACTAAACGTTGCATCCACCGCACTCTTTATCTAAAGTTTGTCAACCTGATTGGCAAAATTGATCAGACAGGCACGAATCACGGTCGCCTGAGTACTAAGATTGAGGAGTGTGTTTTGGTCAGGCTCAGGTATGCGTCAGTGTCTGGATACAAGTAGCAGCGCTTGCATCCACAAGAGTTCCAAACAATTTTTAAGAACTGGCACAGGTAGGCGTGCTTAACAAGCAACGGACTCCGGCTGTAGAAGACGTGCATCCATTGAGTGCCTAGAGCGCCCCAAAGAGTCAGTATGCTTTCTGAATCGTCGTCCCAAGAGTTAATCGATTTACAACAGCGTGTTGCTGCCCAGGCAGCCATGCTGTCACAAATGGAGCGGCAATTGCTGCACTCTAAGCAGATAGAATACGCGTTGAGGGCATCGCATCATAAGCTCTCAGTGGTGTTACAGCAGTCGCCGATCGCCATCATTGAATGGAACACAGCGTTTGAGGTCGTAGACTGGAATCCAACGGCTGAGAGCCTTCTGGGCTACACCAAGCAAGAAGCGATCGGTCGCCACATCACCGTACTGCTGACACCAGAGCACAGCCACCAAGCGATCGGTACATGGCTCGATCAGCGCGAGAGCGATCGCACACTCACCGACACAGTTACAAAGGACAGTCGGATCATTCCCTGTGATTGGCACAATACACCCTTGCTTGATGCACAGCATCAGGTGATCGGTCTTGTCTCCCTCGTACAAAGACACAGTGAACCATTGCAGTTGCACCACTCGTTGGCGATCGCATCGGGTGCGTCTACGTCACAACAGCATGTCTCTAGCCAGAAACAAGCAGACGCGATCGCGCCTATTTCACCCGCCTTTTTGAGTGACATTATCAATGCTACAGCGGACCCGCTCTTTGTGAAAGACGAGCAGCATCGGTACATTGTTCTAAACGATCCCTTCTGCCAATTCATGGGCTGGAACCGAGCCAATGTCATTGGTCTTAACGACCACGATGTCTTTCCTGATATTGAGCAGGCTGACTTCTTTCGTGACACTGACCAGTTAGTGTTGGATAGTGGCTGCGATCGTGAAGACGAGGAAAGCATCACCAACCTGCATGGCATCACCCATATCTTTTCGACCAAAAAATCATGCCTACACGATGGCACTGGCAATAAGTTCATGGTTGGCACAATGCGCGATATTACGGCGCTGAAGCAGGCAGAAGCGGCTTTGAAGGAGGCGAAGGACGAGCTAGAGACACGGGTAGAGAAACGCACTATTGAGCTTCAGCAAACAGTCGCACAACTTCAGCAAGAAGTGTATGAACGGCAGGCAGCGCTCCACGAACGCGATCAAGCTGAAGCTAAACTGCAACACACCCGCAAGTTCCTGGAATCTGTGCTGAAAACCTTACCTGTTGCCGTGATTGCTAAAGAGGCGAAAGAGCTTCGCTACGTGCTGTGGAACCCAGCCGCCGAGGAAGTGCTGGGTGCCACGGCTAAAGACATGATGGGCAAGAATGCGTACGATTGCTTGCCGTTAGATCAAGCCGAGACACTGATAGAGCACGATCGCCAGGTGCTGAAAAGCAAGCGCATCGTCGATATTCCAGAAACACTGGTGCCGATAAACAGTGAACCGCGCATTTTGCATACTAAGAAAACGGCTGTCTTTGACGAGGAGGGCAAGCCACAGTATTTGTTAGCCATCACCGAAGACATTACCGAACGCAAGCAGGCAGAAGCGGCTTTGCGGCAGAGCGAAGCACAGCTACGAGCACTGGCTCAACGCGAAGAATTGCTCAATCGCGTCGCCAACCAAATTCGTAGTTCGCTGGATCTCGATACCATTCTCCAGACGACCGTACACGAAGTCCGTAACCTGTTGAAAATCGATCGCTGTAGCTTTTGCTGGTATCACGTTCAGTCTGATCAGTTAGCCAGCCTTGAGTTCACCCATGAGTCACGAGATGCGGCGTTGTCCAGCTTTCTCGGTACGTATCCACAAGACCTGAGTCGTCCAGCCGATCGCCACAACCCGATTGTTGAAAGTCTTTTGAGCCAGACACCCTATCGTGTCGATGACATTGCGACCGATCCACAACTGAAACCAGAAGCCCGCGAAATCCTACGTTTTTACGGCTACCATTCTGAGCTTTTGTTGCCCGTACCTATACTCTCTGGTCAACTAGGCGGTATTCATTGCGGGCATCACAGCGCCATCCGTCCGTGGAGCGACTCGGAAATGGAACTTCTGCAAGCCGTTGCCAGCCAACTCGCGATCGCCATTAACCAGGCAGAACTTTACAACCAGAGCGTCACTGCTGCGAACACCGCTCAACAACAGGCACAGCAATTAGAGCAAGCGCTGCAAGAACTTCAGCAGGCACAAGCACAAATGGTGCAAAGCGAGAAGATGTCGAGCTTGGGGCAACTGGTCGCAGGAGTGGCGCATGAAATTAACAACCCCGTTAACTTTATCTACGGCAACCTCACCTACGCCAACGAGTATACTCAAGACCTGCTCAACCTCCTCGACTTATACCAGCAGCATTACCCAGCCCCTGCACCACAAATTAAAGCTGTTGCAGACGCGATCGACATTCAGTTTGTGATCACAGACCTGCCCAGACTGCTCACATCCATGAAAGTTGGTGCAGACCGCATTCAGAAGATCGTCGCTTCGCTAAGAACGTTTTCCCGAATGGATGAAGCCGAGTTCAAAGCAGTCAACCTTCACGAAGGTATTGATAGCACGCTGATGATCTTGCAGAGTCGACTCAAAGCGCAGCAGCTTCGCGGTCAGGGACGAGAATATACTCGCCCTGAGATCGAGATTGTCAAGGCATATGGCGAATTACCGCTGGTTGAATGCTACGCGGGACAGCTCAATCAGGTGTTTATGAATATCCTTAGCAATGCGATTGATGCGTTAGATGAGGGGGATGCCCAGCGTGATGCTGCCGCAATGGAGCAGCATCCCAGTATGATTCGGATTTGCACTGAACTTTTAGCCGACGATCGTGTCACGATTGCCATTGCGGATAACGGCACGGGCATTCCTGAAGCCGCTCGTCAGCGCTTGTTTGATCCCTTCTTCACTACTAAACCAGTGGGCAAGGGCACAGGCATGGGCTTATCCATTAGCTATCAAATTGTCACAGAGCGACACGGTGGCTCGTTGCGCTGCCTTTCATCACCTGGACAAGGCACAGAATTCATCATCGAAATTCCTCTTAAACAGCAGCTTCAGTAAGCTGGGTCTGTCCTACACTTGATAGGAAAACCTCTCCGCTTCCCTGTCGATACGGTGGCATCTCATGACAGACACGCCAAGAATCCTGGCTTTTGCTGGCAGCACTCGAACTGATTCCTTCAATAAAAAGCTCGTTAAGATTGCCGCGCAAGGTGCAAGAGCGGCAGGAGCAGACGCGACATTTGTCGATTTGCGAGATTTTTCGCTCCCTCTATTTGATGAAGATCTGGAGGCAAAGGAAGGACTTCCAGCAGGTGCTCGCCAGTTCAAAGATCTCCTCCTGGCGCACGATGGCTTGCTGATTGCGTCGCCTGAATATAACAGCTCACTCACGGCTGTTTTAAAGAATGCGATCGACTGGGCATCTCGTCCTGCTGAAGGTGAAGCGCCGCTGGGCTGCTTTGTAGGGAAGGTTGCTTCACTGATGAGTGCGTCTCCTGGTGCATTGGGCGGTTTACGTGGTCTGGTACACTTGCGAGCAATTCTGGGTAATATCAAGGTCATTGTGCTCCCCGACCAAATTGCGGTGCCGACAGCCTACGACGCATTTGACCCTAGCGGCAATCTCAAAGATTTTAAGCAACAGGCAGCTATAGAGAGTCTAGGCAAAAATGTGGCGACGATCGTAGCAAAGCTCAAAGCCTAATGCTGCTCCAGATTACGTGTATGTAGAGCAAAGGGAGCGTGCAAAGAAATTACTTTATCGCGTCAGAGGTGATGACTTTAGCAGGTATACCAATGGCTGTTGCTTTGGGTGGTACGTCAGACAAAACGACCGCATTCGCTCCAATGTTGGCATCGTCACCCACTGTAACGTTGCCAAGGATGACTGCACCAGCGCCAACATTCACACGTTTTCCTAGTTTCGGCGCATCAAATAGACGATCGAGATAGCGCAGCCCCAGCGTTACTCCTTGTCGAATAATGCTGTCATCGCCAATGTGGCAGTAACCATGAATCACGATCGCCCCTTGATGCTCAATAATCACGCGGCGACCGAGTTGCACCGTGTAGGGCAGTTCAATACCGTAACCATTGCGAATTTTTCGATAAAGCGCTTGGTAAAGCAGGCTGAAGGGTGCTCGCACTAGTTTCGGCTCAAGCGTCATACGCCACACCCCAAAGCGATGTACCGCTACTGCCCGAAACCCCGGTTTTGTCCAGTCTCGCCCGTGAGCCTCCCAGTCTTCTTTGATTTGTTGCCAAAGTCCTAACGGCTCGGTCTCGCTGGTGTTCAAATCTGACCTCCTCTGACAAACACACTGTTCAACAGAAAATCACTCCAAATTTTTGGGGGATCGGTATCAGGTTTGCGTTGAATCACCCGTCGCCAGCGCCATAGCGTGAAGCCTGACAGCCATGCTGCATCCGCCAGTGCTGCATATAACCAGCCATGATTCTTTAAAAAGTATCGCCGCCTGGAGTCAAACCAATACGTTGGCATACGTTTGGGTGGACGTTTAGAATCAGTCACACCAGAGCTTTGACCCACAAAATGGACAACATGGCTTTGCGGTACATACCAGCAAGACCATCCAGCGCGATGTGCTCTTAGACAAAAATCAACTTCCTCAAAGTACATGAAGTAGCTTTCGTCGAGCAACCCGATCGAGTCAAACACTTCCCGACGAATCATCATGCTTGCTCCTGCCACCCAATCTGTTTGGTGGGGATGATCAGCAACTTGTGGCACAACTGCCCATTGTGCAAGCAGTTTCGACGCAATCCCCAGGCGTAAACCAAAATCGAGTTCTCCCAGGACGTTTGGAAACCGAAAGGCTGATTGCTGCGATGTGGTGTCCAAATCCTCCAAACGGCTGCCTGCGATCCCAACCTCTGGTTGTTCATGCATAAAATCCAGCAGTGCTTTCACTGCACCCGGACGAATCACGGTATCTGGATTAAGCAGCAGCACATAAGGGCATGGGATGGTTGACTCCAGTGCGGGACGGATGGCGGCATTGTTGCCAAAGGCAAAACCACCGTTGTGCTCTAGCGGCATCAACGCCACCCACTCATGCCATTGATTAGTGTCGATCGCGGCTGCAATCTTCTCAACCGAACCATCACCAGAAGCATTATCGGTTACGACAACATAGCTACCAGGGATGGCGCTGATTTCCTCTGCCAAAGCATGCAAGCAATCGATCGTTAGAGCCGCCGTCCTGTAGTTAAGAACAACAACGAGTAGCGTTGTTGCTTGATCTAACTGAACCATATTCGACATTAGAACAACCTTTAGGCGAGATAGACGTTGTAAGCCGTCACTTAGAATCACTGACTGTGGCTACAGCGATCGCCTTTCTAGCGATCGCCAAGATTAGCTTTAAGCTGATTCTGCAATTAATCATCTTCTTACCTCACTTGCCTGAGGAGGGGTTGCCTAGCCGGAGATCCCTGTAGTTGCCGATTTAAAAGCACTCCGGTAAGACCGCCACCCGCGAGTGTGAAAATTGAATTGGGAAAAGCATTTAAAACGCAATCCAGCGCATACATAGCTAATCCAACTGTGATCGCCGCTGTAATGACAATATTAGGATGCGACCAAGAAGCAGGTGGGTAGAAAAACCAGAAACCTAAGACAGGTAAAAGTAATGTTGTAAAAACACTAATTAACCCGACTAAGCCATTTTGACCGAAGGCGATAATCCATAGACTGTCAGTGATTGTAATGGCGTAGCCACCCTCTTTATAAAGCTGGTTTCGACCAAAACCTCCCCAGCCAAATAAGATTCTTTCACGCGCTTTTCCGGAGAGAAGTTCCTCGTTCATGAATCTGAACCCCAAAGATTGAAGGCGATCCGGATCAATGAACTTTGCTAGAAAGTCAATAATTTCTTGCCCAGGAAATTCGCCAATTACACCTAAATACAAGTAAACAAATAAGCCCCCAGCTAGAATCCACATCAGGAAGCTAGCGCCATACCGCTGCGCGGCAATGAAAATAATCAGCGCAGCGACCAGCAAGAAAGCGGCACCCGTCGCTCTTACTAAAATAAAGGTTGTTACTAGGATGCCCATAACCCAGCTAATCGGAACGTTCCGAATGTGCTTGATTGTTTTAGTTCTCCACAGTACAACCCCCATCAATGTAGCGAACATCATCCACGTCCCTAGCACTAGTCCATTCTGTAGAAAGATGGATGGTCTATAGCCACCGTAACGAAGATCAGCGGCTCCAGCTGTAAATCGGTAGATAAGCCCGTGCAGGTTAACGCGAGTTGCGGCTTCAAAGAGACATAAAGGGATATACAATAATCCACCCCAAAAAATTCCAATTGCTAGCTGGCGCAACCCGGAAAAGCTGTTGAGATAGATCCGACCCAAAAAGTAAGGAACGCCCCAAGCCATTATTTGCCCAATCGTACTTGAAAGCCCATCATAGGCACCAAGCCCATTAGTCATTGATGCAGCAAAGGGACAAAGACACCAAACCGTTATTGGCAGATCAAACCAGTGAAATCTAAATAACTTAAAACGATCAACGTTATAAAGACAGGTTGCAAACAAAATAGCCAGACATGTAGCCGACATTTTGTTGTATTCCACTGGAATGCTGGGCAATTTGAATGCAGCTAACGGTAAAAACAACCAGGCTACCACAAAGCTAGTAATCAGTGCTCGCTGCGGGGGAAAGCGAGTAAACAGGTAAACAACGATTGGGAACCAGGCATACAGTACAAGAGTATTCACAGTTCACCTTCATGAAATTCAACACAGCAGGATGTCACAGGGCAAGAAACATGAAATGTATTGAATGCTAAGTAAGATTACGCTTCTCGCTCCTTACCAGTCGGAAGCGTAATCTTAAGCGTCTTTCGCTAAGAGCAATCGCTCGCTAATCACTTGTTTCTCAAAGCATCGCGAGCATCAACTAAAATTGGTGGAATGAATTTCTTCAGGACATCTCTTACAGTTGTGCGTGGTGTTTCTGCCAACTGAAAGCTGTCTTGAGGGCGAGTTTGAAAAATAGTCGTGTGTGGAGTACCTAGAGTCTCCTCAGCGGGACGTCCATTGGTGTAGTAATAGAGTGCTAACGACTTTCTCGTTCTGTCTTCTGGGCAGGTCAGTGGCTCAGGGTGACCATGATAAGAAAAATCAGTTGTGCTAAAGACAACACAGCGATTGAAGATGGGAAGAATTTTCTTTTCACACTGAGTCATGTTTTGATCCCACAGCTCAAGATGTCCTCCGTACTCCTCCTTCCAATCTTGATTGAGGTAGAGCAGAAAATTTAGGCGGCGATCGAGACGCAATTTTTTGTGCTTGTTAAAGTCTACGTGCATCTTCAAAAAGCCACCCCGCTCTATTTGGTGAAGTCCACCACCTTCAAAATGAGGATCTGGAAGAATCCCATCAATGCCCGTTAATATCTCCAAGAAAGTGATAAATGTGGAGGAATTGAGACTATAGAGCAGGAGGCGTGTTGCGTCTCCCATCTGATGTTCGTGTTTTGAAGCAAGCTTTTTTTCAGCAGGTGTTTGAAAGGCTTGCCAGTCGATTTGACCTGGCTTGGGAAACTCCTTTAAAACCTCTTCCAAGACCGATTCGGGCAAAAAATTATCAATCACAATGTGAGGAAATGGTTTAGCCGCGGCATAGGCTTCTCGATACTGAGCCGCTAAGGTTTTCAGGTAGTCTACATCAAGACGAAACATAGGAAGGGTTGCGTTCATAACATTCTCTAGCGAAATTTCCTCAAGACAAGAACTAATCTCACTGTACTAGGGCATTTGAAAGCGTTGACAGTTGATGAAACCATTAGACTGAAGCGTACTGTAGCCAGAAACTTTACAAATATTCTGCGAACATTGCCTCATCTTTCTAGTTATGGGATAAACATTTTTATAAACAGCTTCTGCTTTGAGACGGGATGGGAGGAAGTCAATAGGACGTGGTTTGACGACCTAAAAATAGCTTGAGCCAGACAACTAATGACTTCCCTTTAGCCAGTTTTTACAAGCTTCTTGCTGAGATACGTTGCCTGTTTTTGAGCTATTAATCTCAAGGAGCAAAGTTTTAAGGGGCAAAGTGAAACGTGTAAAATGCAAGCAACATTCGCTTTTGAGTGGGTTCTTGAATGGATGCTTTATTTTGTCGAAATCATCGCTCATAGAATGAAAAAATGTGACTATTCACCACGCCGTTCTAAAGTATTTCAACGAGCGTTGTAGTCTTGTTTCTAAGATAGGAAATAACATCACCTGATTTTTCGCTGAGACAATTAATTGAAATTGACACCATCACCAAGAACTAACGCCTAATTAAATCGACTCACTGCTACTGATACGCCTGTTTAAGGCGCTACGCTTTTCACTCATAGCCCTTCAGAAAAAGTGACTACATTTGAGGCATGGTCGAGGGGTTTGATCTCGCTTTTTTGGATCAGAGCTAAGAATCTCACCGTTAGTAGCCTATCGTAACTGCTGTATTAGGCAGTGGCAATCTTCAGCTCTTTTACTCAAAATTTACCGTCAGTCTGGCAATGGGTCGTTCCAGATCTATCAAGTGGCAGGGTGCGACAGCAAAACGAGGCACCTTGTAAGATGGCGCGGGTTGGGATTTTCCACTTTGTTACAGCCGTTTTCCAGGAGTTGCTCTGGGCTGGCAAGTCAGTTCAGGTTTCATCTGTACTCATAAAGAGGATGTAAAGATCGGAGCTATCTTTAGCATTCCCCATTACTTCTAGAGACGCTCAGAACCAAGCTCAACAAAATTCAAGCAGGCAAGTTGGTGTCAAGTGGAGTTGGGCAGCGTAGGAATATCAGCGCTAGATTTGGCATGACAACGACAAACTTTGAGTGTAGGGTTCCCAACAAGAAGCCTTTCCTGTAATCTGATTTGTCTGTCACTAAGCAACTGTGTTCGTCTAAAAAGCGTATGTCAAAAAAAACGATCGTGCGTAATCAAACTTCCATCGTTGTGAGTCTGGTGCTGCTGCTGGGGTTGACCATGCCACAGGTTGTGGGAGCGCAGCCGTTCCGTAAGATAGCTGGTGACGATAAGGTGACGGCGTTGCTTAAGGAGGGGCGTAAGCTTGTTGATGCTGGCAATCTTCCGGATGCAATCGCGATTTATCAACAAGCAGCAGAGCTAGATGCTCAGAACCCGCGCATCTTTTCAGGTATTGGGTTTTTGCAAGCTAACCAGGGAAAGTTTCGTGAAGCGATCGCATCTTATCAACAGGCACTTGCCCTTGACCCTAAAAATGCTGACTTTTATTACGCTGTGGGCTTTAGCGAGGCGAACCTGGGCAACAATGAGGCGGCGATCGCGGCGTACCGTCAGGCAACGCTCTTTAACCCTCGCCACATGAATGCTCAAATTGCTCTAGGCGTAGTGCTGACTCGTGAGAAAAACTATAGTGAGGCGCTGCGAGTGAGTCAGCGGGCGATCGCGTTAGAGCCTCGTAATTACAGACCCTACGAACTCATGGGGAATTTGTTTCTGCAACAAGAACGTCCTCAAGATGCCATCAAGCCCCTGTTGAGTGCTGCCCGACTTGCCCCCAAGAAAGGCAGCATTCAAGTTAGCCTGGGCACCGCTTTACTTGACCAGGGCAACCTGGAACGAGGACTGGCAGCCTTTCAACGAGCTGGGCAGTTTGAGCCGCGCAACCCGGCACTTCAGTTGCAAATCGGCAGAATTCTACAAGCGAAAGGACAGTACGATCGCGCCCTCAAAGCATATCAGCGGGCACTGTTCCTCAAATCAGACCTGGTTGAAGCGCAAGGCGCGATCGGTGATATCTACATGGAAAAGCAAGACTATCTTTCTGCCATCATTGCCTATCGCCAGTACGCTGCTACAGCACCGCAAAACCCCGATGCTTACTATAAGCTCGGCAAGGCGCTTAAAGGGCGCGAACGTAGAGACGAGGCAATTACCTCGCTGGAGCAAGCCAAGCGTCTGTATCAAGATCAGGGCAAAACGGATACCGCTAGAGAGGTCGATCGCTTATTGAACGAGCTGAAGCAAGAAAAAAGATGATCTTGATGATCTTAACGGTGCAGCCTTCGTTGAAAGCGCGGCACTTGAGTCTCTGAGGTGGAAACGTCGTGCATCATCCTCCTCGTTGGCGGAGGATGAAGTCTGCGATCGCTAGATCCATCGGCGTTGTCACCTTCAAATTACTTTCCTCACCCTGCGCGATTTTGACAGGCAACCCGCATTGCTCAAAGAGTGCTGCATCATCAGTGACTTCCCAGCCCTGACGCACGCCTTCCTTGTGGCAGTGAATCAGTTGCTCTACGGCAAAGCCCTGGGGTGTTTGGGCAGCCCAGAGGTGGCGGCGATCGGGCGTATTCGTAATCAGTTGTGTGGTGGGTTCTACGATCTTGATGGTGTCTTTGACAGGAATGGCAGCAATGAGACCTGGGCAGTGAAGAATTTCAGCGGCACAGCGATCGATTAACGTGGGAGTTACTAAGCAGCGCGCACCGTCGTGAATCAGCACGCGCTCTGCCACTGCTGGTAACGCCTGCAAGCCTTTGTAGACTGATTCCTGCCGTGTCACACCACCGGGGATAAAGTGAACGCATTTTGTCATACCCAGACTGATCACGATCTCCTTAAAGTCAGGGAAATCGTCTGGCTGACCGATGATACCGATCCAGCGTAGCGATCGCGATGCCTTAACAGCGGCAAGCGTCCAGCTAAGGAGGGGCTTGTCTAACAAAGGTAACAGCAGCTTGTTACGGCTACTGCCCATACGACGACCTGATCCAGCAGCAGGAATCAAGAGATACACGGCAGTCCTCTCATAGTTATGGTTCACCAGCAGCGACGTTTGACGATCGTTTCAGGAACATAAGCTTTCAGGAACACGGACGAACGATGGTAACCTTACAGGGATGCGTGGAGTCACAGGTAGGTTTGCAACCTTGCTTAATGCAGTCTGGCAACAAGGGCATTGAGCGTCAAATCAGGTGGTTTCCCATCCTGACCGTTGACACGTTAAATGCCCGTATCAGAGTTAGTGTTTTCCAAGCCTGCACTGAGCCGCGTTCCAAATTATGGGCGTATGGTGACGTGCAAGACGCAAAACTTTCCTGTCTCTTCACTTAAAATTAAAAGCGAATTAGCGTAAAGAATTATTATGCGAATCGTAGCCCTTGTCCCTGGCGGAATTGGCGATCAAATTCTATTCTTCCCCACCCTGGACGATCTGAAGCGAACCTATCCAAACGCCCAAATCGATGTGGTGGTTGAACCCAGAGCAAAAGATGCTTATCGGGTTTCTAAGTCGGTGCACAGCACGATTCTGTTTGATTTCAAAGGACGCAACAGTTTGGCAGATTTAGGGAACCTGCTAGGAGCCATTCGTGAGCGGGAGTACGACATTGCGCTCTCTTTGGGGCAACGTTGGACGGTAGGCTTTTTGTTGTGGTTAACGGGTATACCTAACCGAATTGGCTATGCGGGCAGCGCTGGTGAGTTGTTTCTGACCAACGCAGTGCCTTTAAAGCAAAATCAGTACGCGGCTCAGATGTATCACGATCTGCTCCAAGGACTAGAGATTCACACGCCCTGCCCTGAACTGGCACTGAGTGTCCCTGCAAAAGATCTCGACTGGGCAGAGGGTGAACGGCAGCGGTTGGGGGTTCAGAATAGCGGCTATGTGCTGATTCACGGTGGTTCTAGCGAACTTGCTAAGACCAAGGGGATCGATAAAATCTACCCCGTTTCAAACTGGAAGGGTATTATCCAAGACTTTGAGCACCGACAGCCTGAGTTGTCGATCGTGCTAGTTAAAGGACCGGAAGACACAGCCTTTGTAGAAGCGCTGCTAGAAGCCAGCCCCAAGCTCAAAGTGACGACACCTGCAGACGTGGGCAAACTTGCAGCAATGATTGCGGCTGCAAACCTGATGCTGTGTACCGACAGCGCCCCAATGCACCTGGCAGTTGCAGTGAAAACTTATACGCTGGCGCTGTTTGGTCCGACCGATCCCCAAAAGCTGCTGCCTGAGGGCAAGCGTTTTATTGGCATCAAATCGCTGACGGGTCGGATGGCAGATATTTCGCCGCAGACGGTGTTAGAGAAAATTTGGAGCAGTTAGCGTGTGACCAGACGAGCCGTTTTTCTCGATCGCGATGGCGTTCTCAACCAGGAAGTGGGCTATATCCATCGGGTTACCGATTTAAATTTGCTCCCCGGCGTTGCCCAAGCGGTCAAACAATTGAACCAGGCAGGGATTTTTTGCTGCTTAGTCTCTAATCAGTCTGGTCCTGCCAGAGGTTACTATCCTGCCAGCCATGTGGAGGCGTTACACGATCGTCTCTGCCAATTGCTCAAAGCTGGAGCAGACGCACATCTGGATGCGCTGTATTACTGTCCCTACCTGAGTGCGCCTGAAGGGGGTACTGAGCCAGCCTATACACGCTGGAGTACTTGGCGTAAGCCCAACACAGGTATGCTGGTTGCGGCTGCCTGGGAGCATGATCTAGCCCTTAACAAAAGCTTTATGGTGGGTGATAAAGCAACGGATGTTGACATGGCGCATAACGCAGGATGCCTGGGCATTCTTGTACAGACGGGCTTTGGCGATCGCGTCCTCGGCGGCAAGTATCAGCATCACACCAAGCCCGACTTCGTCGCGCCCGACTTATCCACAGCGGCAGGTTGGATTTTGCAACAGTAGATCACAAATGCGTACTCAATGCGGAAGATCAGGAAGCTTGCTGTAGTACTACAGTAGTAGAATAGTTGTTGTAGATACATTCTAAAGTTTTCTGAAATTGCCTTCAGGTCAAGCTTTGAGCAACTTCCTTAAAAATGCCCCTGCTGGGGGACTGCTAATTTTTTGACCTTTAGCATATTGTCAATATATTCTTTGAGATTCGTTACAAACCGTCAGGAGAATTGTCATATGCCTCTCATCGCTGGGATCGTTTTCTTCGCAGGCTACGCCGTGATTTGTGCACTTTTTGTCAATCGCGTTCGTTAAGCCTCAGCAAAGCGTTTTGCTGGTCGATCGCCCTCGATCGCTACAGTCCGTACCTTACCAGCCTAAGAAACGCTATACCAGCTACTTATAACAGTTCAAAAAAAGCGTCATCAATTTCGTACCCAAACATTTGGGTCATGGCTTTGAGCCGAGATGTTCCTTCGATCCCCTGTTGCTGCATCCAGTCTCCTAGCACAAAAATTTTGTGCATTACAAAGATTTCTAGGGCTTCTGGATTGTATTGAATGCCATCTTTAGGGTGAAACTGGTGGGGCACGAGCATTGCTGTGTAGCGGGTCAATTCGCCTGCTTTCCAGTCCAGCAAAAACGGTAGCCATGGATAGATCGCATCAAGGCGAATAAACCAGAGTCGCACTTCAGGGATTTCTGGTAGCTCTCTAGGATCGTCTGCTGCCTGAGCATAATCGACTTGAAACTGAAGCTGCTGTTCGTGAGTGGTTAGCGCTCCCTGTTGCAGTAGCGCGTCGACGACTGCTTGAGCCGGAGACAAATCGAGTGTATTGATCAAGGTTGTATTGAGGGCGATCGTCATCATTGCCATGAAATCCAGAGAACAAGACAGGTCTCTGTCCATTTTCCTCTGAATTTCCAGTTCTTTAACAGAGTAAAGCGATCGCTCAGCTCGGTCGGATGAGAGTGCCTCAACTCGAACCCATCTGGAGGCAAACTGAGCCTACCTTCGGTAAAGGCAAATATTCTCTCCTCAGAACAAGCTCATCTTCCCTTCATTTGTCAAAATCAAGCGGTCACTTCTACTCAAAAATGCTAAATTCACAGGGAGATTTCACCCAATAGTGAGAGGCTTCATGCTGAAGCAACGCAAAACCCAGGTATGGTTAGGGCTGATGGCACTGGGAGCGCTGGCTGTGGGAGCTGTGATCCCAGTGATGAGATGGAGTGATCGTTGGCACGAGCCTTCACCGATCGCTGTTACTACGGCAGAGGGTGCGACCAAAAAGCAAGTGGGTGCGTTCAAGGCACTGCCGCCAGCACAGCGCACGAAAGCACTTGAGGCGATCGTCAAAGGCAAAGAATCACCAGAACGTAGCCGTGCTCGTTATCTCCTAGCGACTGAGCTGATCGAGCAAGGGCAAGGCAAAAAAGCCTTGGAGCCACTACACGGTTTAGAGAACAGCTACCCTGCGCTGGCAGCGCACGTACTGAAGCAGCGAGCGCAAGCCTACGAACAGGTGGGCGATCGTGACAACATGCAGGCAACCCGCCAACAATTACTCAAAGACTATCCCAAGAATCCAGTCGCGGCAGAAGCTCTGGTCGCCCTGGGGCGAGACAACCCGCGCTATGGGGATCAGGCGATCGCACAATTTCCGGCGCACCCCAGCACGATCGGTCTAGTGCAGCAGCGGTTGAAGCAAAACCCTAAACAACCGCAACTGCTCTTGCTGGTTGCAAAACACGCGCTTTATGCACAAAACTATACTGATGTGCTGGACGATTTGACCAGCCACTATGCGTCGCAACTGCAACCCAACGATTGGGAAGCGATCGCGTTTGGCTATTGGGAGAAACAGCTTTATGGCAAAGCCGGAGCCGCTTACGCTCGTGCGCCCTACACTCCACTCAATGCCTACCGCGTTGGACGTGGTTTTCAACTGGGTGAAAAAGGCGGTGCGATCCAGGCATATCAACGCGTGATTCAGACGTTTCCTACCGCCAGTGAGACGGCTCTGGCACTGCTGCGCCTAGCCAAACTCTCTGAACCAGTACAAGCTGTAAGCTATCTGGATCAGGTAGCCCAGCGATTTCCAGCTAAAGCAGGTGAGGCACTCTTAGAAAAAGCCAAGCTATTGGAGCAGCAGAACAGCCTCAAGTTTGCGGCAGCAGTACGCCAGATTTTGCTCACGCGCTACAGCAAATCGGATGCAGCGGCTGAACTGCGGTGGAGCCTTGCCCAAGAGCGTGGCACGGCGAATGATGCTCAAGCCGCTCGCGTCTGGGCAGAGTCTCTGATGCTGCATAATCCAAACAGCGAACAGGCTCCTGAAGCGACCTACTGGAGCGGCAAATGGGCAGAGCAGCTTGGTAGGCAGACAGAAGCAAAAACCGCCTACGAGCAAGTGTTGGCGAAGTATCCACAGTCGTATTACGCATGGCGATCGGCTTCACGTCTCGGCTGGGATGTCGGAGACTTTACCAGTGTGCGTCAGCTCAAACCAGCAGTCATTCGCCCCGCCTCTCGACCTGATCTCCCTGTTGGTTCCACCGCACTCAAAGAACTCTTTCAGTTGGGTCAAGACCGTGATGCCTGGAGGCTTTGGCAGGTAGAATTCCAAGACCCGATGCAGCCCTCAGTGGCAGAACAGTTTACCGACGGAGTGATGCGATTGAGTGTCGGCGACTATCTGGACGGTATCTTTATGGTTTCGTTCTTACAGGAACGAGAGAAGCCCGAAGAGCAGTCGCAATATCGATCGCTCAAGCAGCAAGCGTCCTACTGGCAGGCACTCTACCCATTTCCCTTTCTGGAGCCGATCGAAACCTGGTCGCAAGAGCGTCAGCTTAATCCGCTACTGGTTACCGCACTCATTCGACAAGAATCACGGTTTATGCCGGGTATTCGCTCAAGTGTGGGTGCCACTGGCTTAATGCAGGTCATGCCCGATACAGGGGCGTGGATTGCCAAGCAGATTAAGCTGAAGACCTATCAACTGAATGATCCCGACGATAATATTAAGTTGGGCACCTGGTATCTGGACTATACGCATCAGGAATACAGCGGGAATTCGATGTTGGCGATCGCCAGCTATAACGCGGGTCCCGGAGCGGTTGGGGGTTGGGTTGCAAAAGCTGGGCAGCAAGACCCCGATGTTTTTGTCGAGAACATCCCGTATGCTGAAACTAAAGGCTACGTCAAATCAGTCTTTGAAAACTACTGGAACTATTTGCGCCTTTATAACCCAGACGTTTCTCAGAAGTTGACGCAGTTGCAAGGAAATCCCGCTAAACTGACTGTCGCAACACCTGATTCGTGAGGTGTACCATGACTGAACAGTTGCCGTCTCAGTCGAATCATTGTCGGCTCAGGCTAGCCTTGATAAACAAGGGTGTGCCTGCCTCCATAGACCTAGTTCTACAGGCAGATGGCGTTTGCTAAGGAGTTCCATAGACTAGTAAAAAGTTTTGGGAGAGAGCTATGGACGACTTTAAACTGTCGATCGTGATGTTTCTGATTAAGAGCGGCTTCGCTCTCGGTCAAGATTTTTCGATGGATGCCAATGGTGACCTAATTATTGGTAGTCCAGACACATTTTCCGCGCTCTCAGAGTTCATGGATTCTACATGCTCTTAGCTGAGCGCTTTAAAGGTTGGATCAGGCTGACCTTAGCGTTTGATTCTGCCAATGCTGACTCTGGCAGTGACGTTGTTGTAGCTGGTGCATGTGGTCAAATAACTGCCAGCAATATTGCTCTGGTAGCCCACAGGTCACCGCGCCACGTAGCACGACGTTGAAGTACCAGTCGTTTGGAGCCAGCTCTTCATCCAGCTTATCAACCACGACATAAGTGCGGACGTTGGTATAGAGCCGATTCTGAAATTGAATCTTTACTGTTTCACGACGGTACCCCCCAGTAGGAACCTCTTCACGTTCGTCGAGGCGATCGCTTAAGCGCCAGGGCAGCGTGTACAGAACGCCTTCTACAACCGAGACTGGATCGCTGACTACATCCAGTACGCCACAGTTGCGATGAGCGGAGCGACGGTAAAAGCCTAGTCTGTAACCCTCAAGCGTTGCAGGTCCAATCACAAAAGGATGCGTACTTTCGCCCAACGTGCGCTTTAAGTCAACAGGGCACATGCAAGAGCCATACGCAAAATAGTAAAACGTAGGCTCAGCCGATCGTGCCTGCCCTTGCTGCAAAGGTGATTGGTGGGTTAACAGCTTAGCGTGTGGCTCAGTGCCAGCATTAAAGAGGTTTGCCATACAGTAAGGGGAGTGAAACTTAAACCTTGCAGATTGTCAGATGCTTTAAAGTAACGCATTCCGACGTAAGAACTGTAGTTTTCCTTCAGGTTGTCAGCTAAGCGCGAATAAGAGTAGTCTCTCGCGTTTCTTGACTCTTGCTTCTTTTATAGCTAGAGCTTAATGCAAGCACTTGCCAAAGACGGTGTAATGGAATTCTCTTTACCGAGACTTCAGGAATTACACGGTTATCGTGAGTCGTTTGATAAAGATAGGAATCACGCAAACCTTGGAGGTTTTAACCAGCAATTGAGCATTGCCGCCTATATTGTCGCTTAGACCTCCAAGGTTTCGGTCAAACCTGTAAGCCCGAAAGATTGCTTGGGGCGATATAAGCGATTTCACTGCTTGTAGGTGAAACTGCCGTAGGTTCACATTAAAATACGACCCAGAGACAATTTCTGCGTCTGCTCACAGCCTTTTTCCATGCCCTCAAAGCGTCTGCTAGGATTCCAAGCGGTAAACGCGTCCTTGTTGGTCGGTTCGACAGATCCAGCGTTGGCTGCCGCTAGACAAAACCACTCGCCATCCTTTGATCAGCGCTTGAGTACATATTTCACTCGATCGAGCTAAGCCGAAGCAGCCATCCGTCCAAGTCTTTGGAACTGCTTCTACAACCTTTAGTTTTGCCGCCGGAATGCGAGTTTGTTTGCTTAGCGCTTGGCGCAGACGGTTAACAACGCTGGGAGGCACTTGAACGGTGGCAGCAGCATTGCTGCTTGCGATCACGCTCTGATTGCTGCTCAATATAACTCTGGGTGGCAGGCTTCGAGCCGCAGCGCTGAGCGGCAGTAACACCGTTGCGCCAAGGATCATACTTACCATCGCGATCGCCAAAAAGCGATTGAACCGCGTTTGTCTCTGTACCAACCTCGATCGCGGAGCAGCCCACTGTGGGTGTCGGTGTTTCATAAGACGATTAACACTGAGCGTTTGAGTTGAATGTGACAAACGTGAGAGACAAATCTAGAGAGCCTGTCCTACAAACGGAATTTGCCGCCACAGTTGGTTGAAGCTTGTGGGGTGAACGACGCGCCATATCGCTAAAACGGCGATCGCGACGATTGCCAGCGTCAGCAAATTATAAAAGATCTGCTCTGGTCGAATCGATCGCCGTGCCGGATAGTGTCCCTTGTTTTGAGCAGCCTGACTTGGCTTTGGTCGTGCTGGAGTTGCGATCGACGTTCTGTTCACGACTGGTGTAACGGCTCCTACCATTAAGCGCATGGCATGAAGTTGGTTGGCGACAACGGGCGGTTTGCGTGCTGAGCGGCTCCATTGCACCAGCACTGTCAGCGGCAACCCACACAGGTTAGGTGTATTGAGCAGCCGCAAGCGTTGAACCAAACCCTGATCATTTGCTGCTACCACCACCAGTCCTTCTGGGCGATTACGTGCCAAGCCATATGCCGCTTGAGCGGTTGCCAGTGAGAGTCTGGTTTTCTTGCTCAATGCATGCCCTTCAGTTGGTTTAAGTGCCGCGTGCTGAGCGATCGAAGTCGTGGCTTTCCACCCGCTCTCTGGAAAAAAGCGGACGAACTCTCGTGCTGTGCGCTCTTGAGCAGGTGCGATCGCATGGCTACACAATAGCTGTATTTCTTCCAGCACAGCCTTTGGAATAAAGCATTCTCCAAGCCGTGAAAATTCTTGCCAGTGCCGTATGCTACTAGCCATTACAGCGCTGAGGTCAAGCAGTATGAGAAAGGGAGGTAAAGCAGCCATAGCAGCGTTCAGGGAGCTAAATCGAGCGTTTGAGAAAATCTTGCAAAGCAGACGTGATTGAAGTATGAAGCTGCGTAACGTTCGTTTCTGAAAGATTGAGAAATGATCCGAGCGGTGTGAAGAAGCTTTACCGTATAGGTTTAGATTGCCCTGAGAGGTGAATTATGAGCAACATTTCTAGATATCGTTTAGTCTGCACCCTTTCGTTTGGTGACATTTATGGGCAGATTATTGTTTGGCTGATTGTAATTTTTCTCAGTTTGGCATCGGCTTTAGCCTTGATGGGAGCCAGTAAGCCAATCTACGCACTTGCTGTTGTTGGCTTAATTCTAGTACTAACTCTACCGTTCTTACTCTTTGCCTTCGTAACAACAATGTTAAATCACATTGAGCTGACCTCTGTTGACCCAGCTACGAGTAGTCGAAATGTTACCCCTACGTCAACGAATGCTTCTAGCCAGCGTCCGGTGCAGGCGGCAGGGTAAGGAAGTGAGGGGAGAGGTGTGAGGAGAGAGGTGTAGAAGGCAGTAGTCAAAATTGACTCAAAACTCAAAACTTCATCCCCTGCTCTCCCTGTCGCCCCCGCTCCTCTTGCCTTCTCCCCCCTCACTCCTCGCCTTTCTAAAGAAGTTCCTTGTCTTTTGGCACGGGACTTTTTATTTTGGCAGGATAGATGGAGCTAGTTCTTCGGGCGATCGCATATGTTTGAGCATGACGTGATTATTGTCGGTGGTGGTTTGGCGGGCGCGCGGGCGGCTCTGGAAATTATTCGCACTGATCCCACGCTAAATGTGGCAGTGGTGGCAAAGACGCATCCGATTCGATCGCACTCGGTCGCGGCTCAGGGTGGTATTGCTGCGTCGCTCAAAAATGTAGATTCTGCCGACAGTTGGGAGGCACACGCGTTCGATACGGTTAAAGGTGCCGATTACCTCGCCGATCAGGATGCTGTTGAACTGTTGACGCGAGAAGCGCCTGATGTGGTCATCGATCTGGAACACATGGGCGTGCTGTTTTCGCGCTTGCCAGATGGACGGATGGCTCAACGTGCCTTTGGTGGACACACCCACAACCGCACCTGTTACGCTGCCGACAAAACGGGGCATGCGATTCTACATGAACTGGTTTGCAATCTGCTGAGTCGCGGTGTCACCATTTATGACGAATGGTATGTGCTGCGGCTGATTTTGGAAGAGGGGCAGGCGAAGGGTGTGGTGATGTATCACATTGAGGATGGTCAGTTGGCGATCGTCCGTGCCAAAGCGGTCATGTTTGCCACAGGCGGCTATGGGCGAGTCTACAACACTACGTCCAACGACTATGCCTCGACGGGTGACGGACTTTCGATGACAGCGCTAGTGGGTTTACCACTGGAAGATATAGAGTTTGTGCAGTTCCACCCTACGGGGCTATATCCTGTCGGTGTGCTGATCTCTGAGGCAGTGCGGGGAGAAGGAGCGTATCTGATCAATAGCGACGGGCGGCGGTTCATGGAGGACTACGCGCCTAGCCGGATGGAATTAGCTCCTCGTGATATTACCTCCAGGGCGATCACGCGGGAAGTTCGCGCTGGACGCGGTGTGTATCCCGATGGCAGGGCAGGTGGACCGTGCGTGTATCTGGATTTGCGCCACATGGGACGAGAAAAGATCATGAGCCGTGTGCCCTTTTGCTGGGAAGAAGCGCATCGACTGGTGAATGTGGATGCCGTGACACAGCCAATGCCCATTCGACCGACGGTGCATTACTCGATGGGCGGTATTCCAGTAAACACGGATGGTCAGGTGCGTAGCAGTGCAGACGATTTGGTGGAGGGATTCTTTGCAGCGGGTGAAGCGGCGTGTGTGTCGGTGCACGGAGCAAATCGGTTAGGTAGTAATTCCCTGCTGGAATGCGTGGTGTATGGCAAACGGACGGGTGCCGCGATCGCCCACTACATCCAGAACCGTAAACTCCCTGATGTTGATGAAGCCCGCTATCTCAATGAAGCGCAAAGCCAAATTCAGGCGTTACTTGATCAGCCAGGACAGTATCGCATTGCAGAACTGCGTCAGGCGTATCAGGATTGCATGACCGAACATTGTGGTGTGTTTCGCACGGATGCAGTGATGCGTGAAGGTCTGACGCAGCTAAAAGCACTCCAGCAGCGCTATAGCGAGGTGCGGTTAGATGATAAAGGCAAGCTGTGGAATACGGAGATCACTGAAGCGCTGGAGCTACGCAATCTCATGATCGTGGGCGAGATGATCCTCACTGCTGCGTTGAACCGTCAGGAAAGCCGAGGATCTCATTCGCGGGAAGACTACCCCGATCGCGATGATACAAACTTCCTCAAGCACACGCTGACGTACTATTCTCCCGCTGGCATTGACATCAGCTATAAGCCTGTCGTCATCACACTGTTTCAACCGCAGGAGCGGAAATATTAGTGCTGGCTCAGTTAACGCACTACCCTTACGCTTCTGGGCGGCGTGTGGTGATGGGCAAACGGGGTGCCGTCGCTACCAGTCAACCACTGGCAGCACTGGCAGGGATGGAAATACTCTGGCAGGGCGGAAATGCGGTGGATGCGGCTGTAGCAACGGCGATCGCCCTTACCGTCCTCGAACCAACCTCCAACGGCATTGGTTCTGATGCCTTTGCCTTAGTCTGGGATGGCAAACTGCACGGTCTAAATGCCTCTGGTCGCAGTCCTACAGCCCTGACCACCGATCATTTTGCGGGGATGTATCGCGTCCCTGAGCAGGATTGGCTGAGTGTGACAGTGCCAGGAGCGGTTTCGGCGTGGCGATCGCTCTGGGAACGTTGGGGACGACTGCCGTTTGAGCAGTTGTTTGCACCTGCGATTCGCTATGCCGAAGAGGGCTATCCTGTCTCACCCGAAACCGCGCTGGCGTGGAGACAGGCAGAAAAAACCTACTTGCCGCTTCAGGGGGCGGAATTTCAGGCGTTTAAGCAGGTTTTCTTTCCTGGCGATCGTGCTCCTGCCGCGGGCGAAATCTGGCGCAGTCCCGCTCATGCTGAAACGCTACGGGCGATCGCGCAGAGCGGAGGCGACAGTTTTTACAACGGAGCTTTGGCAGAAAAAATCACTGCCTTTGCGGCTGCCACTGGAGGGTTACTGACTCAAGCGGATTTTGCTGCCCATCAAGCGGATTGGGTCGAGCCGATCGCCACAAACTACCGAGACGTTACCGTGTGGGAAATGCCTCCCAACGGTCAGGGCATTGCGGCACTCATGGCGCTGAATTTGCTAGAAGGCTTTGACCTCAGCCGCTATCCGCGTGAATCGCCAGAGGTCTATCACTGGCAGATCGAGGCAATGAAGCTGGCGTTTGCCGACGCGCATCGCCATGTTGCCGATGCCGATTCGATGACCTTGAAGCACCCAGAACTGTTGAGTAAGGAGTATGCGCGCGATCGTCGCCCACTCATCAGCGACACCGCGATTCCTCTCGCTGAACCAGGACTACCCAAAGGTGGCACAGTTTACCTCGCAACTTCTGACGGTGAGTTGATGGTGTCATTCATCCAGTCGAACTATATGGGCTTTGGCAGCGGCATTCTCGTTCCGGGGACGGGTATTGCACTGCATAATCGGGCAGTCGGCTTCACCCTAGAACCGGGACACCCAAATCAAATCGCGCCTAGCAAGCGACCGTTTCATACCATCATTCCTGGCTTTCTCACCCGTAAGGGGCAACCGCTGGGACCCTTTGGCGTGATGGGTGCTCACATGCAGCCCCAGGGTCACCTTCAGGTCGTGGTGAATCTAGTGGACTATGGTATGAACCCACAAACTGCACTGGATGCACCCCGCTGGCAGTTTGTACGCGATAATCTGGTGCTGCTGGAGCTGACAGTTTCGCCTGCGATCGCCACAGCCCTCGCCGATCGTGGTCATATCATCCAACCCGGCGGCTTTTTCGGTAGGGGACAACTGATTTTGAGTGCAAATGGCGTTTTGGTTGCCGCCTCAGAACCCAGAGCCGATGGGCTGGCACTGGCATGGTAGTTCCTCCAGTTGGGTGAGCCAGCTAGAGGAGGCACGATCGCCGACTGCAAACTACGCTACGAGTGGAAGAAAAACGTGCGATCGTTGCCGCTAGAGGTGTGAGATGCTAAACAAACTACTCCGAGCCGCTACTATCACTGCCTTGCTAGGCGTTCTCATGCACGAAAGTTCTGCTATCAGACCCTCTTACCTGCTGTCAAACCAGCAGCCGTTACCGCCAGCAACGCTGAAGTTGAAGTTGCTGTAACTGATGCCGTAACTAATAACAATGTTGATTTTGCACATCACGCCGCGATCGCACTGGCAAAAAGCCCAACAAACGGGCATCTATCGCGCTGACTCGCTTGAAACCGAAGGGTTTATGCACTGTTCTACCCCTACGCAAGTGGTGGCTACAGCGAATGCGTTTTTTCGTGGTCAAGCAGGTCTGGTGCTGCTGTGTATTGAGAGCGATCGTGTTCAGTCAGAAATTCGCTACGAGGCAGCGCATGGAGAGCAGTTTCCTCATGTTTACGGTGCGCTTAATCTGGATGCGGTGACGCAGACGATCGACTTTGAGCCGAATGCCGACGGCAGCTTTACCTTACCGCCAGCACTTCAAACCTAAGAATCCGAGCTTCTTCAAGAAACCCGCCTTCTTGTTCTATCTAAATGGGGGCAGAGGGACTTGAACCCTCACGACCTTGCAGTCAACGGATTTTCATTCTCCTACAGCTTTCGCTGCTGCCAACAAGCTATGCCTGCTGGTTTTGAGAATTGGACTCTCCCTTTACCCTCGACTACACGTTAGGGTAGCTCCCGTCGAGTCTCTGCACCTTCCGAGGGAAGAAGTGTTGAGTAGCGCTCCGCGCCGCTGCGCTAGAGAGTTTTGAGGTTTGAGTTAATGTTTAACCCAAGCGGCAAAACCGATCGACTCACACCATCACCTCGGCTTGGCTCAGGATTGCCCTGTTGAAGAAAAGGGTGTGGGGTGTGGGGTGTCGGGTATTGGCGTTAGACAGTTCCGATTGAACTCAAATCTTGAGCCTTTATCCTTTAGCCTACTGCTTCGCAGAAGCAAGCTACATCCTTTAGCCTTTAGCCTTCATCCTTCATACCTCAATTTAGGTTTCCCTGAGTTTGAGAGCCGTCACTTGATCGATTTCTCCATCAAGGCTCAGTTGTCTAAGTCCGTTGCGTCTACCATTCCGCCATGCCCCCATAGTTGGATCATCAATCCATTTGTTTATTGCACCATCAATTGAGGTATTTGTGCAACTTCCTGATAATTTTCTGCACGTTGGTTGCTGGCGATCGTACCCGTGCAACCAATCCTTGCCCACAAAACACGGCGCGGAGGACAGGCAAGCGGTAGAATATTGGCAATTCCATCCTTTGCCATTTCTATGGATATTACGGTTGCCCTTCTCTATCTAGCTCTCGCTGGTGCCTTTCTGCTGGTTGTCCCGGCTGCCCTCTACTTTTACTTAAACAAGCGCTGGTATGTCGCCAGTTCCTTTGAACGGGCATTTATGTACTTCCTGGTGTTCATGTTTTTTCCAGGCTTGCTCTTGCTGGCACCGTTTCTCAACTTCCGTCCGCAGCGCCGTCAAGTGGCTGGTTAAGTGGGAGGTGGTTGTAACTCGTCCCGTTTCTTACCCCTCCTTTTGGGGTTGCCTTGCGTTCTTAGCCATACACATAGATGCGACGGATTGATGCTATCGGGATTAGCTTTGGAGTCTTTGCGGCTGGCGGACTCGGCTATCTGCTTTTGCAAGGCACAGGTTTAGACAGCACCACAGCAGGCATCTGGACACAGGTGGCACTGGTGGGCGGCTTAATCGGTTGGGTCGCTACCTATGCTTTTCGCGCTGTCACGCAGACGATGACCTACAATCAGCAGCTCAAAGATTACGAAGAAGCGGTGCTGCAAAAACGCTTTGAGGAATTGTCACCGGAAGAGCTGGCAACATTGCAGGCAGAGATTGAGGCGGAGAAGGGGAAAGAGGGAGTAGGGAATGGGGAGTAGGGAGTCGGGAATGGTTCCTTCCTAAACTTCTGGAGAGTTCTCTGCATTTTGAATGCTAACCCTTCTGGCTTCTGAACTCCTGGCTGCTTGTCTTCTAACCACTAAAAACTAATCACTAAAAACTTCTAGAATGACTTCGATCGCCCAACGCTTTGAAACTCTGCGTGACCATGCCCGCTGTGCGCTGATTCCCTTTATTACGGCAGGTGACCCAGATTTAGAAACCACAGCGGAGGCGCTGCGGGTGCTCGATCGCAATGGTGCCGATTTCATTGAACTGGGGGTGCCCTATTCTGACCCGCTGGCGGATGGTCCGGTAATTCAGGCGGCGGCAACACGGGCATTACAGCGAGGCACACGGTTGGATGATGTGCTGGAGGTGGTGCGATCGGTCAGTCCAACTATCCAAGCGCCCCTGATTTTGTTCACGTACTACAACCCGATTTTGAGTCGCGGCGTTGAAACCTATTTGCAGCAGATTGAGGTGGCTGGAGTGCGTGGGCTAGTAGTACCCGATTTGCCGCTGGAAGAGGCGGAAACGTTGCTGAAGCCAGCAGTAGAGTATGGCATTGAGGTAACGCTGTTGATTGCGCCGACCAGTCCAAAGGAGCGCATTTTGGCGATCGCCGAGCGGTCTCAGGGGTTTATTTACCTGGTCAGCACAACAGGCGTAACGGGCGTAAGAACGCAGGTGCAATCACGGGTAAAGGACTTGCTACTGGAGTTACGCACGGTAACAGACAAGCCGATTGGGGTTGGCTTTGGCATTTCGCAGCCGGAGCACGCGCGTCAGGTGATGGAGTGGGGAGCAGATGCGGCGATCGTCGGTAGTGCGTTTGTCAAGCGCTTAGCTGATGGTACGCCCGCTCAAGGACTTCAGGCGATCGAGACCTTTTGCCAGAGCTTGAAAGCCGCGATCGCGCCTATCTAAGAGTTTTACAGAAATAACAGCATGGTCTGTAGCCGTCAGCGAAAAGCTGATAGTTGATAGCTGATAGCTGATAGCTGATAGCTGATCCAAAAGTGTGGAGTTATTTTTTAGCAAGCTCTAAGGGGCTAATGCAAGACGTTGCGGTGCGGCACCCATGCTGGACAAGGTATATGTCCGTCCGGGCATGGCTCGTTAGTCCCCTGTAGCTGTCTCCTGCGGCAGTTAATAAGCATGTAGCGTTTCCAAAGCATGAATCAGATTTCAATACGACTTTGGTACGAAAAGCGGCGTTTAACGGCGATCGCTAAGATTTTGCAGGAAATATTAAGTTTTTTAAACTTTTTGCGGGATTTATGTTTTTCTAAAGGATTATGGCGGGGTTCGGTACTATCACTTACGTGGTATGTGTTGCTGTTGGTAACGTGTTGGTCTAAATTGCCTGTCTCAGTATCGCTAAAAGCGTTGCCAGTAGTGAATTTTAGGCTTTTTTGTTGCTTTTGGGCAATCCTGCTGTAGATTTATTCAAAGGTTTGCATCTGCTGTTGGTTGACTTTCAGTACCGCATAAATACTGACTTGGGTTTTGGATGAGTGTGAGGAGTGAGTTTTTTGAAGAAACTGCCAGGACGGGGCTTTCTCCACGTCTTAGCAGCCGGGGTTTTGCTTGGAGGAGTCTTCTCTTCTGCTTTGCCCGTCGTTGCTGATGACGTTGTGATCACGAATACTGCTTCAGCGAGGTTCAAAGACAGACCAGGAGGTCCCGATCGGGCTGCTAACTCTAATCCGACGACTTTTACCGCGACAGCAAATCGATCGAGCTTAGAAATTGTCAAAACAGCCGATCGAGCGGCGGCTGAACCGGGTGATACGGTTGTGTATCGTCTGCAAATCAAGAATACGGGCGCAGCAACAGTCGCCCCGCTGCAAGTCACCGATACCTTGCCTTTGGGCTTGCAGTTTGTTAATACGTCGGTGCGCGGCTCATTGGCGACAGGTAGTAGTGCTACCCAGGTTGCCATTGCCACTCCAACGGTGAGCGGACGCACAGTCACGTTTGCGTATCCCAGCCTCGCGCCGCAGCAAACGCTGACGCTAGTCTATGCCGCCTTGCTTACGCCCGATGCGATACGGGGTACAGGCAGGAACCTGGCTGTAGCACTGGGGCAAACGGCAACTATTCCAGTCCAAAGCAATACTGCCAGTTACAGGCTACAAATTCGTCCTGGTATTCTGGCTGACTGCGGCACGGTCATTGGGCGGGTGTTTGTAGACAAAAATTTTGATGGCGAACAGCAGCCTGGAGAGGCAGGGGTTCCTAATGCGGTCATTTTTATGGATGATGGCAACCGCATTACCACCGATGTCAACGGGTTGTTCTCGCTGTCCTACGTCATTTCGGGTACTCGTACTGGCACGCTGGATTTGACCAGCCTGCCCGGTTATACGATCGCTCCAAACTTATACCGCATTGAGGCAAACAGCCCCTCGCGCTTAGTCCGTTTGGCTCCGGGTAGCACCGTGCGGATGAATTTTGCCGTGACACCTAGCTTTAACGAACGGGGGCAACGGTAATGCGACATGTATCGATTAGTCTGGCATTGATGTCTTCCCTGTTGGGTGCGTTTGCCGCGATCGTGCCAGCTCACACCCGCGAGCTACCCTCTTTACCTGTATCGTTGCCCGTCAAGCAGGTGACAGACGTAAAAGCGAAGTCACCTGAAGCGGGTCAGCCAGCCTCTGCCGAAACATCCAAGCAGAGTCAGGTAATTGCCCAAACGCCCTCGCCTGTTGCACCCGCACCGACTCCAGTTGCGCCTGATGTCCGCATTCTGGCACCACAGGCAGCTACTACAGGTGAGCGATCGACCAGCTTGATTGTGCAGTATCCAGCGGCGACGAAAGTGCAGGTTACGGTAAACAAAAAACCGCTTGATCCTGCTGTTCAAACTCAGATTCAACCGTCTGCAACCGAGAATACGGTCACTCAGGTTTGGTACGACATTCCACTGCAATCGGGTGAGAATACGCTGACCGTGCAGCCAGAGAGCGGTACACCAGTGACTGTGACTGTGACGGTGAAGGAAACGGCTGCCCGTTTGGAGTTTTTGCCCACTACCGACCCGCGTGTTCCGGCTGATGGACGATCGTCCGTCACGATGGAAGGGCAGGTCATCGATGAGCAAGGACAGGCGATTGCGGAGGATGCGATCGTTACACTGACCGCCAGCGCAGGCAAGTTTGTGGGGGCTGACCAGGATGCCGAGCGTCCCGGTTTTCAAGTATTAGCCAGGGGCGGCAAATTTACTGCGCGGCTTCAGTCCAACCTGGCACCGCAAAAGGTTCGCATTCGTGCTGCTGTCGATTTGCGCGAGGCAAAGCCAGCCCAACCGAGTGACCCAAACCGACCGTTGCCGCCCATTCAAAAAGCGAACGATGGGCGATCGCGCTCTGAGCCTGTCCTCAGTCCTGCGCCCTTAGCACCGTTGGCAGGCATTTCGCCCCAACTTTCAGAGCTAGAAGCATATACGCAGGTCGAGTTCATTACCAATTTGCGCCCATTCATTGTGTCCGGGTCAGTCAACCTACGACTAGGGGCACCTGGAACTGATTATTACGGCAGTTTCCGAGATTTTCTCAGCCTCGATCGCATCAATGACGGCTCACCCCGCTTTGACTTTGGCGCTGCTGCCTTTGCCACAGGGCGCATTGGCGAATGGCTGTTTACAGGCGCGTTCAACAGCCAGCGTCCGCTGAACCAAACGTGCGACAACACCACCAACTTATTTCGGAATACGCAGGCATGCGATCAGGTCTATCCCGTCTACGGCGACAGCTCCACGACCGATTATCTGACCCCCTCCATTGACAGCGTTTATCTAAAGCTGGAGCGCACGTCTAAGGTGCCCGGTGCTGGCTCAGACTTCTTCATGTGGGGCGATTACAGCACACCAGAACTGGCAACCGCGTCGCAATATTACACGGCAACCAACCGCCAACTGCACGGCTTCAAGGCAAATTACAATCTGGGCAACTTCCAGGTAACGGGCTTCTACGCCAACAATCTGGAAGGCTTTCAGCGCGACACGATCGCCCCCAACGGCACCAGCGGCTACTACTTCCTGTCGCGGCGCTTGGTGAAGGCGGGCAGCGAACTGGTCTACCTGGAAACAGAGGAAATCGGTCGCCCCGGTACGCTGGTCGATCGCAAGCAGCTTTTCCAGGGGCAGGACTACGAATTTAATTATGACAGCGGGTCACTACTGTTCCGCCGCCCTGTACAGACGACTGAATTTGACCTGTTTGGGCGCACGCTGGTCCGTCGCATCGTTGTCACCTATCAGTATGAAGGCACTAGCAAAGACACTAGCCTTTATGCCGGACGAGTGCAGTACAACTTTGCCCGCACACCAGGGTTGGAAAGCTGGGCAGCCGCGAGCTACCTGAATGAAGGACAAGGTGGCAGAACGTTTGCCTTGTTTGGTCTGGATGCGCTGATTCCCTTGGGCAGAGATGCCAAGCTGCTTGCAGAATACGCCCGATCAACCAACGATTCCATTTTTCGTGGCACCATCCGAGGCAGTGCCTACCGCATCGAACTCAACGGCAAACTGACACCGGGCGTTCTGGCGCGGGCATACTACCGATCGGTAGACGAGAACTTCTCCAACGATGCCACGTTCAGTTTCGCACCAGGACAGACCAACTACGGTGCTGAAGTGTCCGCAAAGGTGACACCGTCTACCAGCCTGTTGTTCCAGGTCGATCGAGAAATCAACTTTGGCATTGCCTCAGCAGTGCGCGGTATTACCTCCGTTGCCTCAGCGGGTTTGACCGACCTGTTCAACCCAACGCGCGACCCCATTCCGGGAACGCGAGTGGACAACAGTCTCACCACCATTCGGTTGGGCGTGTTGCAAAAGCTGGGTACGGCAGAAATCGGGTTTGATTTTGTGAATCGCACCCGCGAGGATCGCATCGATCCAGGTTTGCTGGATCAGGGCAGCAGTCAGTTGATTTCCCGCTTGAACGTGCCGCTGGCAAGAACACTCGTGTTCCGCGCCCAGAACGAGACCAATATCGCCACGCCCGATCCGCTTTACCCCAATCGCACTACGCTGGCACTCGATTGGGCAGTTATGCAGGGCGTAACGCTGCGGCTGGCACAGCAGTTTCGAGATGAAACCAGCATCTATCGCACGAACTCCATTACCAGCCTGGACACGATCGTCGATCAGCGTCTGACAGAAAATACGTCCTTCACCGGACGCTACTCCATCCTGACTGGGGGGAATGGGCTGACGAATCAAGGCGCGATCGGTCTCAACCACCGGATCAAAATCGCGCCTGGTCTACGCGCGAACATCGGCTACGAGCGCATCTTCGGCGATATTTTTGCCTACACCGCCGCAGGGCAGCAGTTTGCACAGCCCGTTGCCGTAGGGCAAAGCGCTGCCTCGCTGGGCATCACGGGCGGCGACAGCTACAGCGTGGGGCTAGAGTACGTCGACAACCCCAACTTCAAAGCGACCGGACGCTACGAGTACCGTACCTCCAAGGCTGGCAACAACACTGTCATCTCAGCCGGAGCCGCTGGTAAGCTGTCACCTGCATTTACAGTACTGGCGCGCTACGACCAGGGCAACTTTGCTAACCAACTGTTGACGGGTTCTGGGTTGGGCGACACGATTAACTTCAAAGCAGGTCTGGCATACCGCGACCCTAACAGCGATAAGTTCAACGCCCTCCTGCGCTACGAATATCGTCAGAATCCTTCCTACATTCCCGATACGCTTCTGTTCAACAGCGGCACGGGTTCCACAGTGAACCTGTTCGCAGTGGAGGCAATCTATGCGCCTAATTACCGCTGGGAGTTTTACGGTAAGTTTGCCCTGCGAAATACCAAGTCCTACCTGGCAAGAGATTTGTTGGGCACTAATTCTATTACTTTGGCACAGGCTCGCACCAGCTATCGGCTGGGCTATCGCTGGGACATAGCGGGCGAAGTGCGCTGGATTGGTCAACCCGACAGCGGCTATCAGGAGGTTGGTTTTGTAGCCGAGGTCGGCTACTATGTCACGCCCAATTTACGCGTGGCAGCAGGCTATAGCTTTGGCGATGCTCAGGACCGAGACTTTGGCGATCGCGATCGGGGCGGTTTCTTCGTCGGTCTCAGCCTGAAGCTTGACCAACTCTCTGATGTCTTTGGCTTCAAACGCAACATTGCACCGCCACAGCAGCAGGAGTCGGTCATTAAACCTGTGGCAGACGCTTCTGTGACTCCACAAGTAACGCCTGATGGAGGACAAGGGAAATGAGCAAACAGCATCAGGATGGTATGAAGCAGAAGGCAGAGGGCAGAAGGCAGGAAGCAGAAGGCAGAGGGCAGAGGGCAGAGGGCAGAAGGCAGTATCAAATGTCGCTTTTGCTGGGGCTTCTGAGCGTTTTTGTCAGTGATATAGGGTTGACGCAAACGCCGGATGTGTCCGCTGCGTCGTCTTTGCGGGTGACGGTGAATAGTAATCAGGATGGAGCGATCCAGGCGGATGAGGTGCTGACGCTGCGGGAGGCGATCGCGATCGTCAACGGCACGTTACCACTGGACAAACTATCGCCTACCGAGCGATCGCAGGTGGAACCACAAGCGTTTGACGCATCAACTCAGATTGCGTTTAGCTTGCCGGAAGGACAAACCACGATTCGTCTGGTAGACGTGCTGCCTGCGTTACAGCGTCCTGGCTTGCTGATCGACGGTACTACGCAACCGGGCTATCAGGCGAACCAATCTGCCATTAATGAATTGCCGATGCCTGTGCCAGTAGTGGCGATCGCGCCTGCCGAGGGCAAAGAAGTGTTTCGTGGGTTCACCGTTGCGGCTAATGCCATCACCATTCGTGGGCTGAGTCTCTATGGCTTCACCTCCACTCACCGCGAAACTGCCAGCACACCTCCTGCGGATATTTTCATCACTCATCAACTGCCACCCCCCGATATCAGCAAACGTCCTACACCTGCCAACTTTGCGCCGTACTACAAAAACGACGTGCCAGTGCAGAATGTAGTGATTGAGAATAATTGGTTGGGGATAGCACCGTCGGATCAGCAGTCAGCAGTTAGCGGTCAGCAGTCAGCTTCAACTCAAAACTCATCTAGATCTCAAGATTCTCCCCGCTCTGCGTTTGGGGTGTCTGTGTTCGATGCCACTGGCACCGTCATTCGTCGCAACTGGATTGCTGATCACGATGGGAGTGCCATCATTACCTCAGTGAAAGCAGAGAATTTACAGGTCAGCGAGAACGTGATTACGGGCAACGGTGTGGCAGGGATGCCAGATGCTATTCGGCTGGAAGGTGCTGTCAACCAGTCGCAAATTACAGGTAATCTCATCTGCGGCAACGATGGCAGCGGTGTCTACCTGTTTAAGCCCAATGGTGCTGTGCAGATTAAAGACAACCAGATTATCTACAACGGCAGGCGGCTCCGACGAGCAGCGGTTTATCTGATGGGCAGTAACCATCAAGTAACGGGCAATCAAATTGGTTATCAAGCAGGACCGGGTGTCGTGGTGGCAGCCTATCCCACCAGCCAACAGAACCAGATTGAGGCGAACCGCTTCTCTAATCTGGAGGGATTGAGCATTGATCTGGTCACGCGGCAAGGAACAGGCGCGTTTGGGTATGCCGATCCGGTCGTGGAAGCAGGGACGGATGTGTATGACTATCAGCGGGGTGATGGTGTCAATCCGCAGCGTGACACGCCGAACCGTCGTAAGGAAACGGGTAACGATGCCATTAACGCACCTCGGTTTGCCAGCAAAGAGTTTTTTGCCCTCAAGTCTGAAACCGACAAACCATCGGTACAGATCTTGGGGAAAGCTGATCCAGGTTCCAAGATTGCGATTTATCAGGTCACGGGCAAGGATGATGGTTTCGGTCCGTTGAGTGAACCGATCGCCACTACAGAAACTGACGCAAAGGGCAACTTCAGTACGACGATCGCAGCCTCTCCGGGTGAGTCGATCAGCGCGATCGCCACTGACCCGCGCTACGGTACCTCCGAACCCGCTCGTATAGCAGTCGTTCGATCACTCGATCCATCTGCCCCCCCAGCCTCCTCTGCTTCCCCCGCTCCCCAGCCTCCCACTGCCCCGCCTCGTTGCACCACTCCGGTTGCTCAACAGCCACCAGCAACAGAACCGCCACCCAAAATCGTGCGTCTGACGGTGCCTAGAAACATCCACTTCGCGCTCGACAAATTCAACATCAGTCCAGCGACCGCTAGAGTGCTCGATCGCATCGCGCAGGTGCTCGTCGAGAATCCTTATATTCTCGTGACGCTTGAAGGACACACCGATCCTCGTGCCAGCGATGCGTACAACCTGAAACTGGGCGAAAATCGGGCGATCGCGGCGCGCAACTATCTACTACGACGAGGCATTACGCCAGAACGTATGACTATTCGATCGTTGGGTGAGCGCAAGCCCCTTTCTCCGGGTAGGACACGACTCGATTATGCGCGCGATCGACGCGTCGAACTAATCTATCGCGATGCCAGAGACATCGAAGTGATCATTCAGGAACAAGATTTGCAGATTGAACCATGAAGCCGATCGCCTCATGCTAACCCCCCTTTGAGTATTTTCCCTGTGTGAGGATTGATGAACCGTCCCCTTAAAAAAATTCTTACCCTCTCGTCTTTGAGCCTGCTCCTCGGCTCCCAGACGTTGCTACCACCCCTGCCTGCACAGGCACAAATTTTTGACGGCTTTACTGGGTGTCCTGCTGGTACACGAGAAGGCGCAATTAACCTTGTCACCAACGGCAGCTTTGCTACCTCTCCTGGAGTCGTGAATGCGCCGTTGCCAAATGGCAACCCTGCCGGGTTTTTAAGTGATTTGCCTTACAGGGCTGATGGTGCTTACCCAGATGATAATCCGGCTCCGCCAACTCCACTGGGCGGTCTTGCTATTCAGACCGGTTCAATTAACTTTCTAAATGGCATCGTGCTAGGGCAACCGTTCCCTGGAGATGCTGCCAATGGAGTTGCTCCTTCAAACACTTACCTCTATTCCAACCCGAACGCCAGCGCTAATACGCCACTGGTGGCAGGTTCAGCATTCCCCAATCCAATCATTTGGCGGCAGATCCTGCCTGGGTTACGTCCCAATGCGAGCTATAACTTTACGGCTTACTTCTTCAATCTCCTGAATCCCGCTGACCCCAACAACGCGAACGCGATCGATCCCATCATTCAGTTTCTTGCTGGACCTCCGGGTGGTGCCAATACTGCGTTTGTTCCAACGCTTCAGGGAACGACTGTAGGGCGAACGCAGACATGGACTCGGGTGCAGGGTTTGTTTCGCACCACAAATCAAACGTCCCTGGAATTACGGATTGTTGACCAGGCAAATTCAGTCAATGGAGATGATTTTGGACTGACAGCAGTAGGCTTCAGGGAATGCATTCCCATTTTGGGCGTTGCCAAGCAGGCGGGTACACCAGTGCAAAATGCTGATGGCACTTACACCATTCCTTACACCCTGCGTGTGCGTAACTTTGCCCCTGCAAATAGCACTCAATTTGACCTCTTAAACCTGCAGCTAACTGACAATCTGGCGCAGGCGTTTGCCTCTGCCACGCTCAATTCGGTTAGTGGCATTCAAAGCCCAACGTTGACTGTCAACGCGGGCTTCAACGGCGGCACAAACCAAAATCTGTTGCAGGGAACCGATACCTTGCCCTCTGGAACCACTGCCACCATTACGTTTAACGTCAATATTACGCCGGGAACGGGAGCCAATGGCTTCGGACCTTTCAACAACACAACGACTGCTACCGCAACGAGTCAGGGAGGATCGCCCGTCAGCGATCAATCGAACGATGGTGCGAATGCTGACTCTGACAACGATGGCAATCCTGCCAATAATAATGTACCGACGACTGTTTCTCTAAGCCCCTCAGGTGGCGGTGGTTCTGGAGCATTCCGTTTGGTCAAGCGCATTACCAACGTCATTCGTAATGGGACGCAGCTAAGTGGGGTCAATTTTGGTGCCTTTGTGGATGGCGCGGGCGATGATGATAATGCGCCTGGATTTACTCAACTTCAGCCCGGAAACGCACCGATCGGTCAAATCAACCTTGATCCCACGACGGTCAAACTTCAGAGTGGCGATGATGTGGAGTATTCGGTCTACTACCTCTCGGATGGCACGGGAACCGCGATCGATGTCAGCATCTGTGATCCCATCCCATCAGGCACTTCGCTTACAGCAAATACGACGCAGATCCGGCGTAATAATGGCGCGATCGCCACTAGCGGTACCGTGTTTGCTCCACTTGCGCCTCTGCCAGCAGGAAACACCTGCCCTGATGCCACCAATCAAAATGGTACGGTGATCTTTGATCTGGGTGATGTTCCAAACACTGCAGGCAGTAACTTTGGGTTAGTACGCTTCCGAGTCAGAGTCAATTAATAGTTTTTGGTTTTTGGCTGTTAGTAGTTAGTGTTTGATAATTAATCACTCCCTACCTAGACCAGTGCCTCAAAGTGAGCGTCTAAAAACTAATAACCAAAAACTAACAACGTCTGAGCGTGTACCGTTACTTGCTGTTTCACAAACCCTATGATGTGCTGTGTCAATTTACTGATGACGGCTCCAATGGGGTACGACGCACACTCAAAGATTACATTCCAATTTCAGGCGTTTATCCCGTTGGGCGGCTCGATCGCGATAGCGAAGGGCTGCTGCTACTGACGAATCACGGCTCTCTGCAACATCGTCTCAGCGATCCCAAGTTTCAGCATCCGCGCACGTATTGGGTACAGGTCGAACGGACACCTGATGCGGTCGCGCTTAAACAACTACGGCAAGGCGTGATGATTCAGGGCACTCAAACACGTCCCGCGATCGTGACATTATTGACAGAAGCACCGACTCTACCACCGCGTGATCCACCGATCCGCTTTCGCAAAACCGTACCAACTGCTTGGCTAGAACTAACGCTCACCGAGGGGCGCAATCGACAGGTGCGGCGTATGACGGCAGCCGTAAACTTTCCCACACTGCGACTGGTGCGCGTGGCGATCGCCCATCTTCAGCTCACCGGACTTGTTCCTGGGCAATGGCGCGATCTAACGCTCGCAGAACTCCACCCGTTGCAGGATCTTTGTCGGTAGAATAGAAACCTATGGAACGCGAAGTCATCACCCTCCTGTCCCCACGGGAAATCGACAAAATGCGTCAGGCGGGACACCTGGCAGCGAAATTGTTGCACCATCTTTCTGCCCTGGTGCAACCCGGTGTGAGCACCCTCGCACTCAACGACGAAGCCGAACGTTGGACTCAAGCACATGGGGCAAAAAGTGCGCCACTGGGCTACAAAGGCTTTCCAAAGTCCATTTGTACCAGCGTGAATGAAGTTGTTTGTCACGGCATCCCCAACGCTAAGCAAATCTTGAAAGACGGCGACATCATCAATATCGATGTGACAGTGATTTTGGATGGTTATCACGGCGATACCTCCAAAATGTTTTTTGTCGGAGAACCATCGCCGATCGCCCGCAAACTGATTGAAGTCACTGACGAATGCCGTCGTCGGGGCATTGCCGCTGTCAAACCCGGTGCCAAGATTGGCGATATTGGTGCTGCCATTCAGGCATATGCTGAAGGGCAAGGCTTTTCCGTTGTGCAAGATTTTGTGGGGCACGGCATTAGCAAAGTCTTTCATACTGCGCCTCAAATCCCTCACTATGGCAAAGCGGGTACAGGCAAAAAGCTGCGATCGGGCATGGTGTTTACCATCGAACCGATGATTAACGAAGGTACCTGGGAAGTCAAAGTCCTCGCTGACAAATGGACGGCTGTAACGCTCGATCGCAAGCTCTCTGCCCAGTGTGAACACACGATCGCCGTCACTGAAACTGGCGTAGAAATTCTCACACCTTACCCAGGGGAAGACATTTCCTAGGGCGCGTCATCAATTAGCTCCAAAAACTTGCGGTATCAGCATGATCGCGCCCGCCCCAACACACCAGGCTAGGGGCTGGACCCCTTGCTGCAAGTCATGTGTAGTTGTAATTGATGACAGCCCCTAGAACGGATGCTACCTAACCGTCCGACAAGGCGAGATCTCCAACTGCCTTCCTCCTATGCAATTGCCTAAGGAATAAGAATTCAATCACATTGAGTTTTGTAGGATGTGTATAGCCTACTCTTCGAGAAGCAAGCTACGGCATGGCTTCACTAAAGGCGCTAGCCGTAACGCATCAAAGCCCCGAAAGCGATGCGTTACGCTGCGCTGACGGCATCCTACGCAGAATTACGGGTCATTTAATCCACGATCCTAAGGTCTCAGATGACTCACATTTTGGCGAAGGGTCGCGCGATCGCCAACGATTTGTGGCAGATGTCCGTTCAGCGGAATCAGTCCCAGTCCCTTCAGGTCGGCTTCTACCATTAGAAAGACGAGCTGCTCGAAGGTAACGGATGGCTGCCAACCCAGTGTTTCACGGGCTTTGGTGGCATCCCCGATTAAAAGTTCGACTTCGGCAGGGCGCAGGTAGCGATCGTCAAACTCGACATAGTCCTGCCAGTTCAGATTGACATACCCAAAGGCGATGGCGAGAAACTCATGAATTGCGTGAGCTTCACCAGTCGCCACCACGTAATCATCGGGTTTATCCTGTTGCAACATCAGCCACATCGCTTTGACGTAATCTTTGGCATATCCCCAATCGCGCTTGGTATCAAGGTTGCCCAGGTAGAGCTTTTTCTGCTGTCCGGCAATAATGCGAGCGATCGCGCGGGTAATTTTGCGGGTCACAAACGTTTCGCCACGACGGGGTGACTCATGGTTAAACAAGATTCCATTTGCCGCAAATAAACCGTAAGACTCCCGGTAGTTGATTGACTGCCAGTGAGCATATACCTTCGCGCAGGCGTAAGGGCTACGAGGATAAAAGGGCGTTGTTTCCCGCTGCGGAATTTCCTGCACTTTGCCATACATTTCAGACGAACCCGCCTGGTAGAAGCGTACCTGGATGCCTGTGCGGTGCTGATAGTCCCGCATGGCTTCCAGCAGGCGCAGCGTACCCATACCGACTGTATCAACCGTGTATTCTGGCGAGTCGAAGCTAACGCGGACGTGAGATTGAGCACCAAGATTATAAATTTCGGTCGGCTTGACGGCTTCAAGAATGCGTCGCAGCGTGGTGCCGTCCGTCAGATCGCCATAGTGCAGAAACAGTCGTGCTGTTTGGTCATGCGGATCTTCATAGATATGATCGATGCGATCGGTGTTAAACGTAGACGTGCGCCGGATAATACCGTGGACTTCATAGTCTTTTTCTAATAAAAGTTCGCTTAAATAAGAGCCATCTTGACCCGTAATGCCAGTGATGAGTGCCCGTTTGCGTTGCGTCATAGTAAAAGCGCCTGGATGGAACGTGATCAAACAGCGGGGTCTGTAGGTTCAAGCTGCCCTACCAAGTCTCGGCGTTGCTGAATGCAAGTATGATTTCCCACCCTGCGGGAAGCGAGCTACATCCCCAGCCCTTCTCTTCAAGGAGAAGGGAGCTAGAATCCAGTCCCCTCGACCGTCGGGAGAGGGCTAGGGTGAGGGCAGCTTTGACCATTCATACCTCTGTTCAGCAACGCCCAAGTCTCTTCTTAACCTACGGTGCTTTGTCGCTGTCTTCCTCACGTTCTCGCAACTGACGCGCTGCTAACCTTACAATAAGTGAAATAGCAAGCGTCCAGAACAAAGGATCGTGGTCAACGATGGATATTGTGGAGTTTTTCCAACGCAGTAGTGGCAAATGGTTTTCGCAGCGCTCCAGCCACCATTCGGCTGTGCAGCAAGGCAAAGGGGGACAGTCAGAGCTTCAGATTGAGCTGTTACCCAAAACCGATTCAGCGGTGATCAAGCTGTGCGAACAAGCCAACCTTGATCCAACTCTGGCGCTTTGCGGTGCGCGGATTATGTGGGACGGTACGATCGAGGGGGACAACAAAAAGCAGAAAGGAAGCACTGTACTGGTACCGATCGCCGATCCCGATCGCCCTAATGAAGGTCAATTACTACGCGAGATGGGCGCTGGCGAGATGCCTATAGCGGGACGCTACAGCATGGGTAGTGATGAAGCTCTGACGCTCATTGCCGAAGCTGAAACGATGTACTCAGAAGAGCGTCTGTGGTTTGCCAATCCAAACTTACGGTTTCGCACCAGCATCGTAAAGCAGTCTGGTGGTTTTAGCACAGCATCGTTCTGCTCTGAGATTCGGAAGGGCGTGACTAGTCCACCAGCGGCGACTCAAGCCGTTGCTGAAAAAAAGGCATAGAACTGGGACTACGAAAAGCGGTCAGCGGTCAGCGGTCAGCGGTCAGCGGTCAGCGGTCAGCGGTCAGCGGTCAGCAGTCAGCGGTCAGCGGTCAGCAGTCAGCTCATGATTTAAAGCTGATAGCTGATGGCTGATAGCTAATAGCTGATAGCTGCTTTGAAAGTGTGCAGTTATTTTTTAACAAGCTCTTAGCTTTAAGCGGCGATCGCTTGGCTCAAACCAAGCGAGAAACTTGCCCTCTGATTCAGAAACGCTCTGTACTGTCTGCACGCTAACCGCTGAAGCAGCTAGGGAATGAGAATTAAATAACATTGGCTTTTGTAGGATGTGTTAAGCGTTAGCCGTAACGCATTACAAGTCTTGGAGTCGATGCGTTACGCTGCGTTAACGCATCCTACGCAAGTATGCGGTTTTATTCAATCCACGATCCTAGGTGCCTGGAGGAGACGTTTCTTCTTCTGAATCTTTTTCTGGTTGGACAACGGCTTTGAGCTTGCTGTGAAAATCTGATGGTTGCTCAGGGGTAAACTGGTGAATGGGCTGCTTACTGGCGGCTTCTGTAAGCCAAATTGGTTGGTAGCGCGCTGTCAGATGTAGCTGTAGTTTTGGCTTGAGCGTGTGAGCCATCAGCCCAAAGCCTGGAGGCGCTATTTTAGCATCCACTGCTTGATGATCAAGCTGCTGCAAAATTCTGGCGATCGACTCCGTTTGAGCAGTTGGCGCTTCCACCTCGCTAGCAGGTAAAGCTACAGGGGGAGCCTCATCGGTTAACGGCTCGATTTCCGTAAGTTGCTCTGGCTCAGACGGTTCTGCTGTAAGCGCGATCGGCTCCGGCATCGCTTCGTCGATCGCCTCAGGTGTGGCATCAGCGTCAGGCAGTATGGCTGGGTTGGCGTTGCTCTGAACAGACGCTTCGCTGTGCGGCTCGGTCAATGGCTTGGACGGCTCGTCCGATCGCAGCGTGTAGGAGTATTGCATAGAGGACTGCTGCTCTGTTTGAGCGTGTTTTTGGGCATCCGCCAAAGCAGCCAGTTCTTTGCTGTGAAGCGTTCGTAGCGCCAGCATTACGTCTGCTTCTGGTAAAACAGGCTCCTCAAAGCTAGGAAGCTGTAACGCCACCGTGTGGTAAGGAAGCTTAGTCTCTAACGTTGCCGCCTGCGATGCAATGCCGCTTCGAGGAGCAGGGGATAGTGGCAACAGGCTTGCGGGCAAATGGTCACAAACCAAACGCTCAAACTCATGATTGAAGTGATAGAGCGGCTGACTGCGTCGTTGCCACAGTGCTAAAATTTGCTCAACCGAAATCGCTTTGTAACGACCTTGATAGAGCGCTTCAATAATTGCCAGCCGTAGCCAAGCTGCTGGATATTGCTCCTGCCAGGCTAACAGTAATTGTGCGATCGCGTAGCCACCCAAATCAAACCCATAGTGATGCAGCAAACTAACTGCATCAGCAGCGCTGTCGTTCGATCGTTCGGTAGAATGGTTGACCAGCTCAGTCATGTACCCTCACTGTGGCAGCCAGGCGCTTGAGGGGTAAGACAAACGCCACTTATCCCAAGTGTATATTTTGACTCACATAAGCGGTAGCGATCGTGAAAGCCATACATAAATCCAGCTATCAGCTATCAGCTATCAGCTATCAGCTATCAGCTATCAGCTACAGCGATCCGGTTTGATCGGTGAAAGTTGCCATGAATTCGCTATCAGCTTCAGGTTTCAAAGCTGACCGCTGACCGCTGACGGCTGATCGCTGACCGCTGACCGCTGACCGTCAACCGCTATAATCCATCTACTCATCGCGCCGCAAAATCACACCACCTTCTACAGGCGTGATGTCAGAGTTTTCAAACGTATCGGTGCCACCTGTCCAGTTAAAGTCACTGATGCGTAGACCGATCGCACCAATCGAGAGTACGGGATTGTAGCGTAAGACGATCGCGTAGGTGCGACGGCTATATTCCAAAATGTAATCCGTGCTGAACTGATTGCTTGAATCTAAGTTGATTGAGGTCTGGAAGCCAATCCGAAAGGGACCATAGAGTTGTTGGGTGATGCCAAGGCTCAGCACGCGGGTATCAACGGTGCGATCGAAGAGAAAGGGTGATTGTCCACCGCCAATATACTGGGTATAGCTGATGTTAAAGGCAGTGTAGTCAAAGAACTTGCGGGAAAAATGCCCAAACTGCCCACCGAGACCAACGCTGGCAATCAGATTGTTCTGCGTATCGCCACTCGTATAAGCACTGGTCACCCCTCGCAGGGACACTCCCAGACTGACATACGGTACCAGCGGTATTGGACTATAGCGCAACCCTTCCTCTGGTGTTGGCGGCAGCGCTGTTCCTCGCCAGAGCGTGAAGCCTCGCGATAGCTGCACCGTCGCTTCAAATCGACCCAGACTGATCCGGTTGTTGGTGCGGTTGGCGCTCAAGAGGTCGAGGCGATCGGTATCAGCGTTAACGTATTGAAAGCCCGTTTGATACGTTAGTTCGATGCCAGATTTACCCAGCAAGATTCTGGGCGAAAGTAGCACGGCTCCTAAACTGCTTTGTACCGTTTGGAAGCCTAATGAGCCATTGAACAGGCGATCGCGGTAGCTGTATTCCAACGCCAGAGTATGGGTGCCCACCAGTTGTCGTGCCCTCAGGCTGGCTCGCACGTTGTTTTCAAGGTCGCTGAAATCCAGACTCGTAAACGACACCTTACCGCGAACGTCCGTCAGCGGACCTGGAGTAACATTCAACGCCGCTTGGAAGCCAAAATTCTCGGCTTTGAAAGGGTTGCCACCATTCGTAATGGCACGCTGCAAGAAAATTTGGGGTGTGAGCGTAAACCGCACCGTATTGGAAGACAACACATTAAACGTGCGTCCTACAAATAAGCCGCCCCGATCTTCATCGTCGTAGCCAAACTCGAAGAGTGCTGGCGATCGCTGCCGACGATCGAGCGCAAACACTGGCAGGAAAAACGGCAGCGTGAAGCGCTGGTCAAACACGAGGCGAGGACGCTTTGTTCGCACTTCGTCTCGTAGCGGCGAAACGCGAGTGAGAGTGGCTTCCTCAGATTTCAAGACCAGTTCGGGTGGCGAAAACGGGTCATTTGTAATTTGGATGTTTTTGGCAACCCAGCCATCAGGCGTAAAGTCAATCCGATCAGCCTCAAAGCGCAGCCGCCGGACTTGTCCACCCCGGGGCACGCCACCAGGAACTCGGCTAATATCCCTACCAAAGCCCAGCCCAACTCCGAGGCTGCCAGGACTATTGACATTCTGCGTTGGCTGAGCAGCCGTGATGCGATCGCTCACAGGACGGGCGATCGTCACACCTTCATTGCGGGTTCCCACCCCCAGATCGGTACTCGCATCGGCAAGAGAAATTTCGCCCCTGGCATTCAGCAGTGTGCCAACCCCCTGCACAAAGCTATATTCCAACCGCTGCCCGCGCAAGACCTGGGTGCCCCGCGTGAGCGCCACATTACCCTCAGCGACCGCCAGCCGATTGTCCAGATTGACCTGTACGCGATCGGCATCCAGCAACGCACCCTGAAACCGCATCAAAACTTTACCTTCTGCGGTAAAAATCTTGCGCTGCTCATCATATTCCTGACGGTCTGCGGTTAGCTCAATCACTGACCCAACGCCCGGAGTTGTCCCGTTGGTCGGTGCAGTCGGTTGTGGAGGCTGCGTGGGAACGGTCTGGGCTGGTGCTTGAGTCGGTGGTGCTTGAGTCGGTGGTGCTTCTGGTTGAACAGGTGCCTGGTTAGGCGGTGGTAGCGGAACCGGATTGCCTGCGGGTTGATCTAACGTTGGAATCGGCAAAAGCAAGGGTGTTTGGTCAGACGCTTGAGCGTGAATCGACAGACCTGGCTTGCCAGGAGCACCCGCTTCTTCCTGAGCCAGTGTTTCTTGGGCAAACTCGTCGAGCACGATCGCATCGCTCAACCCTGACATGAGAGCCGCCTCGCGCGTCATCGGGGCTGAGTAGGTGGTACCGGAAAACGAATACACCACTGACTGCGACGTGTCTAAAACTGCCGAGGCATCCAGCGATCGATGAACGGTAAAAGCAGGCTTCTTATGAGTCGTTTGAGTCGTTTGAGCGTGAGCCGATGGCATGGCGATCGACGGTATGGGCGTTGGCAACGCAACCGCACCTTCTGACTGCTGCCTGCCGACACGCCGTCGCTCCCATGCCGCTTTGATCGTATCAACCTTGTCGTTGAGCGTTTCTTTTGGCTCGACCGCTTTGGCTAGAGGGTTGAAAACATTTGCTCGTTGGGCATCCTTAGAAGATGGGGCATCCTTCAGCAAATAGCCTGTTGTGGTTGTGCCTAAGAGTGCCGCTTGCGAGACACCTGACTGCTCCATAAAAGCGGCTGCTGACGGCAAGCTCTCGGCTTCAGGCACCGCTGGAGTAGAGGCTACAGACTCAACTAAGCGGGGCTGCTTTTTGGGGCTTTCGGTCTGGATCGATTCCAATTCTGAAGCGACCAGGGGAGCCTGTGGTGAATGACTAGCGTCTCTAGACGGAGTAGCGATCAGAGCTGGAGGAGTGGGTGGCGAAGCCGGATAGGGCATATTGAGGCAGTCTCAAACGAATAAGCAACCCCTGAGGGTTGCTTTACTGGCAAATGGCGGGTAGCCCGCGCCACCCCCACCATCACGTTGCAATGCAGGCTCAGTCTACTCCAAATCGCGCTGCTTCGGGTTACGGGCAGGGTCATTAGACAAAAAGCCAAAGATAAACAGAGCAACAAAGAAACCAACAACAATATAGACGGCAATTTTGAGAGTGACCATACCACTAGCTCCAGAAGAATCAAAAGACACACGATCGATCAGTACGGCTCGATCGCTTTCTTATCATACAGAAATGCCGTTCCGTTTTCGCCTTGGCGATCGCGTCTGTCGTTCGCGTGACAAGATATCATGCCTATGCGGTGATGTAAAGATTCAGTAAACGTCATTACTCGTGGCGATAAGTCTCTAAGATAAACCTCAAACGTTTTTCAGATGCCACTCTTTCGACTAAGCAGCGCTCACTGTTGTCACAACCAATGCAGGTCGAATGCCCCCTGTGTGTCAGCGTCGTGTTCTCCCCTTCAAGCCGCTATCCATCACTAGCTGGAACGGTCTCTTGACCTGCGCCAGCTTTTCGTGCCCCATCCGCTAGCAACGCTTCTGCGCGATCGACTCCCTTGACTCAAGCAGCCGATCGCGCCTACAAGACTATTCACGGCATGAGTTTTAAGAGCAGCAAACGATGCATCGCCAGTTAAGCATTCCAACCGCTTCAAGTGTTGACCAAAAACAGTATCACTTCGGAGCGATTCTCAGCGTCGGCATGGGCAACATGACCCGCTACCTGAGCTTTCGCAAATACGCCGAGCGCGACGCTGCGGTCAACTTTGTCTGGGCACCTGTCAAGCATTTCATTGCCCCCGACGAGCCAAACCCCTTGCGGTACCTACCCGAACCGTTTTATACACGGGCAGTCATTCTCTACCAGTCGGCTCCCGTACTCCGGCAACTGCATCGGTTCGATGCTGTCCTGTTCCACATGTTCGAGGCATATACCGTTGCCTGTTGCCGCAACCTGTTTCGCAAACAGCCCCTCCTCATCTGGAACAATGATGACCCACCCGTTGTCAGCCCCGCAACCCATCCGCTGTATCCCAAAGACCGCAACAAAGCCTTGTGGCGACACCAGTTTCGGCTGAGCCTCGATCGCGTGTGCGCCAAACGGACAGAGGCATTCATTCCCTGGTCTCGGTGGGGCAACGACATTCTAGTCAGTGAGTGTGGCATTCCCCGCGAAACAGTGCAGCCGATTCACCCTGGCTTAGATTTAGAACTCTGGTCAGCCGTTGCGGCACCCAACGTGGACACGGCTGCCAAAGCGAAAATTCTGTTTGTTGGAGGCGATTTTGTTCGCAAAGGTGGCGATCTGCTGCTGCAAGTTTTCAGCCAGCAGTTTGCGGACAGCGCTGAACTCCATTTGGTCACAAAAGAGTCTCTCGCAGCGTTGCCAAATGTTTATGTCTACCCCGACCTCGCGCCGAATGATCGTCGGCTTGCCCAGCTTTATGCACAAGCCGACCTCTTCGTTTTGCCCACAACAGCCGATCTATCGTCCTGGGCATGTCTAGAAGCAATGGCATCTGGTTGCGCGGTCATCAGCACCAGTGTCGGTGGTGTCGGTGATATTGTGCGTCATAACGAAACGGGATTGGTTATACCTATTGGTGATGCGGCAGCCCTGGCGACAGCGATGCGATCGCTGCTAGAAAATCCAACGCTGCGTCATCAGATGGGTGTGCAGGGACGCAAGGTTGTAGAACGCGAGTTCAACGCTGCGGTCAATGTGCCGCGTGTGCTTGCGGTGATGAAAGCGGCGGTCGATCGCAAGCGTGCAACAAACCTGGATCATCATCCGGCTGCCAAAAAAACTTAGCCGACGCTAAACACCAACATTACGCATTGGTACTACCTGTGGTTGCAGTGGTTCAGCAGGACTGTCATCATACCGTCGTGCGCGCGGCGTAGCAAAGCAACTGAGAAAAATACCAATCTGACGCTGCAACAAACACGCTTTGACAATATCGATCTCTAACTGATTGCGGTAGCGCAGGTAGAACAGTGCCACTCTCAAAGCACCCACAAGGACTAATGCAGGCACCAGCAGCATCAGCAAGGGTTGCTGCCAGGGATGCAGTCTAGACAAGCGTAAAGCATGAGCCGATAACCCGCTTGTCCGAGCAATTTTAAGCAGATACTCAGGCTCTAAGCGTCTTGCAGGTAGGTGGTGCCATACCTTCATCTGACCGTTGTGCCATACTTCCCAGCGACTGTTGATGATGTAGTGCAAGACTTCAACATCTTCGGCACACGTTGCCATAAAGCGCCAGGATTCATCTCTGCCCCATAGGCGGCGGCGTTGAGGCACCGCCTCTTCCCATGCCTGCTTACGAAAAACACAGCCCGGATTGACTGGAGAACGGCGACTCATAAACGTTCTGGGATACTGGAAGTCTGTGTCTCCAGAGTCACTAACGGCTAGCAAAAACTTGATGCGATGAAACTCCTCAGGCGAAGGAATATCTAGCTGTGGGTAAATATTGCCCCCATAAGCACCCGCTTGAGGATGGTCTTGACCAAAACGATAGGCGGCATCTAGCCAGGTTTCTTCGGGCAGATTATCGTCGTCTAAAAAGCCAATGAGCGCCTCACTTGCCGCTTCACGCATGGCTAGTTCACGCGTATAGCCGCCACCTTGACGCGGTTCAGAGAGATACCGAATGTAGCTGTCTTGCCGCCACCGTTGAGTATACTCAGCCACAACAGCCGCTGTTCGATCGGTGCTGTTATTATCAACAATCAGCACTTCCCAACGCAGCCCTTCATGATTCGTTTGGGCAAGTAGCCGATCTAACACCTCTGGCAACCGTTTCTCAGCGTTATATGTGCGGATGGCAACGGTAAAATCAATTGGCATGGCAAGATAACGGTAGGTGACCTACATCATTATGAGTACCCAGAATAAGAGTGTTTCTATCTTGTAGTTTCTTCATTTCTGCACCACTTTACATAAAGCTTTGATAATTTTTGCAGAAAGCGTTTTGACATCGGCTGTGGCAGTTCATCTAGTTAGCTTTCAGCCTTCAGCGGTCAGCTATCAGCTTTGATCACCCTACTGCTGATTTCAATGAGACAACCCACTCTAAAAGCCCAATTGCTATGGTTAGAACGCCCATGAATGTCGATCGCCCCTTCTGGCAAACCTCGCGCTCAGTGCTGCCCATCTTTTTTGCGTCCACGCTGCTGCTGTGCTGGTTTATCACAGCAACGCCAGCCGTTGCGCTGTCGCTACCATCTACACCCGTCGTCGGTGCGCTGTTCTCCTTGGCGGGCGATCGTCCGGCAAACCTTGGCGTTGCAGCAGGTAAGTTTGCGCCCTGTCCAACTACGCCGAATTGTGTCAGTAGCCAGAGCCAAGATGCAGCCCATGCGATCGATCCTCTTCGCTACACTACCGCACCGGACGTGGCGTTTGACACGCTGAAGTCAACCCTCAAGGCACAACCGAGAGTCAACCTGCTGACGACAACCGCTGACTATATCCGTGCTGAATTCACGATTCCGATCGTCGGCTTTGTCGATGACGTTGAGTTTTACCTCGATCGTGAAGCTAACCTGATTCAAGTCCGCTCTGCCTCACGTATGGGCGAGTCTGACCTCGGTGTCAACCGCAAACGCATTGAGACCATTCGGACGAAACTGGGGGAGGAGTGAGGAGTGAGGAAGCAGGGGTAGCGGGGGGAGTAGGGGGAGCAGGGGGAGCAGGGGGAGTGTTGAGTTTTGAGTAGCGTCGCTGCGCTAGTAAAGTTTTGAGTTAGCTAAGCTTCCTGCCTCCGCCGCCTCCCTTACTTCCTCCGCCCCCCTGCCCATACTGACAAACTACGTAGCGCTTCTCCACTCAGTCTCCGGGAAATAACGGAGCTATAGCGAAACGTCTGTGGCTATAGTTGAGCGGTAACTTGCTATTGATCCCCAGCTATGAATGCGGAAGAATTCTTCAATCAGGGGTTAGCCAAGGCTCAGAAAGGCGATCACAAAGGAGCCGTTGCTGATCTGACTGAGGCGATCCAACTTTACCCTCAGTATGCTGGGGCGCTGTTACACCGAGGAAATTCACGCACAGCGTTGCATGATCACAAGGGCGCGATCGCGGACTTCAATGCAGTGCTGCAAATCAATCCCGCCATTGCGGAAGCGTTGATGGGTCGCGGTACAGCGCTGGCTCACGCGGGCGACAAGCAGGGGGCTGTAGCAGACTTTAATCAGGCGTTGCAGCTCAAGCCTAAATCGGCTGCTGTTTATATTCAACGTGGGATGGTGCGGGCTGATCTCAAAGATCCGGCAGGTGCGCTGGAGGATTTTAATCAAGCATTGCAGCTTGCGCCAAATGCGGTGTCTGCTTACATTCAGCGTGGCATTGTGCAGGCAGGGATGAAGCAGTTCTCTAAAGCGTTGGAGGATTTTAATCAGGCGCTACAGCTTGCGCCAAATGCGATCGCCGCCTACGTCCAGCGCGGCATTCTTTACTCAGAAACAGGGGAGAAAGAACGGGCGATCGCAGACTTTGAGCAGGCGCTTCAGCTCAGTCCTAACGCTGCCAGTATTTACGTTCAACGAGGCATGGTGCGGGCAAAGCAAAAAGACCAGATGGGCGCGATCGCGGACTTTAACCATGCCCTGAAGCTCAACCCTAACCTGGTTAATGCTTACGTGCAGCGCGGCTTATTGCGATCGACGCTCGGTGATGCTCAGGGTGCTCTGGATGACTTTAATCGGGGCTTGAAACTCAATCCGCACGCGATCGCACCGTACATTCAACGGGGCATTGCCTGTTCGGCACTGGGCAACCAACCAAAGGCGCTTGAGGATTTCAATCGAGCGCTGGCAGTCGATCCGCATTCGCTTGAAGCACTGCTGCATCGGGGTAAAGTTCATGCTGAATTGGGCGATCGTGAGACCGCCGTTGCCGATTTTACGCAAGCGCTGACGCTGGATGCTCGCGCTGCAACTGCCTACCTTTGCCGCAGTGCCATGCAGCTTGAATTGGACGATCGCCAGAAAGCCTCTGAAGACTTCAATCTTGCAGTGCAGATCCTGCCCAATGCGGCGGATGCCTACATTGAGCGGGGACTGTTTCGTGCCCAAATCGGCAATCAACGCGCTGCCCTGGAAGACTTTAACCGCTGCCTGCGGATGCACTCCGATTCTGCCGCTGGCTATTTGCAACGGGGCATTTTGAAGACAGCGCTGGGAGAAATTGACGGAGCGATCGCAGACTTTGATCAGGCAATTAAGCTTGACCCCAGTTCGGATACGACGTACCTACATCGTGGTTTGGTCAAAGCGCAACTGGCAGACTTTGAAGGCGCGTTAGCTGATTTAAATTACGCGATTCAAAACGATCCCAATCTGGTGAATGCCTACATTAACCGGGGTGCGATCCACCTCAAGCTAGGCAACACGGATGCGGCTGACGCTGACCTGCAAACGCTATTGAAAATTAGCCCCAATCCCGCGACAGCGGCGCTGAGTCGTGCGTTAGTGCTTGCCAAACTGGGTGATGAACAGGGCGCGATCGCGGATCTGAATCAAGCGCTACAGGCGAACCCAGCGACGATCGCGGCGCACCTTAATCGCGGTATTCTGTTAGCTGCCCTCGGCGATCAGCAAAACGCCCTGGCAGATTTCAACCACGAACTCAAACTCAATCCGTCGTCAGCGGAAACCTTCGTGCAGCGTGGCGTTCTGCTGGCAGTACTGGGCGAAACGGCTGCTGCCCTCCAGGATCTGGATCAGGCATTGGCGCTCAATCCCCGACTGCAAACTGCCCGGTTCCATCGGGGTCAGTTGCATACCGATCGGATTCCCCATGCTGCGATCGCCGATCTCAACCAACTGCTTAACAGCAAAGCGGCTTCCATACCTGCTTACGTCCAGCGAGGGCTGGCACTGATGGCATTGGGCAAGCGCAAACCCGCCATTGATGACTTTGGTGAGGCATTGCGCTTCCAGCCTGCGACTCCAGACGATTACCTATATCTGGGCATCGCGCATACTCAACTGGGCGAAAATCGTGCTACCGAAGCAGACTTTAATCAGGCGGTCGAACACAGTCACTATCCCGTGCAAACCTGCCTTCAGCGGGGAATTTGGCAAGCAACACTGGGCAACACGCTAGGCGCACTGACTGATTTTGATTACGTGGTACAGGTGAATCCTACGCTGGCAACGGCTTACCTCCATCGCGGCATGGTGCGAGCGCTGACTGCCGATACCGAAGGCGCGATCGTGGACTTCTCACAAGTTCTGCAACTCTATCCTGCGTCTACCGCTGCTTGTCTCCATCGCAGTGCAGTTCAGAGCATAATGGGTAATTTCACTGCCGCTGATGATGATTGGAACCAGGCACGACAAAACGGCGCAAAACCTGAAAATGCCTATTACGAAAGGGGTTTGGTGCGGTTAAAGCTGGCAGACAACAAAGGAGCTATCGCTGATTTTGATGCCGCGATCGCCGCCGAGCCTGATTTCACTGCCGCCTACATCAAGCGGAGCAAGCTTCGCGCCACATTGGGCGATCAGGATGGTGCCAACGCCGATTCGCAGAGGGTGACCGAACTGACAAGCCATTTCGACACGACAACAGAGACAACAGGACGCACCGAGCGGTAAACTCTGAGGGACATCAGTTTGACCACTGGCAACCCTTCACACAGGCGCTGTACCGTGAAGCCCTTCCTTTTTGTGACCGATTTAGACCATACGCTGGTAGGTGACGATCGCGCCCTGCACGTTCTCAACCAGCAGCTAGAGCAGCATCGCCAGCAGTATGGGACGAAGATTGTGTATTCGACCGGGCGATCGCCCACCAGCTATAGCCAGCTTATTGCCGAAAAGCCTCTCCTGCCGCCTGACATCCTGATCTGCGCGGTCGGCACCGAAATTTATCATGAGGGTAGCGACACACCCGACTCGATCTGGTCGCAAAAACTCTCTGTTGGGTGGCAGCGAGACGTAGTTGCGACCAGTGCGGCACGTTTTGTTGATCTCACGCCGCAGCCCGACTCTGAGCAGCGCCCCTTCAAAGTCAGCTACTTTCTCAGTGAACAGGCAGCCGTCGAGGTTATCCCCGATCTGGAAGCGCTGCTCGAAGAACAGGGACTGGACACACAAGTCATCTTCAGTGGTGGCAAAGATTTAGACATTCTGCCGCGTCAGGCAAATAAAGGGATGGCAATGTCTTTTGTGCGTCAATTCCTGGAGTTTGAACCCATGCGCACCGTTGCCTGCGGTGATTCTGGTAATGACGTGGCGCTGTTTCACGATCGACCCGAACGCGGCATCATCGTCGGCAATGCTCGCCCTGAACTGCTCCAATGGCACCAGGCAAACCCCAACCCCAATCGCTACCTTGCCCTCGCCAATTGCGCTGGAGGCATTTTAGAAGGGCTGCAACACTTTAGGTTTATTTAGTTTTTAGTTGTTAGTTTTTAGTTGCTAGCGTTGGAAAAAGTCGCAGCATTTTTAGTGGTTTTCGCTATTTTTATGAAACTCGAAGAATTTCAGAAGAATTTTCCAATCGGGACTGAAGTGCCTGAAACTTTTGTGCGACTGCTTGAGTTTCAGAACATTCGAGATTTGTATTTCGGTAATTTCAGCCTTATTGACTTCTCTCGTGATGAAGTTTTGCTGCTGTTGTTTGGCGAAAATAATCGAGACGCGGCTTCTCAGTTCATCGTCTTTGGTCACTCTCCTGCGGGTGCTTCGTATGGCTATTGGTTATACGACAAGCACACGATTGATACGGCTCCAATTGCTGTCATTGGCTTCGGAGGGGACGGTAATACAGTCATTGCTAACTCATTGCAAGAGTTTTTGCAAATCATTTCAATTGGAGAAGATCCCCTCTGCTATGTAATTACTGAATGGGGATGGACAGATCGCAATGAGATCGAAGTGAACGAAAACTTAGAAGACTACCGTAAATGGCTATTTAGAGAGTTGACTTTGACTGTACCAACAATTGAGGAAGCTGATGCAATTGTGACCTCAGCAAAAAATGCACATCCCGATTTTGATCAGTGGATACAAGCACTTGTATAAGAATGACTGAAACGAAATCGACCATAGAGATAGCGGCGGATAGCTGAGAGTTTGTAAGGTACCAGAACATTTCTGTTGATTTGGTTGATAGTCAACTACATTAAAAGCTAACAACCAACAACTAAAAACTAAAAACTGCATTACATGCTCGGTTATCTCAAGGGTACTGTTGCCTACATTCAAAAAGCCAACAACCGCGTGACGTTGACGTTAGAGGTGGGTCAGATTGGCTATGACATCCAGATTGTGCCGCGACTGTTGCAGCAGGTGTCTGGCGGGGAGACGGTGCAAATTTTTACCCATCTCCATGTGCGAGACGATCAGGTGGTGCTGTTTGGGTTTGACTCTGCCGCCGAGCGAGATCTGTTTCGGCAACTGGTGAGCGTGAGTGGCATTGGTCCACAATTGGCGCTGGCATTGCTTGATACGATGGGGCTACAAGATCTGGTGCAGGCGATCGTCGTTGGCAATACCCGCGCCCTCTCTCGCACTCCAGGCGTAGGCACCAAAACCGCTGAACGTCTCGCGCTAGAACTCAAAAGCAAGCTGGCAGAATGGCGACAGCAAGCAGGGATGATCACTGCTCCTTCTGCGGGTCCGACACTCTCGATTCAGGAGGATGTTGAGATGACGCTGCTGGCATTAGGCTACACCAACAGCGAGATTGCTCAGGCATTACAAACCGTTGGGCAAAGCAGCACACTCTCGAAAACTGCCGATGCGGAGGAGTGGATTCGCAGCGCGATCGCGTGGTTGAGTCGATAGGGGAAGTGGGAGAGGCTAGGGGCGCATGGGAGGCAGGGGAGGCTAGAGGAGAAACTCAAAATTCAAGCATCCCTTGCTTCCCCCGACTCCCTTGCTTCCCCCGCCTCTCTTGCTTCCTCCGCTCCTCTAGCCCTTCTTCACCTGGGTTGCAATCCGTAGTCATAACGAGTATGATTTAAGGATGAGATTGAGAGAGATGCTATGGTCAAAGTAGAAGCAATTCCCATTAACAAGATTCGTCGCCCGTTGTTTCGGCAAAACGATCAGGCAAAGGTGGCTGCCTTAATGGAGTCGATTCAAGAAATTGGGTTGCAAGAGCCGATCGATGTGCTGGAGGTGGACGGCGAATATTACGGGTTTTCAGGCTGTCACCGTTATGAGGCATGTAGCCGTTTGGGGCAGGACACTATTCTTTGTCGGGTGCGCCGCGCTCCACGTTCGGTTTTACAACGACACTTAGCTTAGGCTTCACTTAAGCGCAGGATGCATCAATGGGGTTAGCCTCTTTGCTAGAACGCAGAGAGGTTCTAGAATCCGTTGAGAGACCGAACCAACGTTTGTTGCACTATGCAGCGCGTTTTCACAATTTTCATTAGCCCAATCTAATCGAGTTTTCATCTCATCCGGAGGATCGTATGGCAGTTCCAATCGCTACAATTCCAATCAACATCGGTATTGACGAAAAATCGAGAGGTGCGATCGCAGAGGGATTATCCCATCTGCTGGCTGACACCTATTCCTTGTATCTCAAAACCCACAACTTTCACTGGAACGTCACTGGACCCATGTTTCAAACGCTGCACCTGATGTTTGAAGGGCAGTACACCGAACTGGCAGCCGCAGTAGATTTGATTGCTGAGCGTATTCGGGCACTTGGCTTTCCGGCACCTGGCACTTATTCCGAGTTTGCGCGGTTGAGTTCAATCTCTGAACCAATGGGCGTGCCCAAAGCAGAAGACATGATTCGTGAACTGGTCGAAGGGCAGGAAGCCGTTGTACGTACCGCGCGATCGATCTTTCCAACCCTTGAACAAGTGAACGACGAACCAACCGCCGACCTTCTGACCCAACGGATGCAAGTGCATGAAAAAACCGCCTGGATGCTAAGAAGCCTGCTAGAAGGTTGAGAGTCTGGGAACGTTAAGAGTTTTGAGTTTTGAGTTTTGAGTGAGGGGTAACAACTTAAAATTCAAGCCTCTCAACTCAAACTCTCTTTCCCTATGTCTCAAGATATTACCCACCGTTTGCGCGAGTTGATGCAGGCGGTGGGTTTTTTAAGTTTCAGGTCGCTCAGTCGGGCGACAGGTGTGTCAGAACAGCAAATCAGGCATTTGCGGCGAGGAGACACTACCAAGCTAAGGGTTAATGCTTTGCTGAAACTGAGTCAAACCTTGAAAGTGTCTGTGATAGAGCTTCTAGCTACAGTAGATGATTTTGAAATGCAGCGGTCAGCGGTCAGCGGTCAGCGGTCAGCGATCGTCCCTCAAACTACAGAACTTGACAAGCAACTAACGGACTTAAAGCAGGAGTACGATCGCCTTCAACAACAGCTATTACAACAGCGACAAACACTTTGGCTGGAGTTTCAGCAGACAAGCGTGCAAACGTTGGAATCCTTGTTGCTACAACTGCCGACCGCAGCCTATGCCGCGCAGCAAAATCCTCAGGCTCCTGCAATTAAGCTTCTGCCATTGTTCCGCCCATTAGATCGGCTGCTAGAGGATTGGGGCATAGAGACGATCGCTTCTGTCGGTGCCGAAATTCCTTACGATCCCCAGCACCACCAACTCATGACGGGGACTGCTCGGACTGGGGATCGCGTCAAAGTACGTTATACAGGCTATCGACAGGGCGATCGCCTGCTCTACCGGGCAAAGGTGAGCGCGATCGTGTCGTGACGAAGCGTGAGATCAAGAATCGTGCAGTTTGGGCGAGAGCGCATTATCGTAGGATGGAATCATCTTTGAGGCGCTGATTTCTGGATGCAACAAGTCTGGATGCAACGAGATTACTGCGATCGGGTTTCCTCACGGCTGTTGGTGCTGTTTGTTCAGTCTCTACGATCCCAGCGACTACCCTGGGCAGCGCTATCGGCAATCTGTCTAGTGATGTCAGCAGAATCAAGTCTCGCTGCTAGCCGCAAGGATATTGACTTGCAAGTGGGCGTGGAGCAGCGCTTTGGTAGCAAACCAACGGACGCGTTAACGTTGCAAGCACCGTCGGGCGATCGCCTCACCTTCCGCTTTGAGACAGAGGGTAAACCGCAAACCGTCACTGGCACCAGCGCGACGTTAGAGATTGTTCAGCAACCGCTACCCGAACCAGCGCTACAAGAACGTGTGGTACTCAGCACCCATCGCAGTTTTGAAAGTGCTGAAGATAGTGCCAATCGCTGGCTTGCTCAGGGCATTCCGGTAGAGCTTGCCCAACCACAACGCTGGCAAGTATGGGCAAAGCGAGACGTTTATTCTACGCCTCTGTTGCGCCGTCTGCTGCTGCAAAGCTTGCAAGAACATGGCATTCAAACAGCTTACATTGATACGCAAATTTTGCCCAAGCAGCCGCGTGCATCGCTGGTGGTCAATGGCTACCGCTACACCCGCGATCGCATCGAAATCTTGTCGGGACAAGGTGCCGTTCGTGTCATCGAAAAGAGTGGCGACAAAACCCGTCAACTTTATGCGGGTAGTTTGCGCGTCCAGCCTAATGCCTATGGCACGTATACCCTTGTCAATCAGGTGCCGCTTGAAGCGTATCTGCGTGGCGTGGTGCCCTATGAGATTGGCACGTGGGCAGTGCAGCCAGTGCTACAGGTACAGGCAATCCTGGCGCGTACCTATGCTCTCCGCAACCTGCGACGGTTTGCGATCGATGGCTACCAGCTTTGCGCCGATACACAATGTCAGGTTTACAACGGTCTCACAGGCGCTGATCCAGCGACCGATCGCGCGATCGCTGCCACGCGTGGCAAAGTGTTGACCTACAACAACGAACTGGTAGATGCCGTCTACTCTTCTTCTACAGGCGGGATCACCGCGCCCTTTAACGATGTCTGGTCGGGTGCCGAGCGTCCCTACCTGCGGGCAATCATCGATTCAGTCGCAAATCCCTGGGATCTAGCGCGTCAGAGTTTAGCCGATGAGAAGAACTTTCGCCGCTTTATCAGCCAAACCAAAGGGTTTAACGAAGCGAGCGAGGAGATGTTTCGGTGGCGGATCGAGAGCCGTATTGAAACGCTCAACCAGGACATACGGCGCTATCTGACGACGATTAAAAGCCCGCTAGCGACCTTTAAAACGATTCAACGCCTGACTGTGACGCAGCGATCGCCAGCAGGGCGAGTGATCAGACTAACCGTCACAACTGACGCTGGCAGCATAGAGCTGGAAAAGGACAATATTCTAGTAGCGCTTTATGCTCCCAACAGTACCCTCTTTTACCTGGAACCACTCTACGGAGCAAACCGAGTATTAAAAGGTTATACCTTTGTTGGCGGTGGTTTGGGTCATGGTGTCGGACTGAGCCAGACAGGTACTTATTACTTGGGCAAGTTAGGCTGGTCGAGCGATCGCATCCTCAGCTTCTATTTTCCTGGCACCCAGCTACAGCCTATTAGCAACGCCATCACCTTCTGGCGCGATGCTAATGGTAAGGAAAGCGGTAGTTAGAAAGGGCGATCAAGAGACCTAAGAAACACATGCTTCCCTGATACGAAAGCGCACCATAAAAGAGGCAAAGAGACAGTTGAGACTCTTTACCTCTTATCCCGATCGGTAGTACAGCTAAGGTGTACTGCTAGTACAGTTCTTCTTCTTGATGCGTGATAATGGTGCAATCAGAGGTGGGATAAGCCACACACGTAAGCACATAGCCAGCTTCAATCTGATCGTCATCCAGGAAGGATTGGTCAGATTGATCAACGGTGCCTTCCTTCAACTTGCCAGCACAAGTTGAGCAAGCTCCTGCTCTACAGGAGTAGGGCAGATCAAGCCCCTGCTCTTCAGCAGCATCGAGAATATACTCGTCTTCGGGAACCTCAATCGTTGTGTTCAGCCCTTCGGCCTCGTTGACTAACGTGACCTTAAAAGTTGCCATGCAGTGGTCCTCTCAATTAATGGAAACAGCACTCTAAGCTCATTGGAAGCTGGCTCTGTAGCTCTGTGTGGATAAAGTCTGCTTCCTGAATCAGCTTTACTCTTGATACTACGGGAAAACAACGGCTTTAGAAACGGCAATGTATCAGTGGGATGAATGGTATTCGTAATAAAAGTATCGGTTTTAATCTAGTTAGCTTATATAACGATCCGTCAGGTTCTACTTTGTACCGATGCAAACAGGCACCAGGAAAGGGCATTCGTCTGATCGAGCCTCAATTAGGCTCACTTGCTCCTACCAATGGGTCGCTCTCGACCTAACTCTTTCTACCGGAGTGCATCCAAGCTGTGCGAAGGATCGTACTGTAGCTAACGGGCTACTGTAATTTGACTCCAGATCGACACCCCGATCGCCAAACGACAGCTAAAAAGGGTGCTTTGGTAATTCAAGCCAGCCACTTAAACCAAAACTTAGAGTGGCTTTGGGGCACGCTAACGTTCATTCATCTTCACCGGAAACTATAATGCGTCAACGTAGTAAGAGTTTTGTCAACCTGATGCTCGGCATCATGACTTGCCTGATCCTGGTGAGTCTTTCAACGCCAGCGATGAGTCAGGGTACAGCGACGTTGTGGTCAGCCTCAACCAAGACGTTTAACCGCGCCGCGATCGCGCCCTCAAGTGAGGCGATCGCCACCCAACTGTCAATGCACCTGCAAGCAGCAGAAACCGTACTTCTGGCACAAGCCGAACCAGCACCAGCACCAACCACCGAGACCGCTCCGATGACTGGCACAACTACTGGCACAACCATTGTCAGATATGTTGCTGTGATGTCAGGGAAAGCGGTCGCGCCTTCTGCATCCACCTATGCCTTTGGTTCAGCAGGAGCAGCTCTGATTGGTAATCGCCTGGTTATTCGTGGTGATTATAGTGGTTTATCCAGCCCGCTCCGTGACTATGCGACTGATCCCGTCAATCCACCCAACCCCAACATTACATCGGGCATCCACGTCCACAGAGGCGAACCCTCAAAAAACGGACCGTTTCAATATGCGTTGACAGTAGAACCAGCGGCAAATCAACTCAGCGGCAGGTTTATGGGCGAATACACACTGACCGAGGAACAACTGCAAGCACTGACTAATGGCACGCTCTATATGGATCTTCACACCAAGCAAAACCGTGCAGGCGAACTGCGCGGTATCTTCAAAGCCTACTAAGCGCTACTTTAACTAGCGGCTGAGACAATCTTGCAAAACGCTCAACCAGTCAGCTTACTCAAAAAGTAAATGGTAGACGACGGGCATAGCAGTCATCTACCGTTTACGTTTAATAGCAGGAGTATTGAGTGCGCTGCTGATGACTGGAACGGCTAACTTTCTTTCGCGTCCGCTACAGGTTGGTTTAGTTGGTACAGGTTATGCGGCGAAGCTTCGATCGCAAGCCCTGCAAGCAGAACCACGAGCGGTATTAGCTGCTGTTGCCGGACATACGTTAGAAGTAGTCCAGGCGTTTAGTCAAACTTACGACGCAAAACCGATCGCCTCCTGGCAAGAACTCGTGCAGCGATCGTCCCTCGATCTCATCATCATCGCGACGGTGAATCGAGATCATGGCGCGATCGTTCGTGCCGCTCTAAAAGCAGGAAAGCACGTCATCGTGGAGTATCCTTTAGCGCTAGACGTTGCAGAAGCAGCAGATCTGATTGCGTTGTCAAACGCTCAAAACAAACTGCTGCACGTCGAACATATTGAGCTTTTAGGTGGTATGCATCAAGCGCTCAAAGCCTCGTTGCCTGCGATCGGCACACCCTTTTACGCCCGCTATGCCACCATCAAACCTGAACGTCCCGCACCCCAACGTTGGACATATCACCCAGAGCTATTCGGGTTTCCGCTGATGGGTGCCTTGTCGCGGCTGCATCGTTTCATCGATCTGTTTGGTGCCGTAGCAACTGTGAATTGTCAGATGCAGTTGAGCGATCGCCATGCATCCACTGATCCCCACCACACAACCTGTTACTGCACGGCTCAATTGCGTTTTCAGTCGGGTTTGCTGGCAGAAGTGGTTTACGCCAAAGGTGAAGCGATGTGGCGACCAGAGCGCAAAATGGAAGTACATGGCGAAAAAGGTGCCCTCATTTTTGATGGGGATCAGGGACTACTCGTGCAGGCAGAGGGCGAAGAACCGATCGCGCTGGCGACTCGTCAGGGTCTCTTTGCGAAAGATACCGCAATGGTGCTGGATTACTTAATTGACGGTACACCGCTTTATGTCACACCCGAAACGAGTTTGTATACGTTGAAAGTGGCAGAGGCAGCACGACGATCGACAGAAATCGAGCAGACGATCGTCGTTGAATAGATTCTGATTCCCATCAGCGCTTCAGTAATTTGAAGGCAACTTGTCCCAACTGTTGACCATAGGCAAGCTGTACCAGCAAAAACATAGCCGGTTCAACAAAACGCGAATTCTTGAGTGAGCCAGCATCTACGACTTCAACATCAATTTCACTCAGGAGAGCGGCTACAATCTGTTTTGCCTCTGGGTCGTCGCCTGTGTAAAAGATGGTGGCAATCTGGTCGTCAAAACGCTGCGATGGTGAATTTAAGACTTCAGCAAACAGCGGCAGCGCTTCGACTACACGGGCACCCGGCGCGAGTTTAGCAATTTCCTCCGCAGCAGAGGTGGTGGTGCCAACGGCTAACCCACTCATATCAGGCAACAGTGCATTCACACAACTGAAGAGAATCTTACCGTCGAGTGACCCTGCGGCTTTGAGCGCATCGTCGATCGCGCCGTAGGGCACTGACAGCAAGACCACATCGGCAAATTGCACCGCCTCAGCAGGTGTGCCCACCGTGGCGTTATCACCGATCGATTGGGCAATTTTTTCTAGCTTTGCGGGATCACGGGAGTAGCTGAACATCAGTTGGTGTCCGTTCTGCGCCCAGAATTTGCCTAAGCTACTACCCATGTTTCCCGCACCAATAATGCCGATCTTCATGGTTGTTTTTCTGGTAGTTTGATGGCTCTAATTACTGTGAAAACGTTCAGCCGCTACACCATCTACATTTGATTCAATTAAAAAATGGAGTGGATAGTTTTGGTAACGCGCTGTTAGAGTTTTCGGATAGTCGCACCTGATTCAACTATTCGATTTGGGAAAGTTGTAGATTTCGGATAGTCCGAACCGTAGATTTTTGTCCAAAACGTGCGCTTACTACGCTGAGCTTCGATGGCTTCGACCATGCTTCAGAACTAGCTATTGGCTGCGGCTTCTCTGATCACGTCCAAAACTTCCTTTGCGTGAGAAATCATTGCAACGTGGCTTGATTCCACAACTGTCGTCGTTGCGCCCATTCGTTTTGCTGAATCATGCTGTAACTCTGTTGGAACAGCTTGATCATTGCTGGCTACGATGTACCAACTCGGCTTATTTCTCCATGCCGGAGAATCTACTTTCGCTCCTAGCAACGATACTGATGGCGCAATTTGAGTCGTGTATATCAATGCTGATTGTTCTGCTACGAGGTCGTCTGCAAACGTTTTTTGTATGCCTTCTTTGGAAAGCCAAATAAAGCCGTCTTGTTCTTGAAAATACTGCGATGCAGGCGCTGGCTCGTACTTGCTCAGCAGATCTATAGTAGTTTCGCCAGCATCAGGAGCAAGCGCGGCAATATAAACTAAACCAGAAACTCGTTCATCATTTCCGGCTTCAGTAATGACAAAACCGCCCCACGAATGACCAACTAAAAGACATTGACCTTCGATGCGGGCTAAAGCGCGTTTCGTCGCGGTAACGTCATCAGCTAGTGAGGTAAGCGGGTTTTGAACAGCAATCACTTCGTACCCTTCCGCCAACAAGGTCGGAATTATTTCACTGTAACAAGACCCATCTGCCCAAAAACCGTGAACCAACACAACATTTTTAACTTTACTCATGATTGTTTCTCCTTCTTGTCAATCTATTCATACCGTTTGTTTGTACGATTCCACGTTCGTCTCATGCTTATTTAAGAATTAGTGGTGTTAGCACTGGAGCCAGCAGCATTTCAAACTCCAGGTTCGTTGCGCTGACGACATTCTCAACAATCTTGCCATCACGTAAACGCATGATGTGTGCCTCAATCAAGGTAATGATTCGTCCCGTTGCAGGCACACCAAAAAAATCTTTGGTATGTTTTTGTGGCGATCGAAAGCGAACCACCACGCGATCGTTTGCCGCAAAAATATCTTCTATCACCAGGTCAGAAACAGGTGGAAAGGCATCGTAAAAGGCACTAAATACTTGCTTGTACTCTTCACGCCCATCAATGGGACCTGTTGGCTTTAGCCCAGTAATCGCCTGCACATTTTCATCTAGCACTGCTTCAGCCATACTCATGTCACCTTTGCCAAGAAATTGCTCAATAAACGTACGGGCAACAGCCAGATTTTGCGTTTCAAGTTCGGTCGTCATAATTGCCTCATTGATTTTGCAGCGAAACTAAGCCTAAGAGGGTGTTTGAAAAGGTATGGTCTGTAGCGTTAAGCACTCAGCGATCCCCCCTAGCCCCCCTTAAAAAGGGGGGGAAAGGCTTTTGTCGTCCCCCTTTTGAAGGGGGATTGAGGGGGATCTAGCTTTTTGCTACTAACAGAAGGACTTTTTAAACATCCTCTAAAGTGCCGTCATACAGAACAGCCATGTCAAGTCTTACTCATACGGTTTGTATCTTGAGGTCAAACTCTAGCGCTTCCAACTCTGCTCTCGTCGGATTAGCTATGAAACCCATAGGCTTGCCAGTTTTGCAAGATGCGCTCCTGTAGGTCTTTGGGGTAGGCACCCGTGAACGAACTACGCTGTGGCAGTTTGTCACCCCACTCGTCAGGTGGCAAGCAGTTGTAGATCACTTTCGTTGTGTGCATGGACATCTTTTCGCTTTGTTCAAGAAACGCCACGAGTGGGTTGGTGGCTTCATCGTTAAAGATGACTTCGCCTTTACTGCCAGGATAATTGCGGGTAGCAAACGCCCAGACTACTTCTTGAGTGTTGGTAATGTCGATGTCGTCGTTTACCACGATGTATTTTGGTGTACCCATCCCTGCTTTGGTTTTGAACAAAACCTCACCCAGCTTGTAACAAAGTTCAGAGGCGCTGGTGTTGGGCATCTGTTGTCGCCAGTTTCGCTCCATCGCGATCGCGTACCAGTGGTTAGCGCTCTCAAACGGACTCCATGCCATCGCAACCGGATAGCCTGCTGTGCGGAGAGTATAAACAATTTCGGCAGCGTTGGGCACCCCCCAAGCCGTATGATTTTCCTCTACAGGTTCACCTGCGACCGAAATGGGCAGAATGGGCTGATTGCGATAGGTCATTGCCGTGACGTGATACACAGGCTTGGGGCTGCTTTGTCCAGTCCAGAGGTAGCCTGCGTATTCTCCCATTGGTCCTTCGGGCACGGTGTCAGCGATCGCGATCGTCCCCTCAAGTACAATTTCTGCGGTTGCAGGCACTTGCAAATCAACCGTTTCACACTGTACAACGTCGATCGGCTCACCAAAGTAGGCACCCGCATAATCCGCCTCGCTCACATAATCTGGTAAAGGCATCCCGCCCACAAAGGGCAAGAAGGGTTCGACCCCTAGCGCCAGTGCAAACGGCATAGGTTTGTTGATGTCGAGCCAGGTTTGCCGCACCATCCCGATATGCTGATTAGGCGCAATGATGCCTGCCATCCGATTGCGATCGACCAGCATGGTGCGGGCGATCGACCAATTTGTCCAGCGTTTATCCGGGGTTTGAGCAACGATGATGCCAAAAGTATTGAGATAGCGTCCGCCATCACCGTCATGCAGGAGTGGAGTGGGTAAGCGCAAGAGATCAACCTCATCGCCAATTAGGATGTTCTCTTTACAAGCGCCTGTTGCAACCAACTGAGGTGGAAGCAACGATCGCGATCGTGCCTGAACGAGTGCTGCAATGATCTCCCTACCCGTTGAGTCTGGAGGCAACCCCAGCGATAGCGCGATACGGGAAAGGTAGAGTCTGGGCTGGCGGCTGACTCCTCCAGGTGCGCCTAAAACCCGAAAGCCCTTCTCGATTCCCTTGATTGTGTTGAACAATGGCGCGGGCGCTCCGGTTTCGTAGCAGCGACGAGCAATTGCGCCGATCTCCAACTGCCAATTGACCGCTCGATCAATTTCCTGGACTTCACCGATTGCAGCCAGCGCCTCAATGTAGTCGCGTAAGCTCTTGAGATGATTCATGAATTAAAGGTTTCAGGGGTTTGGTCTTAGAGGTTGTTTGAAAAGTGTCTGGCGGTTAAAACCGCGACTACGTAAACAAAGTCCGCCTGCGCGGACGACCGCAGAGTAAGGGTTTTATCACCTGCAACGGCAGGTTTTGCCTCTGTAGCCGCGACTTCAGTCGCCAATGCTACAAGCATCTGGACTTTTAAAACGTCCTCTTAGCTCAATCGTCGCGATCGCTTCAGGACAGGTCTACCCACACAGTCTTCGTTTGCAGGTAGAACTCCAGCGCTTCCCAGCCTTGCTCTCGCCCATAGCCGCTCATCTTGTAGCCACCAAACGGCGCAGACGGATCAAAATGACCGTAGGTGTTCACCCAAACCGTGCCTGCTTTTAACCGTGCCGCTGCTTTGTGTGCCTTTTTGATGTCGCGGGTATGCACCCCAGATGCCAAGCCATACTGGTTGCTGTTGGCAATGCGAATGGCATCGTCAAACCCATCAAAGGGAATGATGGCAAGAATCGGACCAAAGGACTCTTCGCGGGCGATCGTCATTTCACTGTTGACATCTGCAAACACCGTCGGCTCGACAAAGTAACCTTTACCTGTGCCAATGTCTGCGGCTTTGCCCCCTGCAACGAGACGGGCACCATCTTGCTTACCCACTTCCATGTAGCTGAGGACTTTATCGTATTCACTCTTGTTGGCGATCGGACCCATCTGGCTGGTTGAATCCAGTGGATCGCCCGGTTTAGTGTCTAGGGCACGCTGCCGAACGCGATCAACTACTTCGTCATAGATCGATCGCTCCACCAACATGCGCGACCCGGCATAGCAGATTTCACCCTTGTTGTAGAACATCCCGTCATACGCGGTTTGGGTTGCGGCATCCAGATCGGCATCGGCAAAAATGATGTTGGCACTCTTGCCGCCCAACTCCATCGTCAAATGCTTCAAGGTATCTGCCGAGTCTTTGATCACCCGAATCCCGCTGGCAGTAGACCCTGTAATCGCTACCTTTTCAATGCCGGGATGAGTGGAGAGGGCATTGCCAACGGTGCCACCGGGACCGGGTACAACGTTAAACACACCGGGCGGCACACCCGCTTCTGCCATGATTTGAGCGACTTTCAGCGCTGAAAGGGGCGTTGCCGATGCAGGCTTGTGGATGAGCGTATTACCCGCCGCAAGGGCAGGGGCAAACTTGCTAATGGAAAGAATGAGTGGAAAATTGAACGGTGTGATGGCAGCGACAACCCCCAGCGGTTCGCGCAGGGTATAGGTGTGTAGACCTTTGGTGGTTTGCTTCACCGAACCTTCAATCTTGCTTGCCCAGCCTGCGTAGTAGTGAAACATCTTAGCAAGGTGGGGAATGTCTACACTCATCGAATCGGTAAACAGCCGCCCCATTTCTTTAGCTTGCAGAAAAGCAAGTTCCTCACCGTATTTGTGGAACAGGTCGCCAACTCTCCACAGAATTTCGCCGCGATCGTGTCCACTCAACTCACCCCAATCTGACTCAAACGCACTATTTGCCGCTTCGACCGCAGCTTCGACATCTTCAACCGTGCCCTCGGCAAGCTGAGCGATTTCTGCTTCAGTGGTGGGGTCAATGACCGGAAACGTCTTGCTGCTGGCGGAATCGCGCCACTCGCCATTGATATACAGCTTCTTAAGCGAAATGGGAAAGTCTGGGCGGACTGCGGTAGATGTGGTTGCCGCATTGCTATCGGTGGTCTTTGTTGGAGCATCTGATTGCTCGATACCAAGCTGACCATCGCAGATCTTCATAAGTGCTCTCTGTAACGCTTTTTGAAGAGTAGGAGACACAACCCTCAGTCGTCACGATTGATTCTTGCGTTTTTTATGGCAATCTTGCGGTGGCAGCAGTTCCTTACAGGCGCTCTCGATATGCCCTGGGCGTTATGCCTGTAAACTTGCGAAACTGAACGGTGAATTGACTTTGATCCGCGAAGCCAACACGATGCGCGATCGCACTCATCGACAAAGCGCTGCTCTTGAGCCATACCTTTGCCCGCTCGATTCGCTGTTGCAAGACGTACTGATACGGCGAAATGCCCATCGACTGCTTAAACAAGCGGGCAAAGTAGTACTGGCTCATGTCTAGCTCACGGGCGATCGCGGCTAAGCTAAGCTCTTGATCGAGATGGTCGTTAATGTAGTCGATCGCCTGCTGCAACTTGCGCTGAGATAAGCCCCGGTACTCTTGTAAAGGCTGCTGCCAGGTGGAATACGATCGCAGCAGATGGATGGAGAGTGCTGTCGTTAGTGAATCGACAAAGAGCCGACTGCCTACCCCGTTTGAGGTTATTTCAGACTTAAGCGCCTGCCCAATTTGGTAAATGAGTGGATCAGGGGTGGCAAACTGAGGGATGAGTTCAATGCGATCGACATTCACCGCTTCATAAGCCACCTGGGCGAGATGATCAGGCTCAAGAAACAGTAAGGTAAAACTCCCTTCACGATCCCAGACTGCCTGATGCTGCACGGTTGCTGGCACAAGCACCACCTGTGGGGAGCTAAGCACTTCACTCTGTCTGCGCCCATCCAACACCCGCTCCGACTGCACCTCACAGTCAGCTTCGTGAACCATCAGCATATGCCGGGTATGGGCGTACTCAGGTGTTTCCCAGGCAGGTTGGCGGTGCTGCTGGAGGTAAATACCATCCCACGCAAAGTCCTGGCTTGTCAGCAGCGGTGGTCGTGCTAAGACCTGCAAAACCTCACTTTCCTGAGTGAAGTCAACAGTGAGTCGATTCGGTTCCGGCATGACGGCTATTATTAGAAAGGCGCTTACATCGTTTTGGTTCTGATCATGGCATCAGTTTCAACACATTGATGTCATCAGCTTGACAACTTATCTACGTCCTGTCCGAAGCAAGTTTGCACATTTTAAAGGTAATAGAGGCAGCACGGCGATCGGTAGAAACCGGGCAGACTACTGCACTGGAGTAATATATCCCTGATGCTGAGCTAAATAACTCAGCGCAAACGAGAATGTTTCTCCGCAAGCTTCAAGAGAGGTAAATTTGGGTGTCCAATGCAATGGTGCGTTTACTTTGTAGTAACGCACCCTACAAGAGCGGCGATCGTACTGTTTGGCTTGAGGTAGTGGCTTGCACTCCTTTACCGATGCGCTGTGAGAGTGGCGGGCGTTGCCTGAGTCGCTTCTGTCACACTAAACCCAGAGAGAAACTGTAGCTTAGATTAAGGTCAGCGAACTGGTGCTAATCTGTCATCTTAGTTTCAACTACTCGTCTTTCAGCAACGGCTCCTAGCGTATGGTTACTTCTGCTAACAAAGGTCTCAGTTTAGCGGTAGATCGTCGTCATCGCCCGGCAGGATGCGAACGCGGGCATACTTTAGCCCCGATACACCTTGGAGTGGCTGCACAGTGCCGCGATCGATCTGACTATCCACCCAGCCTTCACGCATCAGGTAGCGGAGATATTGCTGATATTCTGCCCACTCTTCCTCGGTAGAAAAGACCAGGGTGAGCATTCCCGGTTGCGTGATGCGAGTATTGGTTTGTTCGTCGATCGCCTTATCAATTCGCTTTTTGACGATTTCGTAGCGGGTATCGCGGCTCCCGCGCACGTCAAACATGCGCTCTGTAGTTTCGTCGTGGAAAATGTCAACGGTTGCATCCTGCACGAGAACAAGATGCGTCACTTGCATATGGGTACTGTGCTTTTCGAGCAGGCGAAAAGCAGTTCTGGCACAGTCACAGACGGCACGAAGCTGCTCATAGCGTAGACTTCGGAGTTGAAAGCTGCCAAATTTAAGGTCGATCGATGCCCCAGCATAAAGCATGTGATCGATCCCATCGGTTGCCTCAATGTCGCAGTAGTGAGGCGTGATCCGCTGCATTGCTTCCTGCCAGCGCTCCCAGGTTTCCCGTAGTAGCACGTTGATGGTATTTACCATGTTGTCATAGTGGGTTCGCGCTCGATAGACGCATTCGTGATCGTTGGCGCAAGCCTCATGGTAGGCGTTGATCGCTGCGATCGCCGTTTCCCCGCATTGTGCAAAATAGTCAAAGTAAATTTCTAGATGGTCACGCAGATAGCGCAGACGACTTACTTCAGCATCGACCGTCACGCCTTCCTGCATCTGGCGAATGTGTTCCAGCAAATCCAACCGCAGTTGTTCGCCTAGCGCTGTTGCTTTGGCGTTGCAGGCAGAATCAACGACGGTCAGCGCGAGATGAAACTGCTCCAGCAAATCGGCTTGAATGGCAAGATTGCGTTCGTTAGACGAGCCTCGAATATCGGAAATACCGTACAGGGGATACACGTTGGTGAACGCGATCGGCTCTGGTGGTAAGCCCATGCCCCGACGCTCGGCTTCCTGCAAAAAGCGCCACTCGACAGCGGGGTGAATGTTGGTAATCAACCGCTGTTGTACCAGTTGCCGCTGGGCAGTCGTCAGCGATCGCGTGAAGGCAGGAATGAGCTGCTCGGCATGGCGACGGTCTAAGGCATCAAACGTATAGGGTCGATCGCTCAGTAGAGCCACAACGCCAACGGCACCGGGCGGCTTGAGGGCTGGGCTTGCAGCTTGAAGCGGAGCGCTAGGGTCTAATGCAGCGCCTTCCTGATCGCCTGTGCCAATACTGGGTGCCAGCAGCGGGATGAGCAACAAAGAGCGCACACCCATTTTGAGCAGTTGCCGTCCGCCATCGGTGCGGGGATCTTGAGCCAAATCAGCAACGGCATACACCTGATTGGTGCGGAGAGCGTGCATGAAATGGGACTCTTGCAACGACTCTAGAGGATATAGCGTTGTGTGTGGCTCGTCGCTTAACGATCCCATAAACAACCGCACCTGATCGGTTTCAATACTCAGTAACAGCGTATTCTGGGCGCGAAAGAGCGATCGCAGTTGCTGATTCAGTTCGCTAAATTTATGGGTACGCAGAATGGAATCGCGATCGATCAGCAGTTGCGTGATGCGGCGGATAATCTCTCGTTCGGTTACGTCCAGTCCTTCCAGCAGCAGCCAACCTTCGGTCTGGTAATACTCTAGCTGCTGTTCGAGTCGTTCGCACTGCATGGGATCAGCCAGGGCAGCTTCGATCGCAGGTAGCGCCATTGCTTGAAGACTCAGCGCCGCATCATCAACTTGTGTGTTTAGGCGCGTAAGTTGCAGTTGATCGGAGCGCAACCAGAACTCAACGTAGCGTGGTTCAGGGTGTAGCGGGCTTCGCAGCGAAATCATCACGGGTTCGTCTAGCAAGCGAGAACCTTGCAAATCGACGTGATAAAACTGTTGCAGCACTCGATGCAGTAGATGTCGGCGATACAGCCGCTGGATTGCCCCGTTGTCTGCTTCATTCAGCAAGTGCTGGAGTACCTGCCCCAATTCTCCCTGTGCGCCTGTGGTGGTCAGCCCCAGAAGCTGACAGAAGTAATCATTAGCGTAGTGCAACGTCATCGTCGTCGGGTCGATCGTGGCAATAAGGAGCCGACTGCACTGCTGAAAATAGCTTAACCAGGCGTAGGTATCTGCTGGAGCAGAGGCGATCTCTGGCTGAACGGTCAAAGTCGTTGACGGCGATTCTGGTTCAACGGTTGGGCGATCGGGCGATTGAATCAACGTGCTAACACTCTGAGTCACGGCTTCATGCTCGTTCAAGGGCATATTCGTCACTGACTCAGAAGAATGCATGGTAGTTTGCCTCAAATTGATGAACACTTGCAAGGTGAGTAACACTTCAGGTCGCTAGACGCTAGTGTGCCCCAATAACCATTTTCTTTTTGTCATACGGTTATTCATGGCGGTTATTCATGGCGATCGCTTAACACTGCCAGAACAATTCTTCTTCCAGGCTACTGCAAGGTTTTTCTAAGTACTTGCTTAACGGGTAACAACACGCTTCTCCTCCTTTATTTCAGCCTTTTTAGAGATTCACCGGATCAAGCGAACCGAAAGCGCTAATCTGGATAAAGAGCAGGCAGCATTTTGCTGTCGGGCACGCTCTCGTGCAACGATGCCACGATTGTGGACAATTAATTAGCTGGCAAAATCCATGTTTGAAGCACTTTCCGATCGCCTGGAGTCTACCTGGAAAAAGCTGCGCGGTCAGGACAAGATCTCTGAAACGAACATCAAAGACGCAGTGCGTGAAGTGCGACGGGCGCTGCTCGAAGCGGATGTGAACCTCCAGGTTGTCAAAGACTTTGTGGCAGCGGTCGAAACCAAGGCACAGGGTGCAGCGGTGATTGCCGGAGTGCGCCCCGACCAGCAGTTTATCGAAATCGTCCACAACGAACTCATAGCGGTGATGGGCGGCGATCATGCGCCTCTGGCAAGGGCGGATACTGCCCCGACGGTCATTTTGATGGCGGGTTTGCAGGGCACGGGTAAAACCACTGCGACCGCGAAACTGGCACTGCATTTACGCAAAGAAAACCGCTCTACGCTGCTTGTGGCAACGGATGTATACCGCCCAGCGGCGATCGACCAGCTCATCACCCTCGGTCGGCAAATTGATGTACCCGTCTTTGAATTGGGCAACGATGCGAACCCCGTTGAAATTGCTCGTCAGGGGGTCGAAAAGGCAAAAGCAGACGGCATCAATACCGTCATTATCGACACTGCCGGACGCTTGCAAATTGACGAAAGCATGATGGCAGAACTGGCGCAGATTAAGAACACTGTGCAGCCCCACGAAGTCTTGCTGGTCGTCGATGCCATGACGGGGCAAGAAGCCGCCAACCTTACCCAGACCTTTCACGACCAGATTGGCATTACGGGTGCCATTTTGACCAAGATGGACGGTGATACACGGGGTGGTGCAGCGCTTTCAGTCCGGCAAATCTCCGGTCAGCCCATCAAATTTATTGGTGTGGGCGAAAAAGTGGAGGCATTGCAGCCCTTTTATCCCGATCGCATGGCATCGCGCATTCTGGGTATGGGTGATGTCCTCACCCTCGTCGAGAAGGCGCAAGAAGAAGTAGACCTGGCAGATGCCGAAAAAATGCAGGAGAAAATTCTCTCTGCCAAGTTCGACTTCACCGATTTTCTCAAGCAAACCCGGATGCTCAAAAATATGGGTTCGCTGGGCGGGATCATGAAAATGCTCCCTGGAATGGGCAAGATCAGTGATGAACAGCTCCAGCAGGGCGAAAAGCAACTCAAACGTGCCGAAGCGATGATCGGCTCTATGACCGTTCAGGAACGCAAGAATCCTGAACTGCTGTCGGGTTCACCGAGCCGTCGTCGTCGTGTGGCGCGGGGTGCTGGCTATGGCGAAAGCGATGTGAGCAAGCTGGTGAGTGATTTCCAAAAAATGCGATCGCTCATGCAGCAAATGGGGCAAGGACGCTTCCCCGGTATGGGCGGGATGCCCGGTATGGGTGGAATGCCAGGAATGCCCGGTATGGGCGCTGCTCCCAGCGGTAACCGTTCACCTCAACCGGGCTGGCGCGGTTATGCGACAGGAAGTAACAAGAAGAAAAAGGACAAGAAGAAAAAAGGCTTTGGAAATCTGTAGCAACGCAAAGTGACACACTCATGCTCTGTTTTGCCCTCTCTACAGGCTGTACGGCAGTTGTAATCATCAGTCATGGTTGTATTCTAGTAGTGCCACCTGTAACCCCTAAGTACAAGCGATCGCGTGACTTCTATCCCGCAAGCACTGCGTTAAGCAACCCATTGACAACACGGGTGTAAGCCTCTGTCGTGAGGCACTAGCGGTTTACCAGATGAAAGACTGTCTCTTGCTAGATCTAGAATGAGTCGCTTTATGGCAAGTTGGGTTGTACACTTCTGCTAGAAAACCTTTGCGATAGGTTTTGCGATGCACCGTTCAGCCAAACTCCAGCGTTTATTCATTTTCGGTTTGAGCGGTCCGATCGTGGCGTTAAACGTCTGGCTGCTGACTCAGGTTTTTCGTTACTTTGAGCATCTGATTACGCTGTTAGCGATCGCGGCGATTCTGGCATTCTTGCTAAATTATTCGGTGCAGTTCTTTGAACGTGCCCGGATGACCAGACCACAGGCAGTCATCATTGTTCTACTGGTAACCTTCACGCTGCTGCTGCTGGCGGGGTTGACACTCGTACCGCTCCTCATCCAGCAAACGACTCAGTTACTCGAGCGTATTCCTGCATCATTAGAAGCCAGCCGTGATAATCTGCAAGCGTTCGATAGTTGGGCAAAGGCACGCAATCTGCCTCTCGATTTGCAGGGGATCACCGGGCGTATTAATGGTCAAATTGAAAGTCAGCTTCAAACCCTGGCGGCACAGGCGCTGAGTGTGGCGTTAGGCACGGTTAGCGGGTTAATTGACGGGATTTTGGTACTAGTGCTGGCGTTTTACATGCTGCTGTATGGCGATCGCCTCTGGAACGGACTGATTCATCTTTTACCACCACGCATCGGTCTTCCATTAAGCCTTTCATTGCGGTTAAATTTTCAAAACTTTTTTATCAGTCAACTGCTGTTAGCCATCTTCATGACAGCCGTGCTGATTCCAATCTTTTTGGTGCTCAAAGTACCGTTTGCGCTCTTATTTGCTCTCTTGATCGGCGTTGCCGAATTGATCCCGTTTATCGGGGCAACTCTGGGCATTGGACTAGTGACGCTGCTGATTGTGCTGCAAGATCCAGGCTTAGCCTTCTGGGTCGGCGTTTCTGCCACCGTCATGCAGCAAATTCGCGATAATGTCCTCGCACCGCGTATGATGGGCAGCTTTACCGGGCTTAATCCGATCGTCATCTTCATTGCGCTTTTGGTCGGGCTGCAAGTGGCTGGTTTTCTGGGTGTCATTGTTGCCGTGCCGATCGCAGGTACAATCAAAGGCACTTTAGATGCTATGTATAGCAAGCAAGCTCAGGTTGTAACGACCAATATTAGTGCAAAAACCCCGCCGCTTTAGGAACGAGAACAGAGGTAACGATCCAACTCGGAAGGCTAAAAACAATCGATCGACATCACCGATTTGCCGTCTTGTCTGCTACAAATTTGATCAGCCTGTCTGAGAGTGAACGGCTGAGAACAGCTATGGTTCAGCTAGAGTTTAGACCGAGGCTTTTCCCAAGCTCTGGGCAGAGGCAATCTATCGCAAGTGTAGGAATTTAAGTATGCGACAAATCAACTTTGTCATCATCTTCGTGATTTGTTTGGCTCTTGTGCTGTTTGGCATCGAAAACACCGACCCAGCCGTGATTCGGATTGCTCAAGGCATCGAACTACAAGCGCCGCTGGCAGTGGAACTCATCATGGCGATGGGTGTTGGGGCAGTTCTGGCATGGGTTTTTAGCGTTTGGGCACAGCTTCAGCGAGCGATCGACTCCCGAAAGGATCTGCGGGTCAGAGATGTTCGTATTCAGGAGCTAGAGGAAAATGTCGAGCGCTACAAAGCGGAAATTGAAGAACAGCAACGACTGCTTCCGGCTGCCAAACCTCATCAAGATACCACGCAAGAGGCTGAGACAGGCGCTTACGCTCAGTAAGAGGCTGTTAGCATCTAGTAGGGGTGAACAGCTTTTCGCCCCTGATTTCTCTCACCCTTTTCCCTCTGAGTTAGCATACAAGAAATGACGGCTGCTGACCTGATTACACCGCTTAACTACTGGAGTCTTTGGGTGCCGTTACTGCTGCTGGTTTTGATTGTGATTGCAGCAGTCTGGTTTGCCCGCATTTCTCTTCGGTAGGTTCATTCATGCCCCTTTCTCTTGCACAGGACGCGATCGCCTTTCTTATTGACCTGGCAGAACGGGGCGAGATTGATCCGTGGGATGTCAAAGTCATTGAGGTTATCGATCGCTTTTTGAGTACATTGGCACCGTTGAGTAGTGGCAGCGAACCGTATGAAGCCACGCTATCCCAATCAGGGCAAGCGTTTTTGTATGCATCGATGTTGGTGCTGCTGAAAGCCGATAGTTTATCTCAACCAGAACCAGCGGCTGCGATCGATGGCGATGAAGAAATAGCGCTCGATCCAGACGGGGGGAATGGCTCTTCGTTACCCGCTAACCTGGAGCGCCAGATTCGTCGTCGTGCGGTTGCCCAACCACCCCAACGGCGACGAGTCACCCTTAAAGAACTGATCGACCAGTTGCGAACGATCGCCACCGCTTTAGATGATCCGACTCCACGAGCACGGGCGCGTCGTCCCCGGCAGCAGTCTCGCAGTCAGGCAGTCCGCGCGATCGCTCAGCTTGCCCACCAGGAAAATTTGTCTGAGATGGCAGTGGCGCTTGAACAATTTTTCATCGACCACTGGCAAACCTTTGCAAAGCAAGAAAACTGGATTGATTTTGACTTGCTGTTAGAGCTGTGGTCACAGGCAAGCGATTATAAAATAGGCATTCCTCACGATCCGCATGATGGCAATGCGACCCACGATCGAGTCGGTGTTTTTTGGGCGCTACTGCTGCTATCGGCACAATCCAAGGTAGAACTGGCACAAGAGGAGTTTTACCAGGATCTCAAAGTGCAACTCCTTTCAGAGCAGGGGCTAGCCGAACTGACGGACTGGGCAGCACGTGCTTCACCCGATTAAGTTTGTTAACATTGCGGTTAACACAAGCTTGATGTTACGAAAAACGCGCGATCGCCCTTGAAGAACGGCATCCGTGCGTTTGCAACAAAACTTAACTGTAGATGTGATGAAGCATGAGCCTTGTTTCACTAGGGCTTTACGAAGAGTAACCTGGTTTACTTTGACTCAGCCTGAAAATCACCTAGCATCAGCATAGAGCCGCCATGGCGGGCAGTGCCTTTAGGCGTTAAACATAGTCAGCCAATATTCAGTGGCGAAGGTTTGGGGAGATGAACGATCTATGAAAGCCATGATCCTGGCAGCCGGTAAGGGCACACGTGTGCGTCCGATCACGTATACGATTCCAAAGCCCATGATCCCGATTCTGCAAAAACCCGTGATGGAGTTTTTGCTTGAGCTGCTGCGGCAGCACGGGTTCAACGAAATTATGGTCAACGTGAGCCATCTAGCGAGCGAAATTGAAAGCTATTTTCGTGATGGTCAGCATTTTGGCGTGCAAATTGCTTACTCGTTTGAAGGGCGCATTGTTGACGGCGAACTCGTCGGCGAGGCGATCGGCTCGGCGGGTGGAATGCGACGGATTCAAGACTTTTCCCCCTTTTTCGACGATACATTTGTTGTCCTTTGTGGTGACGCGCTGATTGACCTGGATCTGACGGCGGCTGTCAAGTGGCATCGCGCCAAGGGTTCGATCGCCACGATCGTCATGAAAACAGTGCCTCAAGAAGAAGTGCCTAGCTATGGTGTTGTGGTTACCGATGATGAGGGTCGCATTCAAGCCTTTCAGGAAAAGCCGACCGTTGAGGAAGCACTCAGTAACTGCATTAACACTGGAATCTATATTTTTGAGCCAGAAATTTTTGACTACATTCCCGCTGGCGAAGAGTACGACATTGGTAGTCAGCTTTTCCCGAAGCTAGTGGAAAAAGGAGCGCCATTCTACGGTGTGCCGATGGATTTTGAATGGGTCGATATCGGCAAAACTCCCGACTATTGGCGAGCCATCCGGAGTGTCTTAAACGGCGAAGTTAAAAATGTCGAGATTCCCGGTCGGCAAGTGGCACCGGGGATTTATACAGGGCTAAACGTGTCGGTCAATTGGGATAAAGTGGATATTCAGGGTCCTGTTTACATTGGTGGCATGACCCACATTGAAGATGGAGCAACCATTATTGGACCGACCATGATTGGTCCTAACTGCTGGATTTGCAGCGGAGCAACCGTAGACAATAGCGTCATTTTTGAGTACGCCCGTCTCGGTCCTGGTGTGCGACTGGTCGATAAGCTGGTCTTTGGTCGCTATTGCGTTGACAAGACGGGAGCCACGATCGACGTACAGGCAGCGTCCCTCGACTGGCTGATTACAGATGCCCGTCAGGCTTTACCATCGCATCCCCCGGCAGAACGGCAGGCGATCGCAGAACTTCTCAATGCCGACATTAGAAGCATCGGTGTTTAGTACCTGACATTAAGATCTGGCGCGGCTAAATTGCTGCATGAATGCCTACATTCACCCTCACCCTAGCCCTTTCCCCAAAGGAGAGGGAACAGGGCTTCTAGCGCCCTTCTTCTTGGGGAGAAGGGTCGGGAATGAGGGAAATTTATCCTTGCATTCAGCAACCCTATATGTAGAGTCCTACAAGGCGTGCAACTTACACGGCTTGCTTTGAAGCGAGACGATCTTTTAGCTCAGCAGGCACGATCGCGCCGTACTCCGTAATGATGGCGCTGATCAAGGCGGCTGGAGTGACATCAAACGCAGGGTTGTAGAACTCTGCACCAGTGGGACACAGAATCGTCTCGCCAATCGTGTGAACCTCGCTCGGATTGCGTTCTTCAATGGGAATTTGAGAGCCGTCTGCGAGCGCAAAGTCGATCGTCGATAGCGGAGCTGCGACAAAAAAGGGAATGTTGTGCGCTTTGGCGATCAGCGCCACGCTGTAGGTACCAATTTTGTTAGCGGCATCACCATTTGCTGCAATGCGATCGGCTCCAACCACAACGGCATCAATCATCCTTCGTTGCATACAGTGTGCTGCCATGTTATCTGTAATCACCGTCACGGGGATACCTTCCTGTACACACTCCCAGGCAGTCAACTTCGCACCCTGCAAGCGTGGACGCGTTTCATCGGCATAAACCCGTTCTAAGCGACCATCGCGCCACGCTGAACGAACCACACCTAAAGCGGTGCCATACCCCGCTGTTGCCAGTGCTCCGGCATTGCAGTGAGTGAGAAGACGCAATTTTTCAGGACTGGTGGGTAATGCCTGTAACCCGTAATCGCCAATTTGATGGCAAGTTTGCACATCATCCGCATTAATAGTCTTCGCGGTTTCTAGCAAGGTTTGCTTCAGGTGCTCAATCGGTCCTAGCGTTTGCTGAGCCGTTTTAACCATGCGATCGATCGCCCAAAACAAGTTCACAGCAGTAGGGCGAGTTTCCCGTAGCCGCTGAGCGATCGGTTCTAACTGCGCCAAAAACTCACTGCGATCGGTTGTTTGAATCTCCCGCGCACCGAGATACATACCATAAGCAGCAGCAACGCCAATCGCGGGAGCACCGCGCACAATCATCGTTTCGATCGCCCGCGCCATGTCTTCGTAGCGGTTAATTTCAACGACCGCGTATTCATTGGGTAAGCGGGTTTGGTCAATCAACAAAACATGTCCACGCAGCGTCTCTGCGGGAGCCTGATCATTCCAGATCACGGGATAAACCTGATTGTTAGAAAGCATAAGGCGTAAGACGATCACGAGTGCAACTAAAACCACTCTGCCACAAGGTGTTCAAACAGAGACATAGCAGTGCTAAATCATTTGCGTAATTTGGCGGTCAGCGGTCAGCGGTCAGTGGTCAGCGGTCAGCGGTCAGCGGTCAGTAGTCAGCAATCAGCAATCAGCTTTTCTAGCTTGATGACTGAATGACTGGCACTGATGACTATTACTCCTCATAGTTCATGGCTGACCGCTGATCGCTAATGGCTGACCGCTCAGCCCAGAATGCTTCTCGCTTTGCAGAGACCGATCGTGCACAGCAAGCAACAAAAATTGACAGTTAGACAACTGGCACTTACAAGAGGGGTGCAGAACCCTACAACTTCTAACCTGAGAGTAATGCGCGACCCAGAAGAGCCATTAATTTCTGGTGAAGAGCAGCAAAACCAATGCGTCTTTGGGTGAGGTTTGTGAATGGACTCTTATCTGCCTGTATCCTGGTCAACAGTTACGACAATGCTTACACAGGTGTCGGTGTCAGTAAAAGATCTGCCAAACTACGACCTGGTTCTACGCTGTCAGACGGGTCATCGTCCCGACAAAACAGCATTCGCTGAACTGTTGAGGCGCTACCAGTCTCACGTTGAAAAGGTGCTTTATCATCTCGCGCCCGATTGGCAAGATCGGGCAGATTTGGTTCAGGAAGTTTGGATTCGAGTGTATCGCAATATTCGACGGCTCAATGAACCAGCTAAGTTTCAGGGCTGGTTGAGCCGCATTGCCACTAATCTGTTCTATGACGAACTGCGGAAACGCAAACGCACAGCGCCACCGTTGTCATTGGATGCACCGCTTACCTTCAGTGATGGCGAGATGGATTGGGAAATTGCTGCCGATACGCCAGCACCCGATGAAGCGCTGAGTCGGCAAGAGTTTTATGATCAGCTCAAGCTAGCGATCGCCGATTTGCCCGAAGTCTTCCGCACGACGATCGTTCTCCGCGAAATCGAAGGCATGAGCTACGAAGAAATCGCGGCACTGACCAACGCATCTCTAGGAACAGTGAAGTCTCGGATTGCCCGCGCCCGCCAGCGCTTGCAGCTTCAGCTACAGCCCTACTTGGATGAGTAGCCACCCGCGAGTGAGAGGCGATCGCGATCGTCGCAGCGAATTACGATCTAGACTGAGACTGTTGTGTGCAAGCGTAAAAGATAGCCTATGCCGCCAGAAACCATCCAAGCTGTTGTCGCTGACTACTTTGCTAACCTTCAAGCAATGAACTTAGAGGGATGGGTAAAGAACTTTACCAAGGATGCAACGGTGCATGACCCAGTTGGTAAACCACCAAATAATGCCCTTGAGACTGCGCCAAAATTTTTTGGCTTACTCTCGATGGCGTTTGAAAAGCTCCAGCTATCCCAGGATCAAATCTTTGTGGCAGGGAGCGGAGCAGCGGTTAAATGGACAATGCGAGGCTGGGGGAGGAACGGCAAGCAAGGGATGACTGAGGGCATCAGCGTGTTTGAAATTCACGAATCTGGCAAAATTCAACAGGTTTCCTCCTACTGGGATGAAGCTGCAATGATGGCTCAGATCAGAAGGTCTTGATCGCTTTGTAAACGACTCCACTTCACCATTTCTCCCAACAGCCGCACCCTTCAGCAACCTGCTGGAGCTTTTTTTATGCACTGTTGAATTTATGCACTGTTGAACGATTAACTTGCTAGGGCGCGTCATCAATTAGCTCCAAAACCTTGCGGTATCAGCATAATCGCGCCCGCCCCAACACACCAGGCTAGGGGCTGGAACTCTTGCTGCGAGTCATGTGTAGTTGTCATTGATGACAGCCCCTAGCAATACCATTTCACTAAACTGTGGCTACACGGGCAAGCTTCGGCTGGCGGTCAGCGGTCAGCAGCAGAAACGAATCTGTAGGGCGATTTTATAGAATTGGTATAAGACAGCTTGCCTATAAGCAAGCATTGCGACGTAAAGCGCTACCTTGCTCCAAACGTTTAGCAACGCTAGAGAGCTAAAAGATCCTGAGCAACCCGATGAACTGCCGTAACAGAAGGTATAGCTTTCGTAGGATCACTGTGTATGTCTCTCCTAGCATCTTCAATCATGCAAGCATTTCCAGCACACGTCACGCAAGACGACCACACGCTTGAAGAGCGGGGCAGTGGTCGCTAAGAGGTCGGACAGTTCACTCAAGTCCTTTTTTGCAACTTTCGACACACAATCTCTCTCGTTCTGAGCGTTATCTTGATAGCCTTGACATCTTAACTAAGACGCTTAACACCTTACTTGCCCCTACTGTTTACCCGTGGGGGCTTTTTTGTAGTGCGATCTGCATAGATCACCTGTACTATAAAGTGAACACTTTAAGTGTACACCGATGGTAAAGTTGCTGTTGATTGAGAGTCCGGGCAAGTCCAAGAAGCTGAGCCAGATTTTGGGGTCTGGTTGGCAGGTCAAAGCCAGCATGGGTCATGTGCGCGAACTGGCGAACGATGGTGACGATGCGCTGGGCTTTGACTTGCTCGATAGCCGCGTAGAGTGTCGCTATGAACCCAGGGAAGCCAGAGGACAGAAGGTATTAGCGGAGTTGCGTCAGGCAGTGAAGCAAGCAGAGGCTGTCTATATTGCCACCGACCCCGATCGCGAAGGAGAGACCATTGGCTGGCACCTTCAGCAGGCACTGAAGCTAAAAAACCCGCACCGGGTCGTCTATAGCGAAATTACACCACAAGCTGTCAAAGCTGCGATCGCCCATCCCCGTGCTCTCGATCAGTCGCTGGTTGCCGCCGGACGAGCACGCGATTGTCTCGATAAGTTGGTGGGTTACAAGGGCAGTAAGCATGTGGTCTGGCGACTCAACATCGGCGCGAAATCAATGGGACGGGTACAAAGTGCCACTCTGCATCTGTTGTGTACGAGAGAAAAGGACATTCAGGCATTCAAACCCCAGGACTACTGGAGCGTTTGGGTGGAATATCAAGAAGGGTTTAAGGCGTTCTATCGCGCCAAATTGAAGGCGAAAGCGGCTTCCAGACCAGACGCAGAAGTCGCTGATGATGCGACAGACGGTAAGGAAAGCCAGGAGTCCGATAAAGTAAGCAGTCAAGCAGATGCCGATCGGCTGGTAGCGATCGCCCGTTCGACTCCGCATCAAGTGGTCACGATCGATGGCAAAATAACGCAGCAAGCCGCTCCGCCACCTTTTATTACTTCTTCCTTGCAGCAGGCAGCCGGTACTAAACTTCGCTTCAGCCCTGATAAAACCATGAAAGTGGCACAGTCGCTCTACGAAGCGGGACATATCACCTATATGCGAACGGATTCAGTGACCTTAGCTGCGCCGTTTTGTGCGGCTGTGCGACAGTACCTGGAGCAGCATGATCCAACGAATGTGCCCAAGCAAACGGCGCGACACCGAGCCGTTAAAGGCGCACAGGATGCCCATGAAGCGATTCGCCCGACGGATATCGATCGCGTGCCAGCGCAACTGCAAGCTCAGGTCAGCGGTGATGATGCCAAACTGTATGAGCTGATCTGGAATCGGGCGATCGCCTCTCAGTGCTGTCCTGCCCGGTTACGCAAAACGCAAATTGTCACGCGCTCTGGAACGATCGATTGGGAAGCGCGCGGGCAGGTCGTGGAATTTCCCGGCTACACTCGCTACTGGAACAACTTGAGTGCAGATACGCAACTGCCAGCGTTGCAGCAGGGACAGCCACTCATCCTGAAGCAGGCAGCAGCGGACAAAAAGCAAACTCAACCGCCGCCACGCTACACCGAACCGAAGCTCGTTCAGTTGATGGAACGCAAAGGCATTGGGCGACCGAGCACCTATGCGCCGACCATCAAAACGCTCAAGGAGCGGGAGTATGTGCAGGTAGAAAAAAGTAAACTTCAGCCAACTGCCCTCGGCATGGCGCTAGACAACGCACTAGAAACACTGCTGCCGGACTTGCTTCAGCCAGAATTTACAGCTCAAATGGAACTGGCATTAGACACCATTGCCCAGGGCAAGCAAGACTGGCAGAGATATTTAACCGATTGGCACCGCACCTATTTCGCGCCAGCGCTAGAGAAAGCCAGTCAACTTCTGCTGACTCAGGGGACGCGATCGGCACAGACATCGACAAGGACAAACAGCCATAAAGCTACAGGCACAGCGTCTCAGGTAGCAGTGACAAAAACACCCTGTCCGAAGTGTGGGGTAGCGATGAGCAAAGTGTCGTCCAAATCCAAGAAGCTGAAGGCGGATCATTTTCTCAAGTGTGGCGCGGCAAGCTGTGGCACGGTGATGTTCTGGAATGCGAAAGGGAAGCAGTACGAGTTACCCTATGCCCAGCGCATTCCCGATCCAGCGGCGTTTACAGATGTGCCCTGCCCAGTTTGTGGAGCGTTACTGGAGCGCTATACCTACACGAAAGACGGCAAGGCAAAGACCATGTTGCGCTGTTCGCTGATGGAGAATCGGCGGGGGAAATGTAAAGAGGTCGCGTTTTTTGAAGGACACGATGGCTTTTGGTCGCCAAAGTTTGGGACATTGACGCTGGAGAGTTTGGTGAAGTAAGCGAGTCTCTACAGCGATCGCCACAACGCCTCACACGATCGCTCCAACCGCCTTACGCCGTATAGGTTCTGCCCAAACCGAGGGCGGCTAAGCCTTTACGATAGGCGATCGAGGTGCGGTCAGCGCCAATGTGCGATTCAGCAGCCAGTTCCAACGGCAAGTCTTCGGGATACTGTGCTTCGACGACTTCCTTATCTTCGGCAAACACCTGGTAATTGAACTCATACACAGGCTCCAGCGGCGCGTCTTTGTCAAAATTGCGGCACAACGGCACAAACACGCGCGTCTTGCGAGCCGATACTGGAGAGGCAGCATTGAGAATGCACAGTCGCCCCTCGCCGGGAAAATGCACCGTCAATCGTGCCGTGAATGGAAAAAAGACTTCAAAAATGCGGAGCCACTGGAAATCAGCCGGGGCAAGATCCTGCATCGCTTTAGGAAAATTGCTGACCGTACTGAGGTACTCAGCACGAATCCCATTAGGCGTTTTTTCGACCTCGTAGCGCGGCACCACCGGGTTGTTGAAGTCGCCAAAGGTGTTGGTATGCACCCAGGCAAAGTGAGCCACGTCGAGAAAGCCTTCCATCTGTCTGCCTGCGGCGGCGTTGAGGTCAACCGCATCGGGAAGAATCTGCTGGTAGTCGGGGTCGTTCCATTCATGCAGATCAGGCAGGGGGTACTGTTCACCGCCCCCTAACGATGTCCAAACCAAACCATATGCCTCTTTTACAGGGTAAGTCTTGAGGCAAAGCTTGATGGGAATGCTGGTGCCGGGATTGGCAGGGACTTCAACACAGCGACCGTCTGCCGAGTAATGAAAGCCGTGATACTTACAAACAAGCTGATCACCGCTGACCCAACCCATACTCAGCGGAATACCCCGATGCAAACAGATGTCGTTTGCCACAGAAATACCCGCAGACGTGCGCCAAATGACCAGTCGCTGATCCAGAAGAGTGGCTGAGAGCGGTTGCTCTTTGACATCATGGCTAAAGGCGATCGGATACCAGAAGGGTGCCAACGCATCCCAGTCAAACTCGGTAAACGTGCATCCTCTAGGATAAACCGTTCGGCTAACTGTATTGACCATATGAACCACCACTCCTTTAGAATCACCCAGCAACGGGCGCGCCAGGGTATGCAGTACACATACTACTCATGGCAGTGAGATGCATTGCAGTCATTCTTGCTACTAAATGAACGATTGCGATCGAACTGTCATGCTGTCGTTCGTTTTAGAGAGCCATTCTATTTAAGCTGTGAACATTGTTTGGATGAGTGATCAGCTTTTAGCTTAAGTTAAGCTGACCACTGACCGCTGACCGAACCGCTAATGGCTGACCGCTAATCCTCTTAGCTGACCGCTAATGGCTGACCGCTGACCGCTAATGGCTGACCGCTAACCGCTAATGGCTAACCGCTGACCGTTGCCATCGACCACCAAAAATTCTCCGGCTGCTCTTGAACATTTTTCTACGTCATAGGGAACGCTAGAAAAAGCATGGAATTATGAAACCAGGGTGCCGCTTATGGTGATGACAGCAACATTAACGCGTAGGTCACTTGAAGATGTCGTTGGGCAAATCTTGCTATCTGGTGAAATTACGTCTCATAGTCGGTATCAATTGATGCAGACAATTTTGGCAGAGGGGTTGAGCGAAAGCGAATGTATTCTGCTCGATCGATTACTTTATGGTGTTCGCAAAGGGCTACTGCTACTGGTGGATTAGCACTACGGGCTGTCATCGATGACAATCAGAGTCCCTGATAATGGCAAGTCTACAGCCCCTAGCCTTTTTTGGGGCGGGCGCGGTCAGGCTGATGCCGCAAGCTTTTGAGCTTTAGTTGATGACGCGCCCTAAGCGCGGGCAACACCATCCTGGCGAGCCGCGCTTTGAACGGCAGCCGAAACAGCCGTTGCGACACGCTCATCAAAGACAGATGGAATGATAAACTCGTGGTTCAGATCGGATGGTTTGACCAACGAGGCGATCGCCTGTGCCGCTTCCAGATACATATTGATCGTGAAGGTGGACGCGCGACAGTCTAACGCACCCCGAAACACACCTGGAAACGCCAGGACATTGTTGATCTGGTTGGGATAGTCGCTACGTCCAGTTGCCATCACTGCCACATCTTGCATCACCAGTTCTGGCTGAATTTCGGGAATGGGGTTTGCCATCGCAAAAACGATCGGGTTGTTTGCCATCGATCGCACCATTGCTGGTGTGACAACGCCGGGAGCGCTGACCCCCAGAAAAATATCGCTGTCTTGCATAGCGTCTGCCAGTTTGCCGCCTTTTGCGATGGCAAATTGCTGCTTTTGCTCGTTTAGATCAGCGCGATCGAGCGACAGAATACCCCTGGAGTCACACATCACAATATGCTCTGCGCCTGCCTTGCGAAGGAGACGCGCGATCGCCACACCCGCCGCACCAGCACCGTTAATAACAATCCGTACGTCTGCCATCGACTTTTTGACTAGCTTCAAGGCATTGATGAGTGCTGCCAGCGTCACAATCGCCGTACCGTGCTGATCGTCGTGAAAGACGGGAATGTTCAGTTCGCGCTGAAGGCGGGCTTCGATCTCAAAGCAGCGAGGAGCCGCAATATCTTCTAAATTAATGCCGCCAAAGACAGGGGCAATGTTTTTTACCGTTTCAACGATCGCATCCGTGTCTTGTGTTGCCAAACAGATCGGAAACGCATCCAGTCCGCCAAACTCTTTAAACAGCATGGCTTTTCCTTCCATGACTGGGAGAGCCGCTTCAGGTCCCAAATTGCCCAAACCCAGCACAGCGCTGCCATCGGTGACGATCGCCACCGTATTTTGCTTGATCGTCAGTTGGTACGCCTGCTCTGGATCGTTGGCGATCGCAGTACAAATGCGCCCCACGCCTGGCGTGTATGCCATTGCCAGATCTGCCTGTCCCCGTAGTGGAATGCGGCTCTGTACAGTAATTTTGCCGCCTCGATGCAAGTCAAAGGTGCGATCGTAGACGTTCAGCACCTTAATATCTGGCAAGGCTTTGACTGCTGTCACGATCGTCTCGGCATGTTCTGTACTGGCAGCGTCGATCGTAATATCCCGCAGCGACAACTGGCGGGTTTGCTCAATCAAATCAATCTGACCCATGTTGCCGCCTAAACTGGACACCGCTTTTGTCACTGATGCCAACATGCCCGGTCGATTTGGCACCTGAAAGCGGATGGTGAGACTAAAACTGGAGTTGGGAGTAAGTTCAGTCATGGGCGTTTGGATGTGCAGTTGTAGATTGTCGCTTCGAGATTAACTTAAATTAGCGTTAAGTCGAAAATTAAGACCTGTAAACGCGCTTCTAGCTTAAAGGAATGTCTGACCCGCAATTGTACCAAGTCACACCAACTGCTTTGATGGAGTCATCATGCACTGTTCCTCTCTATGCCCAGTCTTTATGCCGAAATTGAAATCAACGCCTCACGTCGGCGGGTGTGGCAAGCACTATTGCATAAGGAGCAATGGTTGTATTGGAACACTTACCTTTACGATTGCGATCCGGAACAAGCCTTTGAGCAGGGGCAAGCAATCTCCCTCTCGCTACGGCGCAACCCGGGTGATGAAGAAACCGAATTTCAGCCGATCGTGACACTGCTGCAACCAGAGGTGTGCTTGAAGTGGGTATCGTCGATTCCTGGCTTTGTGAATGAGCATGTCTTCCAGCTTCAAGAAACCGGACGCGATCGCACCAAGTACATTCACCAGGAGAATTTTTCAGGACTACTCACGCGTGTCTTTTTTCCCTTTATTCGCCAGGATGAACAACAAGGCATCCGCCGCATGGCACGAGAGCTAAAACGTTACGCAGAATCGCCGTCTAGCGCGTTGTCCGATTCATTTAGCAAGTGGTGAAGGCAATTTTGAGTTGAATGTTTCCCACTCCCTACTCCCCACTCCTTACTCCCTACTCCCTACTCCCTACTCCCCCTCAGCCTCAACCCGATCGCCGCCCAATCGCCACCCGAATGCCCTGAGCAATGTTGAGAAAGGCTTCATCACGATCGTCCCATTTGGTGACCGGTTTCGCGTCTTTAGGTAGTGCCTGCAATTTGCCGAAGGGTGCACTTGTCCAGTCGCAGGGCTTGAGAATAATTGGAATCACCTGAGCTTGTCCGGCTGCGTGGCGCTTCATGGCTTGTCCTAGCTCAAGCTCGTAGCAGTAGTCAGAGGCGAGGAAGCTGGCACTGACCAGCAGCAAAATGATGCTGGCTGAGTTGAGGTGAGCATCGATCGTGCCTGCGAAATCACTCCCGGCGGTAATTTCGCGATCGTGCCACGCAGCAATAAGCCGTTGCCGCTTCAACATGCTCAGGTGAATTGCCAATTCATCCCGTAGCTCTTCATCCCGATGGGAGTAGGAGAAAAAGATTTCGATCGGTGCTGCTGCAATCGACGAGGACTGTATAGGGTTGGTAGCACTGAGCACTTGTCCTGAACCAGCCTGCACGGGTGTACCAACGAGAAACATCTGGATTGTTTGGAGTGCAGCGGCAAGTTCTTCATGGCTTCTAGATTTAACCGTAATTTTTCTGCCATCTGTCTCAATCGTGATTTCGAGTGTTGAATCGCCTACAACAGAATCCAAGGCACCTACTACAGCAGGTACATGGGCAGGTGCCATCTGTGCGGTCAGCAGCCCCGATAAAAAGGCACCAAAGCTTTTGGTTCCAGTTAGTATGTTCGTTTCTAACACACGATTGACTTGTTCGATTTCGTCAAATTCGCGCAGTTGACGCAGCAAAGTTTGGGTTTTAGCCTCCAATTCTTCGCTGTCCAGCTCTGGATCGACTAAGTTAAAGGTGATGTGTACAGTCAAAGCTGATTCCTGCAAAAGACTGAACGACTGATCGATTCGAGCTTTAGCATGGAGGCAGTGGCTACAAAAGCAGTGTCTACTATGGCTATGCAGCTCTACTATACATTAACCTCTGCCGAATAAATGGTTCAAGCGAAAGACGACGCAACGGCAAGAACCAGAAGCTCGAAAACAAAATTTACAAATTTGAGATAAAATTTACAAGCGGAGCATGGGGATGATTTCAACTGTCCGTCTTTCAATTAATCTCCTGATTTAGGATAAACCTTATATCACGGCGTTTGGCGGCTACTGATTTATTTCTCTTATAGTCAACGTGGCAAGATCTGACCTCACAACAATTGCCGAGTTCTTCACAATTTGTTACAACTTAGTGAGACAACCCTCGGGACGAAAGACCGCATGATTGGTGGCTTCACTGCACCCCCTACTGGTACCGACTTTGGTGAGCGTATGCTCAACAAGGTCATCAGCCAATCGCTCCGTCATCTGTTCTCCCAGAGTGAGTCAGTGGACGTTTCCATTCGCTGTTCTCCCTCTAGCAAGCTGTTACAGGGGAGCGTCGATAGTTTTAAGATGAGCGGTAGCCGTCTGGTCATCCGCAAAGACTTTTTTGTCGAAACGATGTCGTTTGAAACCGATGCCGTTTCGATCGACTTTGGCTCTGTTTTGAGTGGTAAGGTTCGCTTGAGGCAGCCAACGCAGGCGATCGCTCAGGTCGTCCTTACCGAAGAAGGCATCAATCAAGCGTTTACGGCTGAGCTAGTTGAAAAGCGCCTTCAGAATATCGATACCCCTGAACTCACCAACCTGTCAGGGGGAGAGCCTGTTTCGTTTACAGATATCAACCTTCAGCTATTGCCCAACAGCCAGATCAAAATCTTTGCGAAGGCAGAGCTTCCTAACGGTTCAATCCCGATTAGCCTGCTGGCGACCTTAGCAGTTGAGCGCCGTCGCCGGATTTCATTTCAGAATCCACAATTCAATGAGGATGTGGTGCAAGAAGAACTCAGGGGCGTTTCAAGAGTTTTGACGATGGCGTTTGCAGAAATCCTGGACAACATGGTTGATCTCGATCGCTTTGATCTGGACGGCGTAACGATGCGGATCAATCGCCTGGAGACTCAAGGGAAACAGCTTATTTTCAGTGGTTATGCTCAAGTCGAACATTTCCCTGGCAGCCAGTAGAGAGTCAAAGGGCAGAGTTTCAGCAGGGACGTTACACGTAAGGTCCCCACTTCTTTTTTAGTAAGCAAGTCTTTAGTAAGCAAGCTCAGCCAGCCAGGAAATTGAGATTCCCAAAATGGAGCCTGCGATGACTTGAACGGGCGTGTGTCCAAGCAATTCTTTGAGACGGTCTTCGTTGAAGTGTTGATCTTCCTGAAAAAATTCGTCAATGATTTGGTTCAAAATTCGAGCTTGTTTGCCAGCAGCTTGACGTACTCCAGCAGCGTCATACATCACAATCACGGCAAAAATAATTGCGATCGCAAACTGCGAACTTGCCCAACCTGCGGTTTGACCAACGCCTGTAGCAAGCGCGGCTACCAGCGCTGAATGAGCACTGGGCATACCGCCTGTTTCAACCAATACCCGTAGATTGACTTTATGGTGCCGACCAAACTCAATGACCAGTTTCATTGCCTGAGCCAGTAAACAAGCTACAAGCGCAACCAGCAGTACCTGGTTATGGATAATGTCGCCAACGTCCTGCATGTGTTTTGCGTTGAGAAGGAGAGTAAAGGATGAAGTCCAAGGTCTAAAGGCTAAAGACACGTTTTTATCCTTAAGCCTTTATCCTTAAGCCTTTCAATCTAGTGTGTGCGAGCGGTGATGAAGTCAGCGATCGCAATCAGCGGCTTAGCACGATCGCCAAAATCAGCCAGTTCGGCTTTAGCTTTTTGTATCAGTGACTGTGCTTGACGTTTAGATTCCTCTAAGCCCCAAACGCTAGGATAGGTTGCCTTCTGTGCACGCAAATCTTTTCCAGCCGTTTTGCCTAGCTCCTCCTGCGTAGCGGTGATATCCAAAACATCATCCACAATTTGAAACGCCAGCCCGATATGTTGGGCGTAGCGAGAGAGTCGCTGCAAATCGAGGTCAGGAACTCCCGCCAGAATGCTGCCCGATGTCACTGAAGCTTCTAGTAAGGCGGCTGTTTTGTGATTGTGGATGAAGTTGAGGGTTTCCAGACAAACGGCGGTGTTGCCTTCTGATTCTAGATCAACGACCTGCCCACCCACGAGACCCGCTGCACCGACTGCTCGACCCAAAATCGCAACAATCCTCAGGAGGCGATCGGTCGGTACATTTTTGGTCTCCATTGCCACGTGCTCAAACGCGTAAGCAAGCAAGCCATCGCCTGCCAAGATGGCGATATCCTCACCAAAAACCTTGTGGTTGGTCAGCTTACCACGGCGGTAATCATCGTTATCCATGGCAGGTAGATCGTCGTGGATCAGTGACATGGTATGGATCATTTCCAGCGCACAGGCAGTTGGCATTGCCATCTCGATCGTGCCACCAATGAGTTCACAGGTTGCTAAGCAGAGAATCGGACGCAGCCGCTTGCCGCCCGCCAGCAGTGAGTAGCGCATGGCATCATAAATTTTCTCTGGATAGATCACTGGGAGGGCACGATCGAGCGCCGTTTCTACGAGAGCCTGTCGTTCTTGTAGATAGGCTGCCAGATCAAAATGGAGTTCCTTCTGAGATGTATACATTCTGCCTGATAAAACCATTTCTCTATCTCCCTCCCCGTTCTCACTTCAGTTACATCACAACCGCACTGACCGATCGCTGTCTCTCAATCATTCTTTATCCCTCAATCATTCTACGGAGGTTTCTGCACTCATGAAACATTGAGATAGTGGACAACCAGGACTTTACACTTTAGGGAGTAGCGATCAGCGGTCAGCGGTCAGCGGTGCAGACGCTGCTAGAAGTGACAGATGCTGCTGGCTACTAACCGCTGGCTGCTATCGTTCGCGGTAGCTCAGCACCGTATTTTGCAACAGCATGGCAACGGTCATGGGACCGATACCGCCTGGAACAGGCGTAATGAGCTTTGCTACAGGTTGGACAGACACAAAATCGACATCCCCAACCAAACGAGACTTACCGCTGTCATCGGTCACCCGGTTCATGCCAACATCAATCACGATCGCCCCTGGTTTGACCATCGCAGCCGTAATCAGCTCTGGGCGACCAACTGCCACCACGAGAAGGTCAGCCGTGCGAGCGATCGCGCCGAGATCAGGGGTGCGTGAATGCGCGATCGTAACCGTTGCATCCGCTTCCAGCAGCATCAACGCCTGCGGTTTGCCAACTAGAATGCTACGCCCAATCACGACTGCTTGTTGCCCCTTTGGGTTTACCTCATATGCCTCTAGCAGCCGCATGACTCCCGCAGGCGTGCAGCTTCGCAGACCAGGTTCACCTCGTACCAAACGCCCCAAGTTAACGGGATGTAACCCATCAGCATCCTTGTCAGGATCAATTTGATTGAGTAGGGCGATCGCATCCAGATGGTCTGGCAAAGGCAACTGCACGAGAATACCATCCACGCGATCGTCCTGATTGAGTGCTGCGATCGCTTGCTCTAATTCAGCTTGCGTTGCCGTTGCCGGAAAGTGCTGCCCAAAGGACGCAATGCCCACGTTGGCACAGGCACGCTCTTTGTTGCGGACGTAGGCAGCACTGGCAGGATTATCCCCGACCATCAACACTGCCAGTCCAGGCGGTCGTCCCTTTAAAGTTTGCAAAACTTGAACCTGCTGCGTCAGCTCGGTTTGAATGGAGTTTGCCAGGGCTTTGCCATCAAGCAATTGAGCAGTAGAAGACATGCGTGGAAAAGAAGGCAGCGATCGCTGCGACACAAGTGGTCAAACACTAAAGTCTGTGTTAACACAGCGTTAGGCTGTTCACCAGTTTCGCAGATCCAGCGTCCCTTTTCGTTAATCTCCAAAGGGTAGAAGTGCGATGTGGTTACCAAAAGCTCACATTCAAGGGTTTGCAACTCTCTTAGCTCTTAGTCTTGCAGGCTGTGCTCCCTCCGTCTGGTCAAAGCCAGGTGGCGGCATTCAGCCCATTGATTTTGCGACCGACACGAGTACCATTGCCACATTCACACAGGCACCGAAGGTGAACGCGATCGTCCAAATCAAAGGTCGGGTTAGCCATCGCGCCCCGCTCCTCGGTAAAGTCGGCTATGAACTTCAAGATCCGACCGGAAGCATCTGGGTGATCACAACTGATCCAAGCCCAAACATCGGGGATGAGGTGGTGTTGAAAGGCAAACTGCTTTATCGCAGCATTCTGCTTAATGGTAAAGAACAGGGATCGCTCTACATCGAACAACAGCAGGAGCTTCAACGGACACCTGCACTCAAAAGCGAATACGGAGAAAGGCTGACGGCTGAAAGCTAAAAGCTCAAAGCTCAAGGCTCAAGAGATTGATGGCAAGAGTGTTCCACAGAGTTGAGGCGATGGAAATGAATCAGGATCAACGTCATCAGGTTGCGATCGCGATCCTTCACCAAAACAGCAAATTTTTGCTCCAGCTACGCGATGACATTCCTGGTATTCTCTACCCTGGGCACTGGGCGCTTTTTGGTGGGCATATTGAACCAGGCGAAAGCCCCGATGATGCCATTCAACGAGAGCTGTTAGAAGAAATTGGCTACGTGCCCGCAACGCTGACTCAGTTCGACTTCTATGAAGATACGCAAGTCGTTCGCTATGTCTATCAGGGAGGACTGGAGGTTGATCTGAGTCAACTGGTCTTAAACGAAGGGTGGGATATGGCATTGGCAACATCCGAAGAGATTAGTCGGGGCGATCGTTACTCACAGCAGGCAAACCAGGTGCGTCCGTTAGGCAAACCCCACCAACGCATCTTGCTAGACTTCATTAAGCGCAGCGACAAGCAGATTCATTCATAATGCAAGTGTCTTTGGCGCAGAGAAGGACTGAAGCCCCACTATAGATGTCGAAAGATGTCGAAAAAGTTAGCGATGTCGAAAAGGTTAGCAACGTAGAGGCGCTGAGTATAAATATGGGCACTCTCAAAAGATAGAGACGTAGCAAGCCTTGACCGTATTGGTTTTTAGCGTGCCATAGATAGTGACTAAAGTGATCGATCGGCTACTGGAGGGTTTGCGTATGCCAGAACATTAGTAGCACGATCGAAGGTAAACCTCTGACAGTAAGGCTTACGGAAATGCTCTATCCCCGTGTGAATCTTCTTTAAGGTATCGATCGACACTCGTAGTCTTCAAGCTCTGGCTCCCCTTGCCAGATGGTCTATGATAAATGCTCCCGGCAGTGAAAACCCCGGTACCTTGGTGAAGTGATGAACCTGATTCCTAAACTAGGCTGCTGAAACGCCAATGGACGCTTCGATTTTATTAGTCGGAGGTGATGACTTTCTAGCAACACTTCTGGTTCGTATCCGTAACTTAGTGAGTTGCACGGTAGAGATCGCACCGAATCCTAGCGAGGCTATGCCGCTGATCCAGGCGCAGCAGCCAGATCTTGTTATTCTTCAGAGCAATCAACCAGGCAGCTTAGAGCTTTGCCGTCAAATTAAAGAACAAACTCGACTTGCCTGGATTTATTGCATTTTGTTAGACAATCCAGCGCAAGCGTTGACAGAAGCGTGGCGCGATCGCTTTTGGGAACTGGAGTGTCGGGCAGAGGCGCTAGAAAGCGGGGCTGATGCCTATCTGTGGTTTCCTAAAAATGATGCGAAGGGCGAAGCGCTCGATCTGGATATACTCATCCAGCAAGACCGTCTGTTAAGCTCCCAAATTGCCTCTGGGCTGCGCATGGTGAAGAATCACCGCGAACTCATGCGAACGAATGATATCCTGTCTGCGATCGCTCTGTCCGACCCGCTTACTGAACTGAATAACCGTCGCGCTCTCGACTGGGAAATGCCTCGACAGGTTCAGAACTCACGCTCACGATCGGAGCCAATGAGCGTCCTCATGCTGGATGTCGATTACTTCAAAAATATCAACGACACCTACGGGCATCCGATTGGCGATCGTGCCCTGCAATTGATCTCCGGTCGCTTACGGCACAACCTCCGCTTTCGAGACACGCTGTTTCGCTATGGTGGCGAAGAGTTTGTCATCCTTTTGAGCAATACGGATGAACAAGAAGCGTTACTGGTGGGTCGCCGTCTCTGTCGCTTGATTAGTGATCAGACGTTTGCGATCGACGATGCCCTCAATCTGGACATCACTATTAGTGCAGGGGCAGCTTCCCTTGAAGAGAGCGACGACACAAAGGGTGCCAGCCTCTTGCAACGTGCCGACCAAAACCTCCTAAAAGCAAAAGCGGCTGGGCGCAACCGTGTCATCAGTGGCTGTGATGACGTAACTGAAAAAGGTTAGGCAGAGAAGCCATTCAGCCTGCCACCCACCAAGCAGGTTAGTCTCGCCTACACGCCTTCTTTGACTGGGAAGCGATCGATCAGACGAATCGCACGATTGGCGTTGGTCTTAAGCTCGTTAGGCGCATGAGGGACATGCGGAATCTGCGAGAGAAAATCCAAAGTGCGACGCAGAATACGGACGACATCGCCTTCGTCGAAACTGGTGTTGGAGCAGAGTTCTGCCCATTCCACGCCCAGAGACCATTGCTCTACGAGACTAACCATCTCATGCTCCAACCAGACAGGCGGCATTTCAAATTCTTGCTGAGGATGTTTTTCTCTCAGCTTGTGTTGTTGCTTTCGCTGCACCTGAAACAAGAGACGACGAATGCCTCGCAAGCCTCCCAGGGCGTCTTCCACTTCACTTGAAAGGTCGTAGCGTGTCCAGCTATCCGGGCGCGACACTTCGGTCACAAGAGCCGCACAGGCGGTTGCCAGATGGTGTGGATCGAGATGGTCGAGTTCGCCAGACATGAGCGCCAAACCGAGCCACAGTTCGTTATCGCCCCGAATTGCGGCAGTTGCCTCTCCTAATGGAGTGGGTAATAAACCTTCGAGACTGCCAAAATGTTGCAGGCTTTCGATGAGGCTGAGAAAAACGTCCCAGCGCCACTGCGACTGCCGATCGAGCTTTGCCCTGCGATCGGCAATCTCAGTTTGTACCGCACTGATGCGCTTTTGCCGCTTGAGAATGGTCACGCGGTTGCCCCAGCCGTTCACTGGATGAGCGTCGATTTGCTGCTGTACGGCTCCCATCCGCTGGAGCTGCTCATACACTTCGGGCGCTTCATCTACGGGCGACGGTACCGGAGGAATCTGACGGGCGATCGCGGCTGTCACATCACTGCCTGATTTCATCTGTCCTGGTTTGAGCGGCATCTCCGGCGGTGGAGCCAGGTGATCCACGCCACTGAGTCGGGGAATTTCGCCCCGTAGCCCGACGACATCGCTGACTGTCACGACGTACCAGCGGTTGTCTTTGCCCAAGCAGATTAAGTAGGGAAACTGTCCCGAACCAGGAACCTTCATGACCAGTGCCGCAGGCAGCGGTTGGGCAACGGGCACATTGACACCTTTAAGGCTTAGAACCGTACCCGCGATCGCAAACGACAGCGCAACAGGCAAATCGCCCGCCTGCATTTCTCTCGCCTGGTCTTGCAAAATCTTGAGCAAGCGCCGTTCTTCTTTCAAACGCTCTTGCAGCTTTTCGTACTGCGCCAGTAGATCCCAATCCACGCCGTCTAGCTGCGATCGCAGTTGGGCGTGTTCGGCTTCGAGGTGAGCGATCGCGTCTTGCTGGGGACGCAGATAGAGCGTAGATAGATACTGCCCAAAACTGCGCTCCACTAGCTCTTTTGCTTCCTCCAGCGTGTGAGTTTGCAGCAAATTCAGCACCATACCGTAGCTGGGCGTAAACTGGCTCACCAACGGATCAGCGCCTACCGTCGTCAAATACGCCGCTTCCCGTGCCCCTTCAAACGGCGTTTGTACCGTGACTACGTGCCCCTGACTATCCATCCCGCGTCTTCCCGCTCGTCCTGCCATTTGGAGGAACTCAGAAGCGTTCAACAGGCGATGACCCAGATCGGTGCGCTTGGACAGGCTGGAAATGACGGTCGTGCGCGCTGGCATGTTGATACCCGCCGCCAGTGTTTCGGTAGCAAACACGACTTTGATCAATCCCTGCTGGAAGAGTTCTTCGACCAATCCTTTCCAGGCAGGCAAAATCCCTGCGTGGTGCGCCGCAATGCCCTGATACAGCGGCTCGATTTGTCCTACCCGTCCCGCTTCAGGGTTTAGTGCCAGAAAGGCATCGATCTGGGTACGCAACTGAGCGGCTTCTGCCTCATTCACCATTGACAGCGGCGCATCGCTCACCGTTGCGACTGCCTGATCGCAGCCCCGCCGACTGAAGATGAAGTAGATGGCGGGCAGCATGTCCTTTTGGCGCAGTTGGCTCAGCACAAATGCCAAATTGGGGCTTTCCTGTCGGGGTCCTCGCTTGTTGCTACCGGGAGCGCCTTTGCCGCCCTTGAGTTTGAGACGGGGATTGATGCGCTTCTCGCTATCGTCGAGCAGAGGAAATAGCCCTTTAGGATTACAGAAGTGAAATTCCAGCGGCACTGGTCGAAAGTCAGAATAAATCAGGTCGGTGGGACCGTGGACTTCATGAATCCAGTCGGTGAGCTGGTCGCTGTTAGCAACGGTGGCAGAGAGCGCTACCAGTTGAATTTCGGGTGGGCAGTAGATGATCGATTCTTCCCAAACGGTGCCGCGCTGACGATCGTTCATATAGTGACATTCGTCCAGCACTACGGCTTCGACCCCAGTGAGGGAGGTGCCGACTTCCCCGATCGGCGTGCCATAGAGCATATTACGAAAGATTTCGGTAGTCATTACCAGGATGGGAGCATCGCGGTTAACCGAAACATCCCCAGTCAAAAGACCGACTGACTCAGCGCCAAAGAGTTCTCGAAAATCGCGCAGCTTCTGGTTTGACAGCGCTTTAAGTGGCGTTGTGTAAAAGACTCGTCGCCCCCGATTGAGCGCCCGGTGGATCGCGTACTCCCCAATGAGCGTTTTACCGGAACCCGTTGGGGCACACACGACAACCGATCGACCCGCTTCTAAGGCGGCGATCGCCTGCTTTTGAAATGCATCCAGCTCGAAGGGAAACAGAGTCTTCAGGTCTAGCCCTGACGCTAAAGGGGAAACAGTCACGCCCAAAAATCCTAACCGTAGTGGAGATCGACGAACCGACGTTTTGTGATCGTCCGTTCATCATATATCCTGATTTTAGACTGACCACCTCATAGTCTCTCTTAATGCTGAAGCATTCTTTTCGCCGAACGATCCGCTTCAGGTCTCTACTACCTTAAAGATTTGTGCTCAGTAGTACAGTAAATCTACCGTTAAGCTTCCCTCGGAGAGAGAATCATCCCTCTACAGTGAGCTATAGTAGCTGAGGATGATTAAGTCACTCACCAATAACGATGTACTGCTTATGCCATGGCGCTGGCGGTCTAGATGGCTCAATCGCCTGGACTAAAAGCGTTATGTATACTGTCGCTGTTCGGCATCAAGCATACAACGTGTCTAACAACGTGGGTTAAGCCTAATTTGAGTTGATCCGGCACGTAAGCTGTCGTGATCATTTAACTCAAGCGGAGGAACCAAATCAATTGGGGCTAATCTCGGTGCTGCTGAGAGAGACACCTTCCAGTCTTAGCCCGTCAGCTAACTCCGTCGGCAATGGGAGGAGCAACCCAAAACTATTGCTGATAAAGCTGTGGTTATTGGAGTCTCCCGATAGGTACTGCTTAAGCGCTCTTTAAATTTGTTATGCAAGAGCGTTATGTATCTGTTACCTGACCCACCTCTCGCACACCCTATTCTTGAGAGGTTCAACCATGAATATTTTGTCTATGCTCGCACGTCTGCAAGACGCGTTGGGTTGTCCTGATCTCACTAAGCAGATGGTGCTAGTGCCACATCGCTCAACTGAGCCACGATCGCCCAAAGAAATCAATCTTCTTGTAGGCTACAACGGCTCGCCTTGTAGCCAAACTGCACTAGACTTGACGCTGTGGATTGCCCATCGGACGCGATTAGCGACGGGTAAGCAAGTTACAGTTCAAGTTGTCTACGTGTTGGATAGAGAGAGCGAGTGTCAGCCTGTTTCCTCGTTGCCTTATCATCTCGCTGCCCAAACAGACGGTGATCCGGTGCTTTATGCCAGCGCGATTGGTAATGGCTATCGCTATATAGAAACTGGACATCGCTCAACTAGCGCGGTGGCAGAACCACCCGTTCGCCCCCCATCTTGCCAGTTAAACCAGTTTGATCAGGCAGACTTGATTCTTTGGCAAGCCCGCCATATGGCGGATGAATGGCGCGGGTCACTTAAAACCCATCTTCGGTTTGGGTCAGTTGCGGTAGAGTTGCGCCGTGTGGCTCAAGCTGAGTCGGCAGAGCTATTGCTGTTAGGCTGTGATTCGTCCTCACACCCGCTTGTACAGCAATTAGCAACCGATTTCCCCTGTGCGATTCTCGGCATTCCACCCGCAGCGTCTACCAGCTAGGCATCAGCGATCGCCCATAATGCTTTGCAAAAGAACGTCCAAACCACTGTCGGGGCGTTCTTTTGCTGTGAACATCAACTACTCCGATCGCCGTGCGCGATCGATCTCCCGCTGAAGTGCTTCGATCTGACGGCGTAATTCATCGACTTCTGCTCTAGAAGATTGTGGTGGCTTTACAGTTGGCTCTGAGGGCACTTCGACGGAACCTTCGGCACCCGCACGGGGGTAGGTACCCTGACGAATCTGTCGATAATCATCTGAAACTGACCACTCGCGCAAAAAATGCACCCGCTCGACCGTAAATGGGTGGGTGAGGAAGATGCCTGTAGAGAGATTGTTGTAAAGGAGGAATTTATAAACCTGATTCAAGCCATCTTGATCGAGCGCTTGATAACGCTCTGACTGTTGGATAAATTCATCCAAACTAATTTCGTGAGCATGTTTGGTGCTACCACCTGCCAGCTTCATCATGCTATGCAGCACTGGATTTAGATCATCTGTCACCAGCAATGAGGCGCGATCGGCAGAAAGTTCCGCTTTACGTTTCCACTCAGCAAATGCCAGCAGCAGCCCTGTGGTCACCAGATTGCTCAACCCAAATGTACGCTCTGCCAAACCAGAAATGATCTGATTCACCCAAAGTGCCATTCGTACCAGCGTCGTGTGACCGCACTTAATATGTCCCAGTTCATGAGCCATGACCGTTCGCAGTTCGTGATCATCCAGCAGATCTAGCAAGCCGCTGTTGATAACCATACTGGGAAACTCTTGCCCTAGCGCCAGCGCATTCACAAATGGATCTTGAGAAATAAACAGCACAGGCTCTGGGTAGACATCCAAATCGCGCACACATTCCCGAAAAATGTGGTAAATGTTGGCATATTGGCGCGGTCCTACCTGAATGCTGTTGCCCATCTGATAAACAAACTGTGGACGTTCAGACAGAAACTCAACAAACGTCCGTGCCACTAGATCGAAGCCAGGGACACTACGCAACGCCTGTTCGGCTTGACGATCGAGCGGATGGCGAAACGCTTCGCTCGAGATTCCGGTGTAGGTAGGCATGGAAAAGAAAGGATAAAGGATAAAGGCTGAAGGATAAAAGCTAAAGGCTGGAGGGAAGCTATGAAGATGGCATCTCTTTCCGACTTTTAATCCGTTCGTCTCGCTCTTCAACTTCGCCTTTACAATTTAGCCTTTATCCTTGATCCTTAGCCTTTCGCAAGACTTCTGTTCTTTTGTATCCTACTACCCTGTTTAATTGCATCGACTCGCCCATAATCATCGCAATCAACAAGTTCTAGAGTGTCTACTCAGACGAGGCTATGACTCGATTACGCCCCCCTCTATCGGTCATCATGTTTGTTTCGATCGTAACGATGCTTCTGTTGCCAGGGTCATCATTTACCGCCCAAGCCTGCCCGCCTGAAGAGAGTAGCCTGCCATTGGCAAACAACCTTTCTCAGCGGAACACCTTCACCGACTCAACTGATGGAACCTCAGGTGATTCAAAGCGGCAGTCGCTGCTCGATGCATGGGAGATTGCAGGTTTTGGTGCTGTTGCGGGGCTGTTCGCGATCGCCCTACTTTGTAAGGTGCGTTACGCTCGTGCGGTTGCGCCTGGTGAAGCTGACCTGCTGAGTCGGTATCCTCACCTTGAGCATCCAGAAATGGCACTGGCAATAGTGCCTAGAGAAGCACTATCGTCTACGTTCGATCCAGACATGCTTGTGGTGCGTTAGGGGTTGGGCAAGGCTCGATCTATTGATTGCAATTGAACGTTCCTCCTGGTTTCTCCTTGGTTGTGTGCGGAACAGACCCTCTGACAGTTATTGTCAGGGGTCTTTTTGTTTTGAGTGTAAAGAGTTAGGTGTAGGGTGTAAGAAAGGAAGCAGAAAGGATGAAGGATGAAACTGCCGCTTAACCGTGAACAACTGGCAGTGCCATTACTCTGCCTGACGATGGTGTTGCTTAGCAGTCAGAGTGGGTGGGCGTTTCCCTACCCCGATCGCGCGAAGCGAGGCATGGTCGTCTCAGCACATCCATTGGCGAGTGAAGCAGGCTTGAAGGTACTGCAACAGGGTGGCAACGCGATCGATGCTGCCGTGGCAACGACGTTGGCAATTTCAGTTGTAGAGCCAGCGTCGGCAGGCATCGGCGGTGGCGGCTTTTTGCTGCTGCGGCTAGGCAAAACAGGTGAAGTGAAGGCACTCGATTTTCGGGAACGGGCACCGCTGGCAGCAACTCGCACCCTGTATCTAGATGCTCAAGGAAAGGTACGCCCCAATGCCAGCACGGATGGGTATCTAGCGGTGGGTGTGCCGGGAACCGTTGCCGGACTGTATGAGGTGCAGCGTCGCTATGGCAAACTGCCCTGGAAAGCTGTAGTAGCTTCCGCTGTACAACTGGCAAGGAAGGGCTTTCCGGTGAGTTGGCGCTTGGCAGCCGCGATCGCTCAGCAAAAAACACTCCAGCAAAACCCCGCTGCCCGTCAAATTTTTACCCGTAATGGAGTGCCTTTACAGGCAGGCGATCGCTTAGTACAAACCGATTTAGCGCAAACACTGACAGCACTTGCGGCTGATCCTCAAAGTTTCTACACGGGCAAACTGGCAGGGATGATCGCTCGTGACATGGCAGCCAATAAGGGCTTGATTACGCTTGCAGACTTGAAACGCTACCGTCCCATCTGGCGCGACCCTGTGTGTGGCAATTTTCGTTCAGCGCGCATCTGTTCTATGCCGCCGCCATCGTCTGGAGGGGTGCATCTGCTGCAAATCCTCAACATTCTGGGCGATACGGATTTCAAAGCAATGGGATGGCACAGTCCCGATGCGCTACATCTAATTGTGGAAGCAATGCGAATTGCCTACGCCGATCGTGCCGTCTATCTGGGCGATCCCGATTTTGTAAAAGTGCCCGTTGCAGCGTTGGTCAGTCCTGCCTATGCCAAACAGCGCCGCCAGGAAATCGATCTGCAAAAAGCCCGATCGTCCAGCCAGGTAAGAGCGGCTAACCCAGAAACGCTGAAACGGCTGGGTAAAGAGTCCAACGATACCAGTCATCTGAGCGTTGTAGATCGTGAGGGCAATGCGGTGAGCCTTACGTTCACGGTAAACCTGGGCTTTGGTTCTGGCGTTGTGGTACCTGGTACAGGGGTGATTCTCAACAACGAAATGGATGATTTTGCGATCGCCCCCAACGTGCCCAATGCCTTTGGCTTGGTGGGTGGGGATGCCAACGCGATCGCTCCTGGCAAAACGCCACTGTCCAGCATGACTCCGACGATCGTGACCGAAAAGGGACAACTGCGCCTGGTAACTGGTTCTCCGGGTGGCAGCACTATCATTACCACTGTGCTGCAAGTTGTGCTGAATGTGTTGGTCTATGACATGGATGCCAGACGCGCGATCGCCTCTCCACGCCTGCATCATCAGTGGTTACCCGATCAACTCAGGGTTGAGCGTAACGGTTTTGACCGCTTAACCCTTGATGATTTGCGCCAGCGAGGACACACTATTGAAGAGCGTGACACGTGGGGCAATGCAGATGCGATCGTCCAGACCCCTGACCGTTGGCTAGAAGGAGCCGCCGACCCTCGTGGAGAAGGCGCAGCATACGGGTTCTGAGGTTACATTTTACTTTTGCAAAGTTACGGTGAGATGCAGCCGTTTTCGTAAGAATCTCGTAAAGGTATATTAATTGATACCGATGCTTGAACAATTGTCCGTAGTTATGGGTACATAGCCTAGGAGACAGTTTTCATGTTTGAAGCGTTCATCGTACTCTGGACTATCATCATCCTCCTGTTCTCAGGAGGATCTAATGGAGGGAAACTGCTGGGGAAAAGCACTCCGCCCAACCCACCAAATCCTCCTGGGGTAGTAGACCCTAATCGACCAATAAAAGAAATCCCAACACCCGCTTTACTACCCGGCATGATTATCTTCTTAAGCAGCGTTTTACGGAAAAAAGCTGAAAAAGATAGTTAAAGTTTTGGCAAAGGTACATCTACCTTATGGTAGCCAGTGAAGGTCGTCATAACTTTGGAACGATCGCATCTAACCGTTTCTATTGAGCAAACTTTTGACTACACATTCTTTTCGCTCTCTTTGCGTAGCCGAACTTCAAAGTTCGGCTGCGTTGCGCTTTGGTAGAGTCTAATCAAGCTTTACCAATGGGGAATCTGGTGAGAGCTTGATTGAATCTAAACAAGATCATTAGTCGAGAGTTCAGAAAGCATTGGTGACCTTAAAGCATCCTAGCTTTCATCAAAAATGTAAGTGGCTTTTGATCAGTAGCCATTAATCGACGACTCTTAGTAAACCTTTGCGCAGGCGATCGAACACTTCGTTGAGCAATGCTTGTTCGTCACGGCTAAGGTTAGCTAACGAGAGAAGCAACCGTTGATCCAAGCGAGTAATGCGGCGAGAAAGCAAAATGCGATCGACGATGTCTTTCAGCGAAGGCGACAATACTTGGGTTTCCATAGAATTTGGGGGCAACTCGATACTGAACAGTATGCGGCTGTCGTTAAAGCTGTCTGGTGATGGAATAGAGTCGATCACTGTGACAATCCGGTGAGTGCTGCGTGATCTTGATCAGCGGTCAGCTATCAGCTATCAGCAGTCAGCTATTCGCCGTTAGTGGTCAGTAGTCAGTGGTGGTCAGTGTGAAATTTAAAGCTGACCGCTGACCGCTGACCGCTAAAAGCTAGTTGCTTAATGTCGTTAATGCCTCTCGATTATCTAAAAGGTCACTGACCGCGTTTACTACTCGTTGGGTTGCTCCCGCAAAAAAGGCGCGATCGAGGGTTTCTGGTGTATCGCTTGGTTGATGGTAGTGCGGATTGCGGAAGTTTGCGGTATCGCCTACCATGACCGCACCAATATTTTTTGCCCAAAACGGCGCATGGTCGCTTCGCAGCACGTCTGGAGTCAGCAACCCTTTGAAGGGAATCGGCACCGTGATGATAGCTGGCAGATTGGGCTGCTCTGGAAGGATAGATGCAGGCACCTGAAACGCATTCAGCAGTGGCAAATGCTCCTGATCGCCGATGACTCCCAGAAAATCGCCCCGATCGCCCAACGGTTTCACAGGCAATCCCTCTGGATATTTCTGACATCCCGCTGTGTAACAGGCATAGCCCATCATCTCTAAATTGACTACGCCAGCGAGGTTCACTAAGTTTTCAGGACGCGAGGTGAAGGCAAGACTACCAACTAATCCAGCTTCTTCACGATCGAAAAAAGCAATCCATAAAGGTCGCTGAGTGGAACGAGAACCCAGCAGTCGGGCAATTTCGAGCGTCGCTGCGATCGCGCTGCCATTGTCATCCGCACCCGGCGACCCCTTCACCGTGTCGTAGTGAGCATCGACCAAAATCGCGCCTGCGTTGGCATTCGTACCAGGACGCTGAGCGAACACATTCACGCCACCTTCAAAAGCTTGTAGCTGCGGTTTCCAGCCAAACTCAGTCAGCGTTTTGACCAGATAACGACGGGCACGATCGCGATCGCCTGCTTGATACCGCTCAAAGTTCAATGCCTTGATGTGCTGGAAGAGGCGATCGGGGTCTACTTGAGGAAGTGCTTGTTGGGTGAGAATCGGCTGGGGAAGGGTTTGGGGTGTAGGGTTTGGGGTGTAGGGGGAAGCGGCTGGAAGCGGTTGAGAGGAGGATAGATTACAGCTAGTCATGACGATTAATGCGATCGCCATTAACAGTCCTAACCCTACTTGCTTTGCTGCTGCCTTTCTCATGCGGTTGCCTGGTGTCGTTTTAGTGAAACACCAACGTGCTTAAAACCATTAGATTGAGTAGAACCGTTACAAGTGCCCCTAGAACGATACCCTTAACAAGGTTCCATCTACGTGATCGCGTGGCGAAATACAGTAGCGGAGACAGGTAGAGGATTTGTGTGATGCCGATAAACATACCGATCGCACCGATTAGATCGATGCCGATGAGCTTCGGTCGCACAGGATTTCCAGGCGTGTAGTACGACGCATAAATAGAAATGCTAATACAGGCAATGACGAAATTGAATCCAATTGTTAGAAGCGCCACAATAATCCGTCTAACGCTACTCTCTTGCATAGATCTGCTTTTTCCAGGTTGATTTGCACAGCCTATCCTAAAGCCCTCCATGCTCTACGACAAACACATTCGAGTAGAGAGACGCTGTGATTTGTTGTCCCTGCTGCGTCACAGACAGGTAGCGTAGCGCATCTCGAATATAAGGATGAACACCTTTCCAGTAAAACTGGGAGTAGCTTTGACGCAGATCTCCAGGTGTGCGATAGCCCAGCGCTTTGTTGACACCCGTTTCTTCAAACTCGTAGAACAGCCGTGCAATTTTTTGAAGATACCGTGGATCGCTCAGTTGCCCGATCAGGTCAGCCGCCCGCACCAGTCCAGGATAGTGAATAGTGTCCTGATGGTCTTCGGCAGCAGGTACAGGAAAGCGAGTGAGTTCGATATTGCGCTTGATGAGGTCAGTATCGAGTAAGCGATGTCCGCCAAAGCGCTCATCAATGAAGAGTTTGCCACGATCGACGTGGTAGGGCGTGAGGCTGGCATCGGTGGCACCAAGTGGTAGCTCAATCATGGTATCTGCAATGCCTGTGGCACAAAGATTGTCGCGATCGTCCCGACAAACGCCCCGCACATAGCCAATATCATGGCAAACCAGCGAGATGAGGAAATGCAGCCAATCTTCGGGCGCAACGCCACCTTCGCGGATATGCTTGCCGCGCAGAATTTCCTGCCCCACCAGCGTTACCAGAATGGTGTGCTCAACGTCGTGATAGAGCGCATCACTATTGGCAATATTTTCCAATGCCATGCCGCCTGCCCAAGCGATGATGTCGGCATAATCGGCTTTGAGATTGCCGTAGGTGCGACAGTAACCTGCTTTGAGCTGCTGCACAAAGGCATCTGTCAAAATTTCAGTGGCATTAAACATTTTCAGTTCCTCCATCCCGCCCATAAGTAAGGGACTTGGGATCAGCGTTTCATATCTCTACTATGCCCCGATCGCTGGTTGATTGAGGTGATAGGGAGGAAGCATGAGCGTGATCATGCTAAGGCAAGGCAGTGATCATGATCGAGCAAAATCGTGATGAGACATCGACTTAAAATCCTGCTGCTACAGAATTTGGGGTTTGGTAGCTAGAACGCAACCATTTGAATTTTACCCTCAGGAACCTTCTGCTCAATGAGCTGCAACAAAAGGTGTAGGCGAGTGGGATGAATGCCGTTATCTAGCTCTTCAAAAAAGTAAAATTGAGCAGGCTCAGAACCCAAAAGTGCCGCAAGCATCGCCAAAAAACGGAGAATGCCATCAGAAGCGCTGTACGCCGAAACTCGCTGTCCATTGCCTTCTACAAAGGTCAGCAAAACTTTCCCAGTGAAATCGGACGGGAATTCAAAATCTTTAGCGTCCATTGGGATCAATTCTTGCGCCCACTCAAGCAATGCTTCCTTGCGCTGAGGATCTTGGCGAATCTCATATAAAACTGAGGAAAGATTTTCGCCGCGATCGCCCAACACATTCTGACCTAAGTAGCTGGGTGAAATTAGACGTAGGATGTGTTAGACATAGCCGTAACGCATCAAAACCTTTAGCAGCATGGGTTATGCTTCGCTTTTCTTGAATGCCGAAGGCTATACCCATCCGACGCAGATTTTATATTTAATTGAACCTTCCTACTTAGAAGGGATGGCAATCGCATAGCTTCAGGATCAAGATCTAAAAAGCGCATACTACCGAGAGCATCTGATGAAGCCTGAAATAGTCTCTGAAGTGTAGCGTTTGCAAATTAGGAAAGTCTCCAGCCAAAACCTGTGAGAGGTTGTTTGAAAAGTGTCTGGCGGTTAAAACCGCGACTACGTAAACAAAGTCCGCCTGCGCGGACTACCGCAGAGTAAGGGTTTTATCACCTGCAACGGCAGGTTTTGCCTCTGTAGCCGCGACTTCAGTCGCCAATGCTACAAGCATCTGGACTTTTAAAACGTCCTCTGAAAGGAAAGGTTTGTGCTCCGACACAATATCGATTTCTTCGGGGAAGTAAACATTTAGAATGCCAAGACTTCCATGCGCTATTTCAAGAAGAGGTCTGTCTAGACCGTCAGCTACTAAGCGTTCGGAAAATATGCGACGTGACAATTTTTTGTCCCAGGCTGACTTTTATCTGATAGGTTGTTTTCCTTACATCGCCTTTAACTTTGATAGGGAAAGAAACTTCTAAATAAAAAAGATCTGCACCTTGGAAGACCAATTCTCGCGTTCCGCCACGAATGCCACGCCACTGAAGAACGACACCTTTAGCATACTTCTCACCAATAATTTCGCCAGATTGTAGCCTCTTGAGATTCCATGCAGAAAGCGAAAAGCATCGCGGATATTGCTTTTGCTAGAGGCGTTTGTACCCACTAAAAAAGTAAGCGAACCCAGCGAAAGTTCTGCGTCTTGGAAGCCTTTGAAATTGGTGAGGCGGAGTTTCGTGAGCGTGGCACTCGATCGCCTAAAGCGGTAAGGAGTACCCTAATGCTACCTTTACTCGCTTTAAAGTTTCGTTAGCGATCGCCCCTGCCTTCTCGCGCCCATCGCGCAGCACCGAGTCCAGATAGCCTTTCTCGTCAACGATTTCTTGATACTTGTCCTGAATCGGTTTGAGGTGGGCGATCGTCGTTTCCATCAGCAATGGTTTGAACTGTCCCCAGCCCATATCCCGGCATTCGGCGGCAACCGTTTCCTTTGTTTGACCAGACAGCAGCATATAGAGCGTCAGGAGATTGTTGCACTCTGGGCGATCGGGGTCATCAAACACCAAACCGCGCACCGGATCAGTTTTGCAGCGCTTGATCTTGTTCTGAATCACATCCGGCGGATCGAGCAAGTTGATCCGGCTCAGTTCGGATGGATCAGACTTTGACATCTTCTTGGTGCCATCGGTTAGGCTCATCACTCGTGCGCCGTCTGCTCGAATCAGCGGGTCAGGTTTTTTGAGAACGGGGCGATCGGGCTTAGCGAACTTGTGGTTGAATGTGTCCACTAAATCGCGGGTTAGTTCCAAGTGCTGCTTCTGATCTTCGCCCACAGGTACTTTATCTGCGTCGTAGAGCAAAATATCTGCTGCCATCAGCACGGGATAATCCAGCAGACCCACGCCAACGTTTTCGCCCTGCTTGACGGCTTTTTCTTTGAACTGGATCATGTCGGTCAGCCAGTTCAGCGGCGTGATGCAATTGAGCAACCAGGCAAGTTCACTGTGCGCCGAAACATGGGACTGCACAAAGATCGTTGAATCGTTGAGATCAATGCCACAGGCAAGGTAGAGGGCGGCGATCGCATACGTATCCTGTGCCAATGTTGCAGGATTATGCGGCACCGTAATGGCGTGCAAATCGACTACGCAAAAAAAGTTGTCGTACTGATGCTGCCCTTCAACCCAGTTACGAATGGCACCAAGATAGTTTCCTAAATGAAGATTGCCCGTTGGCTGAACGCCCGAAAGAACCCGCTGCTTCGCCATAACCTACAAAAAGAGAATCCAACCAAAAGTAGACGTGCCAATGTGAGGCTGATTGTACCGTAGGTAGAGCTACAGTGAATAAATGTAACTGCCCGAGTTTACGTGAAGATTTTGAATAAAACGGTACTGCTTTGATTATGACCCACTCCTTGACGCAGAATCAGCTTGCTCAACTGAAAGACTGTCTCGCACTTGCACAGAACCCGACTCAGCAAGAAGCGGCTCGTCAAACAATGGCGCAACTGCTGAGTGAAGTTTCACCCAACACGATCGCAGCAGAAATCATCGACGCACTCTGGAACGAGCTTTTGACGGCACGGCGTTCTACAGCCTTTTGGGAGCAAATCAGTGATGCCGAGAAAGAAATCGGCGATCGCCTGACACAAGACAATATTCGACTGCAACAAAACTACTTGCGTTTGATGCAAGAGCAGTAACCCACAGCCAAAACACCACTGTCACAACGTAGAACAATTGGAGGTTGGAGGATTCGCCAGTCAACACTCCTGGATGCTTGCGGCTCCCGCCAACAGAATCCTCTTAGGCAATTGGCATTCAAATTTGCATCATCCTTCTGCCTTCTGCCTTCTGCCTTCTAGGGCAATCGACTTTGCAACTTAAATGCTCCTTAGCTTATGCGATCGATGAGCGGATTTGTCTCACCAGCAACGTGATGTTCTGCCGTCCGATCACCTGAACGACTTCACCAGCCGTAAGCGTGATCTCTTGCTCACACTGAGCGGGCCACCAGGAACCTCGAAAATGAACGCGTCCCCGTATGTGAGGCGCGATCGTATCCGATACGATCGCGCGTCCCCGATAGGTAGAGTCTAAATTTTCGAGGAAGTTCGTCACAGCGTTTTCTGTGTGCTTCTCAAACAGGAATGTGCTGAAAGCCTTGATTGGATTAAACGTCATCATCGTGGTTTCTCCTGGGGCTAAGGCTGACTGTGGTTGGGTTGCGGCTGTGTGTGCAGAAGCGTTCAGGCGTGAGCTTGCTCATCTCGATCAAGTACCATCCGTTGCTTCATGCGAATGTCTTTGAGGTGGCTCTTGACTGTATGAACCGTGATGTAAAGATCGATCGCAATCTGTTGATAGCTAAGACCAGCCCGACGCAACAACCACACCTCTGTTTGCCGTTGCGATAGGTTATAGAGCAGAGCTTCGGCAAGTGCCTGATTTTGTGACGACTGCCAGCGATCTTCTAGCAACACTGCTAAATAAGGACGCTGCGGCTCATCAAGCGTGAGCCATCGCACTCGAATGCGGTAAACGCTCGATTGTCCAGTGGCAATCTCCGACTCAATGACAACAGGCTGGTTGTTGTAGACTTCGCGGCTTTCAATGAGTGCTTTACAGGTCTGCCAGATTGCCTCAGGGACGGTAGAAACGCTAGAACTGCCCTCGTTTAACTGCTGACAGATGCGGTAGGCATAATAATTGTGATAAATCCATTCGCCGCGATCGGACAGGATCAAAATGCCATCAGTCAGACCTTCAAGGACACCCTGTAGCAAAAGATCGTTAGCTTGAGCGAATGGTTGCGGTTGTTCAAGTTGGTTCAGCATGGTTCTTAGGGGCTAGAGAATGGTAGACGCTTATTCAAATTGCTCACTAAGCGATATGGTCATGCCTCGTGAAGGGTACTGGCTGAAGCCTCATCCGAGCATCGCTCCTAACGTTCTTGGATAAGCAACCGTTTTTTCAAGATCAGGTGAGGCTGGGTTGAATTAACTCAGATTGTATGAAAATGCTTGCGGTGTTACATTAGCCCTCTCTGCAAAGTTCCTTGCCTACCTTGACTACTGCACTTTGCAGCTTTATGTAATCAGATTCATGGTTACCTCTTGCCTTTTCCTGTAGTTTTCGGCAAAGTTGGAGGTATATTTATGCAACTGCTCTGTCTGTTTTTACCGCTGGCTATGAGCCAAACCATCCCAGAATCAACAAAGCTCTGCATTTTAGTCGTTGATGATCATGAGATCGTTTTGGGTGGCACCATTGATTTGCTGAAGCAGCAATACCCTCAGGCAGAACTTTTGACCGCTCAGACCGTTGCCAGTGCCTTGAGCCAGGTAAAGCTACATACGCCTGATCTGATTGTGCTCGACCTCTCTTTGCCAGAAACGATCGGCAGTAGTGCCCAGGCTGAGTCAGGTGTGCAACTGCTGAAAACGTTAATGCAACACTATCCCACCCTCAACTTGACCGTTCAAAGTACGCACGTTAGGGCATTGGTACGCATTCGACCCGAAATCGATCGCCATAAAGCAGGGTTCACCGTTGCCGATAAAAGCCTTGCCAGTAAGGAAATGCTGACGCGAGTAGACTGGGCGCTGAAAGGCATCACGCACACAAAAGACATCCGACGCGGGCGTACCCTGGAGGTAAAACCAGATTGGATTACCGTGCTCAAGCTGGCGTTTCACGAAGGGCTGCAAGATCGGGCGATCGCTAAACGGATGCAAGTCTCTGAACGCACAGTCCGCCACTACTGGACAAAGATTCAAGACGTGTTGGAAGTCTACCCTGATGAAGACAAACAAGACGGCAAAAATATCCGCATTCAAACTGAAATTCGCGCCAGAGAAGAAGGATTGATTGACTAACTGGTTTTTAGTTTTTAGTTTTTAGTTGTTGGTTATGGCAAAGCGGTTATCTAACAACTAAAAACCAACAACTAATCACTTTTCAAGCCCCTGGAGTAGAAGACAGTGCAGCGCAATCTATGGAACAGCCTGAAAGAAACCGCTTCACTCTGGCGCTGGGCGTTGCCGGGGTTGGTTGTCATTGGGCTAGTGATAGCGGCTCGGCTGACAGGTTCCCTACAAAGTCTGGAGTTGCTGGCTCTGGACGCGTTTTTGCGTCATCGTCCGGTTGAATCGGCAGACGATCGCATCGTTCTGGTCGGCATTGATGAAGCTGATATGCAGAAAACGGGCTACCCCATTCCTGAACGCAATCTGGTCGATCTGCTAAACACGCTGCAAACGTATCAGCCTGCCGTCATTGGTCTGCATATTCTGCAAAACCAAATTGCCAAGTCAGAGTCTGCTACCCGCTTTACCAGGTTGAACGAGCGGCAGAATCTGATTGTGTCTGAAAAGGTCTTATCGGCTGCCGACCAAATTCCGCCGCCATTAGGCTTTCCTGCCAAACAGGTTGGTCTGATCGACCTGATTCCTGATGGCGATAACCATGTGAGGCGCACCATTCTGGGTACATTCGATCCGATCAGTCCTACAACGTATAAGCTTTCTCTGGCGATCGGTCTAGTAGAAACCTATTTAGAATCTCAGGACAAGAACCTCACGCTCAAAAATGGCATTAGCGATGCCAAAGCGATGCGCTTTGGCTCTACTGAACTTCCGCGTCTCAGACCGTCGGGTGCCTATGCAGGCGCAGACACGGGTAGTCCTCAAATTTTGCTCAACTTTCGGCACAGTCAGCAGCCGTTTCGCGTTCTTGCTTGGAACACGGTGATAACAGGCAAGGTTGACCCAACCTGGCTGCGCGATCGCATCGTGATTGTGGGTATCACCGACCCCAAAATTCGCCCCATTATCCCTACAGCGGCGATCGCCCCTACCAACTCGCTTGATCTTCAGGCACATACTGTCAGCCAAATTATCAGTGCAGTGCTGAACGGGCGATCGCTTCTAACAACCTGGACAGACGGCTGGGAATACCTCTGGATTTTGGGGTGGGGTTTGACTGCAACGATTTGGGGTCGGAGCAATTTACTCCCCAAAGCCAAACTCATTGGTATTGGCATAGCGCAAATCGGCTTGGTTGGCATCAGCTATGTGCTTCTGCTTGGAGGCTGGTGGATTCCGGTTATTCCTGCTTCGTTAGTTTGGCTGCTGAATGGCATCGGCTGTACTGCCTTCTACAAGTACGACTGGGTTTTGCGCTCCAGACTAAAAGAAAACCAGCGCGTCATTGAGGATCGTCAGCGGATGATCGAACAGACCTTTGACGTGATTCACAATGGACCGCTCCAAACACTAGCGAGTCTTTTGAGACAGATTCGAGATGGCAAGCTGTCGCCAGAGCAATTACTCTCGTCACTGGAGAATCTCAATCGTGAGATCCGGGGCATTGGTGAGCATCTCAAGCAAGAAACGCTGACTCAAGAAGACAGTCTTTACTTAAGAGATGGACTGAAGGTAGATCTCAAACTGCCTGTACATGAGCTGTTCTTTGAGGTTTATAGCAACACGCTGGAGCGATCGGACTTTCCCAGGTTTGAGACGCTCAAGATTGCCTGCTATTTTGAGCCGATCGAGCACCCATCTCTAAGCATTGAGCACAAGCGCAGTCTCTGCCGCTTTTTGGAAGAAGCACTTTGCAACGTCGGTAAACATGCTGAAGGTGCAACCCATCTGAATGTTACAGGTACTCAAACCCACGATCGGTATGCGTTAGAAGTGAAAGATAACGGCGTAGGCATTCGCTCTTCGGTTGACGGAGAAGGGACAAAACACGCTCTTAAGGTTGCTTCACGCTTAGGCGGTCAGTTCAAGCGTGAATCGTTGTCTCCCAAAGGCACACTGTGCAAACTCACCTTTCCGCTGGTTAGACCCCGGTTTCGGTAGTGAGTAAAGTCTATGAATTATGTAGTGAAGTTTGCACTTTTATGCAAGCTCCTGGAAAGTATCTGGCATAGACTCGGAATAGATGGGGACAAACGGAGTCGATCGTGTTCGCTCCCCTCTTTAGTTTGTTTTGGCTCCGTCTCCTCTGTGGAGCCATACCAGGGCTTCTGGGTTGTCATCTAACGTGGGGTGCTACCAAAATTCCAGTAGATGAATGTGAACCACCATTGAAACTATGACCACTCAACCATTGTTGTCTTTGATTAGAATCATCACGTCGAAGCGATCGATCGCTACTAAGAATCTACAAGCCTTAGGCAGTGGATTGGCTTTCACAGCCGTGATTTTGGCTCAATACAATCCCCCGCCTGATCCACCGCCACGCCGACAGACATCGTTTACAGCAGGGGCATCTCAAGTGGCTGGTAGAGCGGTTCCAGCAAGCTTCTTGTTTGAGCATTGAATCTTTGAGATGTTTCTCTTTGAGACTTCCCAAAGAAGCAGCGCATTGTGACTATCACGATGCGCTTTTTGTATGCGAGCGAATCTGTTCTTGAGTGTGCCGCAAGTCTGAAGATGCTAACGCAGACTTTGAAGCACTGTTTGCGATCGCCCAATCTGATCCTGACTAAAACCCGCTTCGTCTAAATAGTTTAGAAAACCAGCATCGCTGTAGCGAGGATCGACGCTGAGTGCCTCACGGTATACCTGCTGCGCCAAAGCTCTTTCACCATTACCCCAATGCGCGATCGCCAATGCGACAAAGGGATGTGGATTTGTGGGTTCTAACCTGGCGGCGGTTTTGGCAGTGGCGATCGCAAAGTTGTATTGCTTGACTCGCTCAAAGGCAAGACTGAGATTATAGGCAGGAATTTCATTCGTGGGCTGCAAGATGGCTGCCCAGGTGTGAGCGGCGATCGCAGCCGTCAAACGTCCTTCCACAAGATAAACAATCCCTAATGCGTTAAGGGTTTGCACATTGAAAGGATTGAGCTGCAAGGCTTGCAACAGCGTCTCCGCAGCAGCAGCGTTCTGTTTCGCTTTATGCTGCGTCCAGCCCAGCAAAACTTTCCCAGAAAGATTGGTTGGTTCAATGGCAACGGCTTGCTTCAGAGCGGCGATCGCCTCTGGGTAACGTTCCTGCTCTCGATAGCTCAAGCCCTGCTGCCGATAGGTTTCCGCCGAAGTTGCTAGTACTGGCGGAATAGACATTAGCCCAGCACCCAGCCAGATCCCTACCATCAATTTCTTCATCGCTCATCCCTCAGCTTTTAGCGGTCAGCGGTCAGCTATCAGCGGTCAGCCATCGAAATAAACTCAAAACTCAAAACTTTTAGCCTTCATCCTTTAAGCTTCATCCTTAGCTAGTGCAACGTAACGCACCAACTTTACCGCCCTCACCCCCAGCCCCTCACCCTAGCCCTCTCCCAGCGGGAGAGGGCTAGGGTGAGGGGCTGGGGGTGAGGCAAGTATATAAATGCCCTAACTAGGCGTTAAGCCTCTTTATGTAGCAGTAGCTCATGCCCATAAGAGTTGTCAATTGTGCAACGCCACTCACCACTGGGGTCTTTCTTGAAAACATACGTAGCGTTCCGCTCGATCGCAGGTGTATTAGACGCAGAAACGACTGTTTTAGCGACAACTAACGCTGTATCACCAGCTTCCAAGACTTTCATGCCAGCCTGACGGACGTTCAGGGTGTGATTGAAGTGTGCCGCGATCGCCTCCATTGCTTTTCTAATCTGAACCTTTCCTGAAGCATTCGTGCCAGGTTTAACGACAAGAACGGCATCATCCGCATAAATCTCCATTAACGTATCGAAATCTTCGTGGATGATCGCGGTATCGGCTTTTTCGATTAGTCGCTCTATTGGATGTTGTATCATTTTAAGCTGCAATCCTCTGACTCATAACGTTCCCATTCGCCCGCCGCTGGCATGGTTGAGTTCCCCCGATCGCCCCGCTTCGGTCGGGTGCAATGGGGTTGTTAGGCATCACTTTTCTCGCCCCGCTTATTTCGCCATCTATATTTTTTCTGATATTCACGACGTTGCTTCGTAATTTCGTACAAAACTATTCCTGATGTCGTGCCTAAATTCAGGCTTTCGATCATGCCAAACATAGGGATGCTTACACACATTTCACTTCGCTTTACTGCTTCGTCACTGATGCCTCTAGCTTCATTGCCGAACCATACCGCTAACTTTGTATAGATGGTGTAATCCGCCTCATCCAGGACTTCATTCTTCATTTCCTTTACATGTGGAGATGTAACGATGGACACAAAGCGGTTTTTTTCTAAGTGTGCCAAGCAAGCCTCAGTGCTATCGAAGCGCTTGACGAAACTCCACTTGATTGCCGACACGGAGGTCTTAGATAGTGATCTTCTTTCCCTCATGTCCTGCCAGTCATCCGGTAACGCACCTTTGGGGTCTACTACGTAAGCCTTTTCTACGCCCAATGCGTTTACGTTCCTTATGACTGTCCCAATGTTTCTTATGTCATGGGGATCTTCTAGGACTGCAATTAGGTTCTTGCATAGATACGGTTTGATTTCGTCTGCACGCTCCCGCACCTTGCTTCTGCGTTTCGGTTTGTCTAGTTCTTCTGTCATATTCCTCCCTGATGCCTAACAACTGTTTAAGCTCAAAAGTTAAAATGCAAAACTTTCATCCTTTCTTCAGTCGTTGACATATCGGGCAAAAATGCGCCGATCGCCCTGCCATTTTAAGGCGTTCGATCGTCGTTGCACAATTGCGGCAGACATCACCATCACGCCCGTAAACCCAGGCAGAACCGCCATAGTTTCCATTCACGCCCGCTACACTACGAAACGTCCGAAACGTCGTGCCCTTTGCTTCAATGCTTGCCTGGAGTACTTGCACAACATTCGATCGCAGTCGCTCAATTTGCGATTGCGTAAGATTGACACACAGCGTTTGAGGATGAATGCCACTGAGAAAGAGCGCTTCATCCGCGTAAATATTGCCGATGCCAGCGACGATCGCTTGATCCAGCAAGGCATTTTTGATTGGGCGACGACGCTGAAGTTGCTGAGTGAAGTAGGCAACCGAAAACTCTTCTGAAAATGGTTCGGGTCCTAGCTGCTGCAAGCCCGTGATGATTTCCTCTGGCGCGTTCTCTGGCGGCACCCACCACATTTGCCCAAAGGTGCGCTGATCCACAAAGCGCAATTCCTTGCCATCGCCAAAAAATAGCCGTACTCTGGTGTGCTTTTCCAGCGGTTCAGTCTGGTTGACCCATAGCAGTTGCCCGGTCATGCGGAGATGGACACCGAGCCAGGAGTAGGGAGGGAGTGGGGAGTGGGGAGTAGGGAGTGGGGAGTAGGTGGCGGAGGGTGATGCAGCGATCTGGCGATGTGGGAATGCAACAATGCTAGTCTCACCGCTCCTGACCGCTGACGGCTGATGGCTGACGGCTAATCGCTGACCGCTGACCGCTAATCGCTGACCGCTGACCGCTAACCGCTGACCGCTGACCGCTGCTTTCTCCAATTCTGCTAGCAAATACTTCCCGCGACGATGCCATTGCACGATCGTCGTTCCTTGCAAGCCTGCCAAAAAATCGGGCGCTGAAAAAGGGTGGGCGATGGTGCGATCGAGCAACACATCCCCACCCTCAATTGTTTGGTGCAGGGTTACGTCGTTTAAACCCCGCCGAACTGTTTCAACTTCAGGCAATTCAGGCACAGAGCGTTGTAACCCTTAGACATCGAAATCCAGTCTAGCGCTTACAGTGTCTTGTCTAAAGCCCAAAGCAGACTATCTTGCCTCTGTTCCCTGGTTAGCATCGCCTTCGATACCAGTGCTGCCGCCGGGTGCATCGGCTGTGGGTGCAGTCGTTGCGCCACCAGCAACCTCTTCAGCGCCACCCGTTTTGCGAAGGGCGGGATCGATCGGCGTTTGCTTACCACCCGATGCCGCTTTTCCAGACTTAGGCGGTGCGCCCGCTGCGCCTGCTTTCTTAACAGGAGGTGCCACTTCAACCACTTCGCTTGCGGCAAAGTTGTTGGTGTTTACGCCCGCATAGTTGACTTTATCAAACCGCACAATGACTGAGTATTTGATGCCGCTTTGATCGATCGACGCAACCGTTCCATAATCTTGGAACCAGTAAGACTCTTTACGAAGAATTTTGACTTTAGAACCGCGCTGAACCATGAGTGTTTTTCCTCTTGATTGTTAAGCTTCAACTCATACAGCTTTATTGCCATTAACTTTACTACGAACCGAAGACCATTCAGCGTTGGTGTCAGTGGTTGAAACAATCCGAAATATTTCGAGTAGCGGTCAGCCGTCAGCGGTTAGCGGTCAGCCGTCAGCCGTCAGAAGCGGTGAGACTAGCATTGTTGCATTCCCATGTCGCCCGATCGCTGCATCACCCTCCGCCACCTACTCCCTACTCCCTACTCCCTACTCCCCACTCCCTACTCCCCACTCCTCACCCCATCTCCATAACTCCGCCCTCTCCATTGGGTTGGCGTTTGGCTCGAAGAGAGGAAAATTCGTAGGACGGCGATCGGGTCTGCCAGGGGAGACAGCCAGAAAAGCCATGCAGGTCTTGCCTGAGACCGATCTCACGAAGGAGCAATCGCAAAGGTCAGTCCTACACGAATCATCACCAGCAGCAGGTTGAGACTGAATGCAGCTAGCGTTACGGGTACAGCCTTACCGCTAATGACTTCGCTTAGCAGCATTAGAACGATCGGGATGGGGAAACCCTGTACTGCCAGCAATAGCAGCCAGTCGCCCCAAACTTGACTGGGGGAAGCGGCATCTTTGAGGTCGAGCGATCGCCCCCATTCGCGCCAGGTTTCGGCAGCACCTTCATACATCCGCACTTTCAGCAGGTTGGCACCGTCCAGAAAGACAACCCTGGCACCCTGAGCGGCGATCGCCCGTGCCAACGTGACATCATCACAAAAGGAGCGGCGGGCAACGGTGTAACCATTTACCTGGGCTAGTTGCGATCGACGACAAAAAAAGCATTGCCCATTTGCCATCACACGCTCTGGTCGATTGCCCGTTTCGCCTGCTGCACCAAACCGATAGACCAGCGTCAGCAGCAGAGCAGGGTGGAGCAGTAATTCACCTGGATACTTGAGGAGAAACTGTGGTGCCAGCGAAATGAGGTCATAGCCTTCACGCAGGGCGGTGTCCAGCAAACTAGCGACTAATCCGGGCTGTGGCTGCGTATCGGCATCAATCCCCAGCACCCAATGACTCTCAGCGGCACTCGACAAAAAACCATGATGAAGCGCCCACGGACGACCGACCCAATCGATCGGCAGGGGATCGTCATTCAGGAGACGAACGCGCGGATCGTTTGCCTGCGCTGCTTTGACCAACTCTGGGGTGCTATCAGTCGAGTGGCTGTCTACAACGAGAATTTCACGCACTTCATAGCTTTGACGACTCAGCCCAGTGAGACACGGCGTAAGGCGCTCTGCCTCGTTTAACGTCGGCACCACAATACTGACCGTGCCAAGCTGCTCTGGTATGGAAGCTTTCGGCAGCAAAGGTGGATAGCGACCGGGAGCGCGCAGCAACCGGGAAAGTAAAATTGCTGTCGCAGGTAGCTGAGCGAGAAGCAGCCCTAGCAGCAATACGTCTCTGATCACGAGGATGACTTGGATACAGCCGCGACAGGCACAGTAGAAACGTCACTTTGCGGAGCAACTGCTTTGTCTGCTGGTTTACCTGGTTCACTTTCGCGTAGAGTTGACTCTGCTGCGATCGCCTCAAACTCATTTGCAACGGCAGGTTCGGCAAGCCACCACAGACCGATCGCAGGCAGGACACCGAGCAAGGCACCGATTGCAGTGGGAATCCAAAACCGCATATCCAACTGGTTTAGCGTAATGACGGCTCCAAACGCAAAATTGACCAAATAAATAATGAGCGGCACCGTGAGTTGCGCGCGCGTAAGGGCGATCGTCGTGTTTCGCCAGCAAAGCGCCGCTACTGACATAAACAGAGCGCCAGTGCCCAACCAACCCGTCAAATTGCGATACGGCATCCCAAAAAATTGACCTGGGTCACGAAATTCCCAGAAGGGGTAGGCAGTCTGACTCATGGCAGGGTCTAACACAAAGTCCCAGGCGGTCAGTAGCAGAGAACCGATCGCAATTGCACCCACTTGCTTGACCCAGCCTTTGAGCCCGATCGCCTCCAGCCCGACCCACGCCAAAAGGTAAGTCGATAACCCCACGTAGAACCAGGAAAGGGGAATCGTAAACGGCACTAATCCAGCAATCTTGTAGCCCAAGCCGTTCAAATAGCCGTAATGCCCAAAAGGAAAACCCGTACTGGTACCCAGCAGCTCGCTGCCTAGAGATAACCCGATCGCAGGCAGCATGAACAGTAACCAGGTGCGCCAGCCTAGCGTACGGTAGGCGTAAAGCGAAACTGTCACTGCCCCTAGAAGAATGTAGACTACCCCACCACCTGCCATGCTCCACCCAAAAAGGGCTTGACCAAATGCAGGCAACGCGGCGATAAATTCAGGATTTGGCAAGACTAGCAGCAACCCTGCCAGCCCAAAAATCAACGACACGACATGACCCGTCAAACAAAAACGCTCGATTGCAACCAGTTGTCTCATGGAGACTCCTAAAAACACAGGGCACCGAAAAACCGCTAGCTATAAGTTTACAAATGTTTATGAAAATAGTGCAGGTTGCGATCGATTTTTAGATGAAATCAGCAAAGAAAAAAGTGGAAAGGAGGCACATCGGCGAGCAACGAGACGCAAAACAGTCATCACCAACATGCCCACCCTTATAATCCAACAAATTTGCAAAAACCGTTGGTTAAGGGTCGGAGAAAACAGATAGTCGTTTTGCCGTCGGTCATCCACAAGGCACGTTGGTTAGATATGATATCCTAAACTGGAAGTACTTGAGCAAGAGCTAGTTGCTTTCGCGGGATGTGGCGCAGCTTGGTAGCGCACTTCGTTCGGGACGAAGGGGCCGTGGGTTCGAATCCCGCCATCCCGATTTAATCTTGTGCAAAGTGCTGCACTTTGTCGAGTAAGGGTGGTTCTGAGTTCCACCAAAGACTGTTGACCAATATCTACCGTGTCTAAGCCAGTGTCCTCATTTTAAGCTGAAGCAGGACGATCGCCCCTGCCTCACCGACCCACACGATCGCGCCCTCAAAGCGCAACGAGAAACCGGGTTTCTGAATGCAACCTAGCGGCTCACGACTACTTCTGTGGAGAAACCCGGTTTCTGGCTTTTAAAACCTCATCGCTCACCTCGCTCACCCCTTTCAAGCTGGGGTCAAAGGCGATCGCGTCGTTCAACCAATAACCTGAAACTTTGAAGCTACAATGAGAGCCTAGTAAGAAGAGCGGAAGTCTTTTCGATGCACGTCATCAGCTATAAACGCTTGCGTGAATTTGACAAAAAGCATGCTGATTGTCGTGAGGTTTTGGATGATTGGTTTAAGGTTGCGATTAAGGCAAATTGGTCTAATTTGATCGAGGTTCAGTCAGTGTTCCCGCAGGCTGAAGCGGTTGGAAACTTTACGGTCTTCAACATTAAAGGCAATCGGTATCGTTTAATTGTGAGCATTGATTATGAAGGGCAATTGATTTATATCAAGTACGTCCTAACTCATGCGGAGTATGACAAGGAGCAGTGGAAGCATGACCCTTACTTTTAACCCAAATAGATACGGTGAGCTTCTGTCTCAATATCAGCCTAAACTAATTCGCACTGAAGCAGAAAATGAAACGGCGCTGGCGATCGTAGAAGCGTTAGTGCATCGTCCAGACCGTAGCCCCGAAGAAAACGAGCTATTTGCGTTGCTCATCACGCTGATTGAAAAGTTTGAGCAGGAACATTATTTGCCGGGTGCAGACTCAACGCCTCGTTCACGACTGCTGTTTTTGATGGAGCAACGTCAGCTTGAGCAGGCAGATTTAAGCGGTTTACTGGGTTCTGAAGAGGCGATCGCAGCTATCTTAACTGGCGATCGTGAAATGAGTACCTTTCAAGCAAAAGCTCTCGGCGCATTCTTTCACGTTGACCCTGGGTTGTTTATTTAAGCACGATCGCCTCTCCCTCACTGACCCACCGATCGCGCACTCAACGCAGCACTACCGCTTGATGTGCTTGAGCACCTGATTACAAGCTGACAACTTCAACCTCAAGTCGTTCTTCACTGCGTGGTCTGTTTTGAGCAAGCGATCGATCGCATCCAGAGTTGTGGCGTGAAAGTAGCGTTCACCGCATTCTAAACAAACTTCGGCATCAACATTTTCAACAATGTAGAGTTTACCTTCAAGCCAATGCTGTCGCCTGACTTTTTTGGGAACGGTTTGTCCATCACAAAATTCACAAATCATTTGTCCTCCGTCAGGGCGTAGACCGTGATGATGATTAAGCTGCCTTCGTCACGAAAGCGACAAATCACGTGAATCAATCTGCCATCCATTGTAGATCCCTCGATTCGGTAGCGGGTGCAACGCTGATCGTGGGTCATGGTTTTCTCAATACGATCGCAAAGTATAGCGTGTTCAACGTCCTGGCGTTCCAGGTAGTCATCAACCATCTCGTCTTCAGCGTGGGAGGACAGGTAATAATCCCGATCGTGGATTTTTTGCCGGATCTGGTTAATGGTTGCCATGCAAGCAGGGTATGAGCGGTAAGGCTCTAGAGGCATCATGGTGAATTTTGCAATCATCTCACGATCGCCCCGCCTTCCCATTTCGCATCCCGCTATCGCTTGATCTGCTTGAACACCTCATCGCGTGCCTCGATCGCCCCTCCTCACCGACCCGCCCAATCGCGCGCTCAAAACACTTTATGTTTCCATAGCAATGATTTTCTCTAGCTCCGCAATTAGAGGTGGCAAATCATCAGTCACAACTTGCCAAACGATATCTAGATCAATCTCAAAGTAGGCATGAGTGAGGCGATTCCGCATACCAATCATTTGCAACCAGGGCACTTGAGGGGAACTGGCTTTGCAATCGGCAGAAACCCGACCAGCCGCTTCACCAATGATTTCGATGTCTTTAACCAGCGCTAACGCTAGCATCCGATCGCGGTCTAGATCCTTGCGAGTACGGTTTTCGATAAAACTCATCGCTTCGATCGCGGCATCTTGCATATGGCGTAAGCGAGTCAGATCGTCAATCCTGGACATATTGCACGAGGGCTTCGTTGAGGACGCGATCGCGGATGTAGCGGCTCAGTTCTTGCGGAGTACGTAAATCGACGGTGCGACCACCGAGGATGTGCGAGAGTTCTTGCTGCATGGTAAAGATCGCAAAACCAGGCGTTTTGCCAGGTGCAAATTCGACTAAGACATCAACATCGCTGCTGGGGCTAAAATCATCGCGTAAAACGGAGCCAAACAAAGAGAGTTTGCAGATATGGTGTCGCTGGCAAAATTCGGTGATTTTGGTTTGAGAGATCTCAATTGGCAGGGTTTGTGGCATCTTTCTTACCGTTTGCTGGTGATGACGCACAGTTGACGATCGCGCCTAAGCGTACTCTGATTTCAATTATCTCCGAATCAGTCGAACAACGGCACGATCGCCCCTCCCTCACTGACCCACCCGATCGCGCCCTCAAAGCGCAACGAGAAACCGGGTTTCTGAATGCAACCTAGCGGCTCACTACTACTTCTGTGGAGAAACCCGGTTTCTGGCTTTCAGAACCTCATCGCGTACCTCGATCGCCCATTTCAAGTTGGGGTTGAGGGCGATCGCTGGGAACTAGACTAGAAGCTTGCAAAAACAGATTTATGAACCGCCCTCTTTCTCACTGATGAGACGCTTAAACAGCTCAAATTGCTGTTGTTCCTCTTCCTGCGTCTTAGGAGGATGAAACCAAACGGCTTCTGCGTCGGGTGTCCGACGGTGATAGAGCGCATCTAATGCGTCCAGATCATCCCGATGGGCAAGGACGTAGGTTCTTAATTCTGGTTTGGACATTTTGTCAAAGTCAGGCTTCATTCAAACCTCCAGAGTCCATCACGAGAAACAACAATCTCTAATTCATCACCTGCCAGGATGAAAATGTAGCCTGCCTGGTCATTAAAACGAAACAGGTGGATGTCTCGGTAGCAGTTAGACAGCCACTGGCAAACGACAATACAGGCGATCGCTTGCTCGGTAGTGGGGTAAATGGCTGGTTCCTCAATTCTGACACAGATACTATAGGTGATGGTCGGTGTGCTTTAGAAAGCGATCGCCCCTCCCTCACTGCCCCACCCGATCGCGCCCTCAAAGCGCAACGAGAAACCGGGTTTCTGAATGCAACCTAGCGGCTCACTACTACTTCTGTGGAGAAACCCGGTTTCTGGCTTTCAGAACCTCATCGCGTGCCTCGATCGCCCCTTTCAAGTTGGGGTCAAGAGCGATCGCTGAGAAGTGAACCAGGGATTAGAGCAGCGAGGGGCTGAAGCTTAGATTGCAAGCACGATCGCTAAGGCTTTGGCGATCGTCATCATTAGTTGTCTCATCCAGTTTTCCCAACTGCTTCACCAGGCGAGTTTCGGAAACAGAGCGCACTTGAAAGGTATCTGCGCCAGATAATTTGCTCAAACCATTGCTAACATTCGGTTCTAAGCGAACCATCCAGGGTCTTGCGGCGAACGGTTCTTTCCAGTCGGTCACAGGCACAATCACTTTGAGGAGTAGGATGCCAATGGCGTTGTCGTTAACGATGATAGCTGGGCGGGTTTTGCTAATCTCAGTGCCAAGAGTAGGGTCAAGCTTGACCAGCCAGATTTCACCCCTAAGCATCGGCTTGTTCAGCAGTAGCAGGACTGTCGTAGAAGTCTTCACCATCTAAAAGGGTGAAGGTGGTTAATTCGCTGCCGGGGGCGTAATCGTCGATCGCGGACATGGCGGCGATCGCTAACTGCTCTCGGCGTTGGGTGTTGGTTAAGCTGTGCTGTTCCTGTTGTACGAGTTGAAAGGCAACTTCAGCGATTTTCAAGCGATCGCGGACGGTGAGGTGAGGCAGTGCTTGCAAGATGTCTGCGGTTTCCATAACGGTAATTGACAGGATTATGTTTATTATCTCTAACAGTGGCACGATCGCCCCTGCCTCACTGCCTAGCCCGATCGCGCTCTCAAAGCCACCCTACCGCTTGATCTGCTTGAGCACTTCATCGCGTGCCTCGATCGCCCCTTTCAAACTGGGGTCAAGGGCGATGTAATGAACTGCGCTGACGGCGATCGCATTCAAACAGCTGTGAAGGTTACTCAAAATTAATTGGCGTTATTTCTCCAGCACCATTGATTCGGATTACGGCTCCAACTGACAACGATGATAGGAGCGCGCTGACCGTTGTGATCAGGGGCGCAAGATAATCGGGTCTAGTACTGCTTGAGTCTAGAATGATAATTCTGATGGTGAAATTGTTGAGGTTTTGCTGATAAGGGAGGTTTTTGTCAGCCGTGATAAAGGCATCAAACGGATGATTTTCAGCGAGTGCAAGGATTTCCCGATCGCTCAAACCTCTCCAACCCATGTCGTTCACGTTGTTGACAGTGTGATCGGCTTCGATGAGGGGTTGCTTGAGTTTTCGGCTCAAAAGATTTTCGTCAAGGAGCACTAACACCGGAATTTCGTTCCTGAAAGAGCATCACTTTGGCGATCGCGTCTAAAACTTGAATGGCTTGGGTTTGCAGGTAGGGAAAGTCATTGATAAACTCAGCAAGCCCCTCTTCGCCCTCCAAGTAATCAAAAAAGGTTTGCAAGGGTATGCGAGTGCCGCAAAAGACAGGCACGCCACTCATGATGTTTGGATCGCGGTGAATGATCTTGCGATGCTGCAAAATTTCCTGAACATTCATAGGAAGACGAAATGGATGAGCCTTGCATACATTTATTCTGGCACGATCGCCCCTCCCCTCCGACTCACCCGATCGCACTCTCAAAGCCACCCTACCGCTTGATCTGCTTGAGCACCTCATCGCGTGCCTTGATCGCCCATTTTAAGTTGGGGTCAAGGTCGATCGCCGCTTCAATTTCTTTGGTATGGAGTAATGACGTTCGGCAACATAGGGAAGTGTTTCCGATTCATCGTGACAAAGGTTGCTTGTGTGTATTCCACTGTGGCAGCAATCAACGCATCCGCTAATCCTGTGCCATGACTTTTGCCATAATCGCGACGATAGAGACCACCTTGCAGCGCGATTTCTTTAGTGGTAGCAATGATTTCAAAGGCAGAGACGAACGCATCTTATTTCGCTCGTTCTTTACCATCGCGAACTCCAGCGTATAGCTCGGCAACGGTAACAGCCGCAATTTGGAGATGAGCCGTTTGGCTTTCCAAATACGCGATCGCCTTGGGGTTGCCACGCAGGTAGTCAATCAGAACATCGGTATCGAGGAGTAAGCGCTCAGACACAATGGCTAATCTGGTGAGTTGAAGCGGTCAAGCTCGTTGCGGTAAGCGGTCAGGGTTGATTGCGCCTGATCGTGCCACATGCCGCGTGCTTGTTGGAGGAGCGCTTGACGGTTTTCGATCGCAAACTGACGAATGAATTGGGCAACTGCCTCACTCAAAATCTCATGCTCAGTTTTACCCGTTTGCTGGGCAATGGTCTGAATGGCGCTGACTTGCTGATCGCTCAGTTCAATTTGGCTAGTTTGCATTTTGGCTGGTCTGCATCACTTGTCTCATCTCTATTTGCATGGTATCGCACACATCAGAGCAGACGATCGCCCCTTCCCCACTACTCCAACCGATCGCGCCCTCAAACCAGCCCTACCGTTTAATCTGCTTAAGCACCTCGTCACGTGCCTCGATCGCCCATTACGTTAATCAGGTTCGCTGTACTCGATGACAGCCGCGATCGCGATGATGATTTCGAGCATTTTTTCTTCGGAAAGGCTTCCTAGCTTGTGAATCAGACGTTGGGTGTCTACGCCGCGTATTTGCAACACGTCTACAGCAGAAACTTTGGTTAGATTATTGGCAGTATCGGGGACAAGCCGGATGTGCCAGAGGTTCTGGGCAAAGTAATCTTTCCAGTCGGTAATCGGAGCGACCAGCTTAATGGGCAACTTCCCAACGGCATTGGAACTCACGATCACGGCGGGACGAGTTTTTCTAATTTCGGTGCCGATGGTGGGATCGAAGTTGACTAGCCAGACTTCACCGCGCTGCGGGATGGGATCAGTACTCAATCAAGTCTCCTGCTTGTAACTCGCGCCATTCGGTGTCTTGCTGATAGTGCGGCGCGATCGCCTCTGCTTGTGCTTGCAGCATCCGATGACGCTCTTGAAGGGGCAATTTCATGAAGGCGCGACGTTGTTTAAGGGTGAGATCGGCGTTTTGGCGATCGCCGGGTTCGAGTTGATTTTGCAGGTAAAGCACAACGGCATCGGTAATGATGGCATCGGGCGATCGCCCCTGCTGTTGTGCCAGATGCCGCACTTTGTCAAGTAAGGGGGCTTCTGAGTTCCATTCAAAAACAGTTGCCATACTATTTGCCACATCTGAACCAGTATCTTCATTTTAAGCTGAAGCAGCACGATCGCCCCTGCCTCACCGACCCACACGATCGCGCCCTCAAAGCGCAACGAGAAACCGGGTTTCTGAATGCAACCTAGCGGCTCACGACTACTTTGGTGGAGAAACCCGGTTTCTGGCTTTCAAAACCTCATCGCGTGCCTCGATCGCCCATTTTAAGCTGGGGTCAAGGGCGATCGCCTGGTTCAAATCTGCCAGTGCCGCGTCGTAACGCCCTTGCGCCTGGTAGATGAATCCTCGTTTACCCAAGGCATAAGCATCTTTGGGATCTAATTTGAGCACTGTGCTGAAGTTTTTCAATGCCTCTTCATAGCGCTTTATCGAACGATAAGTCTCGCCAAGATTGTAGTAAGCGGCAGCAAATTTAGAGTCAAGGGTGATCGCTTTTTGAAAGTTGGCGATTGCAACGTCCAGTTTCTTCTGCTTAGCCAGCGCAGTGCCTAGATTGTTGTAAGTGACGGGATCGTTGGGGGCAAGGGTAATCGCTTTGTTGTAATTGGTAATTGCCTCCTCCAACTTGTTCTGGGCTTGCAACGCATTGCTTAGACCGTTGTAAGCCCTGGCATAGTTAAGGTTGAGAGCGATCGCTTTGTTGTAATTGGTAATTGCCTCCTCCAACTTGTTCTGATCTTGCAGCGCATTGCCTAGATTGTAGTAAGCAGCGGCAGAGGTCGGATCGAGGTCAATTGCTTGTTTATGGGTAGTGATTGCCTCCTCCAGCTTATTCTGGTCTTTCAGCGCATTGCCCAAATTGGTGTAAGCGATTGCAATACTTGGATCAAGCTTGATGACGGCTCTGAATTCTGTTTCAGCATCCTGATAGCGCTTCTGATCACTATAGATAAAGCCCCGACCGAGATGGGCAAAGCGATTGTTGGGGTTTACTGTCAGAATGAGGTTAAAAATCTCCAGGGCTTCCTCTGTCTTGCCCTGTCCCCGCTTTGATTCACCTTCTACAAACACCCAGATAGCCCTTAGTTCTTCCTCAATGGGTGCGAGTTTGGCTCGTGCTTGTTGCACGTTGCGCTCGGCTTTGCGCTGGTCGGCTTCGGCTTTTGCCAGTTTTTGCTCGGCAGCCTTCACCTTCTCAGCCTGTGCGGTAGCTTGCTGCCGGACGTTTAGCAGGTCTCTCTGTGCGATCGCCACTTTCTGGCTTGCCTGCTGCAAATCTCGGTTTTTGGCGTTCAGGTCGGCTTTGGCAGCTCGAAATCTCCGGTTTTCCGCTTGAAGATCTTCTCTGATATCCTTTACCTGATCTTTTGCCGTCTTCGTCTCGCTGATTGCTTTTTCCCTATCCTCTTGCACTTGCGTCAGATTTTTGGTTGCGTCTGCTTCCCGTTTCGTTGCTGCGTCTGCATTCCTGGTTGCGTTGCTTGCCATCATTCCCGCCACGATCGCAATCGGCACGGTCAACCCCAACAGTGTGCCTGCGATCGCCAAGCGTCGGGTGGCTCTGCGTTTAGCGTTATCGAGGGTTTGATTAGCTTCTGCGAGGGTTTGGTTAGCTTCTGCCAGAATGCGATTTGCCTCTTCCATGTCTTGACGTTCCAGGCGATCGCTGGCGCGAAGAAAGCGGTTGTCTGGCTCACTCAGGTTTTTGCCTTCTGCCCAGGCTTGCGCTTCTTTCAAGGCATTGCCGCGTAGCAGTCGAGAGTCGTCCTTACGTTCCGATGCTTCCCAGGCGGTAAAAGCGGCAGCGTAGGGACGTAGCTGCGCCAGAACGGTGTCTACCCAGGTCTGGTTAAAGACTGACTGATAGATCCGGTTGTAGGACACCAGCTTGCCCTGGTGCTCCACGACCAGTCCCGATAGGCGGAGGTCGATTTGCTCCGGGCTGGCATCGGCGGGGATGTCTCCAGCTTGGAGGATTTGCTGGTAGAGTCCGAGGAGTTGCCCTTTGCGTTGCTCGTTGCTAATGAGCCGATCGCGGATCGTCCGCAAATGCACCGGATCATCATGGGATTCCCAGCTTGTGATGATGCGGCTTTGGACAAGGGATTCGACTCGGGAGAAGTCAAAGGGGTGTGGGGTGTGGGGTGTGGGGTGTAAGGGTAAGGAAGCGTTTTGAGTTCCTCCCCCTGCCTCCCCTGCTTCCTCTGCCCCCAACTGCCTGTTGCTTCCTGCCTCCTGCCTTCTGCCTTCTGCCTCCTGACTAATCAACCGACACAGCTTCTGAGTCAAAAACGGCTGTCCCCCTGTCCAATTGAGCACCGATCGCAGGATAGCAGTGGGATCGCTGACGTAATCGCGCAAGCCTTCTTCCAGAGGTTTGGCTTCCTCAAGCTGAAAGCCGTTGAGGGCGATCGCACGTCCCACATTAAACGGCGTACTGCGCTCGTTGCGGATCAAGTCGGAAGGCGTTGCGACACCCAACAGCGCGAAGGTGAGACGCTTGTAGGAAGGTTTATCCGCGCGTTCGTTGTAGCAGTCGCGGATGAGGGCAAAAAAGTCGTCGATCGAGAACTTCAGGCTGAGGACGCTATCGATTTCGTCGATGAAGATGACGATCGAGGGGGCGATCGACTCCAGCAAGACCTGTTCAACCAACTCGCTGAGGCGCTGCACGGGAGAGAGATGATCCCGCTCTCGCCACCACGATCGAAAGCTGATGGTGGTCATCAGGTTGAACGCACTCACAAGACTGAGGGCAATGCCTGCATACCACTGGTCGGGCGTAATGTTGTCGCTGCCAATCCGCGTCAGGTCGATCACCGCACAGGCAACGCCTTCTGCCTGCAACCGCTGCATCACCCGCACCCGCAAACTCGACTTGCCCATCTGCCGCGAGTTCAGCACGTAGCAAAACTCTCCGGCTTTAAGCCCTTCGTACAGGTCGGTATCCGCCTGTCGGACAACGTAGGTCGGTGCATCGGCGGGGAGGCTGCCTCCGACCTGGTATGCGTAGCTCATGGTAGATGGGGTGTGGGGTGTGGGATGTGGGGTGTAGGCGAGTGGGAAAAGGGGAGAGGAAAAGTAGTAGGGTGGGCAATGCCCACTCTACTTAGGAGTATGTTTGGGCATTATCATTGAACCTCTGAGTATTGTCGTTGAACCTCCGAACATGGCGCGTGAATGTCTGAGTATCATCGTTGAACCTCTGAGCATGGCGCGTGAATGTCTGAGTATCATCGTTGAACCTCTGAGCATCGCGCGTGAACCTCTGAGCATCGGGCATGAACCTCCGAGCATCGCGCGTGAACCTCCTGATCATCGTCGTCGAACCTCTGAGTATCGTCGTCGAACCTCTGAGTATCGTCGTCGAACCTCTGAGTATCGTCGTTGAACCTCTGAGCATCGTCGTTGAATCTCCAAGCATCGTCGTTGAATCTCCAAGCATGGCGCGTGAATGTCTGAGCATGGCGCGTGAATGTCTGAGTATCGTCGTCGAACCTCTGAGCATCGTCGTTGAATCGTCGAGTGCAGTAGAAGTCGGGGTTCTTAACGAACACTGTCGCGTTAGCCTGATAACTGACGCAGAACCCCGACTTCTTGACCCACCCACCTTAATCTGCCTTCTGCCTCCACCTTTTATCCTTCATCCTTCATCCTTTCCCCCCAAGCCGATCGCCAAAATACCGCCGATACAGCTCACACCGAAACGTCACATCATTGTCCTGCAAGTTCACTAGCCCCATACTGTGAAGCTGAAACGCCTGCACCGACTGCAACCGGACGGGGTCTGACGTTTGTACGACTCGTTTCACCGCCAGTGCCATTTCTGGGCGTTGTTCCAGGTTCCACAGATGCCGTCGCAGGTGGTCGCCGTAGAGTCCCGCTTCGGTGGGAGCGGTTTGCAGCAGGCGGTTCAAGGTGGTCTCCTGACGTGCCACATGATACAGCGCGACTCTCACAAGATAGGGATGTCCACCCACCATTGCCATGAGTGGCTCGATCTCGATCGCCGTCCAGCGCAACCCGTGACGTTGGGCGAGGTTTTGCACTTGCTCAGCGGTGAATTCTGGGAGTTCGATCGGCAAGCCCACATTAAACGGCGACTGGTTAATGTTCATGGGAATGTACACCTCCGTGGAATGCACCACGACGAGGCGGAGTTTCTTCCACAGGTCGCTATTCTTCGCCGCCTCATGCCATGCCCGCAGCAAGCCAAAAAAGTCTGACGCAACGTTGGGATGGTTAAACACCATGTCTACTTCATCCAGGCAAAGGGTGAGTGGACTGGTGATGCTGGGCAGCAGGTAGTCTTCAAAGTACGCGGTGCAGTTGTCCTTGCTGCCAAAAATGTCATCCCAGTAGTCGGCAAGCTTGTTGGGCAATTGCAGTCGTCGCCCCACGCTGGCGCAGAACCACTTTAAGAACTTATCCAGGTCGTTGAAGATCGCGGCATCGGCAATCTGGAAGCTCAGCGGTACGGTGAGATGGTGGTGGTCTCCCGCACGGCGTAAAATGCGCGCCATTAAGGAAGTCTTACCCATCTGTCGGGGCGCTTTGATGCGGATCAGGGCACCCGGTTTGACGATCGCCTCATAGCATTGAGCTTCGATCGTGGTGCGCGCACTGCCCTCTCTAGGAACGCGATCGATGTAAAAGGCAGAGGCAAGATCCACCTGTCCTTCGGGGAGTTCGGGTTCGGCGATGGGGAGCGGGTGGGTGGGGGAGGCAGAGGGGGCGGAGGGGGCAAGGGAGGCAGGGGGGCGATCGTCCTCTGCTGCATCCTTTACCCAATCACGGGAATCCTGGCTGCTGCCCACCAGACTCAGAACTTCCTGCAAGATGATCGGCGTATCGGCATCGGTCATCCACTCTCGCTGCTGGATGCGTTGCAGATAGCCGCGCAGGTCATAGTTGAGCGGTGACGTGAACGGAAAATTGACCCGAATGGGTAGAATGCCAGGGCGATGGTCTTCACGGGTATCGCGCAACTGCTTTGCCCGTCGCACTTCCTCCGTCACCATCTCACTCACGGCAGACTGGGGCGACAGCAACAGCAAAAAGAAATCACACTGCTCTAGTGCATCATCGATCCGCTGCGACCAGTTCTCGCCCAGGCGAATACTCTCACCCGCCAGGAAAACGTGGTGTCCAGCCGCTTGCAACGACTCGTAAAACTGCTGAGCCAGACCACTATCCGGCTCTTTGCTGCGGTAGCTGATAAACACCCTGGCAGCGGTTGGGGAAGACTCACTGCCAGCGAAGCGCGTTTCATGACCAGGCATACGAAAATCTACGGAGGCGATCGTCTGCTCATCTTATCTGATTTTATTTTGCAAAGGCTGTAAATTGTTGAGCTATCAGCTATCAGCTATCAGCTATCAGCTATCAGCTATTAGCCATCAGCTATCAGCCATACCCTTCTTGTCCCCTTGGCTCCCGCTGACCACTAAACGCTGACCGCTCACTGCCAACGCCTACAGCGCCAAAGTCTTAGCCCTTTTAGTCAAGTCCTCATCGTCTGCATTCTGCTGCCTGAGTAATTAAACTCTTGCACTTTCAAAACCCTCAAGTATAATCACAGCAAACATTGCGAGGGCTTTTAGGATATGAATAAAGGTGAACTAATCGATAAAATTGCAGAAAATGCAAGCGTGACCAAAAAAGATGCTGATGCTCTGTTGACAGCGACGCTAGAAGTGATTCTCGAAACCGTAGCGGCTGGAGAGAAAGTGACGCTGGTTGGCTTTGGCACCTTTGAGGCGCGCGATCGTCAGGCACGCGAAGGACGCAATCCCTCTACAGGCAAGCCCATTCAAATTCCAGCCACCAGAGTACCTGCTTTCAGCGCTGGCAAAGTCTTTAAAGAGAAGGTGCTTGAGAAGGCTTAGAGCTTAGGCGTTACTAGGAATTAGCTATCAGCTATCAGCTATCAGCTATCAGCTATCAGCTATCAGCTATCAGCTATCAGCTATCAGCTATCAGCTATCAGGACAAGCTTTAGGGCTGACGGCTGACGGCTGACGGCTGACGGCTTCTTACTAGGCTAGCGCCTTCCACCAATCAGTTCGCTGCACCTGGTTTAGGCTTCTCACTGGGCGGAAACGTGACATCCTTCACCTCACCAGGCGCACCCAAACGTTTTGCTTCGCCCTGATTGTAAGAAACCGACACTGCGCCAGCATTTCCCGCTTGCAGCACCAGTGTTTTTTGCGCCTTCCACGTTTTTTGCTCGCCCTTTTTCAAGATGCCTTCGTACTCGGTTTTACCATCTGCAATGACCTGAAACCAGGATTCGTCCGTCAGCTTCACTGCTACCTGAATCGGCGAGTCCGCTGCTGGTGTGGCTTCACCTGGGGCAGATACCGTCGGCAATGGGCTGCTTGAGGCTTGAGGCGCGATCGAGGTCGGGGCATCTGCGCTGGGCTGTGGTGAAGGAGCGGCTGGACTGACGCTGTTGGCGGTCGTTTCAGACTGTGACTCGATCGCGGTAGGACGATTTAGCACATTGACCAGCCCAACTCCCACCAAAAGCACTGCCGCTGCGCTTAACAGCACCCACGGCAAGTAAGAGCGCCCAGCAGGAGGGGTGCGATCGTGCTGGATGAACTGAGGCGGCAAATCGATCGGCTCGACAGCAGACGATTCAGCGACATCGTGCTCCACAGGCTGTTCGACGGTATGGGGGCGCTCTGCCTCCGGTGCTTTGCGCTCAATCATAAATGATGGCTGTGGTGTAAAGGTTTTTGCCAGCGCTACACCATCCAGCCCGATCGCGTCTGCAAAGCGTCGAATAAAGCCCTGAACAAAGACTGGCTCTGGTAATCGCTCAATGTGCCCCTCTTCCAGCGCTTGCAGAAGACGCAGCGGAATGTAGGTCTTGACCGCAATTTCGTCCAACGAAACGCCTCGTTCCTTACGCTCTCGACCAAGATAGGTACCAATCGTTTTGAGTTGCTCCACCTGAGTGGCATCAAGCTCTTTCATTGCTCTTCCTTACAGTCCTTAAAACTCGTGTTAGCTCTGATGTTAGTAAAGCAGTCTGGTGCCAATGCGTAAACCCGCAGCGATCGCAGCGCTGGTGTGAGTCCTGACATCACTCAGTATGATAGGGATGCTAGTAAAGAAATGTAAAATAAATGCAAGAAAACGTTATTGTTAAGGCGAAAGGCGCTTTTGACTAAAGAGAGACCTGAAGGTAAGGGCAACCAGAGAGAATTAACATTCGGACGCGTTGTTTGCCTGAGTCAAGTTTGATGAAAATTGACCACGTTTGTTTCTATGTGAACGATGCGATCGCGACCCGTGATTGGTTTGTCCAGCAATTAGGGTTCCGCTCTGTGGGCAGCCATGTGAATGCGGATCGCGCGATCGAGGTCGTTAATGCGGGTGCTATATACTTCGTGCTTTGCTCTGCAACGAATGCGCGGAGTCCGATCGCCGCCTTTTTGCAGCGCCATCCTCCAGGTGTTGCTGATGTCGCTTTTTGCGTGGAGGATATCGCAGCCACGATCGCTCAGGCAACGCAGCAGGGCGCTACTGTGCTACAGCCCATCCAAACCGAAGTGCAGGCACAAGGAACACTCAAGTGGGCAACGCTGGCTGCCTGGGCTGGTCTCACGCATACCCTGCTGGAACGGATAGGTATCACCTCTCTGCTGCCCCAAGCCACCGCCAGGTTGGACAACTTACTCATCGCTCAACCCGGCTATACAAGCGATTCTCCTCCAATAGCGGTTGAGCTAGACGATGACAGCAATCCTGGTCTGTTTACAAGCATTGACCACGTTGTCTTGAATGTAGCAGCAGGTGACTTAGAGCGATCGGTTGCCTGGTATGAACGGGTCTTAGGGTTTCAACCCCAGCAGGGCTTTGCGATCCAGACTGCTCACTCAGCCCTATGCAGCCAGGTCATGCGACACCCTTCGCCAGGTGGGGCACAGTTGCCAATCAACGAACCCGCTTCATCCAACTCGCAGATTCAAGAGTTTTTGGATGTCAATCACGGCGCTGGTGTGCAGCACATTGCCCTCGAAACGACTAATTTGGTGAGGACGATCGCCCAGCTACGGCAGCGCCACTTAGCGCTGATGCATGTTCCTGCAAGCTACTACACGCAGTTGCGTCAGCGATCTGGGTTCGCTTTGCCAGAGGTCATGATCCAGCAGCTAGAGCAGCAGCAAATCCTAGCCGACTGGCAACCTGACGCGCATCAAGCTGTCTTACTCCAAACCTTCACCCAGCCGATTTTTGACGAGCCTACGTTTTTCTTTGAACTCATTCAACGACAGCCTAGCGATGACAGTGGACACTCACAGCTAGCGCAAGGGTTTGGTGAAGGCAATTTTCGTGCCCTGTTTGAGGCGATCGAGCGCGAACAGATGAAACGCGGCAGCTTACACACCTCCTAGGGCGCGTCATCAATTAACGATCAAACGCTTGCAGCATCAGCCCAGTCGCGCCCGCTCCTAAAAAGCAGGCTAGGGGCTGTAGCCTTTCTACCATTGGATGTTGGCTGAAATTGATGACAGCCCCTAGCGCAGAAAGCTGCTCACCAGCCACAGAACGAAGAACGTCACCACGCTAACAAGGACATTTGGGTTTGGAATCAGGCTGGTGACTTGAGCAGGTAAGAGGGTGCTGAGTAACCCACCCACTAGAAATCCGCTGACCAACCCCAGGAAACCCAGTAAGACCGTTCTGCCAAGCTTCCGCTCTTTGCGGTAGAGAAAGTAGAAACTTGCGCCCATGCCCAAAATCAACGCCATTTGCACTACATTAGCGCCTGGAGCAAAGATGACGAGCGCACTGAGCGCACTAAGCACCCCGGCTGGCAGCAGAATATCCGCTCGGCTGGGAGTATCAATGAAGCGCTGTAACCATGCCGGACCTCGGCTAGTCGGCGCGACGGGTGGATTGGATGGCAGCGGCACAATTTTTTCGGGAAATCGAATGCGATCGGGCACTTTAATTTTGCCTTCCTGCCGCAGACGCAAGCGATCCATTAAAACGGCATCATAGGCAGCTTCAATGCTCTCTAGCTGCTTGCGATCGCCCTGATGCTGAGCAAACAGTTGATTACGAGCATCTTGAATTTCCTCAAAGCTGGAAGCCTCTGTTACCCCAAGCTGTTCGTATGGACTTTGGCTACTCATGGTTTGCGTCTCCACCTCTATCCAAAGCTAACGTAGTCTGATACCTGTTCACAAGCATTTTTAGCATCGATCGCAAAATCTTAGTTATGTTGGGCTTGACAGGCGATCGTCTCATGGCTTGCCCCTTTCTCTAGCGAACGTCGTGATTGCCCAAGACAGTCTGTGAAAGCTGAGTCATACTGTTCCTGGGAAGAGTACTGATCAGACAAGCGTACTGATGAGAGGCTGTATGCTCTGTAATAACAAACTAGATAGAAAGCAACAAAGCGTTGTTGTCGTAAATCTCGTCATCAAGGGCATACTTAACCATCAAACACTAAATCAACAATTGTTTAGAATGTTGGGTGCATCGCTTGACTTAGCATAATAGCTTGTCAGCCTTGTGTCGCTTCTTCCTCGTGCTGCTTCACGGCTACTCTACTTAATCCAGTCCTCTTTCTTCTCCAAACGCAAGGTTATGGCTATGGCTCCAGCCAAGATTCTCGTAGTTGATGACGATCCTGCAATCCGGAATCTCATTCACCGCTTTTTAACTAAGCAGAACTATCAGATGGAATCAGCCGAGGATGGCAAAAGTGCCTTAGCAACGTTTGAACAGTTCAATCCAGATTTGGTCATTCTAGACGTGAATCTACCCGATGCCAACGGCTACAACCTTTGCCAGGAGATGCAAAGCCGAACAAACGTGTTTATCCTCATGCTGACTAGCCGCACAGATGAGGCGGATAAAATCAAAGGCTTCTCGCAGGGCGCTGATGACTATATCACCAAGCCGTTCAGTCTGGGAGAGCTGGGTGTTCGTGTGGGAGCCATCTTAAAGCGCCAACGCCCGGTTACGTCAGCCGAGCAGCAATGCCTCATGTTTGACCAACTGATGATCGACCCGGTGCGGCGCGAGGTGAAGTTTAACGATGACATTATTCTGTTGACAGCGCTGGAATTTGATTTACTTCATTTTTTGGCGAGTCATCCGGGTCGTGTCTGGCGACGAGCTGAGCTGATTCAAGAAGTCTGGGACTATGAGTATGTCGGCGACCAGCGGGTCGTTGATGTCCACATTGGTCAGATTCGGAAAAAGATTGAGATTGATACCAGTCAACCAGCTCTTATTCAGACAGTGCGGGGTGTCGGTTATAAGTTTGAGGCACCTGGCAGTGGAAAGCCGGATGCCAGTGCCTAGTAATGAGTTTCAGGTAATGTGGCTATGAATAACGTGGCTGTAACGGATGTTAAAAAGATTTTGGTGGTTGAGGATGATATTGCTATTCGTAATTTGATCCAACGGTTTCTCAACAGCAAGCCAGCCTATCAGGTGAAGTCTGTTGGCGATGGTAAAAGCGCGATCGCCAGCTTCAAGGAGTTTGATCCCGACCTGGTGATCTTAGATATCAACTTGCCAGATAGCAACGGCTATCAACTCTGTCGAGATATGCAAGCCGCTACTAATGTTTGCGTTCTCATGCTCACTAGCTCCACCGATCAGGCGGCTAAGCTCAGGGTGCTGGCGGAGGGCGCAGATGACTATATGACTAAGCCGTTTGACCTGGAAGAACTGGCAGTGCGAGTTGAGGTGGTACTGCGCCGAATGCGGGAGCGCACATCGCTACAGGAAAAGCCGCTGACGTTTGGCACACTGACGATCGATCCGCCCAGACGCGAAGTCAAGCTTAATAACGAACTTGTGCGACTCACAGCACTAGAATTCAACCTGCTGCATTTCCTCGCCAGCCATCCTGGTCGTGTGTGGACACGCCTCGAACTCATTCGTGAGGTCTGGGGACACGAGTTTCCTGGTGATCCCCGTGTGGTCGATGTTCACATTGGTCAGATTCGCAGCCACATCGAAGTAGACACTAGCCAGCCAATGCTGATCCACACAGTGCGAGGCGTTGGCTACAAATTTGAATCAGCCGACCCTGCACAGGGCGACAACGCTTAGTCTACCGCCTGGCAGCGACTGACCGCGATTGTTCCTACCACATTAGATTCCTACCACGTCAGATCCGCATAAAGATTGACAGTGAGGCGCGATCGACCGTCTGGCACTGCGCTGATGCAGCTACAGACGGACTCTTCGCCATCCAGCTCTACCTCGCAAGCATGGCATGAACCCATCAGGCATCCTGTAGGAATCGAGACTCCAGCACGACTAGCCGCCCGCAGCAGCAACTCTCCAGGCTCGGCATCAATGGTTACATCGTCAGGCAAAAAGTGGATACGAACGCTCATCGGTGGAGAACCCTCGAAAACGTCAATTCTAAGCCAAGACTGTGGGAATCCCAAGGTGACAGTTCTTCTGGAGGTTGGTTGCTAGTTACTTTGCGGTAAAACTGTTGTGAGATTGAGATGCGGCTCAACGGCATCGGCAAGGGCGTTAAGCATCAGTTCGCGCTGTTCTCGATAGTTGGGCACGCCTGTTGGTAGGGATTTTAAGCCACGCTGCTGGCGGAGACGGTTAAGCCATGCCCGTCGCCACGGACCGTTGTCGAACAGACCGTGTAAATAGGCACCCCAAACGGATTGGGTATCATCGACAACGCCCAGGTTAGGGTCATCGAACAGTTGCTGAATATTTTCACCTTCAATCAGGCGTGTTCTGCCCTGGTGAATTTCGTAGCCTGCGACTGGTAGACCCTCTTGCGGAAAATTGGATGTGACGAGGCGCTGTCGGGCAACTTTTTGCCCAGCAATGACAGTTTTGAGTGGGAGCAGCCCCAAGCCTTTGTAGCGTCCTTCATGCCCTTCGATGCCTTCTGGATCTGCCAGAATTTTACCCAGCATCTGGTAGCCGCCGCAAATGCCTAGCACCGTACCGCCTGCTGCGACGTAGTTTTGGATCTCTTCTGCCATACCCGTTTTGTGTAGCACGATGAGGTCAGCGATCGTCGTTTTGGAGCCAGGAATAATCACTGCATCTGGGTGCCCTAACGATTGTTTGGGGCTGATGTACTTGACCGAAACCGTGTCTTCTGATTCCAGAGGGTCAAAGTCGGTAAAGTTAGAAATGCGAGGCAAACGGACGACAGCGATGTTGAGATCGCCTGTCGGGTTGCTGGAGCGACCGTCGATCAGGCTTAAGGAATCTTCTGCCGGGAAGCTCTGATCCAGCCAGGGAATAACACCAATAACGGGAATACCTGTGCGTTCTTCTAGCCAGTCGATGCCGGATTGCAGGAGCGATCGCTGTCCTCGAAACTTGTTGATGACCACGCCTTTAATAAGGGCACGTTCATCTGGATCGAGTAGTTCAAGCGTACCAACAACGTGAGCAAACGCACCACCGCGATCGATGTCCACGACCAGGATTGTAGGCGCGTTTAAATGTTTGGCAATCCGCATATTGGTTAGATCGCGGTGCTTGAGGTTGATTTCGGCTGGGCTGCCAGCGCCTTCGCACACCAGCATGTCAAATTCTTCACCCAGGCGGCGGAGGGATTCTTCGATCGCCTGCCAACCAACGTCAAAATACTGCTCGTAATACTCAGCGGCACCCACTTTACCGACCGCTTTGCCCTTAATAATCACCTGGGAGGTCATATCCCCCTGGGGCTTCAGGAGGATCGGATTCATTTCGACCCAGGGTGCAATACCAGCCGCCCATGCCTGTACTGCCTGAGCGTGACCGATTTCACCACCGCTAGCAGTGACATACGCATTAAGCGCCATGTTCTGCCCTTTGAAGGGTGCTACCCGCCACCCGCGACGGCTAAGAATGCGACAGATGGCAGCCGTAAGCAGCGATTTACCTGCGTGGGAGGTGGTTCCCACAACCATAATGGCTTTCATGCAAAACCCTCATGAGACAGACTGAAGGCTAGAGGCTGAACATTCTTGCCTAATCCTTGATCCTTCATCCATCCTTGGTCGCTTACCTTTTCTTTCATCTTGATCTAACGTCTAAATGGGCAACCGAAACCAACGATTCCAGGCATGCTGGAGGCGATCGACAAGAGTTGGTGTCATGCGGCTTGCGTCTCCTTGCTCTTGCCACTTTTGCACCAGTTGACGACCGAGTGGCGTTACCCGAAAACTGTCGGTTAGCCCCTGTCCATCGACCTCTCGTCGCAGCAGCCCAACCTGGATTAACCAGAGTAGCTCTGCTTCTGCAAGCAATTCTGAGAGAGGCGTTTGGCTGTATTGATGTGCTACTCCAGAGTGCCCTGAAATTGCGGCGAGGGAAACACTCTGCTGCATCATTGTAGTAAATAAGGTGAGCTTGAAGGGTGCACATCGCATCGCTTGCTCTGCCCGACGTACCGTTTTATCAGGGTAATGAATAGTTTGACGAATGCTGGAGTGAGCAGTCATTGCAGTTAAAGAGCCTGGTTTGGCAGAACGCGCGGCTAAAAGTAGGTGCGCATGAAGTTGGTATCAATTTAGCCTAGCTTCCATATTATGCGTTTTATTTTGGTTGCGCATGGGTATGCCTCTGCCGTGGAGCAGGTTGCAGGAGAAAAACATCCGACCAGGGGCGATTGTGTGCCTTTGATACATCTTTTCTTGAGCTGCACTCACTCATACAGTCAAATGTCATACAGTTCGTGATTAGCGGAACCATAGTCAAGAATCCACGGCGGCTGTCTGGCGATCGACATGGCAACTAGCAGGCATAGTGCGTAAATTGGAACGTCACCATGAAGACACAGATATGGATTTTTGCGTCAAAATAGATTAGATTTCTCGCCGCTATGTCTTTGTTGTGCCAAAAAACCGCATGGCTGATTCTAAGATCGCAAGGGACGAAGCCTTTGGTATTGTCCCGGTTCTGCATACCGATACGACCCATCAGTTTCTTCTCATTCAGCACCACGCCGGACACTGGGGCTTTCCCAAAGGGCACGCCGATCCGGGTGAGTCGGCGTTGCAAGCAGCGTGCCGTGAATTTCTCGAAGAGACGGGTATTTCAGACTACAGCCTGATCGAAGGTGTGTCGTTTTCAGAGCAGTACCCCTTTACCCGCAGTGGGAAAAAGTTTGAAAAAACAGTCGTCTATTTTCTCGCCTGGGTGCAATCAGCAATCGTTCACTGCCAGGAGAAAGAGATTCAGGCATACGTTTGGGCTGATTATGAGCAGGCGATCGTTCAACTAAGTTTTGACGGTGCAAAGCAAGTGTTGCGTGAGGCACAGCAGTATTTGAAGAGCAGTTTTTAGAAAGGCAGGAGTGAGGAGGCAGGCTTCGACATGAGCGCTCAGCCGAACGTAGGCAGGAGGCAGAAGGAGAGTTAATTCAAAATTCAAAACTTTCTCACTCCTCACTCCTCACTCCTCACCCCTAAAGCGATTCAAACTGTTCGCGCCTCAATACAATTTCGCCGTAGTCGGGGATCCAGGCAACCCATTGGTGATCTGCGGCTTCACACAGTAAGAGGGCTTCGTCTGCACTGTAGGCGCTAGGTCGTTGCAAGAGCTTGACCCACGTTAAGGGCGCGATCGCGGGTAGTGTTGAAGACGTAAGAGGCTGTAAGTCAGGGCGATCGGTGACAGTGTGCCATGCCTGCTCTAGCATTTGTCGCTGTAGGCAAAGCCGAAATTCGGTTTCCAGTCTCATGGCTCGTTTGTTAGCAGCAGCGCCAGGGGGAAGTGTGTTGCAGGAAAACATTGAAGCTGCGATGGAGTGCAGGGGACGCGATCGCAAGCTGCTGTCATGACAAGCAATGTTGACCGCCAGCAAACCTTCGTACTGAAATCAAGGCGCAAAATTGATTCCGTATCTTATGCTACAGAATTTTGTCGGGTTATAGCAACTTTGTGTTAGAACGTTATGTGCTGTGTGGCACGCGCTAAAGCAGCGCGATCGGTACTACAATCCGTAATGATTCTGTATCAGCAAGGAATGTAACCCTATGCCTTTATCTGTGGGTGACACCGCTCCAAATTTCACCGTCAAAGATACGATCGGCAAAACCGTTACGCTGTCTGAATACGCAGGCAAAACGGTCGTTCTCTACTTCTATCCCAAAGACGATACGCCCGGTTGCACCAAAGAAGCTTGCAGCTTTCGGGACAACTATCAGCAATACCTGAGCCAGGGAATTACAGTCTTTGGGGTCAGCATGGATGATGAAGCCTCGCACCAGCAGTTCACTGAAAAATTTAGCCTGCCGTTTCCGCTGCTAGCTGATGTGGATGGGGCAATCACGAAGTCATACGATGTGTTGGGCGATCGCAACGGTGTGTCTTACTCTCAGCGTGTGACCTACATCATTGGTGGTGATGGCAAAATTGCCCAGGTTTACACCTCGATCCAAACTGAAACTCATGCCAGTGATATTCTGGCAGCGATCAGCGCTTAGACGTTGTTAAGCAACTAGCGGTCAGCGGTCAGCGGTCAGCAGTCAGCAGTCAGCGGTCAGCAGTCAGCAGTCAGCGGTCAGCGGTCAGCAGTCAGCAGTCAGCGGTCAGCGGTCAGCGGTCAGCGGTCAGCGGTCAGCGGTCAGCGGTCAGCGGTCAGCGGTCAGCGGTCAGCGGTCAGCGGTCAGCGGTCAGCGGTCAGCACTTAAAGTTGATCAGCGATCAGCAGTTAGCAGACGACAAGGCAGCAGGCTATAGCGGTCAGCGATACAGTAGAGGTCAGTCGTTCGTCGTCAGCATTGAGAAGCTCATCACCGCTGGCTTTTGCATTAATCTGGCATTCTTTAAGATGCAGGCTGCTGAGCATAGAATTAGTTGCTGACGGCTGATAGCTGATAGCTGACGGCTGATCGCTGATAGCTATTTGCCTGACTGCTCCCCCAAACCCTTGCTAATGACCTCATGCACGCTCTTTCTATTCCTACCTGGATTATTCATATTTCTAGCGTTATTGAGTGGATTGCTGCCCTCTGGCTCATCTGGACGTATGGCGAAGTGAGCCAGAATCGTGCCTGGTGGGGCTTGTCGATCGCCATGCTGCCTGCTCTCGTGAGTGCCATGTGCGCCTGTACCTGGCACTTTTTCGATAATGCTGCTTCGCTAGAGTGGCTGGTGACGCTGCAAGCCTCTATGACCGTGGTGGGAAACTGTACGCAAATGGTCGCAGCTTGGTGGCTCTGGCGATCGGCGATCGCCCAGCGATCGACCAGTAAATCGTTGTCTTTGAACACGATTCTGCCCTTACCCATCCTTCTGCTGCCAGCGGTTTTTCCCATTGCCAAAGAAACATTATTCGCGGTTTCTCTCTTTCCCTATCTTGGCTTCCTCTGGTTTCTAACGCGCTCTGGGCAAACGCCCCGGCTGGCACTGATTGGCTTTTATACGCTGCTAGTATTTGTGGCGATTACCATTCCAGCAGGGCTGTATGCTAAAGCTGCATACGGGGCAAATCTAGCCGATGTAGACTGGCTGCATGGTGGCGCAGAGTCTTTTCTCACGCTCTCCAATATCCTGGTGGTGTTGGGCTTTCGGCAGGCAATTCTCGATCGACAACAGGCTTGTAGCGGTCAGCCGTCAGCGGTCAGCGGTTAGCCGTCAGCCATCAGCCGTCAGCGGTTAGCAGTGAAATGGCTTCATCTGTGGCTTTTAGACTGATGTGGCTTTTAGACTGAGACAGTAGATCTCGTTAGCGGCAAAGGGCTGTAGGACTGGAGCGATGGCTTGAGCAAAGTAATAAGGTAATGAGCACGTAGGTTTTGACAATTGACAGTTGACTCTAGCCAATACGGTTTAGCCATTCATACTGCCAGTCCCGATTTGGGCTTGGCGATCGACAATTTTGCTGGCAGTGCGCGATCGCAGGTCTGGTCTTTGGGACGCGACTTATCGACTCATCTGCACGTCCACCTTGCCAATTTTTTGCAGCCCCAAACCTGGATGGATCTGGCGTTTGTGGCAGTTGCTCAAGGACCGGGTGGCTTCACTGGCACACGGTTGGGTGTCGTGACCGCACGTACCTTAGCGCAGCAGTTGGAACTGCCTTTGTATGCCGTTTCTACGCTGGCGGCGATCGCCCATGCTCAAGCAGTCCAGGCAACGCTTATTGATCGCACCATTGCCGTGCAAATGCAAGCACAACGAGGTGAAGTTTTCGGTGCCATTTACCAGTTGTCCCCCAGCGGGCTGCACACGCTCCTTCCTGACGCTGTAATGAGTTTGGAACGCTGGCAGCAAACCCTGGCAGCTTGGGCAAGCCCGTATCATCTGATTCAAGCAGAGGGGAACTTAGGCACATCTGTCTCTAGTGTTCTGGCACTCGCACAGCACGATCGGCAACAAGGGCTAAAACCCCACTGGTCAAAAGCGCTACCCTTTTACGGACAGCACCCCGTCGTGATCTGAGTGCAGAATGATTTCACGTGTATATCCATTGACATATAGCAGTCCTAAATCATTTGTGAGCAAGACTGAATCATTTAGCAGTCAGCAATCAGCCTTCTTACTGACCGCTGACCGCTGACCGCTGACCGCTGACGCTCATACCAGTGTGATTCTCATCATTCAAATCGGATTGCCATATAGCATCACGACGATCGCTTTAAGACTCGCTGCACCAGAGCATCACGTTTTGCTTGCAAGGCAATATCCAACGACGGTGCATAGTCGAGCGACGGTATTAAATCCTTGCAGAATTGGGCGATCGGAACGTTATCCACCACTGTCATAAAATCGGTTGGAATAGAACCGTCAATATGACGGCTGAGCACGCCAAAGCCTGCTCGTTCGCGCCGATAGGGCTGGCTGGGGGCATTTTGTTTCAGCCACTGGTCAAAGGTTGATGATTGGGTCATCGTTGCCGCCAGTTCAGATACAAGCTTAGCGGGTGGATCGGTATGAGTGGCGATGATCCAGGCTTGCTGGAGTAGCTTCTGGCGGTTTGTGGAGTCTAGCCATGCAGCGATCGCTAGGGCACCACTGCGGTTTGCCACCGTCCCAGCACTGCCCCAGGGCGTTGTGAGGGGAGACGCTACAGGCTTCCCTTCAGCCAAATCGAGGACGAGGCTACTGAGTTCTGTTCCAGAGATTGTTAGATCGAGCCGTGCACCTGCGATATCTCCTCTCCACCAGCGCAGCCCGCCTCGAATGCTATGCAGCCACGATGCCAGCGGTTGGGTCTCCTGAGCACTGGCAAGCAAGGTGGTTAGCTCGGTCTCAACACGACGGGTGACTGGCTCATACAACGGCTTCAGCTCCGGCAACCTCCAGATGGGGCTAGTGAGCAAGACGGGATCGCGCAGCGCTTCTAGCGTCATGGCAGCGATCGCCAGCTCTGACTCTCCCTGTGCCAAAAGACTCAAGCCCAAACCGTAGAAAGCACCCCGCTTGGCTGGTACTAATTGGGCAGCCTGAGCAAACATATGGCTGGCAGCCCTTGGTTGGCGGTTCAACAAGAGCCACGCCAGGCTTGTATAGCCAAACTCCTGGTTGGGTGCGCTCTGGATGCCCTTTCTTAGCCAGTAAACGCCCTCTTCGATCAGTTTCTGCTGCTGTTTTGGGTCGTTGGTCTGCACACCCAGGTTGCCTAGATTCCAACCCAGTTCGTAGGCATAGTACGGTTCCCACGGTGCCAACTGATGTGACTGACTCAAGCGCTGGACAAAGGTTGCTACATCACCCCGATTGAGTGCTAAGAACCCTTGACTAGAAAGGAACCAGGCACGATGAACGGGGATTAACCAGATCACTGCTGCGATGAGAATACCAACACCCATCAGGGGAAGGAAGGGAAGCGGTTGCAGGCGTAATGGCGTGAGGGGTTGGGACGGTAAAGCAGATAGCTCAATCGGTTGCTGCTCCGCTCCTGAGAGACTCTCGGTGCGTCTGCGATCGCGAAACTCGGCTGTCAGTACCGCTAAAAACACGACCAGTGTGCCGCTAATGCAGATGTTGTCGAGTTGATAATCCGTCAGACTGACGACACCGTAGCCCAAGAAGCTACTCAAAATGCAGCCGATCAATAGGGGTGGTGTTTGCACGGGTGCTTCAGTTCCCCGCACCCATGTGAGCGCTACATATCCCAGCAAGCCGATCGTACCCACACCAATGACTACTGCCCAAAGCCCCAATTCTGCCCACAGTTGAGCTGGGGTATTGTGTAGCTGGTATGCCCACTCCGCCTGCTGCCCAGCCCAACCTGGACGATAGCGCTGAAACAGTAGCGGCACCCCTCCGGGTCCTGTCCCCGTTAACCAGTGGCTGCAACCCATCAACCAACCTGTTGTCACTGTGATCAGGCGATATGCCACTTCGCCACCCGCCTTACCGCTTAGACCGCTTGCAATCAACAACCGCAGACGGTCATTTGTTAGCGCCAGCAACCCCAACGCCATCATGCCCGCTACCCCGATCGCGCCTAGCCAAACGCGAGACAGCCGACTGCGCCATAGTAGAAGCCCAAACGCAGCGATCGCCATCGCCAACAAGCCAAACCACCCACCCCGCGAACTGGTAGTGTAAAGATCAAGCAACCCCAGCCCAAAACCTAGCAGCCAAAGTGAACGTCGCCAGCCCGTTTGCACGATTCCTAAGCCTAGCAGTAGCGGTAGAGTCAGTACCAGATAACCCGCCACATAGTTTTGGTGCCCAATCGGTGCCCAATTGCGTAGCTCGACGATCGAGAAGTCGAACGGCAACTTGACACCATCCTGCTGCCATGCGTGTAGACGAGACAGCTCCGGCAGCAACGTTGTCTGACTCCAAAGCGCCAGACTGACAGCAATGAACGCTAAGCTCAAATAGCCTTGAGCGACTAGCACGGTCGATCGTCGCTCAGGCACATCCAACCAGGTATGCAGTCCATACAGCGCCGCCAGAACACAAAACGTCGCCCAGCTATACCAATGAGCTTGCATGGGTGCTGGTGCCAAACCTGCCGAAAGCACCAGCGCTATAATCAATAGCCCGACTAGCCAATCGAACCCGTGCCCTAACCCGTGTAGTCGCCTTTGCCCCAGCAGCCACAGCACCGGACAGCAAAGCCCAACCTGCCAGACAAACACCCAGGGCCAAGCGACCATCAGACTGTTACTGTTGGGCAAAAGTGTAAACACGCTATAAAAAGCGGCTGTCAGCAAGCCAAGCAAGTTGCCTTGAGCCGCACGCTCAGCCCTGGCAGTAGAGAGCTTGGCTGAAAATTCAGGATGGGTCATCTACGCTTTAGAGTGAGATTGGCAGCTTGATATCACAATATTGCCCCTTGTACGTTTGGCTTTACCATTGCCACAAGAATCTTCTCGTCACGATCGTCTATGACTTCTCAAACACCTCTACCTTCCTCGGAGACTTCAGCCCCTTCGCTAGCTGCCTGCGTACAGACATTGGGCTTGCCTCACATACAGCGCCACGTTTTTCTTTGCGCTGATCAGACCAACCCCAAATGCTGCGCTAAAGCGGTTGGTTTAGAAGCCTGGGACTATCTTAAACGCCGCCTCAAAGAATTGAGCCTCGATCGACCCAGTGAGATGACTCCTGACTGCCTCTTTAGGACGAAAGCAAACTGCCTGCGAGTGTGTCTACAAGGTCCAATTTTGGTGGTTTACCCAGATGGTGTGTGGTATCACAGTGCTAAACCTGACGTAATTGAACGCATCATCCAGGAGCATCTGCTTGCCAATCAGGTTGTGCAGGAGTATGCCTTTCTAGTTCACACACTTCCCCAAACTAGCCGACTAGACGGTTTGCAAGAAGATCCTAACGGAGCGATCGATGAGCAAGGCGACCCCTAGCACTCAGCACCGTCTCTACACGATTACAGCTCCTTTCAATAGCATCAGCCCACAGGTTAGGAAACCGATCACGAATGGAGCACGATCGCCAAACTTACCGCGACATCAGTGTCGATTTCTTATGCTGGACAAGCATTTGCAGCGCAGCCAAACTACTGGTTGTTAGAATAATAAAACCAAAGCGGCTCGGTTCGCGTGATTCGGTTTTAGTCTCACTAGACAACGCAGCAGCCCTTACTTTGATAAAGTGACGTTTACCTAAGAAAGGCTATATGTTTAGAGGGGCTATTTACTTAGAGAGGCTATATAATGGCACAGTGAAATATGGCACTAAGTCACCCTCCTAAGTTGATAGTCAATTAATATTTAATCAGTATTTAGATTTATTGAGATTTCAGCGATTCCTCTGATGCTGCTTACAATAATGTTTCAAAGGCTAGAGCCATTGTGGGTTACGCAAGTTCGTCAGGAGCTCGACCATTCATAGCCATTGCAGGGAAATTGTCTGAATCTGTCCAAAGAATTCAGAGCCTAGAACGTTCAAAGCGTTTATTGTCACTCAAGATATTGACCCAGGAACAGTGAGTAGCACAGCATGAAGGAAACCAGCGTGGGCAATCATAAGCGACTCCTGCTGATTGACGATGATCCTAACCTAATCCTGCTCGTCAAGGACTACCTGGAATTTCGAGGCTACGAAGTAGTCACCGCAGAAAATGGGCGAGAGGCTTTAGAAGTCTTGGAACAAGAGATTCCAGACATGATCATCTGTGACGTAATGATGCCTGAAATGGACGGCTACTCATTAGTTAAGCATGTTCGAGAAAATCCTCGTACCAGTTGGGTTCCAGTGCTGTTTCTGTCTGCTAAAGGGCAAAGCCAGGATCGTGTCAAAGGACTCAATACTGGAGCAGACGTTTACATGGTCAAGCCGTTTGAGCCAGAAGAACTGGTCGCTCAGGTTGAGTCGTCACTTAAGCAAGCAGCACGCATCGCTGACCGTCCCGGCAAGGGAAATGATAGCGGACCAAAGATTCAGGTGCCGTTTGATGTTGAACTGACACCCACTGAGTTGCGGGTTGTGCATTTTGTGGCACGAGGCATGGCAAATCGCGAGATCGCGGATGAGCTGAATGTGAGTCAACGCACGATCGAAAGCCATGTGAGCAATATGTTGGGTAAGACAGGGCTGCACAACCGTACTGAACTCGCTCGCTGGGCGATCGAAAACAGTATGTCGTAAGACCCATCACACGTTCAGTAGTGGTAAGTCGCGCTACCAGCCATCACTCTGATCCTCGGTGTCCTCGCGCCAAATTTCTAAGTCAAGCTCGTTGAAATAAAGCAAAGCGCTGCGAATTTGTTCGCTGGTGCCGCGAAGCTCTAGGTCAAACCAGCCATCGTCTTTGGCATTCGCGCCCAGTAAGGCAGCCGTTATATTGACGGTCAAGCCGTAGTGAGAGGTCAAGCGGGAGATCACAGGCTCATCGTGATAGTTCTTTGGAATCCGAGTCCTGATGCGGGTTTGAGTCGGACGAGGATCATCTTTGTCGCCCAGAGTCACGGCATCATTCGGTTGCGGCGTTGCCAGTGAGCCTTCAGAGATACTGCTATGTGACATTTACGCCTCCTCTTTGACTTCTGTGATGCGAGTTTTGCGCTCCAAAATTTCTTTCAAGACAAGCGTCACAACTGCCAAAAGCCCTAATAAAACAGCGGCAGAGAACGCAGCTTCCGTCTGATACTGCTTGTAAGCCTGCTCCACAAACAACGGCAGTGTCTGCGTTTTGCTGGCAATATTACCGGAGACAACGGAGATAGCACCAAATTCGCCCATCGCTCTAGCGTTGGTCAGCAATACTCCGTAGAGCAAGCCCCAACGAATACTCGGCAGCGTAACGCGCCAAAAAATCTGCCAGTTGTTGGCTCCTAAGGTTTGAGCCGCTTCCTCCTGATCGGTACCCGCTTCTTCAAGCACTGGAATGACTTCGCGTGCCACAAAGGGTAAGGTGACAAAGGCAGTTGCCAGCACCATCCCTGGAAGCGCAAAAATAATTTTAATGTTGTGTGCTTCCAGAAACGGTCCGAACCAGCCATTGCGTCCGTACAGCAACACAATCATCAAGCCCGCCACCACAGGTGACACTGAGAAGGGCACATCTAACAGGCTGATCACAAAGGCGCGACCAGGAAAGTGCTTGCGAGCAATCATCCAGGCAGCACACAGCCCAAACACTGTGTTCACTGGTACTGCGATCGCCGCAATGATGAATGTCAGCCATGCCGCGCTCTGGAACGCCGGATCACTCATGTTAGCGAAAAAAGGTCCGATCCCTTTGCTAAACGCTTGCACAAAGACGTTGAGCGCTGGAATGAACAGAATGAGGGTGAGATACAGCACCGCCACCGTAATCAACCCAATTTTTGACCAGTCACGCGGTTGCACCTCCACAGACTGGGAGGCAGTTGAGGACGCTTTTAATGATGATCCAAGATTAGCCATAACGACGACCCCACGCCTGTAGAAGATTAATGAGCACTAGTAACACGAGTGAAATGACTAGCAGCACGGCTCCAATGACAGTGGCACCTGCGTAATCGTATTGCTCTAACCGCTGAAAGACCAATACAGGTGCAATCAAGTCTTTGTAAGGAGTATTGGACGACACGATCACAACCGAGCCGTACTCCCCTACCGCTCGTGAAAAGCCCAGAGCGATGCCAGTCAAAGCAGCAGGGACGATCGGAGGCAGGATAACTCGCCAGAAGGTTTGAAATTTGCTGGCTCCCAGACACCAGGCAGCTTCTTCAACATCTCGTTCTAAATCTGCTAAGACAGGCTGCACCGTCCGCACAACGAAGGGTAGCGAGATCAGGAGCATGGCGATCGCCACCCCCCATTGGGTAAACGCAATCTTGATACCAAAGGGCGCAAAGAGGGAGCCAAGCCAGCCGTTTTCGCTGTAAACCGTTGCCAGCGTTAAGCCCGCGACGGATGTGGGCAGCGCAAACGGTAGGTCAACGGCAGCGTCAATTATGCGCTTAAACGGAAATTCATAGCGCACCAGCACCCAGGCAATGAGCAGCCCAAAAAGACCGTTTACAACGGCTGTAACGATCGCGGTGCCGAAGGTTACTTTATAAGCATCTATGGCGATCGGGCTAGTGGCGATGCTCCAAAAGCGCGCAGGTCCTTCAGTGCTGGCTTTGAGCAATAGGGCGATCGTCGGCAAAACCAACATCAAGAAAAGATAGGCTGTCGGCAGAATCCAAATCCAGGGAAGCCGCCCAACGATGCCCAACCAGTTACGCCAGGTTGGGGTGCGATAAGAAGAGGTTGCAGCCATAAGTGGAAAGCAGCCGTGCCGCTAGAATTTGTAAAGGGTAGCAGACTACAGTAGAAAATCTACGATAAGCAAGTAGGAATACTGTACTTATCATACATGAAACGGGCTGGCGTAGAAACCCGGTTTCTGCACGAGAATAGACTGTGAGCCTCTATGCGTCCAGAAACCCGGTTTCTCTCAACAGCACGAGGTTGGCTTTAGTCATGGTTATTCTGGTGATGGGTGTTTCTGGCTCTGGTAAAACGACGATCGGTACACTCCTAGCGGCTTCACTACACTGGCAGTTTCAGGATGCTGACAGCTTTCACCCTGCCGCCAACATTGAAAAAATGCGTCGTGGTCTTCCCTTAAGCGATGCCGATCGACTGCCGTGGCTGTTGGCAATGCAGCAGGCGATCGCCGATTGGCAGCAGGCAGGCATTCACATTGTCCTTGCCTGTTCGGCGCTCAAAGCTGAATATCGCCAACGCCTCAGTCAATCATCGCCGATCAAGCAAGTCTATCTCAAAGGTTCCTTTGCACTCATTCAACAGCGCTTGCAGCAGCGACAGGGACATTACATGAAAGCAGATTTATTACAAAGCCAGTTCGATAGCTTGGAAGAACCCATTAATGCCCTTTCGATCGACATTGACCAATCTCCAGAGGCGATCGTGGCAGAAATTAGACGATCGTTGAATCTTTGAAAATGGTAGAAGGAGTTTTTGGTTGTTCGTTTTTAGTTGTTAGGAAAGAGAAGAGGGCGGAGTCAGTAGTCAGAAGCCACTCCAGCCATTCATGCCTCGTCCCTTCTCCACTGACTAAATGGATGCTTTGCCAAGTTCGAGTTAAAGTAGCGGGGATCGTCGGAGACTTCACGATCGATCCAATCCGGTAGCACGATCGTCTGGCTGGCATCTGTCAGTTCCACCTCTGCCACAATCAATCCCTGGTTGTCGCCTTCAAATTCATCTACCTCCCAAAGCAAGCCCTCACACTCGATCGTGTACCGTTTTTTTTGAATCAACGGTGGATCGCACAGCGCCTGCAATAGTTCCAGCGCATCGTCTAACGGGATGGGATACTCAAACTCTGCCCGTGAGATGCCAGTGGTCGCGCCTTTAATGGTCAAGTAACCGTGCTCCCCAACGACCCGTACTCGCACCGTGCGCCCTGCGGTCGAGGCAATGTAGCCTTGACAGTAGGGAATGCCTGTTGCAAGCGATCGCCATGCGTCGCCCTTGACAAGAAATTTGCGCTCGATCTCAACTGGCATAAAGGTGAGGAGTGAGGGGTAAGGTGAGAGGGGTAAGGGAGTGAAGAGAGTTTTGAGTTTTAAGTTGAACCAGTTGTTGGTTGTTGGTTGATTGTTAGTGCACGAGCCTTTCCTGACTCCTTCTAAAAACTAAAAACTAAAAACCAACAACTCCCTTGCCTTTAGCTCTTAGCCTTCAGCCTTTCAACTCCTCACTCCTCACCCCTCTCATCTCACTGCTACCCCGGTTGTTGATGCAAATAGAGAAACGCTTCCACTTCCGCAGCAGTGGGTTGGGCAGCGATCGCGCCAGGACGGGTTGTAGTCAAAGCACCCATCGCGCTGGCGTAGTTGACAATGCCTTTCACCACATCGGGATCGGCGAGCGTTTGAAGATCATGCTGACAGAGTTGGTGCAGTAATCCTGCGACAAAGCTATCACCCGCGCCAGTAGTGTCTTCTACTTCAATGTTAAAGGCGGGAATGCTACCCTCATTTCCACCTAAGTAGTAAGCACAGCCTTTTTCGCCTGCGGTCACCAAAACACCTTCAACACTGCCGAGACGGTGAGCAATCACGCCGGGATCGGTTGTTTCGTACAGCCATTCTGCTTCTTCATCGGACAGCTTGAGAAAATCGGCGTGGCGAATCAAATCATGAATGAGCGGCAGAGCAGTTGCTTCATCGTGCCAGAAAACGGGTCGCCAGTTGACATCAACCAAAATTTTGACAAAGTGCTGGTCGGCAAACTGTAGTGCGCGCTCGATCGCGGCTCGACTGTCAGGATAGGCTAGTTCCAAGGTGCCCAAAATCAGGAAATCTGCCGTTTCAAATTGGGCGATCGGTAGCTGGTCAGCCTGGAGATGCGTGTCGGCAAAGACCGCTGTATCGTACTTGCCAAAGCCTGCAAACGTGCGATCGCCCGTGAGCGATCGCACTACATAGACGGCGCGAGTGGGTGCTGTGGGATGACGCTGAATCCCGGTGCTATCAACGCCGATCGCCTGCAAAAGCTCTACCAACCCTATACCCAGGTCATCCTGACCAACGCAGCCAATGAATCCAGTTGGCGTGCCCAACTTCGCCAGCCCACAAGCAACGTTGGCAGGTGCACCACCAGGATAAGGTGTCCAAGATTTCACCTGTTCAAGCGGCATTCCTGGCTGATCTGCCAAAAAGTCATACAACACCTCGCCGAGGCAAAGAACGCGTGGCTGGCTCACAATAATATTCCTTTACAAACTAATAGCAGGGTATCAGACAGCTAGAACGACGGTATAACCTCGTCTGCAAATCAAGCGAAAGCAAAACAAATGTAACGACTGGTGCTGCTGACGGGTCTTTAAAGATTAGTCTTCACAAAACGCTACTACTATGAGCTTGCCTAGCTTCACAATAGGCTATTCTACCGAAAAGCCCTCTTAACCGGAAATTGGTTGCTGCAAGGCTGTGGCAAACCCGTAAATTTCCTTAGATTGCTTTTGCACACTTGCACTAAAATCCTGGGATTTACCGTAGGGAAGAATTCTATCAATGAAGTTAAATCAGGACATCTTCGCTTGAGGGTTGTTGCTATGTCTCTGGAATTAACCGTTGAAGATTCGCTCCTGCTCGAAAAACACCGAATAGAGCGTCTTCGGTCTTTCTTTGCCGATACGTTGGCAAAATGCTTTCTGCACCTTGATCAAACGAACGTACTGACGATCCACTGCTCAGAACCCTGGCTGGTTGACCAGTTGTTGAGTGAGATCGAGCAGCTTCGCTGGTATGTCTGGGTTGTGGTCGGGGCACAGCGCCTCTCACTCTGTTTTGCCCAAGAAGAAATTTATCGAACATCAACACGTAAACCGAGCAAAAAATCTCAGCGCTTGCACACAGCTTAAAACTGGTGAAAAGACAGGCTCAAACTTTAGGAAAGCAATTACAGAAAGCCGTTGCTAACCCTGCACTCATGGCTGAGAGCCACGGCTTGCTTCCGTAAGCGGTTGTTGAAGGTTCAATGCTAATAATGTGCGTTTATGGAGCGATCCTAAGTAATACCATTTCACTAAACTGTAGCTACACAGGCAGGCTTCGACTGGCAGTCAGCGGTCAGCGGTCAGCAGCAAAAATGAATCTGTAGGGTGATTTTATAGAATTGGTACAAATCGTGAGAAGCAATATTGATATCAAGTAGTCAGCTATCAGCGGTCAGCGGTTGGAGAAAAGCTGATAGCTGACCGCTGACCGCTCAATGCTTAAGTTCTGCTCACAACCAATTTGGGACTGCTATAGAGGATGAGGGGTTTGAGATGCTTGTTTAGCGTTGCATCTAAGACTGACTCAGCGACCTATGTCGCGATCGCGGCACACGTTCACCCGATCGAATGACTCCTTCGGGTGGAGCAAATCAGTTGCGTGTTGAGGGAAACTATATCTGTGAAGATTACATGAAGCAAAGGTTTACAGCCAACCTTCATGAGCAGAAGAGGTTCCCCAATGCCATTACCAAACTATTCAACCCCGTTCACGATCGCTCAGGTCATCGATCGTATCGTGCGCTCCGGCAGAATTACCCGCGTTGATGAAAATTACTTTCTGCATGCAATGGTTGCTGGTACGCCACTGAGCCATGAAGAGCAAAGCCAGGTCAGAAACCTCTTTGACCGTCTGCAAATGGGTCTTTTGCAGGTCGTTGATTAACATGCTTGAGGGCTGAGTGTCGGCAAGGTTGTCTCTGCCAAGGAACATTTGAGTAAGGGCAGTTGAATGGAAAAGTGCGTCCAACCGTTGCTGCTCTCAACTAGAATAACCCCTTCAAGCTGCATGATTAGACGCTGGACTAAGGCAAGTCCCAGTCCTGTTCCTCCTTGTTTCCACGGATCGGCATTGGGAACGCGATAAAACTTCTCAAAAATGTGTGGTAACTCTGTGATGGGAATTTCCGCTTGATTGCTGATCGTGAAGATGACGTGTGCCGCTGCATCACCCAATGCAGTGTCGGAGTATGCAGTATCAGAGTGATCACAGTTCACTGCTAGCGTTACTGCGTTGCCAGGCGAGGTGTACTTGCAGGCATTATTTAGCAATTCTGCCAGTACTCTCTGTAAAGTTGCTCTGTCCGTGGTGATTGCAGGTAGATGCGTCGGTAGCTGTACGCTCAGCCTTTGTTCTCGATCGCTGGTACGCGAATAAAACGGTTCAACCATTGTGGTGACACACGCCAGTAAGTCAACGGTTTCAAGCGAAACGGGATAGGCTGATGCCTCTAAGCGCTGCAAGTCAAGCAAGTCGTTAATAAGTTCAATCTCGCGTGAGCATTCCGATTGCAGAATGTTGAGGTAACGCGCTTGGCGATCGGGGGCTGAGACCGTTTTCAGCATATGAATTGCCATCTTCATATTCGACATCGGTGTTCGCAGTTCATGAGACACCGTGCTGAGGAAGTCGTCTTTGAGCTGATTGAGTTCTTCTAACGCCGCGACTTGCGCCTGAGCAGCCTGGTAGAGCCGTGCTTGACGAATGGCGATCGCGCATTGATTTGCCACTTGCTGCACCAGTCGAATTTCCTGGCTTGTAAACGTGTCGCCAAAGGGACGAAATAACCATAAATCGCCCATGACTCCCTGGTCGTCCACCATCGGACATGCCAAAATGGCGTGCTGACTGCCCAACAGTCGTGGGCGGCTAGGGTGGGTGCGGCAAAACTGGAAGCATTGTTCCCGCAAAAGCCAATCGTAGACATCAGAAAGGTCGTCCATCTTGATGGTTGTGCCATTGGCAGCGGGTAGATCGGAGCGGATGTGCTCGTAGCAAACCGTGGACGTGCGGCGCTCAAGATCGTAGAGTGCGGCATCACAGCCCATGATCTCAAGACCCGATGCCAGTTCTTGAACGGCAGTATGTAAGATTCGGTCTTCATCAAGACTATCGCGGACAGAGTCTGTGATCCGCTTGAGGGTCGCTTCAAACCGTAGTGCTTGTTGAAGTTGCGCCGTGCGATCGTGTACCTGAGCTTCTAGCGCTGTGTTGAGCTGCTGGACTTGACGATACAGTTCTGACTGTTGAATGGCGATCGCAACCTGGGTTGCCAGTTGTTCTAGCAGCCCTATTTCGTAAGTTTCCCAGTGCCGTTCGGTCGAGCACTGCTGAGCGACCAGCACACCCCAAATAGTATTGCCATGCAGAATGGGCACCGCTAACACAGCTTTTACCTGCCATGCTTCCAAAAAGCGCTGCAAAGCACTGTCTGAATCAAGCTCTTGAGCCTTAGCCCAGACCACAACTTCACCCTGCTGCTGCGCCTCTAACGTATGCTGCACCCAGTTGTCCTGAACCCTCAGTCCCAACATTGACTGCCAGTTCGCATCGACAGACTCAGCCGTAATCCGACCACTGTTTTTTTGTTCCACCTCAAAGAGGACAACTCGATCGGCTTTTAAGAACTGTTGCACTTCTGAAACGGTGGTGTTGAGCGTTTCCTCCAAATCCAGGGAGGTGCGAATCCGTTGCGCGATCGCGCTCATTAACCGCTCCCGCTCCGCTTGCTGGCTCAATGCTTCCTCAAAGCGTTTGCGATCGGTCGTGTCCATCGAAATGCCAAGCGTCCGTGTGGGCTGCCCCATTTCGTCGTGGAACGTGTGGCTCCGCTCTGAAATCCAGCGAATGCTACCATCTGGTTGAATAATGCGAAATTCCTTGCTGTAGTTCGTTGCCTGTTGCGTTTGCTGAATCGTGTGCTGCAGTACGGCGGCGCGATCGTCGGGATGAATACACTCCAGAAACGCCTCGTTCGTTCCATCAAATGTGCCTGGTGCAAAGCCGTAGAGCTGTTCGCAGCTATCAGACCATTTCACTGTATTGCGGTGTGGCTCGTAGTCCCAAATGCCCATCTGCGTTGTTTCCAACGTAAGCTTGAGACGCTCCTGACTCTCTAATAGTGCGGCTTCTGCTTGTTTTCGCTCTGTAATGTCTTTAGTGAAACAGTGAAACCCAATGAGTCGATCGTGCCAGTCATACGCCGCTACCATGACCTTCTCGCTGTAGAACGTCGAGCCATCTTTGCGTACGCTCATGCTCTCAACTTCAGCTTTGCCCTCAATCATCATCTGCTGATACGCAGTCACAACCACTGCAATATCATTAGGATGAACGGTCTGCTGCCAGGACATGCCAATCATTTCTTCTTGTTGATAGCCTAGCGCTGCGGCATAAGCCCGGTTAAGCGCGATGTAGTGACCATTAATATCCAGACGAGCAATGCCCTCAACGGCGTTACCCAGAGCGGTACTCATTTCTAACAGCTCTGCTTGCGCTTGCTTACGCTCAGTGACATCCAAGAAGAACACGGACATCCCGTCAGCGCAGGGAGATAGCCGGACATCAAACCACGCATTAAGGGACGGATGGAATTCCTCGAAGGTGACGGGCACCTGATGTTCCATCGCTCTGTGATACTCCCGATCGAAGACAGAGCCGACGATATCGGGGAATACATCCCAAAGGCATTGTCCCAGAAGTGCCTCTCGCGATCGCTGACACAATTGCGCTGCCTGCTGATTTACGTAGGTCAGTCGCCATTGTTTATCTAAAGACATGAACGCTTCAGTGATGCTTTCCAGCAGCGTCACTGTCTGACGATTAGCAATGAGGAGCGCTTCTTCGGCTCGTTTGCGCTCGGTAATATCATGACAGTTAATCACGACACCATTGATCGCGGGTACATCCAGCAGGCACGTTGCCACTGCCTCAAAGAACAGCCAGGAGCCATCACGGTTTCGCACACGATATTCGATCGCAGGTTGGCTCACTTTGGGCTGTTCGATCGCCTGTTCTAGCACCGTCACAATGATGGGAATATCGTCGGGATGGACAAACTCGGCTGTGCTGTAGCCAACCACATCCTGAATGGTATAGCCCAGCAGTTTTGCGGCTGAGGGGCTGCAATAGCGAAAAGTGCCCTTCCGATCCAACACCACGATAATGTCGGTGGCGTTTTCGATGAGCGATCGAAACCGTTGTTCGCTTTCCTGAAGTGCTTTTTCGGCGCGTCTACGCTCGATATTTTCTTGCTGCAACCGACTGTTGGTACTGAGCAAATCAGCCGTCCGCTCCATCATAAGTTCTTCAAGCGATTTGAAATAGTGGCTACGGTCAGCGCCAACCGAGCCACTGTGGACTGGATCACCCAGAAGCGATCGACAGAGTGTTTTAAGCTCTACTTGCTGCTGCTCGGCTTCTGCTGCCAATAGGATCTGCTGCATCCGCTCAAACGCGACATCACTCTTACAGCACTCGCGCAAGCGTTCAAGATGTTCAGGTTTCATAGCATGGCTGGGGCGTACAACGACCATGAGTACTTGTTTTCAGAAAAGACTTCAGTAAAAGGTTGCACCAGCCAGTGCCAAGCTCAATCCATGAGTAGACTTGATCCTGCCAGCACCTACAAAGCCGAGTAGCCGTTTACAAACTAGCGTTCCAGACACAATCAGACCAACCGCTGACCTTGGGCAAGGCAGACGATCTGAGATAGCCGCACGTAGAGTCCCTAACGATTTGCTTGACCTGACGATTTCATTGAACAAAGTATGCCCAAGTTGTTCTCAGTACTAACACGAATTACCCTTGAATTTACTAGGAGAAGCACTTGGTCGCTACTGTAAAACTACGGGTTGTACCTGCCCTGCGTAGCAATCAGCGTTTGCACTAGCTAAACCGCAGACTGAAGCCATTGACGGATTGCCTGTCTCCACAGACTGCTGCTGGTTTCAGGTAGCGAGAGTGGCTCCTTCGCAAAGATGTAGTAAATGTTGCCCTCATCGGTGACATCAAATGTGGCAGAAAATTCTTTTGCCCAATCATCCAGGTGCTGACGGGCGATCGCGGGTTCTAACCGTGCAGCAGCGGCAAAACCCAGCACCGACACTCTACCCTGACTAACCTGGAGTACTTGAAAGAAGCGCTCTCTAATCGCCTGTCGCTTCAGTCTGGCACTGACATAGAGTAACCACACACCGAGAGACGCGGGAGCTAGACCAAAGAGAATCAAAAAGGTTGTCAGCAGCGCTAAAAAGCCACCCACTGCATGGCTAGTCAAAATCGCCGTCACGAGCGCGATCGACATGGTGCCGCCGCCGAACAGAAAGAATGCACCAACAGCTTTACCGACCCGGCTCCAAAGTTGACTCATAGTACTAGCCTGCGACGATACTTTATTCTCCTTCTTCTAAGCTACCGCGCCTGCACCAGAACGTGGGGACAAGCTTCAGGTACGGGTATCCTCACTTTATATGAGGCTTTGATGATCAATAACGGTCAGCAGTCCGAGTGGTTCATCGCCTGGGACGTTTCTGGTACTGCTCAATGCTTTACAAACTATTTCTTTGCAAAGAAGTAATGGGACGTGTTGCGAATTGTTATGACGTGTCTAGCCCAATTTTGACAGTGGGCAACTTAAGGAAGCGGTCATCGGTTTGCGATCGCGGGTATCAGGGTTGCCTCTACTGATGCCCGTTCATGAGCACTGCCACACTGGCGAGAGTGAATCAGAACCCTCCTAAATTTTGGTGTCATTTCAGCACGATTAACTATGCATACCCTGAATCACAACCTGGAAAAAAGCGTTTTGGAGGCTGATGGTCGCTACCTTAGCGCTCAGGAGCTTTCTCCTCTAGAACAATATGCTCGAACTTATGCCGTGCGCTTGCACACCTACCAGCAGCTACGTGATCACGGTGAACCTTTAGTGATCCAGGCACTCCGTAAGCTCGCACAGATGTACCCAGAGTTAGTGCAACAGCATGGTGCGCGCTGTAAATATGACATGACTGAAGTGCTCCGTTACGTAGCGCTATCGATTTTGCGAGATGACGAGACCTTTTTTAAGGAGCAAATGATGTCGTGGTTGGATACGATCTTACTGGCTCATAAAAAAACGGCTCATTGCACGACAGCCTATCGATTTTTGCAAGAGGCGATCGCGGCGGCTCTCCCTGCTCAGGACTTAGCCCTGACGCGTCCTTACCTCGACATTGTGACGCAGTCGCTGCAATCCCACGCTTGAGAAATTGCCACTGATAGCAACGAGCGATCGGCTTTCAGCCTTTAGCCTTTAGCCCTTAGCCTTCATCCCTTAGCCTTTAGCCTTCAGCCTTCATCAGTGCCTCAATACAACGACGAGCACTGAGTTCCTAAGCCTAAACGCCCTCGACGCAGCCCTCGCGTTTCCTCAGATGCATCACCTATTCGTTGAGGACACTGTATGAACTGTTTCCAACCGATCACGGTCAGTCGTCGTTCTTCTGCCGAGGAGCGTCAAGGCGCACTCTACCAGCTTTATCATCAAGTGCTGGAGCGACAGCCTTATACCTTTGAGCGCCAAAGTCTAGCCAAAGCTGAGAAAGACTTTCTCACGGATAAGATTGGTGTCAAACGGTTTCTCAGTGAGTTAGGGCGATCGGATGTTTACCTCAACGCCTTTTATCACAACTCCTCCAACATGAAGTTTCTGGAGCTATGCTTCAAGCACTTTCTGGGACGGGCACCCGTAAGCCAGGATGAAATTAAGCATTACTGCGACATCATGATGTACGAGGGCGTGGCGACCATGATTACAGCCATTCTTGACTCTGAAGAATACCGCAAGGCGTTTGGTTGCTTCACGGTGCCCCACCCGCGTGAGCCTCGCTACCATGTATCGCCGAAAGCATATACGGAGTCCCGTTTGCTCAATCGTGAACATGTCGGTCAGCGGGGGCGATCGATCCCCACTATTTATTGGCATCAACTGGGTCTGACCTGTGAAGGTGGCGTTTGCCGTCACCCCGCTGACGAATCTATCGAGTCCAGCTTGCCCTCAGAAGACTTAGCGAAACTGCTGCAATTACTACAGTCGCCCCAGCCAGAGAAAGCCTTTGCGTCACTGTCATTAGAGCATCAGGCATTGTTGCGTCGGGCGATCGGCTAGTCTGTCAAGCAGTAAGCGGTTGTGAGCTAGTGAAAGGCTGCTCCAACAGTATGCAATGACTTTTTAACATGCTCTCAGGAGCAATGCAGCGGCTCACTCGGCAGGAATAGGCACTGTGCTGCTTGTGGCTCGCCGCGATCGCGCGAGGCTCTGGCTGTGCTCGGTCAGAAAGTTTTGTGCTTGCATGATCTCATACAGGTTAACGTCTGCTTCTAGCAAACAAGCATGACCGCTGTACGGCAGTACAACAGCTTGAGCGTGGGGAAACCACTTCTCTAAGTGCTGCACCTCTGCCAGCGAAGGCAACAGTCGATCGCCCGCACTCGCTAAAAGCAAGACAGGCTGTTGCAACTGCGACAGTTGCTCATCCTCAACATCAAAATCACCCAGCAGAGAAAGCCGCCAAATCGAGGTTTTTTGCGGCACCGAGAGCACAGCGTCGTAAAACGTCTGTCGATCGCTCTCTGCCACACGCCCCAGGTACGCTAAAAAGGGCATCAGAGCGATCGACGACAGGCGGTAGGCAAATTCTGGTAACCAGCGCGTGACTTGTGATCCCCATGCGATCAGTGGTTTGCGATGAAACGAAGAGGCTGGATTGACCAGAATCAGACGGTCAAATAATCGTGGCGCGGAGAGTGCTACCTTCATCGCTAAGCAGCCACCAAAGGACTCGCCGCAGAGATAAACTGAGCGATCGGGCGACTGCTGTAACTCTGCCTCAATGAGAGCAACAACAGTATCAGTAAGGCTCTGCCAATTGGTCAAATCATCGGGTGGAATCGCCAGACAGCGCACATCAAAGGCAGGCTCCAAACCTGCCGTCTGGGTTCTGAGAAGGCGACCAGTGCCATCCATACCAGGCAAAAACACAAACAGCGGCAGTTCTGGCTGTAACCGTTCTGGCGTGAGGAAGCAAGGATGGCTTTGAATGTCAGGCATCGTCTTAGTAGCTCCCTTGCTGCAACAAATCACGAATCTCGGTGTGGCACTGTTGCGTGAGTTCAGTTACAAGCGCTTTCGCTTGCTTGCCTTGATAGTGCTCACGGTGGCTAGGACGAATCCAGTAGGGACGACCAATCAAAAGATTGACGCGCTGGTAGATCACCATTGGGTGCCAACCATCCTGTGAGAAAAGCGGTTCTGAGGGATCAATAAGGCTCAGCAATCTGAGGGGAAACGCTGCGTTGACGGCTTCTGCTTCGGAGGCGATCGCAACGGGGAGCACTACCAAATCTCGCACGGGAGCACGCAGCGCTAAGTGAGCGAATCCACGCTGAAAGCCTCCCACCACTTCTGGTACGGTGCGCTTGACCATCGGTTCAGCCCCTTCAGGAAACAGACCAACGGCTTGCTGAGCCTGCAAGATTTGGGCTGCCTGTCCAAAAAAAGTTTGCTGTCTCTGTTCCGGCAGAGACAAGGGAAAGCAACCCATCTTCTCAACAATTTCCCGCATCACGGGTACCTGACCCATATAGTGATGACAAGCGAAGCGAACAGGGCGATTGAGGGCAGCCATGAGCAACGGTGCGTCCAAAAAGCTGCGATGGTTACTAACGATCAGCACTGGACCACAGTGAGGAATGCGGTCTTGATGATGCGTGTAAAGGCGAGTCCCCAGAACTGCAAGCAAAAGACGTGAGAGCTGGAGTGGTTGGTCTGAAGGCATGGACAAGAAGGAGTTAGAACGCTCTACTTGATAAAGGAAGTGTTAACATTACTTTACATGGTTTAGCCGCTGGTTTGATGGCATGGGTCACAGGTGAAGGCTTCGATGGGTGAACACCATCGCTTCCAGACTCAGTCTAGTTTCAGGCGAGTCTATCTGAATGAGTCTATAGGGGTAGTCTAGGCGGACTGAGTGTTCTCAAGCGCTTTGCCAGCGTTCAAACGTCTAGATGAGACGGGCTTAAATGTGGTGTTTATATACTTGCGTCACCCAATCCGCCCTCACCCTAGCCCTCTCCCACAGGAGAGGGAACCGGAAGCGGAAGCTCCTTCTCCCTGGGGAGAAGGGGTTAGGGATGAGGGCAAATAACATGATGCGTTAAGTATATAAATGCCTTAAATGTCTTGTTGTCTGCAAAGACGGTCGCATCCAAGTTCTTGCGTAAAGCAACAACAAGATTATTCAATCTAATGATTAACTTAAGCTTTTCTTAGCTGTCACGACACAGTTTGTAGCTAGAATTGTTAAAGGACTTATATCTTCAGCAGACTTGCATTTCTAAGCAATTGAAGGGTGCTTGTCAAGGTGAGGTTGGCACTTTTGCCCGTTTTTTGATGTGAACTGACAGAAAGAATTGTCGTTCAATACTCTCTGTAAATTGTATTCTGGTTTGATGCTGGCAGGCTCTAACTGGTTTACACAACGATCGTTTTTCGTTCAAAATACATGGTTTTCAGCCCAACAAGTAACAACGCATTTGCAATTACAACGCCGCTTTACTACGTAAATGGGTTGCCTCATGTTGGCAGCGCTTATCCAACGATCGCCGCTGACGCGATCGCCCGCTTTCAGCGTTTGCAGGGTAAGTCTGTGCTGATGATTACGGGCACTGACGAGCATGGTCAGAATATTCAGCGCACGGCTGAAGGTCGAGGATTGCAGCCCCAGGAGCATTGTGATCAGATTGCAGCAAGCTTTAAAGCGCTTTGGCAGCAGTATGACATTCAGTACGATCGCTTCATTCGCACGACTGATCCCCGCCATGAGGCGATCGTCAACGAATTTTTCCAGCGCGTCTGGGATCAAGGCGATATTTATCTGGGGCGGCAGCAAGGCTGGTACTGTCTTTCCTGTGAAGAATTTAAAGAAGAGCGCGACTTGCTGGATGATCACCGCTGCTCGATTCACACCAACCGGGTTGCAGAATGGCGCAACGAAGAAAATTACTTTTTTCGCTTGTCGAAGTACCAAAGCAAGTTGGAGTCGATCTATGCCGAGCAACCTGACTTTATTCAGCCAGAGGCACGCCGCAACGAAGTCCTCAGCTTTGTAAGTCAGGGGCTGCAAGATTTTTCGATTTCCCGCGTGAACCTGGATTGGGGCATTCGCGTGCCATTCGATCCTAAGCACACTATCTATGTTTGGTTTGATGCGCTCTTGGGTTACGTGACAGCGTTACTGGAGCCTGAGAGTGAAGCGACCTTGGCAAATGCACTTCAGCATTGGTGGCCGATCGATACTCACTTGATTGGCAAGGATATCCTGCGGTTTCACGCTGTGTATTGGCCCGCAATGCTGCTATCGGCTGGGTTGCCGCTACCTGGACGGGTGTTCGGGCATGGACACTTGACCAAAGACGGGCAGAAAATGGGCAAAACGTTAGGTAACGTGCTCGATCCAGTCGCTTTGGTCGATCGCTATGGTTCTGATGCCGTTCGCTATTATTTTTTGAAGGAAATCGAGTTTGGGCGGGATGGCGACTTTAGCGAAACACGCTTCATCAATACTCTGAATGCCGACCTGGCAAATGATTTGGGAAATTTGCTCAATCGTACGCTGAAGATGGCATACAAGTACTGTGGTGCCTCTGTTCCAGATCTATCACAGGCGGCAGTGCAAGCAGAAACCACACTGGCTGCGATCGGGCGCACATTGGGCGATCGTGTTGCCCAGGCGTACAGTGCGCTTGCCTTCAGTCGCGCCTGCGAGGAAATTTTGACCCTGGTAAAGACTGGCAATAAATATATCGATGACCAGGCTCCATGGTCGTTACATAAGCAGGGGCAGCAGCAGGCAGTTGAGCAAATTTTGTACAGTGTATTAGAGTCAGTTAGACTTGCAGCATATCTTCTAGCGCCAATTACGCCAAAACTTAGCACGGCTGTCTACCAACAGCTAGGCTTCTCCGTTGACTTTAATCAACAGGCTTTAATAAATGTTGCTGCTCCCTTTGCCCTCCATGCCTCTTGGGGAATATTGCCACTTAAGCAGGCGTTGAGCGAACCTCAACCCGTTTTTCAACGATTAGAAACTTTATAAGCTGCTTCCAACTGAGAGGCTCAAGCAATCCTCAGCCCTTGACTGATAGATTAAACCGTTCCGCCCTTAAAACCAAGGTATAAACTCGTGCTAAGCAATAATTTTGATCATGAATCTGTTTTTACTCAGGAACAAGTCCTCGAAAATCGTGGGCGGGTGGCTATTTTCATTGATGGCTCTAATCTGTTTTATGCAGCGCTCCAACTGGGAATCGAAATCGACTACACCAAGTTACTCTGTCGCCTGACGGCTGGTTCACGGTTGTTGCGTTCCTTTTTCTATACAGGAGTCGATCGCACCAATGAAAAACAGCAGGGTTTCTTGCTATGGATGCGGCGCAACGGCTACCGGGTCATCTCTAAAGATTTGGTGCAACTACCTGATGGCTCTAAAAAAGCGAATCTGGATGTTGAAATTGCCGTTGACATGATGTCTCTGGTTGGCTCTTATGACACAGCCGTCCTGGTGAGCGGCGATGGTGATCTGGCGTATGCGGTGAATGCAGTCAGCTATCGTGGTGTGCGGGTGGAAGTGGTAAGCCTGCGATCGATGACGAGCGACAGTTTGATTAACGTCGCCGATCGCTACATCGATCTAGACAACGTTAAAGAAGACATCCAAAAAACGCCGCGCAGCTATACCTATCGCCCTCTTTCAACCATCGGCTTGATGGAAGACGCTGAAGCAGAATAAATGAGTTCCCTGTTTTGGTCTGGTAGAAAGCGACGATCCGGTTGAAACATCTGGAACGCCAGTGCCGCGATCGGAGTCTTGCCTTTTAGTCGTTAGACGTTGGACTGTAGACTAAAGGATAGTCTCACGTCTAATGCTTCACTTTGCCTGTAACTGCCATCATGCCCATTCTTTTTTCTTCGCAGCGCAACGCTACAGCGCAAAAGAGCCGTCTACTGCCCGTGCTGTTGCTGCTCGTGCTTTGTACAACCGTAGCCTGCGGCAACCGTAGCCGCACTGCCGAAAAAATCGCTCAGGATAGCAAGCAGGCTGCGGACTTTGATAACAGCCTCACCTTTAACGCTGTCACGTTAGAGGAGTTTGATAATAAGGGTCGGCTGTGGTGGAAGGTGAAAGCAACGCAAGCAAGCTACAGCAAAGATAAAAAGATTGCCCGCCTCCAGCAGCCCGCAGGCGAATTTTTTCAGGATGGGAAGTCGGTTTTGCAGGTAAAAGGACAACAGGGCGAAGTTCAGCAAAACGGTCAGACGATTTTTTTACGTGGCAAAATTACGGCGACCGACACGCGTGATGGACTGGTGATGCAGGGTGATGAACTGGAATGGCAGCCACGCAATGACCTGGTCATCGTTCGCAACAATCTGACAGGTACTCACCGCCAACTGAAGATCGCCGCGAAAGAAGGACGGTTGTTTACACGTGCCCAACGGTTGGAATTGCAGGGTGGCGTTAAGGCTCAAGCCACCAACCCAGATCTAAAGTTTCAGTCTGAGCGACTGATCTGGCAGATTAAGCAGCAGACGCTGGCGAGCGATCGCCCCTTACAGATCGATCGCTTCAACAAAACAATTTTGACCGATCGCGCCAGTGCCAATCAAGGCGTAGCAGACCTCAAAGCAAAAACGATTACGCTCAAGCAAAATGCTCGGCTGAACCTGGTTGACCCACCCGTTCAACTCGCCAGCAACGATATTGTTTGGAATTTGCAAGGTCAAACCATTGCGTCTGACCAACTGTTGACGATCGATAACCGCCAGCAGCAAGTCACCCTCAGCGGCAATGAGGGGCGCATTGATCTCAAGTCCAAGATGCTTTATTTGGCAGGTGCCGTGCGCGGCGTTGGTGCAAAGAATCAAGCTCAACTCAACTCAGACCGTTTGAATTGGAACATTGCGACCCAAAAGTTTGAAGCTGACGGGAATGTTCGCTACCAACAGGGTCAGCCGCCCTTGAACCTGGCAGGTCCAAGAGCAACAGGCACCCTACGCGACCAGAACATCCTCGTGAGTGGTGGCAGAGTAGTGACAGAGTTTACCCCTTAAACGACGCTCGATCTTTGAGTGGCATTAATCCAAATCCAGTGCGTAAATGATTGTGTGGTTGCCTGAAGGGTAGATTAAACATTGAAGCGCTTTCAGGAGCATCAACCATTCCTACAGCAGCACAAACCTTGAAATGTTTTAGCGTCTGCTACAGTTTAACCAAGATGTATTTGCCTATTTACATCGTTCGCATCGACGAGCGGACAGGGAATATCTTCATCTTGGCGGGTGAAGAGACGATTGTTTTGATTAACCGTGACGGTAAAAGGACATTCCCATGAGCCAACCAGACTTTCAAGCAATGAATCGCAAAGAACTCTTGTCCTACTTCTTTGAGCATCGGGATGACCAAGACGCGTTCTACGCCCTGATGGATAAACTTGCGACAGAGCCAGCGTTGGCAACTATGCCGCCCTCCAATGGACGGGATGAAACTGAAGAACTGCGAAAAATTTTGGACGACATTCGCAAAAAGCGCCAGCAGGAAGAGTGAGGGCGATCGTTGAATCTGACCTTTTTATGGAGTGGCGATCGCTGCTTCGATTACCAACACCTTACGAAAAAGCCTAATTTAGACAAACAACATCAAGTAATTATTATGAGTACGGATATAACGATTACGTTGTCAGATGAGGTTTATCAGCGTGCTGAGCGGTTTGCGCGGTTAGCGAATCGGGATGTTGCGAGTGTTTTAGCAGACACGATTCAACTTTCTATGATGCCGATCGGTGCCGCTAGTCTTGATGTTGAGCCTGTCTCTGATCTGTCTGATGAACAGGTGTTAGCCCTAACAGAATTACAGATGGAACCGGATCAAGATGCTTGGTTGAGTGAGTTGCTCGATCGCCAGCAAGCAGATCTCTTAGCTGAAAATGAGCGTTCAGAGCTACAAACCCTTATGCAAATTTATCAGGAGGGGCTACTACGAAAAGCGACTGCTCTCAATGAGGCTGTCAAGCGTGGCTTAATTGAACCTCTGAACCAGTGAGTCAAATTTCTGAGGAAATTCGGTTACGCGTGAGGGCACGGGCAAAGCATCAGTGTGGCTATTGCCGTAGTCTTCAAAAGTATGTTTTAGGAGTTTTAGAGATCGAACACATAATTCCTAAAGCAGCAGGCGGATCTGACGATGAAGAGAATCTCTGGCTTGCCCGTCGTCTTTGCAATTCCTACAAAGGCATACAAACTCAAGCGATAGATCCAGTGACGAATCGCAACGTCAAATTGTTCAATCCTCGGCAACAGAAATGGTTACGTCACTTTGCTTGGACAAACAACAGCACTCACATTGCAGGATTAACAGCCAGCGGTCGTGCAACTGTCTTAGCTTTACAGCTAAATAATCCATATGCTGTCACAGTCAGGCAAGCCTGGGTCTCTGCTGGATGGCATCCTCCGACCGAAGATGACGAAAGCTGCTAGAGAAGAAGGAGAAGATTAAGTTAAACTCGTCTACTTTTCTAAGCGGACGGCGTACCATTGCAGAAAGTCGCCGGGACCGACATCGAGTTCGCAGGAGGTTTCAAGCAAGTACTGCGCCTGCTCGTCCAATGAGGTGAAGCGTTGGAGATCTCTGGGGAGGTCATCCTGGCGTTGAGACAAAATGGCTTTAAGTTTGTCGAGCAGTTCGGCAGTGGTGAGAAACGACTCCGATCGCCCAGACTCCAGCAGCACAAAGGTATCGCTTTCATACATCCGTGGATCAGGCATAACTGGCTATTCTCTTGGAAGGACTAAAATGACGGCAGCAGAGAGGCATACTTCTATTGTGTCGCCTGCCAGCCATACAGAACATCTGTATAATTGTTTGCACAACAAAGATTTCGCGGCATGGGCTTTGAAGCTAACCGCTGGTCTAAATTCACCTAACAATCCTCAGCATCTATGAAGCGTTCTGCCTGTTTGATCTTCAATCCGGTGGCAGGTCAGGGTGATCCAGAGCAAGATCTGGCAGCGATTAAGGCGCTATTAGAACCTGAGATCGATCTGGATATTCAGATGACGACCGAAGAGGTGGGAGCCGATGCGCTGGCGATCGCAGCCGTTGAGCGTGGGGTTGATGCCATTATTGCTTCTGGTGGCGATGGCACACTTTCGGCAGCAGCAGCAGCTTTGGTCGGCACAACGATTCCTTTTGGGATCATTTCACGAGGTACTGCCAATGCGTTTGCGAATGCGCTGGATATTCCCGACACGATCGATGCTGCCTGTCAAACGATTCTGGGCGGCGCAACCAAAACGGTGGATGCAGCGTATTGCAACGGCTACCCGATGGTGTTGCTGGCGGGCATTGGCTTTGAGGCAGAGGCAGTGGAGTTAGCCGATCGGGACGCAAAAAACCGCTTTGGCATGTTTGCCTACGTGCTGGCAGGGTTTCAAGCACTGCGGCAGATGAAAACCTTTGAAGCCGAGATTGAAACCGAAGACCGGATTATTAAGGTATCAGCCGCCGCGATTACCGTAGCAAATGCGGCTCCTGCAACCTCTGTCCTGGCGCAAGGTCCATCGGGTGTCGTGGTCGATGATGGGTTGTTAGACGTGACGCTGGTGTCTCCGGCAAATAAGGCAGGCGCGATCGCGGCAACCTACCATCTGCTGCAAACGGCTCTCAGTGGCGATGCCGTCGATCGCAACGACATTGGCTATCTCCGCGTCAGACGCGTCAAAATTACGGCGAACCCAGAGCAGAAAGTGGTTTTGGATGGTGAGTTGATCGGTACAACCCCGATCGACGTGGAGTGTGTCCCTGGTGGGCTGACGCTCTTTCACCCCCTGATTGATGAGGTTGTACCCGCCGAAAAGCTCAATGGGTTGCCGAATCTGGTGGTGGAAATGAAGGATGTCTCTGATGGAGAAGACGGGTTTGGCGGAGGCTAGGAACCGGGTTTTTTTTACCCTTCGTCGCGCGCCTGGTTTCGCTTACGTTCGTGCAGCTTGAGCAAAATCTCGGCATGAACTTCACGCGTGATGGGGTAGAAGTACGCCAGCACCAGACCAACCAGTAGCACCAGTGTTGGCAGCGGTCCGATCGCCAGTTGAATGGCTGCGATCGCAGAGGCTGGTTGTACAGGCGCAGGCTGACACGGCACGGTTTCCTTAAAGCCAGCCAGTGCCAATCCCTGACCCAGCACAAACAGACCGACGGCTAGACCCACCTTTTGCAACAGCACCATAAATGAGTAAAAAACGCCCTCTCGCCGCTGCCCCGTTTGCAATTCATCTAGTTCAACTACATCGGGCACCATTGACCAGGGAATGAGGTATGCCGTTGCCACGCCAAATCCTGCCATCACAGCCAGAGCATACATCAAGCCAATTTGCCCTGGCTTGAGAAAGTACAGCCCTGCCTGAGCAATGATCCATACACCCATGCCCATAAAATAAACCGCTTTTTTGCCCACGCGCTTACTCACTTCTGTCCACACAAACAGCATGACCAGTGACGTACCCTGTACCGCCAGCAGCACCGGAATGAACTGATCCTCCCGCTGCATCACGTTGACCACAAAGTAGGGAATGATCGAAGCAGTAATCTGCACGGCAAGCCAGGAGCAAAAGTAGATGCCAATGACATACAAAAACGGTCGATTGCTGAAGGCGATGCGCAGTTGCTCCAGGAGTGGTATGGTTTCGGTCGCTTCTGCTTCGAGTCGGCGATTCTCGGCAACCATAACCTGCCTGCGAACGCCCCAGACACACCAGTAGAGAGAGGCGATCGAAACGACTGCACACACAACACCTAGCACCGTGTACTGCATGACTCCTGCATTGCAGCTATCTCCTGGTGCTGCACTGGGCTTCAATACGGCAAAAATGACCTGCGCTAACAGCAGTGAGGCAATGCTGCCCCCAATGGAAAACAAAAACCGAAAGCTATTTAAACTGGTGCGTTCGTTGTAGTCCTGGGTGAGTTCAGGAGTCAACGCCGTGTAGGGAAGGTTGACCGCCGTGTACGCCGTATTGAACAAGATCGAAACGAGAATGTAGTATCCCACCAGCCACCACTGGTTCGTTGTGGGATCAGCGCTAAAGCGAGGCACCAGCCATTGCAATACATAGAAAACGCCAAAGGGGATAGCGCCCCATAGCATCCACGGCAAGCGCCGACCCATACGGTTTTGGGTGCGATCGCTCAGCACGCCCACAACAGGATCGTTCACGGCATCCCAAATCTTGCCAACCAACAAAATACTGCCTGCCAACCCAGGATTGATGCCTGCTACGTTAGTAAAAAAGAACAGTAGAAAAAACGCCAGAATATTGGCAGTGATCGCCGGACCAAGATCGCCTGCCCCATACGCTAGCTTCGTAGAAAGGCTGAGTTTCATCGATCCGGGCGGCACTGATGGAGCGGAATCATGCATAGTGAGATAGAAGAAAACGAAATAACAGTTGTATTATTTTTTCCAGCCTGGACAGCACGCTTAGAATGCGAAGTAATGAGTCTTAAGTTAGTGCCTTCTGCTCAAAACCCAGAACTCAACACTCAAAACTTAAAACTAAGACTTACGTAAACCTCGGAGGTTTTAACCAAGCATCAAGCATCGTCACCACTGTAATCACTTAAACCTCTGTAATCGCCTAAACCTCCGAGGTTTTGGTCAAAATGCGTGAGTCATTAAAGCTTATCCTTCCCGCTTGCCATTCATCCTTTTACGTGCCGTCATGTCAGATTTATATGTCTCCTGGTCAGAGTATCACCAAAAAATTGAACAGCTTGCCGTTAAGGTGCATCAGTCGGAATGGAAATTTAACCAGATCATTTGTCTGGCAAAAGGTGGGCTAAGAGTCGGTGACATCCTGGCGCGCGTCTTTGATTTACCGCTGGCGATTCTGGCAACCTCTTCTTATGGCGGTATTGGTGGACAGGTGCGCGGCTCGATCACTATTTCGCGGGATCTATCGATGACGACGGCGAATTTGGGCAGTCATGTACTGCTAGTGGATGATCTGGTCGATTCTGGCGTGACGCTAAAGAAAACGCTGGTCTGGCTCGATCGCCGCTATGGATACTATGTCGAAGAAGTTCGTACAGCCGTACTCTGGTACAAAGACTGCTCTGTCGTTGCCCCCGATTACTATGTAGACTACTTACCTGACAACCCGTGGATTCACCAGCCTTTTGAGCACTATGAGCAAATGAGTCCGGCTACTTTGGCAGCAGCACAAACGTCAGCAAGCGCAGCGCCATTGATTTAATGCCGCTCGACTGTCTCCAGTGCGTCAAGACAGAGCGTGACAAGCAGAACTTGAAGCTGGGCGGAACCGAAGAATGAAGCTTCCGTAATTCTATTGATATACTAGAACAAATGAGGCGCAGAACGGCTCTCTCAACCTATCGCTCAGCGGCTGAGTTGATTGCTGAAATCAGCTCCAAGCGTGTTAGCGGCTCCACACCTTCTAAAGTTTCCGAGGTTTGCAATGCGAGATTCTAGCGATCGCCGACCGATCTCAAAAGCAGCCGAAGCTTCCCATTCCAAGAAACGTCTGGGCGGCTACCTGGTCGAGGCTGGTTTGCTGACGACTGGTCAAGTCGATGTGGCGCTGAACGATCAGAAGCTAACTGGAATGCGCTTTGGTGAGATTCTCGCGGCGCGTGGCTGGGTGAAGCAGCAGACGATCGAGTATCTGATGGACAAAGTGGTGCTGCCAGAACAGCAGGCAGTGAAGCACTCTAATGGGCGGGCGATCGCAGCTCATCAGCGTCAGGATGGCACGGGTTCAACGCATTCGCGCGATTCCTTAAGTACAAAAGCACCTGAACCGGAACCAAGCAAACAGCTCATTCGCCGAGAAGCGCCCATTGCGAAACCATTACCATCGGTTGGCAAGCCTGATGACGGGGTTAGCTGGGTCGGTTAGGCACTCCCAGCGCTCCGCACAGCCACAGCCAGACAGGCAGCATGAACACGAGCGCCACACAGCCAAGCAGCAGCATGGTTACAGTCATTTCCTGGTCAAGATCGTAGGCTTCTGCAAGCACTAAAGTGGCAAACGCAGGCGGCATTGCCATTTGGAGCAAAAGGGCTTGATACACCAAGCCTTTAACCCCCAAAGCCCACAGCAGTAGCCCCAGCAGCAGCGGCACAAGCAGCATTTTAATGCCAACACCAACCATAGCGAGTTGAAGGCGCACAAAGGATGACAGTTGGCTGAGGCGCATACCGATGAGGATGAGTGACAGCGCCACGATGCACCAGGCAACCCCTCGCAGGCTGTTTTCTAGCCACAGGGGGATTGGATAATCGCGACCAATTAGACCAATGCCAAAGCTCCAGAGCGCCGGATTTTTTGCCATTGCATAAAGGGATTGCCAGTAGGTTAAGGGCTTTGCACCTCCCAAACGAGCGGCGATCGCCACCCCCAATCCATACGCTCCGGGTGTTGACCCCAGCAAATCGTAGAAAAGCGTCCAGGCAAAGTCTTGCGTTCCTACAAATGCCAGCGCGATCGGGTAGCCAATGTAGCCTGTGTTGCCCACCATAGATGCCAGCAGAACACTTCCTTGCGTTTGCTGGCTCATCGGTTGTTGGCTCAGCGATCGAGGGGCATGGCGCGATCGCTGAGTCAGCCACCATGCCAGACACAAACCCAGCAACATCGCTACCCACGCGACTACAGGCGCTAACCACAGAGATGCAGATAAATGAGCATGACGCAAAAACGCCACAATGCTGACTGGAACTCCAATCCAAAACAAAAACTTGCCTAGGTAAGCAGGCATTGTCGCAGGCAGCAGGCGACCCAAAACCCAGCCGCACAGTGTCCAGCCCAATAGAGGCACATAAATCGTTACTAAACTGGCGATGGTCATGGCGATGGCAATCGAGAAAATTGTGGCTCGGTGGCGCAAAACGGCTGTACAACAATAAAACTGCTCCCTCGCCGTTGGAACTGACCCATGAAGACATCCCCAGGAGATCTGACTCAGTTTACAATTCCTAGTAATAGCTGTCGCTTGCGTGTAGGAGTCGATCGATTGGATAACGCTGGTACACCCGAAAAACCCCCAGAAATTGAGCCAAACGTTTCTTCCCCGCTTGCTGACGATATTCCCGTAGCGCAGCGCGAGAGCAATGATAGCGCCCCTAAACCTCGAACGAATGTTGCGTTGCTAGTCGGTAGCTTAGCTGCATTAGGTCTGGTGGCGCTGGCAGCAGGTAGCTTTGTGGCGTTGCGATTGCAGAACGCGCCAGATACGTTGGCAACAGAAAACCCCGCTCAAGCTTCGCCTACAGACTCGCCGATCGCCTCCCCAACCGTTTCTCCCACTGCGGATACCCTACTCAATCACTTTGCTTATACCGAGGCACCGCAAGCAGAACTGGCACCGATCGTCCCCGATGGCAGCCTCAAAATGCGTAAAGCGGCTGCCAAAGCGTTTCGAGACATGACCGCTGCTGCCCAGCGAGAAGGGGTCAACCTGGTGCCCATTTCAGGCTTTCGATCGCTGGCTGACCAGAAATATCTGTACTTTGACGTAAAAGCCGATCGCAACCAGGATGCCACCGAACGCGCCAAGGTCAGCGCCCCTCCCGGCTACAGCGAACACCACACAGGGTATGCCGTTGATATTGGCGATGGCAACACACCTGCACTCAACCTGAGTCCTGATTTTGACAAAACCTCAGCCTATCGCTGGCTTAAGGCAAACGCCAACCGCTACAGCTTTGAACTCTCCTTCCCTAAAGGCAACCGCCAGGGCGTGAGCTATGAACCTTGGCACTGGCGCTATGCTGGTGATATTCAAAGCCTGAAGACGTTTTACAAAGCGCGAGGACAGAAGTAGTTGTTGGTTGTTAGTTATTAGTTGTTAGTAGTATTGAGCTTCGTTGGTTTAAGATGGCGCTTGATGTACATGCTGGAAAATCTGAAGCGATCGCAAGCCAGCGAAAGCGCTGGGCATTTTTTGACGAATATGTTCATGCAGCCCTCATCGGTAAGATTAATCGTCTTTCTCCAACCAATTCAAGAAGCATTACTGTGTCGTGTTGTCCTTTACTCAATCGCTTACAAGACTTCTACAGCGATTGTCGTTATGATCTGGATGAGCTTGAGCCGCTACGAGAGGAAATTCAGGCAATCAAGCCAGAATTCACAAGTGATCGTCGCGTCATAACGCAGCTAGAAATGTTTGAAAAAGCTTGTAGAGACGCGCTCAATGGAAATTTGAACCTGTACGTATTTGCCGATTAAGATGCTAATCTCTTAACCTTGTTTAACCATTAGGAGATGAACGATGACGATCGACCTCCAGGCGAATCAAAAGAATCTCTACGATCGCGATTTTGTAGGCTGGGTCGAGACGACCGTCGAGCAACTGCGCGCTCAGAACTATGCTGATGTGGACTGGGCAAACTTGATTGAAGAAATAGAGGATATGTTCAGGCGGGAGCGCAAAAGCCTGAAGAGCAATCTTGTGGTGCTCTTGCTACATCTTCTCAAATGGCAGTATCAGCCAGAATACCGGAGTGGCAGTTGGCGCGGCAGCATTCGAGAGCATCGTAGACGTATCAACGATGATTTGAACGATTCACCAAGTTTGACTCCTTTTTTGCAAGCCGTCTTATCTGGTTGCTATGCAAGCGCTTGTGAACAGGCAGCGGATGAAACAGGTTTGGCATTACAGACGTTTCCCGTAGATTGTCCCTACAAGTCTGAACAAGTGCTTGATGCTAGTTTCTTGCCAGAGTAAAGAACTGAACTATGGTTTGCTAAACGCAACCAGCGATCGCCCTTCGCCAATTATTGCTAGGCTAGAAGTTAGAAACAAATATTAACAAACTGGTTCAATGAATCAACTGTCGCTCAATCTCGTGGCGATCGGCATCTTTACCATCACGATGCTGAGCCTGCTGGGACCGATGATTAACGTGTCACCAATGGTGCCTGCGATCGCGACTGCTGGCATCCTTGGACTGGCAACGCTGGATACCTTAAGCTGGCGAGGGCAAGGTTCGACGTTAATGCTCGACTGGTTGGCTGGCTTTTCGGCGGGACACCGCGATCGCGTCATTCGTCACGAAGCCGGACACTTTTTAGTTGCTCATCAGCTTGGCATTCCCGCTACGGGCTACACGCTCAATGCCTGGGATGCGCTCAAGCAAGGCTATCCCGGTCAGGGTGGTGTGCGGTTTGATTCTGAAGAGCTGGAGGTAGCAATCCAGCAAGGTCAACTATCAGGGCAACTGCTCGATCGCTACTGCACAATTTGGATGGCGGGCATTGCGGCTGAGATGCTGATCTATGGCAACGTTGAAGGCGGTGCGGACGATCGCCAAAAGCTGAGAGGCTTACTGGCACAACTGGGTTTGCCGCCTGCTGAACGAGAGCAAAAAGAACGCTGGTCGCTCCTTCGTGCCAAAACCCTGCTACAAGAACATATTGCTGCCTATGAAGCGCTTCTGGCAGCAATGACGCAAGGTGTTCCTGTTGATGAGTGCAGTGAGGCGATCGAACAGCATTTGCCACAGGCTGTGTGAGCGGTCAGCGGTCAGCGGTCAGCGGTCAGCTTTTTAGCCTTCAGCCTTCATCCCTGCTCCCTCCAGCTCTGGCAGAAAACTTCGGAGTAGCCCAATGACGATCGCAGACTGTTCTAGATGCGCCAACACACCCGCTTCAGCTAACTGTAAAAACGCTTTAACAGTAGATGGGTTTAAGCTCGCTAACCGTTTACCCAAAGCAGCATTGGTGAATTGAGCCTCTTCACCCCATAAAATCACCGTTGGAACGTTGAGTTGCAGCATATAGCGAGCAAGGTCAAAGTAGAGATCGCCTCGCAGAAATGCCAGTGCTGCATACTGAGCGTTGGGTTGACGGGCAGACTCCAGGTATGCCTCGACCATTTCCTGAGAGACGCGATCGGGCTGGGCAAACAAAAACCGTTCCAAAAAACTGCGAACGGACACATCAGTGGTTGCGCCCAACGTGTAGATAAGCTGATCGAGCAACGGTGTGTTGATGACCTGTAGCGGTAACCGCCGTCCCGCATCTTGTCCAAAATCAGCAAAGCCCGACGGGGAGACGAGAAACAGCGCTTTCACTAGAGTGGGTTGTTGAATAGCAAGACGAATGGCGATCGCTCCAGTCAATGATGAGGCGACGATCGTCACCGGAGCCGTACAGGTTTTTTGCATAAACTCCGTCAGTGTCGTCAGATAATCTGCTACCTGATAGTCCCGCACAGGATGATCTGACTGCCCCCAACCGAGTAAATCAGGCACCAAGACACGGTGCGAGTCCAAAAACGCGGGATAAACCTTCGACCATTCATAACCAGAAGCACCACCGCCAAAACTGTGCAAAAACAGCAGTGATGGCGCATTTGATGAGGATATTGTCCACGGTTGCCCAACGGGAGTGTAGTAAACCATCGCGCCCAGCGAGGTTTCCACGACCTGTTGACCAATACCGGGGGGGTGAAATTGTAGCATGGCAAACTCGCTAGGATGTATCTAGGGCGTTTTATCAAGGCATATTCCCACATAAGCTGATGAAAGCAACAAAATCCTCCTGGGACGCTGGCAGATTTTTGCAAACCCTCACGTATTTTGAGGTGATTCCGGTGCTGAACTGGTTTCAGCGTCTGTTTCAAAGTTCTACAGCACCACAAGCGACAATGACGACAAGCCCTTCAACTGCCAATACTGTACTCGTCGTGGGTGCAACGGGTGGCGTAGGTAAGCGGGTTGTGCAGCAACTGCGCGATCGCGGCTATCCTGTCCGTGCCTTAGTCCGAGATTTAGAGCGCGGCAAAACAATGCTGGGGGATGACGTAGGCATCATTGATGCCGACATTACCATCCCTGAAACCCTCACGCCTACGGTTGTACAAGACATTCGTGCAGTGATTTGCTGTACAGGACCGCGAGTGCAGCCCAAGGAAGGTGATACGCCCGATCGATCCAAATATTACCAGGGCATCAAATTCTACCTGCCAGAAGTCGTGGGTGATACGCCCGAAAGCATTGATTATCAGGGCATCAAAAACCTGCTTCACGCGATCGCCACTCCGCTCAAAGCCGCTCAGTCACATGAAAAGATTCTCTTTGACTTCACTAACTCCCCACTCCCTACTCCCCACCCCCCACTCTCCGACCTCTGGGGCGCACTCGATGATGTCGTGATGGGTGGTGTCAGCGCCAGCACCATGCAACAAATAGATAACGCAGCCTTGTTTACAGGTAACGTTTCTACTGACAACTCCGGTGGGTTTGCCTCTGTTCGCAGCCGTAACCTTGAGCCAGCACTGAATCTATCTGGTTATGGGGGCATTCAGCTACGCGTGAAGGGTGACGGTCAGCGGTACAAATTTTTGCTGCGGAGTGACGCTAAGTGGGACAGCATCGCCTATTCCCATTCATTCGACACAAAAGCAGGCGAATGGATGGATGTACAGATTCCGTTCAACACTTTGATTCCAGCTTTTCGTGCCAAAACGCTGTCCGATGCGGCACCGCTTAATGCGAGTCGTATTTGTTCACTGCAACTGATGCTCAGCAAGTTTGAATACGACGGCGATCTGAATCCTCATTTTACGCCAGGTTCCTTTGCGCTGGAGCTTCAAACCATCCGCGCTTACGGTAGACCGACTCTGCCGCAGTTCGTTCTGGTCAGTTCCGCAGGCGTGACCCGCATCGATCGCCCCGGCATTAACCTTGACGAAGAACCGCCAGCCGTGCGCATGAACGACCAACTCGGTGGCATTCTCACCTGGAAACGACGGGGTGAAGAGGCTGTACGCGAAAGTGGTATTCCTTACACAATCGTTCGTCCCTGTGCCTTAACCGAAGCAGCAGGCGGCAAGCAACTGACACTGGAGCAGGGCGACAACTTGCGCGGTGCCATCAGCCGCGATGACGTAGCAGCAATCTGCATCCACGCGATCGAACAACCCCAAGCCTGCAATGTCACCTTTGAAGTTAATGCCACTGCCAGCGATCGCGCCGTCCATTGGACAACGCTCTTTGATAGTCTGGCTCCTGACTCCTGATTTCTTCCCTAAACGAAAGCGATCGTCTTTGATTAAAAAACGATCGCTTTCGTATAAACCTTACAGCTTGAGACTACTTGGAATTGAAGCCCTGAAACTGCTTGAGCGCAGCTTGACCGATATTGAACACCGCCCAGCCAGCAGCAGCAGCAAGGGGAAGTAGCACAACCACTATGCGAAGATCAAAGTCCATATCTGGAGCCTCTCAATTTAAAGATTCTTGAATGATTCTCATATTCTATTTTTACCTAAAGAGCCAAGTTTTCCTAGTCTTTCGGCATAAGACTTTTTCTCAGGGTTTCGGTGTAAAGCCCAGATCGGTTCCTTTGTTGGCATGAACCAGCGCTAAACGTTCGTAGCGTTTGGCATGGTCAATGAGTGCCTCGGCTTCGGCTTCAGACAACTGCCGTGTGATTTTGCCAGGAATGCCAACCACCAGCGATCGGGCTGGCACATCTTTCGTCACCACCGCTCCTGCACCCACAATGCTACCCGTGCCAACCCGCACACCATCCAGCACGATCGCACCAATCCCGATTAAGCAGCCCCGCTCAACGTAGGCGCTATGGATGACCGCACGATGCCCCACCGTGACGTACGCTTCAAGCACGGTTGGCTGACCTGGATCGCCATGCAAAATGGCACCATCCTGAATATTTGTGCCTTCGCCAATCACGATTTGTTCCACATCACCACGCACAACGGCTCCATACCAGATGCTGGCTCCAGCGGCGATCGTCACTCGTCCAATGACCGTTGCGTTGGTTGCAATAAAAGCGGCTTGCGAGCGATCTGGCTCTGCCCAAAAAGAGGGGTAAGGCTGTAGTTGGTTGGTCACGGTGAGCGATCGCCAGAAAAAGACTCGTGAAATTGTCCATAGGGGAGGTAATTACCTAAAGAGTATAATAAAGCCACTGGCAGTGACGCATACCAACAGGCATACCCGCCCTTGATGACTAACCCTGGCTTGCAATACCCAATCTTTGGTCCGGAGATTCAGTGCCCCCACTGCCGTCAAACCATTCCGGCATTGACGCTCACCGATACGTATCTGTGTCAGCGACATGGTGCGTTTGAGTCAGATCCTAAGACAGGGGAATTAGTACATCTCCAGTCGGGACGGCACTGGAGACGATGGGAAAACGAATGGTATCGCCAACATACCCATCCCGATGGCATTCGGTTTGAGATTCATGAGGCGCTCGACAGCCTCTACACGCAGGGCTACCGAGCGACTCGCGTGATCATTGCCCGACGCTATCAAGACCTGGTAAGTACCTACCTGGAGCGCAGCACGTCCTGGCGTGGGCAGTCAGATTCTCAGCGTCCTCGGTTGTATGGTCTTCCCGTTGAGTTTAGCCCCGATCCCAAAGATGCACCCTGCTGGGACGTAATCAACTTTGATCTCGACAAAGAGCCTGGTGCACCCGTCCAATACCCGTATTTCCGGTTGTTTGAATGAAGGTGAGATACAGAAACCGGGTTTCTAATGTATGAGGAATGGTAACCACTCGCTCGTCAAGAAACCCGGTTTCTTTCATCGCTTCCATGCCTGCGGTTGCTGAAAGCGGTGGATGTCTTTGATCGTTTGCACCCAGCCGTTAGCCAGTGAGGCGAGAATGCGATCGCCCTTCTCCTTTGTTGCCGTTGTGGGATCGCCCAAAACCCCACTTTTGCTGAGATCTCGCGTCATCCAGGCAAACGGCAAGTTCCCTTCCATACTCAGCAGGCTATCGTTCGGCAAGCCTTGAGGGTATGACGCTACAGCTCGATCCATCTTCACCTGATCCGGCAAGATCGATAGCAGCAGACTGGTTTCAGCATCACCTGCGTGGATGCCTAACGCCTGTTCCTTCTCCGTTAACAGATCATCTGCAATATTCGGTACACGCCAAACAAACAGCGGCAAGACAATGAAATCGTCGTAGCGTTGGTGCAAATCTCTAGCCACAATCTCAATGATTTGAGGCTGTCCACCGTGAGCGTTCACAAACGCCAATTTGCGAAAGCCCGATCGATAAAGGCTATCGCCCACTTCCATCAGCGTTGCGATTAAGGTCTGAGCGCTCAACGTCACAGTGCCAGGAAAATGCCAGTGTTCATTCGACTTGCCATAGTACAGTGATGGCAGCGCATAAGCGGGAACACTAGTCGGTAGTTGTCGCAACGCTTTGCCCAGCACCGCCTGACCGATCGCCGCATCAACTGCCAGTGGCAAATGGGGTCCATGCTGCTCGATCGCCCCCACAGGCTGAATGATGACCACATTGTCCTTACCTGGCATTGCCTGAATGTCTGTCCATGTCAGGTACGCAAAGAAGCGATCGGGCGGAATAAAGCCGTGCAGCATAGTGGGGAAGGATAAATTATCAAGGATAAAAGATGAAGATGTCGAGGAAAGCGTTTTGAGCTTTGAGTAAATTTTGACCACTGACCACTGGCTACATTATTTATCCTTCAGCCTTCAGCCTTTATCCTTCAGCCTTTATCCTTTCAACCAACATGTCTACCGCGCTTGAAGAACAACTCGGCTATTTCTTTTTCGATAAACGCATTCTGGCACGATCGCTGACCCGCAAAGCGTATGCCCTGGAGCAACGCCAAAAAAATCAGGAGTGTGACGATCAAGAAATTTACCGCACGTTGGGTGATGCGGTTTTGAAAACTGTGCTGACGGAGTTGCTCATTCGCGCTGGCTCGTCAACTCGACAAGACATCACCGTGAGAAAAATTGAGCTGGAGCGCGAAGAAAATCTGGCAAGAATCAGTTTGGCACTAGGCATTGGCTATGTGCTGAAACTGGGCATTGGCGAAAAACAGCAGCGTGCTTACGAGCAACCCTACGTACTGGCTGAGAGTCTGGAAGCGGTAATCGGTGGTATCTACTTTGACGGTGGGTTCAGCGCTGCTAGAGAAACGATTCGGCGGTTGTTCAAGGATGTTTTTCCGATCGAGTAGCGCGCTCTGCTAACTGAACATCACATCAGCGATTACCGCACTGAGAACGCCTCGCTAAAGCGGCGAGTGATGGGTTCAATCAAGAAGTCCAGAACTGATTTCTTGCGCGTGACAAGTTCAGCCGTGGCTTGCATACCAGGCGTGAAACTGACCGCCTGTCCCCGAACCTCGACAGCGCGTTTAGCCAACCGAATCCTCGTTGGAAAGACAAGACCTACATCTTTTTCGACGATCGCGTTAGGGCTGACTCCGATGACTTCCCCCTCCACAATGCCAAACTCTTGGTAAGAAAAGGTTGCCAGTTTGACTTTGGCTCTCATGCCTTCGTGGATAAAGCCGATATCCCGGTTGAGAATCTTGACCTCTAGCACCAGGTCTTCATCTTTTGGCACAATGGATAACAGCTCTTCGCCAGACTGCACGGGACCTCTCGTGGCTTTAACGTTATAAACGGTGCCATCAAAGGGTGCGGTGATGGTTTCACGATCCTGCTGCTTTTTCGCCTGTGCTAACTGCCCATCAACCGATGCTTGCTCTTCCTGACGTTTGGTGAACTGAGTGAGGATTTCGCTTTGCCGCTGCGAATCGAGACTGCTGGCTGTGTTTTGAGCCGAGGCATAGGCTTCGGCAGCCTGACGGATTCTTTCCTGCTGAGCATCAATTTCTTTCTCCAGTGAGATCACCTTATCTCTGGCTTGAGTGACTTCATCCTGCGCTCGAATGTAGTCAAGCTGGGGAACGGCACCGCTACCCTTAAGCGATGACAACGCCTGTTCACGTGTTTGGGCGTTCTTAAGACCTTCCCTGGCGTTGATTAAGTTTGCTTGCAAGCGAGATAGAGTTGCGACTGCCTCATCACGAGTTGCCCGTTGACGCTGTGCTTCATTGATGGCAGCGGCTTTCTTTTGATCAAATTCACTAAGACGGGCTTTTAGCAGTTGATCCTGCACTTGAGTGCCAGCCTTAGCGCTACCCGTTCGTTCTGCTTGCAGGCGGGCAATATCTTCACGAATCAATTTGGAGGATTGGGTTAAGCGATCGACTTCAGTCTGGGGTAAGCCAGCATCCATTGCCACCAGCGTTTGCCCTTTGCGAATCTGGTCGCCTTCTTTGACGTTGATTTGCTGGATGTTGCCAACTGAACCAGCGCGGATGGGGCGAACTTCGGTGAACGGAATCGTTTGCCCTTGAGCGATCGCAACTTCATCGATTCTGCTGAAGTGTGCCCACGCGATCGTGCCAAACACAAGCGCACTAATGCCGCCTGCCAGCAACCGCGTGTAGAGCGGGGGCAATTCCTGGACAGCTTTGCCCAATTCATAGGAGAGAGACTCCTTGGGGTCAGCTAGCTGTTGTCTGATCTGTCTGGACTGTGCAGGCGTAGAGGAGATAGAGACTTTCATCGACGTTACTGCCTCTGCTAAAAGCGAGCGTGACGGACATTGATAGCGTAGACGCTTCGTCTAAAGTGCCTGTTTTCCAGGAGCATTTTGACTTAGGTAACAAAAACTTAATGTTTCTTCAGAATTTTCAAGCTGAAGTGCCAAACTTTCAAGCTTAATAAAGAGGCACGATCGTCATTAAAGCGACACACTAGAAGCCTGACCATCGTTCATATCTTAATCTATTGCCGTGTTCCAACTTCTGCGACCACTCGTACACGTTATACAACCCTGGTTAGTGCCGTTTTGCTTTCTCTCTGCCTGGGCGATCGTGGGGCTTTTGGGTTGGAGTGTGTGGACAGCAACGCGCGATACGATCGGTCGGGGTCGGCAAATGCACCGGATTCCCTGTGCTGGCTGCCAGTTTTTTACGAGCGATTATCATCTCAAATGCACAGTACGTCCCTCTATAGCCTTAACCGAAGAAGCAATTAGCTGCCCAGACTACGAGCCTCGCACTAACGCTTACTCAGCTAAGGGTCAGACGCTGTCATAATTGCAGACAATCAAGGCAGCGAGAGCGAAGGAGCGCAAAGGAATGTTGATTCAAAAGCTGACTGCTTGTACAGAATTTGTGGCTGGCGATGGCACACTGCTACGTGAGTTATTACATCCAGAGAAGCAGGCGATCGCTCTACGCTACAGCTTGGCGCACGCGATCGTTCCAGGTGGGCGATCGTCTCTGCCGCATTCACTAAAAACGTCTGAAGTCTATTACATTCTCAGCGGTACGGGTGAGATGCACATCAACGGCGAAAACCAGGTCGTGGAGCCTGGAGACGCTGTTTATATCCCACCTCATGCGGAGCAGTTTATCCGCAACAATGGCACGGCACCCTTAGTCTTCATCTGCATTGTTGATCCCGCATGGCGGCAAGCAGACGAAACCATCCATGCTGAGCCACGTTAATCAGGGTTTGCGTCTGGAAAGCGATTCTTAGGAATTTGTTCGGCTTCCGGGCAATCCTCGGAAACAGCAAACTCCACATTGCCTTTGGGGACAGACGCTAATTTTTGCGTGACGGCACCGATGCTCTCTAAACGAACCATTTCTTCCCAAGAACAGGTTTCATCTTCTTCTTCGGTTTCGTAGCGCAAGGTCACTAAGTCTCCTTCAATATCAAGGATACGTGCCCGCTCAATCCAACGTTGCTGGTCCCGCAAGAAGATCCAGACTTCGCGACCGTCGCAACACAGTTGATAAATCTTGCGGTGTAACATGTTGCTTCTCCTGAGCAGTGAGTTTTATCAAAGACTTCATGCAGCTTTTCCACAGTACGTAAAGCTGCTGGCACCGTCGAGGCTGAGATAGAAGGCTCCACTAAGCGTTAAAACCGTGCGAATGAGCGTGTTTTTAACGCTCAGCTCAAACTTCAGCGCCTGTTTAACAAGCGGTTGAGTGTAAAGCGTTGGAGAGCCTGAACAAAGAGTCTCAGCTTCAGGGGAATGGCGAACAATCGCTCTAGGATACCTTTGAAGTGAAAAAGTAGCTGATAAGGGCATTATTCAGGAAAGATTGGTAATTTTAGGGACGGCTGCATCGGTTGAGGACAGGAGCGCAGACCCTTACAAAGAAGAGCGGCTTGGCATGTGAAGCGGTGGAGGCAGGTAAGCGTTGACAAGGCGCAGCGAGTCGTGATTGTCATGAATCCAGCCATCGTGCCTAGCATTCTCCTTCACTAAACGTGCAATGGGCTTAGTAATATCTATCCCCTTAAGTATCGGATTGTACCAACTATTCTAGCGATTGTTAAGCGGGGTGAGGATGATTGGTTACTAACCTGATATAAAGTGCCGTACTGACAGGCGATCGCGCCACGAAAGTTTATTTTGAGTCCGCAGAAACTAGAAACCCGTCTCTTCAGCCAGTCAGTTTATTAGATTAGATTAGAGCTTTAGCATCGTGGAGCGTTGAATGCTGCTGCAACTAAGTACCTGGCTAGAGGTAGAGTCCTATCTGGAGCAGTCGAAGGGCATTATTTTGCCGATCGGCTCGACCGAGCAACATGGTCCAACCGGGCTGATCGGTACGGATGCCATTTGTGCAGAGGCGATCGCGCGTGGGGTCAGTGAAGCCACTCATGCACTGGTGAGTCCAACCATTAATGTCGGTATGGCGCTGCACCACACAGCGTTTCCAGGTAGTATGAGTCTCCGACCCAGTACGTTGATTTTGCTCATTCGGGACTATGTTACCTGCTTGGCACGTGCAGGCTTTACGCGTTTTTTCTTTATCAATGGGCACGGAGGCAATGTGGCAACACTCAAGGCAGCATTCTCGGAGGTCTATGCCACATTGGTTGATTTGAATGTGCCGAACGCAGAGCAGGTGCAGTGTCAGGTGAGTAACTGGTATATGTGTGGTTCTGTGTATCAACTAGCAAAAGAGCTGTACGGCGATCAGGAAGGTTCTCATGCAACGCCCAGTGAGGTTGCGCTGACTCAGTATGTTTACCCAGAGGCGATTAAGCAGGCTCCTCTGAGTGAACCTGTTGCAAAAGGGCACAAAATTTATGGGGCAGCCGATTTTCGCCGTCGGTATCCTGATGGTCGCATGGGGTCAAATCCAGCGCTTGCGACCCCTGAGCACGGTAGGCAACTGTATGATCTGGCGGTCAAGGAACTGAGCAGTACGTATTTAGAGTTTTTGGGCGACGCGTCAGGCTAGTGGCAATGAAAACAGATCGGGCTTTTGCTCCTGAAAAGGTGCTGTTGCTGGTGGCGCGATCGTTCACCACCAGCCGCTCTTCTATAACTATGGTCATCGCTGAGAACTATGGTCATCGCCAAGGCTTGAAGAGTAGGATAAGGAATCAATTTATTCAATTGCCTCATGGAATCCGCCATACACCGGGGGGATTTGCAGCGCTTAGCGCACCAGTTGCAGACGGCGTTACTAGCGCTGCCAGAGACCACACTGATGCAAATTCATTGTGTGATCAAACAGGAAAAGCTGATGGTTCTGGGTCAGCATCCGCCTGACGAAACGCCCCATCCGTCAGCGGTTTTCAGTGCGCTAGAGCAGACGCTTCAAACCCTACTACCAGAATTAGTGCACGAGTTCATGCTTGGGCAAGACCATGCTCCGGTTGAGGGCAAACTTTACCTGCGTGTGGTGGGTCAACGGCAACCGTATGCTGCTCATCGCTTTCAGTTAGAACCGTTAGTAGTAGAGCCTCTTGCAACAACTGAAGCGCCATTAGGAGAGCCAGCGATCGGGGAACAAACTCTGAACGACAACCGGGATAGCGATGCTGATGCCTTTGTCACTCAAAGTGAACTCAGCGCCAGCGCGTCACTTGACACAGAGTTCTCTGATCTGACACAACTCCGCCCTGAACCGGAAGAACCGTTGGACAAGGCTCCATTGCCAGCGCGATCGCCCCTCTTTCCCTGGCTGATTGCAGGCGTAGGAGTGAGCGTAATTTGCTTTGGGACAGGGCTGTGGGTAATGTCGCGTCCCTGCATGATTGGTGCGTGTGAACCATTAGAGGCAGCGCAGAGGCTCAACCAGCAGTCCATGCAAGCCATCCAAACCGCGCAAACTGGGCAAGACTTGCAGCGGGTGCAGCAGCAGCTTACAGATGCAAAGCGGCAACTGAATGCGGTTCCAGCTTGGTCGAGTCATCATCAGGAAGCGCAGGCGCTACAAGCAACGTATCAGACTCAGCTTCAGACGATCGATTGGGTACTAGCGGCAGAAAGTAAGGCAGCCACAGCGACTCAAAAAAGTCAGGCGTTGCCGCAGTCAATAGCATCACTGCAAGCAACACAAGCACTATGGCGAGAGGCGATCGCGCAACTGCAAACAGTACCTCAACCCAATACTCTCTATGGTTTTGCTCAACAGCGCCTGTCGGCTTATGAGGCAAACCTGGCAGCGCTCGGCAAACTCACGACAGCAGAACAACAGGCACAGAAAAAGCTAACGGTTGCTAAAGAAACAGCTAAAGTTGCGGAAGCCAGACAGGGTATTGCCCGCACACCAGAGAACTGGCAGTTAGCACAAGCAACCTGGCAAGTTGCCATCAATAGGCTGAAGCAGATTCCTACCAGCACTACCAGTTACGCTGACGCACAGCAGCTACTGTCTGACTACCAACCGAAGCTGGCAACGGCGCGCGATCGTGCCACCCAGGAGCAGATTGCCCAGAAATCGTTTACGCAAGCGCTGGCGTTGGCTCAAAAAGCTGACATCGCCCAGCGCAACAACCAGTGGTCGCAGGCAGTGGCAAACTGGCGCGAGGCACTCACCAATGTCAAGCAAGTACCCAACAACACTGCTTACTCCGAACCAGCGCAACCGCTGGTTGCCTCCTACGGCACTTCACTTAAGCAAGCAGAAGCCCAGTTACAGGTTGCTGCCGCCATGCAACGCACACGGGATGACCTGAATCGCGTCTGTGCTGGATCACCCAAGCTGTGTAGCTATGCGATCGCCAACAATGTGATTCGAGTGCAGTTCACCGCATCCTACGAACGGCAACTACGAACGGCGTTTATTGTGGGTCGATCGGGCGATCGCGGCACCTTAGGAGGTGCTGTCAACCACATCGAGACCCTTCAAACCGCCCTCCAAACCATTGCTGACAACGCAGGCTTGCCGCTAGAAGTCTACAACGCCGACGGCAGTGAATTGATTGGGTCGTTTAATCCGAAAGGATGAATGATAAAAAAGAAGGGGTAAGAAATAGTGAGTGACGTTCAACTGAATCTTGTTGTCATCCGCTCAGGTAACATTGACCAAGCCGCTATGTTCTATCAACAAATTGGTCTATCTTTCACCAAACATCGACATGGTAATGGTTTGGAGCATTTTGCTTGTGAAGGAGGCTGTGTAACCTTTGAGATTTATCCATATACTCCTGGGACAGTGCCAACAACAGCGACTCGGCTAGGCTTCCAAGTGACTTCTGTGGACACCGTTGTCTGCGAACTCAGAAAGTACGGTGCTTCAATCATTTCCCCTCCCGCAAATTCACCCTGGGGACGACGTGCAGTGGTTGCAGACGTAGACGGGCATCGAGTGGAATTAACACAACCCCAGTAATGCCCTTATGAGGTTTGACCACACAACAAACTCCAGCAGATGGTCTAGGTTGCTCTTGCTGGGGCAGAGATGGTTGCCGCGGGCTAAACTCGGTTGCTTCCGCCCTTTCTCGACTACGGGTTTCAGCGAGATTGTTAAAATATGATGTAATCGTACAATTCACTGCTATATTGAATAAGCCGTCGCGGGGTAGAGCAGTCTGGTAGCTCGTCGGGCTCATAACCCGAAGGTCCATGGTTCAAATCCATGCCCCGCCACCAAGTTAAATAATCCCCTGTCAGATGAACACACTGACAGGGGATTATTTTGTGGTTAACTATTTTCTAGCGCTGACCTTGCCCCGATACAATAAGAGATATTGACGTTCAATTTAAGCTGTAGAGCGACTGCCAGATAGTGCGATTGGATGCCGCTATTGATAGATGATCTCAGTCAAAACGGTCGTTCGGCTGGATGACCCCACCACTAAATCAGACTGACTATGACCGTTAACTTGAAACGCCCTCTCGTGATTGGTGGTAGCCTCCTGGCGCTGAGTCTTGCGACTCTAGACATTCTTCATTATCTGGTGGGCGAGTGGGGGGTTTATGCGGCTTTTGCGCTGATAGGAGCGGCAGGGGTGCAATGGTTGCACAGGCAAGCAGACCGGAAGAAAGTAACGACTCAAGCACCTCTGGCTGTTGACTCTGTGACCGTGAAGCGAACGCTGGCAGAAGCCGCGCAAGTTATGACGCAGCTTCAAGAAGAGGTCGAAGATCCAACAGAGAAAGTCGTCTGCACGGACGCTCAACCGCGCGTGTCGCGACTCCAGTCACAAATCTCTCAACTGACTCATGAGCTGCATCGGGAGGAGGTGCGGATCGCGATCGTGGGTGCAAAAGGCACGGGCAAAACGGCTTTACTCCAGTTGTTGCAGTCTACGTGTGTTGATCATCGTTCGAGAGTGCTGCATTTTAATGAAGTCCCTGGTTTTGTGGCAACGACTGCAACTGTCCTCACAGGCGATGTCCTGGCGCTGCAACAGGCAGTAGCGGCAGATTTAGTACTGTTCGTCGTTACAGGGGATATGACTGCCTCGGAACTACACGCTGTGAAACAGATGGTCGCTACTAAGCGCACCGTACTGGTGTTCAATAAGCTGGATCAGTATTTGCCGATCGATCGGGAAGCTATCCTGAACCAGCTTGGTACTCATGTTGAGGGCATTCTGGCTGAGGCGGATGTGGTGGCGATCGCAGCCTCACCTAAACCGATCAAAGTCCGTCAACATCAAGTGGATGGCTCCGTTCATGAATGGTTAGAAGCACAAGTGCCACAGTTAGCTGACTTGACTCAGCGATTGGAGCAGATTTTGGCACAGGAAAGCCAGCAACTGGTCATGGCAAGCGCCTTGAACCGGGCAGTCACGCTCAAACATCAGGCAAAGCTGGTGCTGAATGATGTTCGTCGGACGCGCGCCTTGCCTGTCGTGGAGCAATTCCAATGGGTCGCTGCCGGAACCGCCTTCATTAGCCCCGTACCAACCCTGGATGTGCTGGCAACGGCTGCGATTAACGCGCAAATGATTCTTGACCTGGGTACGCTGTACCGCCAGAAGTTTTCGCTCCAGCAGGCGCAGAAAATGGCAGCAACGCTCGGTAGCCTGATGCTGAAGTTGGGTCTGGTGGAGCTATCGACGCAGACGATCGCGGGTTTCCTGAAAGTGAATGCGTTGACGTATGTAGCAGGTGGCTGCATTCAAGGGGTGAGTGCAGCCTATCTCACGCGCATCGTGGGGTTGAGCCTGATCGAGTATTTCCACAATCAAGAGCCAAACCTGACGCTGATGGAAGCCAATCCGCTGGCGATCGAGCGTCTCAGCGAAATTTTGCAGTCTGTTTTTCAGAAGAATCAGCAGTTAACCTTTCTACAAGGCTTTGTCAGACAGGCAATGGAGCGACTGGTGTCCTCTGCGCCAGAGCCATCGCCACTTACCGTTACCGCCACTCTTGAAACCGCCCCTGAACTGTTGAACGAGCCGCTACTCATCCCGCTTAAATCGGCTTCGGCTTTAGGCGATCGCCAAGAAGTTCAAGTTTTGGACGAGAATGGAGCTAACGTCCGTCTTTCTATGCCGAGCCTTGACTCAACTCTTTCCTCCCACTGAACCCAACCCGCGATCGACCAGTAGTGTTGACCCGCAAGAATCGTCTCTCAATCGCGCCCGTAGTAGTTTACGGCAGGCACTGAGTCGCTACAATGCGTTCTTTCGGTCTGAGAAAAATCGTCCGCCTAGCGGTACCGATCGTGAAACGCTTCGCAGTGATGTCGAGCAACTCACCGTCACACTGAATAAGCTTGAAAGTCAGGTGGTTCGCATTGCCGTGTTTGGCTTGGTTAGTCGCGGCAAGTCGGCAGTGTTGAATGCCCTGCTGGGTCAGAAGATTTTGCCTACGGGACCGTTGAATGGTGTAACGCAGGCACCGCGATCGGTCTACTGGTCGCTGGCAGGAAGGGAACCGCAGAAACGCGGAGACGCGGAGAGTGCAGCCTTAGCCACTCTTGCTACTAAGGAATTGACGGTTGAGTTCATTGATACGCCTGGGCTGGATGAAATTGATGGACAAGCACGGGCACAGATGGCGCAAGACATTGCTCGTCAAGCAGACCTGATTCTGTTTGTGGTTGCTGGCGACATTACGCGCACCGAATATCAGGCGCTTTGTGACCTGCGACGATCGCAAAAGCCTCTGCTGTTGGTCTTCAATAAGATCGATCTGTATCCTGACCAGACCCGACAGGCAATTTACCAGAATTTGCAGCAGCTTGCCGCTAAAAGCATTGATGGGATGCAGCTTCAGCGGCTGATGTCGGCAAATGAGATCATCCTTGTTGCGGCTGATCCGGCTCCCATGCAGGTACGGGTTGAGGTGGATGGTCGCGTAACCTATGAATGGGAGGCTCCGCCTGTGCAAATCGACAGCCTCAAGCAGAAAATCCTCGCCATTCTGCGGCAAGAAGGACGGACGCTATTAGCGCTGAATGCCCTTTTTCAAGCAAGAGATGCCGAGGCAGCGTTAGCCAGCAAAATTATGGCTGTTCGCAATGCCGAAGCGGATGCGCTGATCTGGAAGTTTGCTCGCTACAAGGCGATCGCGGTGGGCATTAACCCGATCGCAGTGCTCGATCTGGTTGGCGGCACCATTTCCGATCTGGCAATGATTCGCGCCCTGTCTGAACTCTACGGTTTACCGGTCACTCGCCACGAAGCCACCAAGCTTTGGAAAACGATTCTCCTCAGCTCTGGTAGCCTGATGCTATCTGAATTTGGCAGCGGTCTGCTGCTGGGTATGGGTAAAAGTGCGGCAGCCGCTGCGTCAGGCTTGGAAGCTTCGACGAGCTTTTCGGCATATGCAGGGACGGCGATCGCCCAGGGCGGCATTGCAGGCTACGGAGCGTATGCTGTCGGTCGGGCTGTGCAGGTCTACCTGGAGCAAGGCTGTAGCTGGGGATCACAAGGACCCAACACGGTGATTCGAGACATTCTCAACCAGCTAGAACCCAACACCATCATCTATCGCTTACGCCAAGAATTGAGCCAGCAACTTGGGTTGCCAGATTTGTAAAGATGTAAGAGCGAGTGGAATGACACCGTGTGGCAGCGTCAAGTTGAATCATTCACTTCGGAGTGGTTGATAAGATTGGGTTTCCTGTCGTCGCAACCGAACGAATGCATCCAACAACGAAGCGTAGAGCCTCTATTCACCGCTCTAACAGATTTGTTCTACGGCGATCGCTACTCAAGTTCGTTGAACTCTGACCGATACTTCACCATTCCAGCACGTCCCTCCAATACGCCACGTTCCAACTCCAACACCATAAACGCCTCATTGGGCACTGAGTACTCACATCCCAGTCCCTTCTGCTTGGCTGGCACAAACCCGAATCGTGGATAGTAGTCTGGAGAACCCAGCACGACCACAGCCTTGAAACCTAACCGAGCGCACTCGCTTAAACCATACTGAATCAGCAATGACCCGATTCCTTGTCGCTGATAGTCAGGTAGCACGGCTACTGGCGCTAATCCAAGAACGAGTAAACGATCAGCACAGTCTCCTGCGATCGCCACTGGGCTAAAGAAAACGTGTCCAACAATTTGCTCGGACTCAACAGCAACGAAGGACAACGTGGAAGCAACCCCTCGCAGCTGATCGACTAAATTTGCCTCACCCTCTCGCCCAAATGCCGCAACATTGACTCTAAAAATCGCTTCTACATCGTCTGGCTTCTCAGCTCGAACTTCCATCACTCAAGACTACCGATTGTGACAGATTATAGGTATCTCCAATCACACTGCTAGTGCGATCGCTCGCAATACAATTGTGCTGACTCAACATACAATTGTACTGACTCAAAATACAATTGTGCTGACTCAACATACTAACGTGATGCATCACAATGCTAAGGCGATCGCGCACCATGCCAATGCGAGCCGCCCACGCTGCTGTTGCAGTGGCTCACTCTATTAATGCGATCGCGCACCGTACGATTGTGTTGAGTCAACAGTGCATTGCAGTGGCTCACAGTAGCAGTGCCGTTGGCTGACATCTAACGCACGATCGCGGTTGGCTGACTCGCGTCTGGCTCAGTGAATAATTAACTTCGACCTGGCTTCGCTTTCTTCAGGTATCAGTAATACGATGGGGTGAGTGACGTTTGCTGTTGCCACCTGATTCTCGATCGTGCTGCCCATGAATGATGATGCGCCTAAGAAACTGTCGAGCGACGACCTCGCCTTCTACATTGAACACACTGATGGCATAACGAAGCCCTGGCTGTTAGGTCAACTACGATTACTCAAGCTGCGTGAGCGCCGCGATTCTCTTTCTGAAACAGAATACCTGGAGGCGATCGCCGATATCCATCAGGATATGATGCAGCTCGGAGAGTGGTGGAAAGGCAGAGAAGATGAGGTGTTTGGTTAAATCATGCCAAGGCGTAGAAAGGTCATTACAGAAAAGCAGTCTCCGCTCGACGTTGACCTCACCGATCCTCAGTATTACTTCAACCGTGAAAGCAGTTGGTTAGAGTTTAACAATCGAGTGCTGCACGAGGCGTTTGACCCGCGCACACCGCTGTTAGAGCGGCTGAAATTCATGGCGATTTTCAGCTCCAACCTGGATGAATACTTCATGGTGCGAGTGGCAGCGCTAAAAGAACAGGTGGAAGCGAAGGTCACAAAGTTGCCTGCTGATGGACGCACCGCACAGCAACAGCTAGACCTGATCAGCCAGCGATTGCGTCCTATGGTCACGCAGCAGCATCAACACTTTGAGCAAGCGTTGCGCCCGCAGTTGGCAACCAAAGGAGTGTATCTGCTGGACTACATTGAGCTGAATCAGGAGCAGCGCGCTTACCTGCAAACGTATTATGACGAGCAAATTTTTCCAGTCTTGACACCGCTAGCGATCGATCCAGGGCATCCCTTTCCCTACATTTCTAACCTCAGTCTCAACATGGCAGTGGTCATCAAAGACCCGGCGAATGGTGAGGAACTGTTTGCTCGAGTCAAAGTGCCAAAAATTCTGCCACGCTTTCTACCGCTGCCAGAGCATCTGCGACGGCAGCAAAAAGAGATGCCTGCTGCGTGGACTGCGGTACCGCTGGAGCAGGTGATTGCTCACAATCTAGAAAGCCTGTTTCCTGGTATGAACATCCAGGAATACTACCCGTTTCGCATTACGCGCGATGGCGACTTAGAAGTTGCCGAAGATGAAGCGGATGATCTCATGCTGGCGATCGAGCAAGAGCTTCGCAAACGACGCTTTGGTGGTTCGATCGTGCGGTTAGAAGTTCATGCCTCCATGCCCGAACTGGTGCGCGAGATGCTGCGTCAGGAAATGGAACTGGGCGATATCGATGTGTACGAAGTGGAAGGGTTGCTTTGCTTGAGCGATCTGTTTGCGCTGAATGGCTTACCGCTGCCAGAGTTGAAAGATCCACCCTGGCGATCGGCATTACCCAACCGTCTGCGCCGGAGCCTTGAAGTCGATCGCAGTTCGCTTGAGCTGGAAGACGACCTTTTTGCGGTAATTCGCAAGCAAGATTTGCTGCTGCACCATCCCTACTATTCCTTCTCCAACACAGTGCAGCGGTTCCTCACGCAGGCAGCGCACGATCCAGATGTACTGGCGATTAAAACAACGCTCTATCGCACCTCTGGCGATTCACCGATCGTCGATGCTCTCATTGCCGCCGCCGAAAACGGTAAACAAGTCTCCGTGCTGGTAGAACTCAAAGCCCGCTTCGACGAAGAAAACAACATCAACTGGGCACGCAAGCTAGAGAATGTCGGTGTGCATGTCGTCTATGGTTTAGTTGGACTCAAGACCCACACTAAAGTCATGCTGGTTGTGCGGCGAGAAGAGGGACGCATTCGGCGTTACGTCCACATTGGCACCGGAAACTACAATCCCAAAACGGCTCGACTGTACACAGACGTAGGCTTATTGAGCTGCCGCGAAGATCTCGGTGCCGATCTAACCGATCTATTCAATTACTTAACGGGCTATTCACGGCAGCAGGTCTACCGCAAGCTCCTGGTAGCTCCCGTCAATTTGCGCGATCGTATGCTCTCGCTCATTCATCGCGAAAGCGACCATGCCAGCAACGGACATCACGCCCGTATCGTTGCCAAAATGAATGCACTGGTCGATCCTGGCGTTATCGTGGCGCTGTACGAAGCCTCGCAAGCAGGTGTGCAGATCGATCTGATTGTGCGTGGCATGTGCTGTTTGCGTCCTCAGGTACCCGGCATCAGCGAAAACATCCGCGTCGTGAGTATTGTCGGGCGCTTCCTGGAGCACTCCCGTATCTTCTACTTCCACAACCAGGGACAAGAAGAGGTGTTCATCGGCAGCGCTGACTGGATGACACGCAACCTCGATCGCCGCGTGGAAGCTGTGGTACCGATCGACGATCCCGCGATCGCCAAAGACCTGCAAGAAATCCTCGGCATCCTCCTCGCCGACAACCGCCAGGCTTGGGATTTACAGCCAGACGGACACTATATTCAACGTCGTCCCGCTACAGGTGTCTCCGAGCAAAGCTCTCAGCGTCTATTGATGGACATGGCGCAGCAGCAATGAGGTGAGGAGTAAGGGGTAAGGGGTGAGGAGTAAGGGGTGAAGATTGAGCCATGACAGAGATCAATTATGCTGCAATGGATGATCGTATTCGCAGTGTAATTGCAGAGTACACAAGCCTTGATATTGCTGAATGCATTCCTGTTGTTGCTGTAGCGAATGGGCGTGAGGTCACTCCTGACGGCAAACAGTGGTTAGGTGAACTTTGGACAAAGGTTTTCGTTCGCATTCGTGATTAAGGTGTAATTCCCTACTTGATGGCTACGATCGACAGAATCAGTTATGGTTCAAAACAGTCTGATCCTAATTGGACATGGGGTAATGGTTCTACCCGTCAGGCTCAACAATTGGTAAGTTTGTAGGTGGAAAGCCCGGAAAAACTGCTGGCAGCGAAGTTGGAAAACATATTGGCGGAGCAGTTGGGAAAGTTGTAGACTTTTTCCTATTCACGTTATTCAAGTAACAAACGTCCCAGGACAATAGTCAAGAAATTCGAGCCGAAAAAAGTAAGATTTCAGGTGCGATCGCTGATGTTAATAGCACCATAAGTGGTTTGCGAAATGACTCTTTTACCGTTTCTAAGTGGTTAGGTGATGAGGTCTTCAGACTCGTCGCTGGCTGCTGCTTCGATCAGATCCACCAGTTGAGTGGCAGCGTCCTTGCGATTAACCTGGTGCAGCCGTTGTCTTCCAAAAGAGTCTCAGGGCGTGTGTCATTCGCTATGCGTTAAAGATACTTTTGCAGTAGCAAGTTCAGCTTTGCCTTAGTTGCGTCCGAAACTTTATCCAGCGGTGTGAGGATCGCGTACTTGAGCGCAGAATGGGCATCTGATGTGGGTGGATTCTCGCTCAGACGGAGGACGGTTTCTTGAATGACTTTTTGGGCGTTGACGGCGTTGCGCTGAAGGTTGGCAATCACCAGCTCAACGGTGACGCTGTCGTGGTCGGGGTGCCAGCAGTCGTAGTCAGTTACCAGTGCTAGTGTGGCGTAGGCAATCTCTGCTTCTCTCGCCAGCTTCGCTTCTGGCAGATTGGTCATGCCGATAATCGTTGCGCCCCAACTGCGGTACAGATTGGATTCGGCTTTGGTCGAAAAAGCGGGACCTTCCATGCAAACGTAGGTGCCGCCGCGATGCAGATTGACATCCGTAAGATTGAGGCTGGCGACTGCATCTGATAGGACATTTGCCAGGTTATGGCAAACGGGATCACCAAAGGCAATGTGGGCAACGATGCCATCGCCAAAGAAGGTAGAAGCGCGGTTTTTGGTGCGATCGATAAACTGATCCGGCACCACCATATCCAACGGCTTTGCCTCTTGCTTGAGCGAACCAACGGCTGAGGCGGAGATCAAATACTGCACACCCAGACTTTTCATGGCGTAGATATTGGCGCGAAACGGCAGCTCTGACGGTGTGAGATGGTGGTTTCTGCCATGCCGTGCCAGAAAGGCAACGCGTGTGCCGTCGATCGTCCCTAAAATAATCGCATCAGACGGTTTGCCAAAGGGCGTGTCGATCGTCACCTCTTCTACATCTTTCAGCGCCTCCATTTTATAGAGTCCGCTGCCGCCAATAATGCCGATCGCTGCCTGAGACATGGTGGTTTCGTTAGGTTGGTCGTAGATATTCTACCTGTTGAAGGAAGTCTAAAGTCTAAAGGATGAAGGATAAAAAGTGTAACCCCTCGCGTTTAGCCGTTTGAATCAGCAACTATTCGATATTGATCAGGCAATGATCTTGCTGCGAGAAGCCGTTCGTCCCTTCCCGAAAGCAGCAATGTTTGCGTTGGCAGAACTGGGCTACACGTCGCCGTTTGAGCAACTCATCGCCTGTATCATCTCCATTCGCACGCGGGATGAAGCGTCACTTCCAGTTGCCATTAAGTTGTTCGATCGCGCTCGTACTCCAGCAGAAATGGCACGCCTGACTACCGAAGAAATCGAAGATCTGATCCGCGACTCTACCTTTCATGAGACGAAAGCGCCGCAAATCTGGGCGATCGCCCGTCAAATTATCGACAAGTATGGCGATGAGCTGCCGTGCGATTTCGATACGCTTGTCTCGTTTGCAGGCGTGGGTCCGAAATGCGCCAACCTGACGCTGGGTATTGCTTGTAAACATCCGTCTATCAGTGTGGATATCCACGTGCATCGCGTCACAAACCGCTGGGGCTATGTGCAAACGCGCACACCCGAAAAAACGTTGAAAGCGCTGGAAGCAAAATTGCCAGAGCGCTACTGGATTGAACTCAACGAACGATTAGTGCCCTTTGGCAAACACATTTGCACTGGAGACTCACCCCGTTGTTCAACCTGTCCGCTGCTTAAAATGTGCCAGCAGGTGGGTGTAAGAGAGCATCGTTAGGGAGTCGGGAGTGGTTAGCGTTGAAAGGGCGACAGAGATCCCCGACTTCTTGATTTTGTCTTGCTGTAATTGGCTAAGTCTGGTGCAGAAGTCGGGGATCTGGCTTTCAGCAACGCCTACAATCTAAGCAGACTGTCACAACTGCAATGGTATGATTTCTGATTCTCAGGCGCTTCCTGTACTTAGCGCGAAACAAGAGCGGCAGAGCGGCAGGCAGTATTATGTAAACGATCGCGGCGATCGCTTACCCAGTGTCAGCACGATTCTCAACGCGACGCGATCGCAGCAGCAGCGAGATGCCCTTGCTCACTGGAAAGAACGCGTGGGTGTAGAGGAAGCTGCCCGCATTAGTGGCACTGCCAGCCGTCGCGGTACGGGCACGCATAAACAGGTGCAGCGCTATCTGCAAGGCGAAGTCGTTCTGTGCCCAGACGGAATCAAGCCCTACTGGGAAAGCATCAAGCCTGTCATTCTCGCTGTGGATGAGGTGAGACTGGTTGAAGGCACCGTCTTTCACCATGATCTCGGCTATGCCGGGAAAGTTGATTGTGTTGCCAATTACGACGGCATTGCGTGTCTTTGCGAATGGAAAACCGCCGATCGCCCCAAACATTCACTGGAGCACTTGAACGACTATCCCTTGCAAGTCGTTGCTTACTGGGGAGCAGTGCAACAAACTTATCAGGACTATGATTTAAACTTGCATCATGCGCTGCTGGCGATCGCCATCCCTGATTTGCCCGCCGAAGTCTTCTGGTTTGACCTGGAAACGATCAATCATTACTGGCAACAGTGGGAAGAACGAGTGGCGATCTTCTGGAGACGGCAAGGCGGAAGGCTAAAGTATGAAGGATGAAGTATAAAAATGCTGCCTCTAACTTTCAGCCTTTAGCCTTTCTTCTCCATGTCCTCCTACGAAGCCATCTACGCGATCGTGCAACAAATTCCCTATGGTCAGGTGGCAACCTATGGGCAGGTGGCAGAGTTGGCAAACCTACCAGGGCGAGCACGTTTGGTAGGCTATGCCCTGTTTCGGGTTGCTCCAGACGCGGATATTCCCTGGCATCGGGTGATTAATGCAAAAGGCGAGATTTCGGAGTCGCCTGTGCGGTATGGAAGTGATCACTTGCAGCGATCGCTTCTCGAAGCTGAAGGCATCCAGTTCAACGCTCAAGGACGCATCAATCTACGTGCCTATCGCTGGCAAGGGGCAATTAGTTAAGCGGAAGCAAGCAGATAGGACTTGATTATAAACTAGGTTGAATGGTGAGATGCTTTTGATGAAAATTACCTTTCTTGTTCTCTCATCGTCTTCGGCATCGCCCCTATGCAAGCGCAAACATCTAGCAATAAGCATTTGCTCACTGTCGCCAAGCTCACGATCAAGCCTGATGAGCGTGAGGCATTTATCTCCGCTAGCAACCTTCTCAGCGAGCCATCTCGCACCGAGGAGGGTTGCGTGAGCTGGGAGTACTTCCAAGACACCACCGATCCAAACACATTTGTCTTTATAGAGGAATGGACTGGCAAGGAGGCATTCGACTTTCACTTCCACACTGAGCATTTCCAGAAGTATCTCACGCTGTTGCGTGCCCGTTGGCTGACCAAGCCCTTCTCTGTACGCCAATACACCATTGATGCTACCGAGGTCGCTACAGTGACACCCACTGCCTAACATGACACTGCAATGAGCGGTTTATAGTAGGTGTCTACTCTAGGATCAAGCTAGTTCATCGGACTTCTGCAATGAAATCTTTGCTTTTGCGTAGTTTATTGGGCTTATTAATTGGCATCGCTCCTGCTATGGCAGCCAGTGCTCAGGTTGTACAAAACGGTATTGGGAACACGGGCAATTTGCTTAATTACCCATCTGGCACACGAATTTATCAAGGTGGCGCGATCGTGACCCCGACTGGAACGGTTGTGAACCCCAGTGTCACTGTTCCAGGTACAAACGGCTCCAACACCTACTATTACCCGGATGGCAGCCGCGTCACTACAGGGAGCAAGATAGTCAACCCTTCTGGTACGTTTCTTACTCCTAATAGTCCTAATGGCGGGTTAAGAAACCCAGTCGTGAGACCAGTTCAACCTCTTCCTCCACCTGGAAGCCTGAACAGAGGCTTGAACCAGTGACAGAAATGAGTACTTAACCTCTCACGATCGACCTTAGCGATTAATTGCTAGCTCTACCGCCTCACATCCGTTCTAATACAGGAATACCGAGTAGAGAGAGTCCCAACTTGAGCGATCGTGCCGTTAAATCAGCCAGAATCAGCCGTGAGGTTCGTAATGGCTCCTCTGCTTCCAAAATGGGACACTGCTCGTAAAACCGATTAAACTTTTGACTCAGCTCAAACAGGTATTGGCAGAGCCGATTGGGTAATAAATCTTGATCAATTTGTGCCAAGATCTCATCTAGTTGCAAGATGTGTTTTGCTAGCGTTAGCTCAGATTCATCTTTCAGCACGATCGCGGCATCAGCGCCCAACCGCTCAAAATCGATCTGACCTTTCCGGCTAATGCCTTGCACACGAACGTAGGCATACAGCATGTAGGGAGCTGTATTGCCTTGCAGCGAGAGCATTTTATCGTAGCTAAAAATATAGTTGCTGGTGCGGTTCTGGCTTAGGTCAGCGTACTTAATCGCGCTAATACCTGTTACTTGAGACGCATGAGCAACGAATTCCTCTGTCTCCTGTCGATTTTCTTCTGCCAATCGGGCTTCGAGGTCAGCACGGGCACGAGCGATCGCTTCATCCAATAAATCCTGAAGACGCACAGCCTCGCCCGATCGGGTCTTCAACTTTTTATTGTCTTCCCCCAGCACCAAACCAAATGGTGCGTGGATGAACTCCACCGCATCCGTAATCCAGCCCGCTCGCTGTCCCACCTGAAAAATCTGGATAAAGTGATTGGTTTGCTCCATGCCAACCGGATAAACCACCCGCTGCACCTTGTCTTCTTTCACCCGATAACGAATGGCTGCCAGGTCTGTTGTCGCGTAGTTATAGCCGCCATCCGACTTTTGCACAATTAGCGGTAGCGGCTTGCCTTCCTTATTGGTGAAGCCTTCTAGAAACACACATTGCGCCCCGTTATCTTCAACCAACAGTCCAGTTGCTTTTAGATCTTCAACAACACTTTCCAGTAAGGGATTGTAGAACGATTCGCCTCGCTCAAGTACGTGCGCGATCCCCATCAGGTCGTAGATGATGCGGTAAGAGCGGCTGGACAGCTTACACACAATTTTCCAGGCAAGCAGGGTTTCCGGATCACCTGCCTGAAGTTGCACCACGGACAGTCGCGCCGCCTCACGAAAAGCGTCATCCGCATCAAACCGCTGTTTTGCCTGCCGATAAAACGTAGACAGGTCGCCCAAATCTAACGATTCACTTGCCGTTAGCGCGTCTGGATAAGCTACGCGCAAGTAAGCAATCAACATCCCAAACGGAGTGCCCCAGTCGCCGATATGACTGATGCGTAAGACATCGTGCCCGATAAACTCCAGAATCCGCGCGAGGCAGTCTCCAATGATGGCTGGACGCAAGTGCCCTACGTGCATTTCCTTCGCAATGTTGGGGCTGGGATAATCCACCATCACGCGCTGGGGATGAACGATCGCCACCACTCCCAACCGGGGATCAGACTGAATGGCTTTAATCTGCGCTTCTAGATAGCTCGTTTTTAGCGTCAGGTTGATAAAACCGGGACCTGCTACCGTTGGCGGCTCACACAGATCAGCGACATCAAGCTGTTGGACAAGCTGTGCGGCGATCGCTCGTGGTGCTTTGCCCAACGGTTTCGCTAGCGACAAAGACACGTTCGCCTGATAGTCTCCAAACTTGGGGTTGCTTGCAGGCACCAAGACCGGGTCAACTGATCCATAATCAGCACCAAAAGCGGCTATCAATGCTTGTCCAAGGCGAATTTTTAGTTGAGCGATCGTAAAATTCATAGCAAAGAAAACGCCGTCCGCTTCATAGACCTTAACAGATTAAACTAGCGTACTCTTCTTGAAGACCCGATCACGCTTCCAAGTTATTTCTCCTTGATATAATAGTCTTGTTTAGGGCAAAACCATTGCCAGCGACGCTTGCCTGTATGTCCTACACAACTCAAACTAGAATTTGTCGCCCTCCGATCAGATCCGATCGGAGTTGGGAACTTTAAGAGAATTAGTTGAGCTTGAAAAGCCATATCCCGATGCCCAAAGTAACTGTCAAAGCTGATACTTTCCTCAAAAAGCGCGTTTTAGGAGCAAACGATTTAACGGATGCTGAAAAACTTTTCATGTCTAAAGGCAGCAGCTTTTTTATCACCGAGTTTGCGCCCGATCGCAACCAGCACCTGTTTCTTAAGCTGGCATCACCCATAACGTCTAAAGATGGCGTTGCCAAACTTTACGCAGTTTACGCTTACGATCCACATATTCATGTTGAAGGCGAAGAAGCCACTCAAACCCTCAAGCTAAACGTGGCATATGCCAGTCAATTGGGGAACGAGGAAATTATCAGAGATGGGCAAATTTGGTATGACTGGCGACAGTGCAACACTACTAGCAATACAATGCTGGCAAACTTTCTCCTTAAGGGAGAGCTGACTCATAAGGCGAAAGAACAAGGACTCTCAGAGCCAGAATCAATCTATATGCGGATTGTTGCCAAGTACGGTGATACAACCGATCACGATGCTCAAACTAAAGCCCTAAACGAATTGGGTGTCGAGTCTTACTTCAGCTACACTGTCTCCTCAAAGGATGTACTGTCGTCTCTCAAAGCAGGTGTTCCCGTCATTGCTGGCTTTGCATACAAATTCTCTGGTCACATTTGCGTCATCGTTGGGCATGATCCTGCCAAAAAGCTCTGGCTTATCCACGACCCTTACGGTACTCGCCACGGCGCAAGCGATAATTACGACATCGGTATTGGCGGCGCGTTTGATCCCTACACCTACGACACGATGCAGCGCATCTTCTGGGATCAAGGCGGTGAAGCAGGTTGGGGAAGAATAGTCACCAGCATTAAGGGTAAGCCCACAGGATTACCAACGGGTTTGTAAGCGGCTTAGCCAGCATTCACAAGTCTCATACTGAGGTCTAGCCATGTCGATCGCGTGACAGGCGCACTGCTTGAAATATAATCCACTCCTGTTTCCGCAACAGATCGAATCGTTTCCAGCGTGATATTGCCAGACGCTTCAATTTTGATGCGATCGTTCGCTTGGCGAATGAGGGAGACTGCCTGTTGCATTCGTTCCAGCGGCATATTGTCCAGCATGATGATGTCAGCCCTATGCTGTAGCGCTTCTCTTACTTGCTCCAAACTTTCTGTTTCTACCTCGATCATCAATGGGTACGGTACAAAAGGGCGGATTCGTTCGATCGCTGCTCCAATCCCTCCAGCCGCTGCAATGTGATTGTCCTTAATCATCACACCGTCGTCTAGTCCCATTCGATGGTTGACTGCTCCTCCAACCTGCGTTGCATATTTTTCCAACAGGCGTAAGCCCGGTGTTGTCTTGCGTGTATCCACCAGTTGAGTGGGCAAATCTGCAATTTGCTCTACATACTTGCGGGTTAACGTCGCAATGCCGCTCAATCGCATCGCCAGATTCAGTGCAACCCGTTCACTGGTCAACAGCGCGTCTAGCGACCCTTCAATCAACGCGATTACCTGTCCTTGCTCTGCGTTTTCTCCCTCAGCCACCTTTGCATCAAAGCTGATTTGCCCATTCAATAGGGAAAAGACTCTTGCTGCTATCGGCAGCCCAGCAATGACACCAGCTTCCTTTGCAATCCATTCCGCCCTGCCAAGAGGAGCACCCTTTAAAAAGAGTGAATTGGTAGCACGATCACCTCGCCCAATATCCTCAACCAGCCAACTCTGTAAAAGCGGTTGCAAAACGATCCACGACGGTAAGACAGCGCCGATATTCACAGCTTGCTTGCTCCTTAATCTCTACACCCTTAGAGACTAACTCAACGCAGCAGGCTGTAGGAAGGCGTTTTCAGCCCCCGGATTTTTTCTTCGCCTTTTTACTTGACACCTTCCCATGCTTCCCGTTATATTGGCTAAGCGGTCGAGGGAGCAGGGAAGCGCAAGCGGAACGAACCTTTGGCGGTCCGAACCTAGAGAATCGAATAGTTTGAAAGCCAGAATAGCACT